>Ga0194063_10001299_pt1 | contig 16355 bp, 17 predicted proteins | sample SepL3720m_MetaG_FD_155459 | JGI IMG/M metagenome (GOLD analysis project Ga0194063, IMG submission 155459) | Anoxic zone freshwater microbial communities from boreal shield lake in IISD Experimental Lakes Area, Ontario, Canada - Sep2016-L373-20m | ecosystem: Environmental > Aquatic > Freshwater... | reverse complement strand
GAATTTGCTGGCTACGATCGACCAGTAATCAGCTGCACCACAAATCGGTTCCAGGGAGTCCATATATGTTGCTCAATCGCATTGCCGTGTCTATCGCGCTGCTTGCCGCAGCTGCGGCTGCTTTCGCAGACACAAACTTCCCCCCCAATCTTTCTGATAAGGCAAAGGCTGCGTTCTTGGAGAAATACGAGCCAGCCTCAAGAGAGAAGGCTTTTGCGATAACCCAAGATGGGTCGAAGTTCTTCTACATCACTGACCAAAAGTCTGACGAGCTGGCTGCGCGAATGGCATCTGTAGGTTGCCTGAAGGCGCACACTGCACCGTGTCACATCTGGTTCATCAATGGCAAGGACGTGCTCGGCGACTACGAATCAGCCAGGGTGCAGTCAGAGAAGGCTATCGCCTCATTGCCTGCAGAACTCACCAAAAAATCGTATGCAAATGAAGATGCCGATATGGGCGTTACTTTTCCGAATGGTCTTAGGGAACTGATGGCTAGTCATGGTGCAACACCAGCCACCGCACCATCTGGTGCAAAGATCATCTCAACGGCCGAACTTGTGAACCTCTACAGATCGGATACAAAGCTAGTCGTCCTGGATGTCTTGCCTTCTCAGGGCGTTAAGAAATCCACCCTCCCTGGGGCACTATGGGTGAACACTTTGGGGGTTGGGCACGAAAAGTTGAACACCATAATTGAACTGGTAATCCCCAAGACTTTGGCTGTGGTTGTACCTGACAAGTCAGTGCCAATTGTGTCTTATTGCGCTGGTTGGGAATGCTGGTTCTCATGGAATGCGACTGTCCGGCTCGTTGCTGCTGGCTACAAGAATGTGTATTGGTATCGAGGCGGATTGGATTCTTGGTTGGCAGCCAAGCTGCCACAAGTTGAAACACCCATCGCCCTGCAGATGCTCTGAAGGCGTACTTGCAAGGCCCACCAGCGCATTCAGGTGCTTGACCGTATCAGCCCAAACAACGCCTCCTGTATCGCGACCAACCCATAAGCCACGTCCCCCTCATTCAAACCCACATAGTGCCGATGCAGCACATCGGTCTTGGGTGCCGTGTGGTTAAGAATCCGACGCAGCACCGCATCCCCAAGACCCAGCTTCTCCCCAACCGTCGCCACTAGCTTCCGAAGGTCATGCAACATGAAACGAGGCGAACCCAGTCGCATCGCCATGCTGTGAATGTGTTCTGCAGAAACACCCTTGAATAGCTGATCGCCGTCTTTCAACCCATCACACCGCCGCTCCAATATCTCTCGCATCATCGGCGTAATGGGCAAGGAGTGAGGCTTCCCATTCTTGGTCATAGGAACGCTCAGGACGCCCGTGGCGAGGTCAATCTGCTGGCGCTGTAGTTCCCTGCACTCATTGCGTCGCAAGCCCGTGTAGAGCGTCAGCATCAAGAAGTCGCGTTGCTTCTCAGCCAGTTGATCTACTGCCATCTTCCATGCCGGAAGCTCTGAAATCTGCAGCACTCGCGCTCTTGGTTGGGAATGCGCTGGCATCAACCCTGCAGCAGCCAGCTTGTTGAAGGGGGAGTCCATCGAAAGCCCATGCACGGCATTGATGTACTTGATCAAAGCTGTCACGACACCACGACCTACATCTACCAGGGCATTGCCCTTGGAGGAGGCAAAAGCGTGGCAGTGTTCGGCGAACAACTGGCTACCCAGCTCACCGACAGAACGATCCAGCCAATCGCTGAAGTGAGTACGCATTAACGAGTCATACCGCTTCTTGCTTGAATCTTTGATGCCCTTCGCAGCACAGTAGGCATTCAACGCCAACCGAGTCGTTGGCAACACCGGCGCCACTGATTTGCTCGGAACCCTTCCGGCGCGGCACTCCCGCAGCACCTCCATAGCCTTCGCCCTGGCCTGCTCCACGCTCATCAACGGCCAGTAACCCAGGGTCATTCGGAACTGCTTGCCAGCCACACTCGTTGCAACCTTGAAAGCCCGCTTGCGCGGATTCATCCGCACGCAGAACCCACAAAGCACAGTGTCCCGGAGCAAGCGTCCGTCCACCGCCCTACTGCGGCGCAGCATGGATTCACTGATCAGTACAATCACGACTCATTTCCCAGGACAAAACGAGGACAAAACTTTGCGAAGTTAGGGTGTTTTCTGCCCGGCTTCGCAGGACTTTGACCCACTGCCTTCGCGCAGGTCTGGCACTTGTTAGCGGTGCTCTAAAACCGTAAAAATCCAGCGGCCGTAAATGGTGGCTTAACTTGGCGACCGAATTTGGGGGGCAGTTATGGTGTCGGATTCTGGTGACCGATTCCGGTGCCGATGCCGGCACCAATAGCTAGGGCCCCGTGAGGGGCCCTAGTTGTTGATCGGGTTGGAGGGTCGGCTTTATTCAGAACGGCAAGTCTTGGTCAAGGTCGTCAAGCGGTTCATAGGTAACGCGCTGCTCACGCATGAGGTTCTGCATGACCAAGCCGTAATGGGTCCCGACGCGATCACGCAGGTCATCAAGCAACTCCCACACCGCCAATGCCTGCTCTGGCGTCCAGTTGGCGTCCACTTTGAACGGCAGTCCACTTGAGAGCCCTGAGGGCTGATGCCAATTTTTCATGTTTTCCCCTTTGAAGTTTTGCGTTTGCCAGCGCGTGCCTTGGCATGCTCTTGTGCCTCCTTCTGCCTGTAAGACTCTCCCTTGATGCCAACGATCTCGGCGTGATGGACCAGTCGGTCAACCAGGGCCACCACGCAGGCCGCGTTGGGGAATACCTCGCTCCAGTCGGCAAACGACTTGTTCGTCGTGAGAAGTGTGCTTTTTTGCTCATGGCGCCGACTGATCAACTCGAACAGCAAGTCGGCATAGCGACTGGAATACGAGAGGTAGCCGACTTCATCAATTGCCAAGAGGGCAGGCCTGGCGTAATGGCGCAGTCGGGTTCGCAGTGCCGAGTCACTGTCCAGGCTGGCGAGCTCGCCGAGCAGCTTGCCCGCAGTGGTGAAGATGACGGTGTGCCCCTGCAAAACCGCCTGGTGCGCAATGTTCTGGGCAATGGTGGTCTTGCCCACGCCCGATGGCCCCACCAGGATGGCGTTGGTGGCGTTCTGCAGAAACTGCAGCGTCATCAAGTCGCTCACGGCTCCCTGATCAATCTGCTCGGGCCAGTTCCAGTCGTAATCGGCCAAGGGCTTGAAGCGCCCGATATGCGCACTGTGCAGGCGCCGCTCCATAGAGCGCCGGGTATTCTCTTGCTCCTCCCAGTCAAGCAAACTGGCCACCCAGGGTTCGGTGCAGCACGCGCTCCAGTTGGACAGCAAGCCGTTGAGCTGCAGAGCCTGTGCGCGACGCTTGAGTGTGCTTGGATCAGTCGTTTGCATCGTCTTGGTCTCCAATGAGTTGGTCATAGCCATCCAGGCTGTGGGGCCGCACTGCAATGTCACGGGCACGCACATGTTCAGGAAGTGCCACGCCTAGCGGGGGCGGGGTTTGCACCTGGCGTTGGCGCTCCAATGCCAGGCGAACGGCATTGGGGTGTGGCACGCCGCGATTTAGGGCATCCGCAACGGCCGCAGTCATCTGCGTGCGCCCATGCACATCAAGCAGCTCTTGCAGTTGGCTGGCGGTACGCCCCAGCGGCTCCCCCCGCTTGGCAGCTTCGTTGAGGAGGGTCTGGATCTGTGGAATTGCGTGCACCAGGCGGTCGGTATCACGGTGGGCACGCGCGGCCCGCTTGTGCTGCACCAGTGTCTCTATGTGGGCTTGGACTTCGACTTGCTGACCCTTATCCCAGCAACGCCGGTGAGTGGCCAGTAGCTGCTGGCCATCGAGAATGCGTACCTCGCTCAGGTCGGCACTGACAGTGAGACTACGCTGCACATGAGTGTGAGGAATCGAATAGTCGTTCAGATCGAAGCGAACATAGGGGGTCTTGGCGGCAGACACGGCCTTGAGCTCGTCGCAACTAAACGTGGTCGCGGGTAGCTCCATCAGGTTGGACTTCTCCTGCTCGAATGCCTCCTGCACCGTCAGCTTGGTGTCTTCGGGGCAGAGGCGCTGGCTTGCCGCTCCTGCAACCCAGGCATCGGCCTGTGCATTGAGGTCGTCGAGGCTGGAGTAGGTGCGCCCCTCAAAGAAGGCCGTGCGGATATAACGTATTGCCCTCTCGACCCGGCCCTTCTGATTGCCGCGCGCTGGTGCCACAGGCCGTGCTTCGAAACGGTAATGTGCAGAGAGTTCCAACAGTGTGGGGTTGAAACGGATGGCCTGCCCCTGGCGTTCGAGCACCGCGCTCTTGAGGTTATCGTACAAAGTGACCCTGGGAACCGAGCCCCAGGATTCAAAGGCCTGGACATGGCCACGCAAGAAGTTCTCCATGTGCGCTCCCATGAAGAAACGCAGAAAGATGCGTCTGGACCAGGACAGGACCATTACAAAGGCCATGAGTGGACGCTTGGCTTGGCCGATTTCGATGTGTGCAAAGTGAGCCCAGTCGCATTGGCATTGTTCGCCGGGTAAGGTGCGAAGGCGCAAGTAGGCCTCGGCCGGGGGGCGCGGGCGGTGCCTGGCGATGATGTGGCGGAAGTGGTCGGGGCGTCCGCCATAGCCACGTTCCACGACCATGGCGTGCAAGCGGCTGGCAGTGAGATTGGGGAACTGCTTTAAGGTCTGCTCGATGAAGGGCAGATAGGGGGTCACGCCCGAGGGGCGCTGTGTGGGAATGATGGGCGAGGCGCCGGCTTGGGTGAGAACGCGAATGACAGTCTCGCGGTGCACGTTCAATTGGGACGAGATAGTTCCCACCGGCCAACGCTCGGCGTGGTGGTAGCGCAGTATTTGCGCTAATTGCTCAGGGGTAATGGTCATGTAAATCGGCACTCCTTAAAGTTCGGTTCGAGGGGTGACGAAAGCGGTAGCCCAAAAAGCCCAGGCGCACAAAAACGGATACTGAACGACCACAGAAGTGGCACTTGCAGCTCTCATTTGCGCCGGCTTGCGGGGCTGTTGCTTCGTCTGGTGGGAGTACATCAGCACAGGGTGGAGGTGGGCCACCCTGATGCGTCACTTTTTGTTTGCGCGCCCTCCATTGCCCCTGGCGCCGGGCGTGGGTGTGACGGCCTTTGCGGCTGTCTTGGTAGCGCTTGGCAGCAGCACGCTGGGCGCAAGTTCTGGCCTGGCGCGAACAAGCGGCGCTGCAATAGCGCTGACCCCTGTCACAGTGGCTGCAGATGCTTACAGTGCTGCGGCAGCGGGCACACAGAAAAAACCTGGGCGGCGGCTGGGTAGTTGGCATGGGCGCTCATGCCCATGTGCAAAACCGACATCTGGACAGCCACGCCCGCTTCGTGAAATACTACGCGCGCAACGTTGCTCTCCAGTAGGGCCTCGGGGCGCGACAGTGTGTTGACCTGCAAGTTATTGACACTGTCGCGCCTGCTTCTTACACAGGCCGTGCGATTTTTACCGCAAAAGACCTGGGCCTAATTTGTTTGCGATGTTCAACAAATCAGAGTGAAAAGCAGGCCTGAGTTGGCGAAGTAGGGAGCTCGAATTGCCTTGAATATCGGCGCTCCAGGGGGGGCCTCCGGCGGCCTGGCGGGGGCCGATAAAGAGTGACACCAAGCCCCAAAACCGGGCTCCTTAAACCTCCAGTTTCAACACATGAAGGCCCGTTCAGGACCTTCGTGCACGGCATAGCGGGCACACCAAATCAACTCAAGGGAAGTTCAAAGTAAACCGCGGACTCAGCGGCGAAAGGCGGCCGGAAGGTTGCCGACACCAGATTTGCGAGGAAACCGACAGCCGTTGACACGAGTTGCAAAGCGTTCAAGGTATTCATCCTTTGGCCACATTGGCTAAATGTGCCCATCCCCCGAAATTAGGACACTTTGTAAAGACGTCGCCAGGCGAAGTGCTATGGACGACGGTACTCGCTCTGAGCGTCAACCATTTGACGTGCCAAAGGCATCTCTCAATTGCCGTGCCCGCTTGACCTGATCGGTGTGAAGGTACACCGACGTGGTGGAAACTGAAGCGTGCCGCAGGTTGTCTCTCACTGTAGTCAATTCTGCTCCCCGCGCCAAAGCGTGTGTGGCATGGGTGTGCCTCATCCAGTGCGGACTTGCTCTTCGCAACTTCTCGGCCGTTTTTGGGGACTCAGCTTCAATGGCATCAGCAGTTGTTATGAAGAAACGGTTGATGACGTCCCACAACCGGCTGGAAGTAATGCGGCTGCTTCCGCCGCCGTTCTGCAAGTCTGCAATGAGTGGAGTGGACGGCTTCCACATGGCCGGCGTGGTTGGTATACCGCGCTGAATCAAGTAGTGATCCAGCGCCACCTTTGCAAGCGGGGGTAATGCTACCTTGCCCGCTTTGCTGCCTTTGCCGACCAACTTGAGCCAATGGTCTCCATGGACATCCGTTTCGACCTGTCCCAGGGTGGCTCCCACAAATTCGCTGGAGCGTAGACCCGTGGCATATGCGAAGTCCAAAACAAAGCGCAGACGTTGGGCTGCAGGTAGCTTCCATCCGTATGACCACTCCAGCCCATTAGCAACGGCTCGGATGATGCCCCACTCTCCCTCGGAGAACACGCGTCCTTCGTCCATGGGTGAGCTGCGGGCACCCCCGCGCACTTTGATTCCGGCAAACGGGTTGGCCACCACATAGCGCTGTTCAATCAGCCAACGAAACATAGCACCGATGACAGTCAAGGCATAGGCCGTGGAGCGTGGCGATAGCCCGGCAGCGAATGGCCGCCACTCTGCAGAAAAACGTGTCTGGGGTGGCCCAACCCATCGGCTGCGTGGCGTGGGGTTACGCAAGAACCCCCTGTAGGCCGTTGCATCCTCAGTGGTTAGCGACGACAGTGCACGGCCACGCTCCACAACGGCCCACAGAATCAGACGTTCTGCTTCTTTGCGATAGGCCCGTTTAGTAGCGCTGGACTCATGCAGTGCCAACCACGCCTGCACCGCCTCATAGTCATTGTCAGCACTGAGCGTGCAACTTGACGGCGGTCCACGGAAGGCGCCTTGGGTGCCGTTGAGTCCTTCCGGCACTTTCAGGCGCTCCCAGGGAACAACCGTCTGTACCGTTTCGCTGACCATCAATTCCCGCGCCCGTTCGGTCAATTGCGAGTGGGCCGCAAAGAAAGCTTCGATTTGGCGCGCCCCTTTGGCACCCAGCCCAGGAACCATCGTCCACCAGCGCCGCCGCCGCGGTACCCGCACCGTCAGCTGTGCAAGTGTCTTGATGTCTTGGGCGTATAGGGCATTGGCCGCACGCTTAGGAAGCCAAAGACGCACGTCATCGGTGATCCTGGGAGTCGGCTCTGGAGCAAGGCGCAATGCGTCAATGGCATGGGCAACGGTCATCGCATGTTGAGCGCGCTCACTCTCCGTGTGGTCCAGCAGTACCACTAGATCAGCCCGGTGGCGCCGCCGTGCAATGCTGATTAGTTGACGGCGAATGCCTCCAATCATTCCCCTTGATGACTGTCCCGAGACCTTCTGCGTCTCTAGGTAGCGTGCCACGGATTCGCGGGACGACAGACCGGCGTACCAGCCGCGCAAAGCGGCCAGTTCGGCTTCACCGGGGAAGGGATCCAGGCTTTCATCGTGTCCCAATGTTGGCAAGAGAGACATTGGCAGATTCTTCATGAATGCCAGTTAGTAATAGTGACAGTTCGACTGTGATAATAATGATTATCGTGTGCGTTATTAGAATCTGCCACTTATTGGCGCTCAAAGCAAGCGCAAATTTCATCAATTTGAGTGTTGCTGGGCCACGCGCAAGGTCACTGGGCCGTTCGCGCACTTGCGCACTCGCCTATCTAGCGCCCACGCATGTCAGCACCCGATTCGCACCGTCTGAGCATTCTCTCCAAATCCGAAATCCAAGAGCTTTATGGGATGCCGGTCTTCAACGAGGCCGACCGGTCGCTTTACTTTGACATGAGCCCGGTAGAAATGGCATCCGCTCAGGCCAGAACTCATGCATTAGGAATGTTCCAAACCCTTGAGCTGGGGTACTTCAAAGCAAAGCGGCAATTCTTCACCTTCCAAGTCATAGACGTGCAGGTCGATTTGCGCCATATCGCAGATCGGCACTTCTGGGGCATTGACACAAAAGAGTTGCAACTGCCCGTCGCAAAAACGCGCGCCAGAATTCGGCAAAACATTCTTGCACTGTGTGCCTACCAAGCCTTTGACAGTACAGCCGCCGCAGAATTGACCAGCAAACTGCTGCGTACGGCGGCCATATCGACCAAGCCCATCTACCTTCTGCGCGAAGCACTTCACCATCTTGAAACTCTACGCATTGTCGCTCCCAGCTACAGCACATTGCAAGACCTCATTGGTGCGGTGCTGGAGCGCGAGAACGCGCGGGTCACGAAGATCATGGATGAGCACATGTCAGCGGACGTCAGAAAGACCTTGGACGATTTACTACAAGGCGATGATGACGACATGCTCACCCTGAGCGCCATCAAGCGTGAACCCAAGAGCTTTGGCAACAAGGAGCTGCGTCAGGAGGTGGAGCGACGTCAATTCTTTTCTGCGACTCACCAATTTGCTCTCACCTTCGTGCCGCGCGCAGGCCTGTCAAATGAAAGTGTCAAGTACTACGCATCATTGGTCCAGTTCTACACCCGCTACAAACTCAGGCGTATGGCGTCCCCCAGCGCAAGACTTTTTCTGCTGTGCTTTTGCTTCCACCGGTACCGCCAGATCAATGACAATTTGCTGGAGGCCTTCATCTATCTGGTCGGCCAATTCGACAAGCACGCCAAGATTGCCGCGAATGACGCCATGCATCTGGCAACCTCCGAGGCGAGCACAAATTTACTCGCAGCCGGTGAAGTGCTGGGCCTCTTTGTGGATGAGTCCATCGCCGACGATTGTCCGTTTTCCACCGTCAAGGCGCGGGCTTTTGAATTGCTGGACCCCAAGGCTTTCCCGTTTGTTGCCGACTACTTGCGAGACGTCAACTTTGACAGAGTTGCCTTCGAGTGGTCTTACTTTGCCAAGCTCTCCAGGGCCATCAAGCGCAACTTGCGTCATCTGTTTAAGGAACTCGATTTTTCAGGGCGCGTAGACGCGGCGCCATTGATCAGCGCCATCACTCTCATGCAGGACATGTTTCGCCAGGACAAGTCACTGCGCCAGGCAGACGCCTCAAAGTTTCCTGAAGCCATCATTGCGTCGGCGCTAAAAAAACACCTGTATGTCGAGACCAGCGAGGACGGAGAAAAGCGCAAGACACTCGACATGGATCGGTACGAGTTTCTGGTCTACAGGCTTCTGCGCAATGCGCTGGAATCCGGCGACTTGTATGTCAATCACAGCAACGAGTTCCGCCAGTTTGAAGATGATCTGATCAGTAATGCCCGCTGGGAGCACAAAGACGCTGTGCTGGCTGAGATCGGGCAGCCAGTCTTAACCACACCCATCGAGGAGACGCTGGCGACTTTGCGCACCAAACTCGAAGACCGGTTGGTAACCGTCAATCAGCGTGTGGCCGCCTGCATCAACACCAACATCAAGGTCGTGGGCCAAGGCGACAAGAAGCGTTGGTCCCTGATTTACCCTTCTGCGCCAGAGGTCAGCAATGCCCCGTTTTACAGCCAGTTGCCCGGAATCGCTGTTGCCGACCTGCTGCGCTTCGTGAACAAGGAGACTGATTTTCTGGAAACCTTCGAGCATGTACTGAACCGATCCGTCAAGCACTCGCCCGATCTGCGCCAAATCTTGGCTTGCGTGGTGGCGTATGGCACCAACATGGGATTGGGCAAGATGGCAGAGGTCTCGGGCTTGAGCCACGCCTCCCTGATCACCACTGCACGCAGCTATCTGAGCCCGGATACCGTGCACGCTGCCAATGACGCCATCAGCAATGCCACGGCCGAGCTGCCGGCATTTAAGCTCTTCAATATCCGCGATGAACTGCATTCCAGCAGCGACGGCCAGCGCTTCGAGACCCAGATCAACACATTCAATTCCCGCTATTCGCCCAAGTACTTCGGCTTGGACAAGGGGGTGAGCGCCTGCACCTTGGTTGCCAACCACGTGCCTATCAACGCCAAGATCATCGGCACCCACGAACATGAGAGCCATTTCGTATTCGATCTGCTCTACAACAACACGTCGGACATCAAGCCCACACGCCACTCGACCGATACGCATGGGGCCAACCAGGTCAATTTTCTGTGCTTGTATGCCAGCGGGTACAGCTTTGCCCCGCGCTATAAGACCGTGCAGAAGAAAACCGCTTCCCTCGTTGGATTCAACCTGCCAAGTCAGTACCCGGCCGATATGCTGATTCGACCAAGCAATAGGGTCGACGAAGAGTTGATCATCAGCGAATGGCCCAACGTCCAGCGCATTTTGGCTTCCCTTGCTCAAAAGGACACAACCCAGGCAACCGTGGTACGCAAACTCAGCAGCTACGCCCGGCAAAACAACACCAAAAAGGCCTTGTGGGAGTTGGACAACATCCTTCGCACCATCTACATTCTGGACTTCATTGACGATGTCGAGCTGCGTCAGAGTGTACAAAAAGCGCTCAACCGGGGCGAGGCCTACCACCGGTTCCGCCGGGCGGTGTCATTCATCAATGGCGGCAAGTTCAAGGTTCAGACGGAAACAGAGCAGCAAGTCTGGAACGATTGCGCCCGGCTGATTGCCAACGCGGTCATTTACTACAACACGGCCTTGCTGTCCAAAGTGTACGAACAGAAGGTGGCGGCAGGAGACCTGGACGCCATCGCGTTCATTCAGGGCATGTCGCCGGTGGCGTGGCAGCACGTGAACATGTTCGGGTCGTTCGAATTCAGCGATGAAGATCCCGACATTGACATGGATGCTCTGGCAGCCCAGTATGCGGACTCCGTGTTTTGGAGCAATGCCACGCATCCCGGTCAGGGGGATCTTTTCGACTGAGCCTTTGTAAGACCTTCATGATGGTGGATCTGCCCCGATGGTTTGGTTCGCCTGCCGGGTGATGAGTCTTGCAATCAGTATCACCTGGTGCTACACTATGCCATGTCATCCAATGCGTCAAATCGCGCCTTCAAAACCGCCAGATTCTCCAAGGATGCAAAGAAGGCCAAGATCGAGGACGTTGAGCTTTGCTTGGTCATACAGCAGGTGCTGCTGGGTCAGGTAGATGATTTGGGTGGCGGTGTTTTTAAGAAGAGGCTCAATAACAACCTGCACCGGTCAATCATTCTGGCCAAGGGCGGCAAGTATTGGGTCTACGAGTACCTGTTCGCGAAGAAGGACCGCGCAAACATTGAGAACGATGAATTACTTGCCTTTCGCCTGCTGGCCAACAGCTATGCGGGGTTGACGCAACAGCAGGTTAGCCAGTTACTTGTTAACGCAGACTTTGTGGAGATTTGCCATGACGACAAAACAGAAATTCAAAAGTGATGCCTTTGTTGCAATCCATGCCTCTGCTGCTGCGTTGCAAAAGGTCGGCGCCATTGACCAAACCACGATGCGCCAGTTTGATGAGACCTGCCTGGCTGTGCCTACCACTCTGGCTCCAACCCAGATCAAAAATATTCGTGAACAGGCACATGTCAGCCAACCCGTTTTTGCACGCTACCTCAATACCAGCGAATCCACTGTTCAAAAGTGGGAATCCGGCAGCAAACAGCCCAGTGGCATGGCGCTCAAATTATTGGCTGTAGTTCAGAAACACGGACTGGGTGTGCTGGCCTGAATTTTGTATGGCAGCAGTGCCGCGATTGTGTGAATTGATCGGTCTCCAGCGTGGGCCCGCTGGAACTTGCAGCGGTGCAACTTTACAAAGTGTCCGATTTTCGGGGGATGGGCACATTTAGCCACATTTGTTTGTTTTCCGAATGATCAACCGGAAACCTTCTTTGTGATGGGGCGAAGCTCGACTTTTGAGGCTTCTCTAAAAGCGAGGGGCAAAGCGCTAGATTCGGCTACGCGGAATCACTTGCGGTCGGTGAAGGATGAAGATGAGTTGCTCTACTGGCAGGGTTTCTACAAAGGTGTGGGGAGCGGAGCGATAACATTGGACAGAGGCGTATCGCCCAGCGAGTGGGTCGGCAGCCCGAGCGACGAAGGCCTCACTACGAAAGTGCAAATTACCTGGCCAACGCTGCGGTACAGGATGACAATTTCAGTGAAAAGCAAGGCTCGTGAACGTGCCAGTGACGGTAGATGCGAACCAATTCCGGTTGAGAAGATCGGTTCCAAGTAGGCGAAACTCCAAGCAGCTTTAACGCTCCACTTCAGGAGGTCTGTGTCCATGACCAGATGCTTCTAATTTTGTTAGATCATCTCTTAAGGATAAATATGGATGAAAAATGGGCAAAAACGTTGGTTCAACGGATAGACGATTTATTTGGTGGGCCTGGCATGAAGAAAGTAGTGATGGTCAGTGAGTTGATATCGCATATTTCTCATTCGCACGGGGTCGAAAGATGGTCAGCCGACCAAAATGGATTTTTGTTACACGGTGATGATAGTTATGAACCAGTCAATATTGCGGATATTGGAAAAGGGATGGACTTAGCTAGTCTTATCGAAAGAGGGCTAGTGCTTGACGTAGACGACACCACGCCTGATGGTGGGGTAACCAGTGCTGGCGGTTATGGCACAGAGGCACACACACCAACAAAAAAAGGACTTTCTGAGGCCCAATGGTCTAAGCCTGAGCGGCCGGCCGTCTAGCCCTTAGGTCGCTCCTGGTGCTTTGGAGCGTTTACAGGAGTGCCATGATCATTGAGTATTTCAAGTCGCGCGGTTAAAAGCCGCGCGGTTTCGATCATGTTCGCGCCTTTTCCAGCCTTGCGCAGCTGGTCTAGAAGGCCTCGTCCAGGTACTAGCTGTACCCCGAAGGCCTTCGCCAGTTTCTCAACAATCTTCGGATCCATAGCGCGCGACATTTGATCCAGCATTTTGGCGCCAGCAGAGTCCATAAAAACATGATCTGCTGTTTGAGCAAGCAATCGCGTCTCGTTTTCATGATCAAGCGCGATACGCATCCTGTCGTCGGCGTCTTTTTGACGCGTAGACACATCATTTTTCAGAGCCCTGATTTCTGCCTCCTGCTTTTTCAAAAGAGCTTCTAAATTCTTATTTTTTTTGTATTTTTCGGCCATTGCAGCAACGATCTTGGGATGCACGGAACGGCCGACTTTTGCTTGCTTCTTTAGCAATTCCTCCTGCGCTTTTCTTGCTTTCTTAGCATCTTCCCGAGCTTTTTGCTTGGCAGAGAAGACCTCAGGATTGAGTCGGTCAGACATCGATGGAGATGGGGGAACTTCGATGTCTTTTGGCACCTCAGCCCCGGCAGCTAGAGCGCCATAAAACTGACCGATCGGAACATGTTCTGCCCTGCTCTCTTTGTCGCCTCGGATCATGCCAAAGGGCTTCCCAACCTCTTCTGCAAAGCGATCCAGGCGGGCAATCATGCCGGGCGGTCCACCGATAAATTTTGAAGCGGAGAAACGGTTAGTTGTGCGATCAAGCGGCATCACAAAAATCTGCATATGCGGCGTTCTCTCATCCCTGTGAATTGACCAGGACAAAATATTTTCCTGGCCACCGAACTCGCTGGCCAGGAACTTACCCGCATTTTTGAAATACTCGTTCTGCTCTTTCAAAGACAGAGCCATCATTTTTTCGTGTCCACTGGTGACCAGGAACTCAAGCACCGGCGAAGATGCCTTTGTGAAGCCTTGACGCCCCCCTTTTTTCTTTGCCAGTGCTATCCCTGCCTTGAGGCGCTTTAGCAGCTCTGCGGTCGTTTTAGCCCCTCCAGTGAGTGGTTTGGGTGCTGCAGGGTCTGCGTTGGCAACTGGTCTTTCACGCAGCGAATGGGCACTCATGGCAGCAACAGACCCGAAGGACTTGTGCTTCACCATCCTCAATATCGCGTAGCCACTGACTTCACTCATAGCGATCTATTTCCTTAGCGATCCCTCACGCACGCGAGGCGGAGCCGAAGCGAAGTGAGCTTTCTTGCCGGGTTATTTTTCTCCAAGACTGTAACACAGTACAGTCTTGCTGACGCAAGACTGCCGGTGCGCTGCCGCGGGCTGGGGGCTTCGCCCCTGCAACCCTGGGTGTTGGCTCCGCCAACCAAATAGCCGTTAACAGTGAAGTCCGGCTGTTGGTATTCGGTGGTTTTTTCAACTTGTTGAAAGGAAGCCGTGGGGGGACCCGCTTGCGGGGGGGCCGGCTACAGGCCCGGTAAGGCTTGTCCACGGAGTAGGCGCGACTGCGCCGGTGACGCGAAGCGGCAACCCGGTGGACAAGCCTGTCCGGCTATTGGTACTCCTGCATTACATAGAGTGAGAAGCAACGGGCTACAGACCGCATGGATGCTAGGTGCGACTTTCACTTCCGGCTAGTCGACTTTCACTTCCGGCTAGTCGACTTTCACTTTATGCTTGCGTTGTGCAAGTCGGGGGGCATAATGCGATTTTCAACTGGCAAAAAGCGAGGCGATTTTGAAAGTCGACATGAAAAATCTTCCGCGATTGAGAAGCTCTGTCTATTCGCCAACCATCAATCCATTGATGGAGCCTGGACAGGTCCAAGTGAAGCGAAGGTATGTAACTACGGGTCTTAAAAAAGACCTTACAGACATGGAAACTGGCGAGATTACTGGTGCATCTGTTGTCCGCACTGTTGAAGAAAAAGACGACGCGGAATTTGTAAAGGTTTTCGCTTCAGGCATTGCCGCTATGTACGACCTCACCAAAACGGCTCAGCGTGTATTTCAAAGAGTGCTTGAGCAATACCAGGCAGAGCCTATGCACAAGGGGTACGCCGACTCGATCCAGTTGACTTGGTTTGGTGAAGGACTTAACGGCGCTGCGATTGACTTGAGCGAGCCGACATTCAATAGAGGGCTGCGCGAATTGCTGGCCAAGGGATTCATTGCTCCCAGGACACCGACCGTTTTCTGGGTGAATCCAGCGCTGTTTTTTAAAGGCGATAGAGTACTTTTTGTGAAAGAGTATGTTCGTAAACGGTCTCATATCGAGCAAGAAAAAAGACTCGAAAGAGAAGAGAAGGCGATGATTTCGTCTGAAATGTTTGGTGAATTTGCGGAGGAAACGGTATGACTGAAGACATTCAACAAATTATGTTGACCCAGTTGCGGGCCATTCGGGACGACATTGCAGATATGAAAAACAGGCTTTCTAACATCGATGGAAGCATTGCCACTGTCATGCAGCATCAGGGACATATTGCCAATCAGATCGCCCAGGTGCAGATCTCCATTGACCGTCAATCAGCAAGAATTGGACGTATTGAAGACCGGTTGGCATTGGTGGATGCTGCTTAAGATGGAAAAAATAACGATCACGCTTGAGATCGAAGAGGAAGAAGTCGCCGAGGCGCTGGCGCAATTTGTGAAGCGATGCGGCTGGACGGAGTGGCGCCAAAATGCAGTCGACGATCTCGAAGCGTCGCGCATGCGGTACGCTTTCGGAGTCTTGCAAAAAGCGCTTGCAGAGCAGGGTTTCGCGCCGCGTTAAATCACACCGCAGTTGTGGATTGCAACTTGGGGTCGGCGTAGAAAACGGAAAAAATCGTACCCTAAGGCGTTTATCAAAAGTGGAGGAATTTAATGAAAACCATCCTAGTGGCTGCCATCGTGGCGTTGTCCGGTTGCGCGTTTGCACCTGTCGACAAGCCAAATATTGAAAAACACGGGCCACGAATAGTGGAAGTGGCATTTCCAAACCTCAAAGGTGCCGATGGATTGAGTATTGCCGAAGCGACTCTTAAGTCCATTGGGTTTGAAGTTGCGGCCATGACTGCGGAACTTAACGAAGTAAAGACCAAAACTAAGCCTGCAATGATCCCGCAGATTTGTGATTGCGGTTCTTGGAACGGCAATCAAATCACTGGGACGGCTGACAGTGTGATGGCAGTCACTGTGCAAAACAGTGGCACAGTGCAGGCCAATTTGAAAATAAACTTTGTCTGCGCTGCGTCCTTTAAGGGGACCAACTTATGGGGCGTGACGACTCGTGCGGAAACCTACCAGTGCGCAAGTACGGGAGCGCTTGAAAAACAATTTGTTGAGAATTTCACAAAGATAAAAGCAGCACGCGGGCTATGAGAAGAATCACCGTGCTGGCCGCCGCGGCATCGACATACGTTTTGAGATATCTCTCCTGCCTGACACTCGCATTCCTGCCATCATGTGTGGCAGCACAGCAGACAGCGGCTCGCGATTACTACAACGAGTTGTTAGCGGTGCTCTAAAACCGTAAAAATCCAGCGGCCGTAAATGGTGGCTTAACTTGGCGACCGAATTTGGGGGGCAGTTATGGTGTCGGATTCTGGTGACCGATTCCGGTGCCGATGCCGGCAC
>Ga0194063_10001298_pt1 | contig 16358 bp, 17 predicted proteins | sample SepL3720m_MetaG_FD_155459 | JGI IMG/M metagenome (GOLD analysis project Ga0194063, IMG submission 155459) | Anoxic zone freshwater microbial communities from boreal shield lake in IISD Experimental Lakes Area, Ontario, Canada - Sep2016-L373-20m | ecosystem: Environmental > Aquatic > Freshwater... | reverse complement strand
CTCGAAGGTGATCGTCGCCTTCGACATCTACGACTGGGACGGGGAGAACGGCTGCGGCATGACCTTCCAGCCCAGGGCCATTCAGGTCGTGGAGTTCGTCCCGTACGAACAGGTCGACCCCACCGATGGCTTCGAGGAGGTCGATGGATACACCACTGGTAGAGCCACAGAGGCAGGAAGCTCTGCGGGTTGGGTCATGGATGACGACGACGAGGCCCCCTTCTGATGGCCTCGCCACATGTGCGCAGCAACGGGGCCGTCGGGCCCCGTCCCCAGCTGCCTGCCTTCTGCCGGAACCGCCGGCCGGTCGTCATGGTCACGGCCACCAGCCTGGCTTGCCTGCGCGGCCTGGTGCTGCTGGGGCTGGCGTTTCAGCTCAGCACCCTGCTGCTCGTGCTCGCCGGTCCCGTGCCGCCACGGCCGGTGACCAGCACCAATACCGTCTTCCGCCCCGATGCCGGCAGTGATGCCGGTGAGCTCCAACCCGTCACACCGTTTTCAGACCGATGAACACCACGACGACGTCATCCCCTTTCGCTGCACCTGTCGCCTCGATGAATCACCCTGCTCTGGTCTCCCGCTCCTGGAACGGCACGCCGATCTCTCGGCGCACCGCCGACGGCTACGTCAATGCCACGGCCATGTGCAAGGCCAACAACAAGAGGTGGTCTGACTACCGCGAGTCGGACCGGTGCCAGCTCTACCTGGAAGCTCTGTCCCAAACAACGGAAATTCCGGTGTTTGATCTGATCCAGTCCCGTCAGGGGCACGGTGGTGGGACCTGGGTCCATCCCCAGGTCGCAGTCGACCTGGCCCGCTGGATCAGCGCACCGTTCGCGGTCTGGATGGACGGCTGGTTCTTGGAGAGCGTCCAGCAAGCGCAAACGGCACCGATGGAGACGACTGCTGCGCCCCGGCTCCGGGAAGCCGAGGTGATCGCCCTAGTGGAACGCAGCATCGTCGTGTTCGAGCAGCTCGGCGGCCTGGATGAACGCGATCAGCTCCTGTTCAAGGACATTGTGCGCAGCAACCTGCTCACCGCCAGCTCGGGAATGCTGCCCGGTGCCCCGACTGACGAGGAGCTCACCTTGGGGGATGCCTGGCTGGAGGTGTTCCAGCAAGTGCTGCCGCGCAGCCAGTTCTGCGCAGCCGGCAAGCTCGTGGCCAGGGCTTACCGCGAGGAGTTCGACGAAGAACCCCCTCGTCGCCAACAGTTTGTGGACGGGGCCCCGCGCCAGGTCAAGAGCTATCGCCGCTCCTGGTTGATCGACACCCTCAAGCGCATCCGCGCTCAGCTGGCAGGAGGCTGATGGACACGCCGACAACGTCATCCCGCCAGCGGGTCTGGGTAACAACGGCAGAAGCGTGCGCAGCTCTGGGGATGAGCCGGGAAACCCTCCGCCAGCTACGGCTGCGGGGGGTGCTCACCCCGGGGAAGCACTACCGACGCTGGGGCTGCACCCAGGGCCGGGGGCCGCTCCAGTGGCACCTGGAGAACGTGGAGGCCACGATCACTGGGTGGAGCCGGCGGCACTTGTAGATGTCGACGACCGAAGTGGATCCGCAGACCATCTGAGCAGACCTGGGCCCCCTCCAGGCCGAGACAGCCCTACCCCGTCGCCCTTGCAGAAGCTGCGACTGCTGCGATTGTTTCGGTTAGCGTTCGGGAGGTCCGTCTCCCTGTTGCCCGTGGCCGTGGCTCTCTCCAGCTCCATTGAGCCCGTGGTCCCCACGGCTGAGGCGGCTGAGGCCGCGGGAGCGAGCTTGCGCGATCTCGCCTGTTTCCGTGCCAGCCATGGTCTGCGTCAAGCCAGCCTCTCCCTCGATCTGGAAGACGGCCAGCGCGCATCCATTCCGATCCCGGCTGCGGTGTTGGAGTTGCTGCAGGGAATCCTGGCGCAGATGGCCCAGGGCAATGCTGTGACGCTGGTGCCGGTGCACGCCGAGCTCACGACCCAGCAGGCCGCTGATCTGCTGAACGTGTCGCGGCCCTTCCTGATCGAGCGGCTGACGCAAGGGGAGATGCCCTTCCGCAAGGTCGGCACCCACCGGCGGATCCGCCTGGCCGACCTGATGGCCTACAAGCACGCCATCGACCAGCAGCGTGCCGCGGCCCTCGACGAGTTGGCTGCCCAGGCCCAGGAGCTGGGGATGGGCTACTGAGGTGAATCGCTTCACCGTCGTCTACGACGCTTGCGTTCTCTATCCGGCTCCACTCCGCGATTTGCTGATGCGCCTGGCGCTCACGGATCTCTACCGGGCCCGCTGGAGTGACCAGATTCACCAGGAGTGGATCACGGCCGTGCTGCGGAACCGGCCTGATCTCTCCAGAGCGCTGCTAGAGCGCACCCGCTCACTGATGAATGCTCACTTGCGCGATGCGCTGGTGGATGGCCATCAGAGCCTGATTCCAGCCCTGGAGTTACCAGATCCGGATGACCGCCATGTTCTGGCTGCCGCCATCAAGTGCGGGGCCGATCTGATCCTCACCTTCAACCTGGATGATTTCCCAGAGCACGCCCTGGCGAGCTACGGCCTTGGCGCATGTCATCCCGATCTATTTCTGGTGGATCAGCTGAACCTGGATGCCGAACGGGTCTGCACGGCGATGCGGCAGCACCGGGCCAGCCTGAAGAACCCACCCAAGACAGTCGAGGAGTACCTGGTAACCCTGAAGGAACAAGGGTTGAGCAGGTTCTCGCAGGCCGTGCGGCACTACGCCGCTGAGCTCTGAACGCGAACAGACCCCTGGCCTAACCGCCGCTCTGCCTTGGCGAACGCGTCATCCACCACGTCGTCCCCACACCAGCGGCTATAAGCCGTCAAGTGGGTCTGCACGCTGTGGCCCATCGCCGCGGCCACCACCTTGGGAGGCAGGTCGCAGATCACGTGGGCCCGATGGGCGTAGCCGTGCCGGCAGGAGTAGGGCACGAGCTTTTCGCCTTTGGTCTCGTACTCCTGCCGGAGCTTGTTCCAGAGAGGACGCCGGTGCAGATACTGCCTGATGTCGTTCCCGCCAAAGCCAGCACGCATCGGCGGTAGGTCGTCCGGGGAGAACCGGTCCGCCAGCTGCCAGTCAGCTGCCCAGTCATCGCAGGGCAGCAGTCGCAGGGCGCGGGGCTTGGTCTTGCCGCGGGAGGCCACCTTTTCATAGGTGCACCACAGCCGCCCGTCTCTCAGCTGCAGGTGCTGCAGCTCCTCAGGGCGAAGGCCATAGGCGGCCATCAGCTGGAAGCCCAGACGCCAGCGCGGATCGGGCAGGGCGCGGTCCAGGGCCAGGATGTCTTCCACCTCCAGGGGAGTGGTGACAGCTTTCGCGGTCCGAGACCGCCCCACGAACGGACTCAGGTCAGTCGGTGGCTCCCAGCTGGTGGCGGTCAGCTGGCCTTGGGTCACTGCCCAGCGAAGCAGGGCTGAGGTGGCTTGCATCTGGATCTGCCGGGTTCGCCCACCTGGTTTGTCCGCCCAGTGCAGGGTCAGTCGGTCAAGCAGTTGGCTGGCGCTTCGTGGCGGTTGACGGGCCGTCAGCGCTTCCAGCACCAGCTTCATGTGGTGGCGGTGCACCCGGGTCCATGTCGATTCCTTGATTTCGCCGCTGCGGATCTTGTACTCGCGATAGCGCTCTATCAGAGCATTCCAGTCAGTTAGCGGGACAAGAGCATCCTTGCCATTGGCATTAGGGCTGCCATTGATGCCCTCCGGAGGAGAGATTGTGATCCTCTTTGCCGCCAGGTCGGGTTCTATGCCGCTGCTGAAATCGTCGTAGATCTTGCAAACCACTTCGCCAATCTTCTTGGCATTGTCGAAGTGCCATGGGATTGGAAGTTGCAATTGATGGCGCTTGCCACCGCCCGCTTTGGCCGTGATGTTGAGTCGGGTGAAGCCTCGGTGCTCAGTAAGAGCCCAGCCCCTTGGACATCCCCTGCGGGACAAGGCATGAGCGGTTTCGACACGGATGGCGATCTCCCAGGGGGCTGCCTCAGCCATGTGAGAAGGTCTGTGAGAAGGTCGGTCCTACAGCCTGGCACGGTCTGTCAGGGACAGTCAGCCGCTGGCAACCCTAAAGCCAATGCCTAACTGGCTTTTCGGGAGATTTCTCAGGTCTGGACTGAAAGCGGATGACCGGGCTCGAACCGGCGACGTTCAGCTTGGGAAGCTGACATTCTACCACTGAATTACATCCGCATCATTGTAATTTAGCATGCCCTGCCCCAGGGCGGGCCGGGAGGTCCGGCCCGCGAGCTGGGGGTGAGGGCTTGCCAGGCCAAGTGCCGTCAGGGCTTGGCGGGAGTTGTGGCGGCAGGTTCCACACACTTGACGGCGGCGGAGAGCTGGCGGCGGGCGGCGATCACCGGCTGGGCCTTGGCCTTGAGTTCCACGGCAGCCTGCTCAAGCGTCTGCTTCTTGTTGCTGGCCACTTTGGCCACTTCGGCCTTGAAGGCCGTCAGCTGGGTGTTGAAGTTCTGCAGCCGCAGTTTCTCCAGTTGCTGCTTGGAGCTTTGCAGGGAGCTGAGAGCCGTGGCCAGAGCCCTGTCGGCGGCGGTCGCTTCGCCCACGGTGGAGGTCGGTTTGAGGGCCGCCACCTGTTCAAGGGCCTGGCCGACGCTGGCCAGCTGGCTGCAGATCTGGCTTTCGGTCTTCTGTTCGCGCTGGGCGATGGTTTGCTTCTGGCAACCGGCGCTGGCAAGGGCCAGCGCGCAGGTCAGGGCAAGCAGGGGGCGTCGCATGGAACCAGGAAATGTTCGCAGCGAACGTTAAGGCGCCTGCGCTGACCTGCCACCCCCCTTTCAACGATTCAATTCCGCGGCGGCAGCGGCCACACCGGCACCCGTGGGCACCTTGCCCAGGCCCAGGTCCTGCAGGGTCGCTTCGATTGCCGCCACGGCGGTGAGCACGTCCCGGTCGCAGACGAAGCCGAGATGGCCGATGCGGAACACATGGCCCTTGAGATGTTCCTGGCCGCCGGCCAGCAGGATGTCGAAGCGGTTCTTCACCTCCTTGCGCAGGCTCTCGGCGTCGATGCCTTCGGGAGCCACCGCCGTGATGGCCGGACTGCCGTGGCCTTCGGCCGCATAAAGGGGCAGGCCGATCGCCTTCATGGCGGCCTGGACGGCACGGCGATGGCGATCGTGGCGGGCGACGATCGCCGGCAGGCCCTCCTTCTGCATCATCTCCAGGGCAGCCTCGAGGGCGAAGTAGAGATTGATCGCTGGCGTGAACGGATTGCTGTCAGCCTTGGCGGATTTGCGGTATTTGCCGAGATCGAGATAGAACTTCGGCAGGTCGGAGCGCTCATAGGCGGTCCAGGCCTTCTCGCTCATCGCCACGAAGCTCAGGCCCGGCGGCATCATGTAGCCCTTCTGGGATCCGGAGCCGATCACATCGAGGCCCCAGGCGTCCATCGGCACATCGCAGGCGCCCAGGCTGGTGACACAGTCAGCGATGGTCAGGGCGGTGCCATGGGCGCGCACATGGCCGGCGATCGTCTGCAGATCGTTGATCACCCCGGTGGAGGTTTCCGAGTGGGTGAGAATCACGGCCCTGATCGCTTTGCTGGTGTCCGCTTCCAGGGCAGCTTTGAAGGCTTCCGGATCGAGGGGTTGGCCCCACTCCGCCTTGATCACCTGCACGTCGAGGCCGTAGGCCTTCGCCACCTTCACCCAGCGTTCGCCGAACTTGCCGTTGTCACCGCAGAGCACCCGATCGCCGCGGCTGCAGGTGTTGATGATGCCCGCCTCCATGGCGGCGGTGCCGCTGCCGGTGATCACCAGCACGTCGTCACTGGTCTGATGCAGCCACTGCAATTGCTCGGTGGTGCGCTTGACGATCCGCTGAAAATCAGCGCTGCGATGGCCGATCGGATGGCGCCCCATCGCCTGCAGAACGGTTTCCGGCACGGGGGTGGGGCCGGGAATCATCAGCGTGAGTTTGTCCTGCATGGGAAGGCTGGCGAAGGGCGCGGCGAAAGGTGGGCGGGGTGGTTCACGGGTGTGACCGGGCCCTGGCGCTGCCAAACGGTGGCAGTGCAATCCCCCACCATAAAAAACGGACCTCTCGCCTTCGGCCTCCCATGGCCTTGCCCACCTCCCCCCTGAGCCGATGACCGACGAACATGCCAGCGCCTGGCCGGTGGCTCCGGGGGGGCATCGCGGTTACACCCTGCCGGTCTGGCTGGCGGCCGCGGCCCGCTCGGCGTTGGCGGTGCTGCTGGAGGAGCCGTTCGCGGCGGCCTGCCCTCTGCAGTTGCTGCGGCCGGCGCTGATCGCCCCGGTGCCGGTGCGCGCCGCCGCCTGGCTGGCGGACGGCTGGGCGCTGGGGGAAACCTGCTGTGATCCGGGCGAGGGTCTCGATCTCACCCGGGGCCTGGTGGTGTGGGTGCTGGCCCGGTGGCTGGAGCTAGGCGGCAGGCTGGAGCCCGACTCCGATCCGGCCATCCCTGCGGTCCGCGGCCCGGAACCACCGCTCGTGCTGGAGGCCGGCGAGGGAGTGGGCGTGCTCACCGATGGCGGTGCCGCCTGCCTGTCGGGCTATGCCTGGGACCTGCTGGAGGCCAACCTGCTGCCGTTGTTGCCGCCCGGACGGCGGCTGCAGCTGCGGGTGGTGTTGCCGGCGGGGCGTCAGCTGGCTGAGCGCACCAGCAATGCCGCCTTCGGTGTGGTGGATGGGCTGGCCCTGATCGGTACCCAGGCCGAGGTGCAGGCCAGTGCCGCTCCTGACCAGCTGCAGCGCACCCTGGCGGCCCTGGCCGAGCGATTGGCCGAGCCCGATTTTGGCGGTGATCTGGTGCTGGTGATCGGCGAGAACGGCCTCGACCTTGCCCCCCGGCTCGGCCTGCCGGCCCCGCTGTTGCTCAAGTGCGGCAACTGGCTGGGGCCGGTGCTGGTGGCGGCCGCTGCCGGCGGGGTGCAGCGGCTGCTGCTCTTTGGCTATCAGGGCAAGCTGATCAAGCTGGCCGGTGGCATTTTCCACACCCACCATCACCTGGCCGATGGCCGCGCCGAGGTGCTCACCGCCCTGGCGGCGCTCGAGGGGCTGGGCGGTGAGGCTCTGGCTGAGCTCCATGACGCCGCCACCGTGGAGGCGGGCCTGGTGGCGCTGGAGCAGGCCGATCCAGCCCTGGCCGAGCGCCTGCGGCAACGCATCGCCCAGGCGATCGAGGCGCGCACCTGTGCCTATCTGCAGCGCCATGGGGTTGGCGGGCCGGCGGTGGGAGCGGTGCTGTTCGATCGTTCCCGCCGGATCCGGGCCCGGGGGCCGGTGGGCGCCGTCCTGCTGGAGGCCTTCAGGGGCCCGACCTAGGGTGCAGCCAGCCAGCCAGCGGTTGACGGCCGATCGGGCCGTTCAGACCGGAACCGACCCTACCGATGTCCTTTTCGACGACTGATGCCCCCGCCACGGGTCGCCAACCCGCCATCGTCATCCTTGATTTTGGCTCCCAGTATTCGGAACTGATCGCCCGCCGTGTGCGCGAGACCGAGGTGTTTTCCCTGGTGATGGGCTACACCACCAGCGCCGAAGAGCTGCGGGTGTTGGCACCCAGGGGCATCATCCTCAGCGGCGGGCCGAAGTCGGTGTACGAGGAGGGCGCTCCCCTGTGTGATCCGGCCATCTGGGATCTGGGCATCCCGATCCTGGGGGTCTGCTACGGCATGCAGCTGATGGTGCAGCAGCTGGGCGGCTCGGTGATCGCCGCCGGTCGGGCCGAATACGGCAAGGCGCCATTGCATGTCGACGACCCCACCGACCTGCTCACCAACGTCGATGACGGCTCGACGATGTGGATGAGCCATGGCGATTCCGTGCAGGCGCTGCCGCCGGGATTTGTGCGTCTGGCCCACACCGACAACACGCCAGAAGCGGCTGTGGCGAACCACGATCGCCGTATGTATGGCGTGCAGTTTCACCCGGAGGTGGTGCATTCCAGCTGCGGCATGGCGATGATTCGCAACTTCGTCTACCACATCTGCGGCTGCATACCCGACTGGACCACGGCCGCGTTCATTGATGAGGCGATTGCCGATGTGCGAGCCCAGGTGGGTGACAAGCGGGTGTTGCTGGCCCTTTCCGGTGGCGTTGATTCTTCCACCCTGGCCTTTCTGCTGCATCGGGCGATCGGCGATCAGCTCACCTGCATGTTCATTGACCAGGGTTTCATGCGCAAAGGTGAGCCAGAATTCCTGGTGGAGTTCTTCGACAATCGCTTCCACATCAATGTGGTGTACATCAATGCCAGGGAGCGCTTCATTACCCGGCTGGCCGGTATCACTGATCCGGAGGAGAAGCGCAAGATCATCGGCGCCGAGTTCATCCGGGTGTTTGAGGCGGAGAGCAAGCGTCTCGGCCCCTTCGACTACCTGGCCCAGGGCACCCTTTACCCCGATGTGATCGAGAGCGCCGGTACGGGCATTGATCCCAAGACCGGTGAACGGGTGGCGGTGAAGATCAAGAGCCACCACAACGTCGGCGGGCTGCCCAAGGATCTGCAGTTCAAGTTGGTGGAACCCCTGCGGCGGCTGTTCAAGGACGAAGTGCGCAAGGTAGGCCGCAATCTGGGGCTGCCGGAGGAGATCGTCGGTCGCCATCCCTTCCCCGGACCTGGCCTGGCGATCCGCATCCTCGGCGAGGTGAACGACGACAAGCTCGACATCCTGCGCGATGCCGATCTGATCGTGCGCGAGGAGGTGCGCGATGCCGGTCTGTATCACGACATCTGGCAGGCCTTTGCCGTCCTGCTGCCGGTGCGCAGCGTCGGTGTGATGGGTGACAAACGCACCTATGCCTATCCGATCGTGCTGCGCTGCGTGTCTTCCGAGGACGGCATGACCGCCGATTGGTCGCGCCTGCCCTACGACCTGCTGGAGTTGATTTCCAACCGCATCGTCAATGAGGTGCGCGGGGTCAACCGGGTGGTGTACGACATCACCAGCAAGCCCCCCGGCACGATCGAGTGGGAGTAGGGCCTCAGCGCAACGGGACGATGCCGCTGTAGCCGGCGTCACCTGGACAGCCGCCCTGAGTGGCGCCGTTCGAGCCGACGCCGATGGCCCTGGATCATCGTGGTGAGCGCTGGGCTGGCGCCAATGGCCAGGCCGCTGCCGCCAGATCGCCGCGAGGGCAGCGGTTTCTGCTTGGCAGAGTGCAGGGGGTTCTGCGCCCGATCGGTCTTGGCCATGCCGCCGCCGGTGCTTCAGGCTCCCGGTACCGGGAGTCAGCCCGCTCTGCGGAGCTTCGAACAGACTCAGAATCGGACCCCAGACCCTGGTGAGAACTGGTCCGACAGCTGGGCGTCGCCGCCTGAGAGCCTGCTCAAGAACCCTCAACTGATCGGCCTCCCGTCGTTTCGGCTGGGCAAGAACGCCGTGCCCACTGGATGATCAGCCGGCGAAGAGCCTGTTGATCTGTTTCGGTGCCAGGTTTTCAGCGGACGCCTGGGGCCTCCCTGAGCCCGGATCGATGGTCGCCCAGAGGATCCACCCCGTCGGCCGGCTGGGCTGGCTGAGGCTCGCTGCCGCCGATACCATCGGACACCGATCTTCTGGCCCGTGACTGCCGTACCTCCTGTCGTCAGCACGTCGTCCTCCGGCAGCAGCCCCAGCGGCGCCGACCAGGACATGCAGCTGCAGCGCCGCCTCCAGCAGGACAGCATCGTGCTGGCCGGCAAGACCATCTTCCTCAACCCCTTTCTCTACTGGCGCCGCTTTGACGCCAACACCGATCGCTGGCTCAGGGAGCCCGGCCAGCTTCCCGAGGAGCAGATCGAGGCCAATCGCCTGCGGTTCTATCCCGAGCTCGACTGGCAGCTGATTGAACCCGAGGAGCGCGCCGTCAAGGACGGTGCCGTGGAGATGTTCCTCAAGACCCTGGAGCTGATCAGCACCTTCAACCCCGACCTCAGCGCCGGCCATCTGCTGGAGGTGGAGCGCAAGATGGCGGTCACCAAGAAAAAGGCCTTCGAGCGCTGGGTGGAGCGGGCCCTCAATCGCCGCCTGCAGGAGAAGCAGCGCGAGCGCCGTCGCTTCGATCGGGATCGGGCGATGCGGGGCTGGATGGAGTGGTTCTCGCTGGAGAACACCCGCCAGGCCCTGCTGCCCCTCTCGGCCCTGCTGGTGGTAGCCGTCGCGGCCGGCTGGTGGTTCGGCAGCCAGCGCTTCTGCCGTCAGGGGATCGTCGATCCCGGCATCCAGCGACCCTCCGTCTGATCGGGCCTGCCTGGGGCCGCGGCGCGCCAGACTGATCGGATCCTGCTGGCGGTTTCCTGGCCATGGCTGCCGATCCCCTCGACGCTCTGCGGCTGACCCTGATGCAGGACGTGTTGCCTGTTGGCGTGGCCATGGTGGACCGGGCTCGCCGCGGCGGCCCCAGGCAAGTGCTGGCGGCCTTCGATGGCAGCAGCGCCGATCCCCTGGGCCAGCTGCGACAGGAGGGCGAGCCCATGGCATCCCAGCTGCGGGAAGGTCTGGATCGGCTCCAGCCCGGTCTGGGTAATCCGGTGATGAAGGTGGAGGTGCGGGATGTGGAGCCCGACGAGCAGCCGTTCGAGCGCGCCGATCCGGCCGAACTTCAGACTGCCCTGGCGCGCATCGCCACCCGCCTGACCTTGTTGGAGCAGCACCTGGCGGCCACTGAGGCTGGCGCTCCACCCGTCACGCGCCGTTGAGATGCCCTACGGCGGTCTGTCATCACGCCAGACCGGCGTGGGGTCCCAGTCGGCGGTGCTGCTGCTGGTGGTGCTGCTGTTCTCCGGCGCCATTGCCGCCCGGCTGGCCTGGCTGCAGTTGCTCCATGGTCCCGAGTACCGGGCCATGGCCGATGAAAATCGCATTCGCCTAATCCCCCGCGATCCGGTGCGCGGACGCCTGCTCGATCGCAATGGCCGCGTGCTGGCCACCAATCGGCTCACCTATCAGCTCTATCTCCAACCCCGCCTTGTGGAGGAACGGGACTGGCCGGCCCTGAGGGATCGGCTCAGCCGGCTGCTCCTGATCCCTGCGGCCCAGCTGGAGCAGCAGTGGCGCCGGGGCCAGCGCAGCTCCGAGGCTTTCCGGATCCATCTGGCGGGCCCGCTGACACCCGTTCAGGTGCTGCGCTTCCGGGAGCAGGCGGGTCTGTTGCCAGGGGCCGAGGTGAGCGCCGATGTGCTGCGCTCCTATCCGGGCGGCCGTTTGGCCTCCCATCTGATGGGCTACACCAGCAGCATCACCGAGGAGGAGTACCAGCGCTTGCGCGACAAGGGCTATCGCCTCAGCGATCGCATCGGCCGCAGTGGCCTTGAACAGGTCTTTGAATCCACCTTGCGGGGCGAGTGGGGCGGTCAGCAGCTGGAGGTGGATGCGGCCGGCCAGGTGCAGCGGGTGCTGGGCGACAAGCCCGCCAAAGCTGGCCGCGATCTGCGCCTCACCATTGATCTCGATCTGCAGCGGGCGGCTGAACGGGCTCTCGATTCTGTCGCCAAGGGGGCGATCGTGGCCATGGATCCGCGCACCGGCGCGATCCGCGCCCTGGCCAGTCGGCCCAACTTCGATCCCAACATCTTCTCGGAGGGGCCGACCACGGCCCAGTGGAACGATCTCAACCGACCGGATGCGCCGATGCTGAATCGGGCCTTCCAGGGGTTCCCGCCGGCCAGCACCTTCAAGATCGTCACCACGATCGCCGGCCTCGAATCGGGCAAGTTCGTGCCCAGCTCCACCCTGCCGACGATGACCCAGTTCTGTTACTACGGCCAGTGCTACGGCGACCATGGCGCCTTTGGCTCCATCGGCTTTCAGAAGGCCCTGGCGGTGAGCAGCAACAGTTTTTATTACCAGGTGGGCCTGAAAGTGGGCCCCGATCACCTGTTCAAGGCAGCCCGGCGCCTGGGCTATGGCCAGCACACCGGCATTGAACTCAAGGACGAGGAGACCGAGGGGCTGCTGGGGGACCCCGCCTGGAAGAAAGCCGTGTTGCACGAGTCCTGGACCGCGGTCGACACGATCACATCGGCGATCGGCCAGGGTGCCGTGACCGTGACGCCGATCCAGATGGCCCGCCTCTACGGCGCCGTCGCCAATGGCGGCACCCTGGTGACGCCCCATCTGGTCGAACACGCGACTCCCCGCCACTGGCTGGCCCTCAAGCCGTCAACCCTGAGGGTGTTGCGGGAAGGTCTGCGGATGGTGGTGACCGAAGGAACCGGTCGCATCCTCAACGATCCCACCCTGCCGGCGGTGGCCGGCAAGACCGGCACGGGAGAAGATCCTCCCCGGCCGGACCATGTCTGGTTCGGCGGCTACGCCCCGGCCGGCCGGCCGAGCCTGGTGATCGTGGCCTTCGGCGAGAACTCCGGCGGCTTCGGCGGCACGGTGGCGGCGCCGATGGTCAAGGCGCTGATGAGCACCTGGTTCCACAGCGGCCGGGGCCACTGAGCAACGCACCGAAGTCCGGGCCGGTGCCCCCGATCGGCCGGCCCCGGCCCGGTGGGCTCCGCCGACAACCGGCTGTGCGCCGATCCGCGAACAACGACGATCGAGGCGATGACCAGCCAACGCCAGGAGCCAGTGTGGATCGGAGCTCGCGCAACGAAACCGCGCTCAACGGACCCGTGCTCCCAGCGTATGAAGGTTGATGCACCCAGGCCTTCGGCGCTGCCATGCCAAGCACCAGCGTCAGAAGCAGGCGCTCAGCCGGCCAGCTGCAGATCCCCCAGGCCGAGCACCTGGCGGTAGTAGCGCCGCAGTTGGTCGGTGGCGCCGGCCCAGCCCCAGCGCTCCGCCTCGGTGCGGGCCGCCAGGCGCAGGGCGCGGCGGGTGGTGGCATCGCCCAGCAGTCGATCCACGGCGGTCACGAAGCTGTCGGGGCGATCCGGGTCGTAGAGGCAGCCGTTCACCCCATCACTGACGATGTCGGGAATGCCGCCCCGGTTGGCCCCCACCACCGGGCAGCCGGCCGCCATCGCTTCGAGCAGCACCAGGCCCAGGGTCTCGGTGCTGGAGGGGAACAGGAAGGCATCGCCGCTGGCATAGGCGGCGGCCAGATCCTGCCCGCTCAGATAGCCCACGAAGGTGGTGGCGGTGCCTTCGAATGCCTTTTCCAGCTGCTGCCGGTGGGGCCCATCGCCCACCAGGGCCAGTCGCGCCTGGGGGATGGCCTCCAGCACGGGCCGGATGCGTTCAATCTGTTTTTCCGCTGACAGCCGGCCGATGTAGAGGAGCAGGTTGCCGCTGTCGCTGTGGCCGCCGTGCAGCCGTTCTCGCATCGCCGCCGAGCTCAGTTCAGGCCGGAACAGGTCCGTGTCCACACCGCGCTGCCACAGGGCTGTGTGCTGGATGCCCTTGGCGGCCAGCTCCTCCACCATGGCCGTGGAGGTGCAGAGGTTCAGCTGGGCCTGGTTATGGGCGGCCTTGAGCAGTTCCCAGAGCAGCGGCTCCAGCATGCCCATGCCGTAGTGCTCCAGGTACTTGGGCAGGTGGGTGTGGTAGCTGGCCACCAGGGGCAGACCGCGGGTCCTGGCCAGCCAGATGCCCCCCAGGCCCAGGACAGCGGGATTCACGACGTGCACCAGGTCGGGAGCGAACCCCTCCAAGGCCTCCGACACCGCCGGCCGGGGCAGGGCCAGCTTCAGCTCCGGGTACAGGGGCAGCGGCATGGCCGGCACACCCACCACCCGGGCGCCGCAGTACTGGGCCGGTGCCCCCTCCGGGCAGAAGATCAGCACCTCGTCGCCGGCCGCCACGAGATGTTCCACCGTCTTGGTGAGTCGCGTCACGATGCCATCGACCTTCGGCAGGAAGGTTTCGGTGAAAAAAGCGATCTTCACGCGTCCAATCCCCGGCTCACACTGGCGATTGGATCGCCTGGGCCTGACGGCTGGTCCAGGCGGATATGCAGGGGATGCGGGAGCGGTCGCAACGGTCGGCCCAGCGCCGGGCCACATCCACCACTTCAGCCAGCAGGCCGTCATCGAGGGTGGTGGGCCGCAGGCCCAGCTCGATGAAGCAGCGGTTGTCGACGATCAGATCGTTTTCGATCGCCTCCTTGCGGGGATTGGGCAGGTGGTTGATCTCAGCGCCGGTGAGATCCGCCACCTTGCGGGCCAGTTCGCCCACCTGGTGGCTTTCGGTCATCTGGTTGAAGATCTTCACCTTTTCGCCGTGGCTGGGGGGGTGCTCCAGGGCGAGCTGCACGCAGCGCACCGAATCGCGGATGTGAATGAAGGCCCGGGTCTGGCCGCCGGTGCCATGGACAGTGAGGGGATAGCCGATTGCCGCCTGCATCAGGAAGCGATTGAGCACCGTGCCGTAGTCGCCGTCGTAATCGAAGCGATTGGTGAGTCGGGGATCTTTCTCGGTGAGGGCGGTGTTCGTGCCCCAGACGATGCCCTGGTGCAGATCGGTGACCCGGATGGCGTCGTTCTTGTTGTAGTAGAAGAACAGCAGCTGATCGAGCGTCTTGGTCATGTGGTAGACGCTGCCGGGATCCGTGGGGTGCAGGATCTTCTCGGTGAAGCGACTGCCATCCGGCTGGGGCACCTCGACGGTGAGATAGCCCTCAGGAATCGTGGCGCCCCGGTGGGAGCCGTAGCCGTAGACCCCCATGGTGCCCAGGTGCACGATGTGCACGTCCAGGCCGCTTTCGACGATCGCCGCCAGCAGGTTGTGGGTGCCGTTGACGTTGTTGTCGACGGTGTAGCGCTTGGTGGCGCTGTTCTTCATTGAGTAGGGGGCAGCCCGCTGTTCGGCGAAATGGACCACGCACTCGGGCCGCTCGCTGCGCAGCAGTTCCAGCAGCCGGTCGTATTCCTGGGCGATGTCGAGCAGCACGAAGCGCATGGCGCGGCCACCGACCTGCTCCCAGGCCCGCAGGCGGTCCTGCATCGTGGCGATCGGGGTGAGCGACTCCACCCCGAGGTCAATGTCGATCTTGCGCCGGCTGAGGTTGTCGACGATGACAACATCGTGGCCGGCATCGGCAAGGTTCACCGCACAGGGCCAACCGCAGAACCCGTCACCGCCGAGAACGAGAACCTTCACCCCAGTCTCCTGAACGAGCAGTTGCTCAGCCGCGTCAAGCTACTACAAGCCTTTGGCGGGACCGCTGCGTTGAGGCGTCGATTCAGCTGATGCCTGCGGCCACAGCCACCAGCAGCAGCACCAGCACCAGTCCGCCGATCAGCAGCAACCGGTTGGTCCTGCGGCCTTCGCCCGCCTCGATCAGCACCATGCGGGGCTCCTTGGCAAAGGCATTGAGCTTGCCGCCGTCTTCTTCGGTGACCTGCATGGAAGGAGCTCCGTGGGTCGGGTCACGTTATGGAGCACCTGCGGAGGTGGACCCACTCCGGCAAGGTTCGTCACACAGTGGCCCCAGCCGCAGGGCTCAGGCGCCGATGCGTCCCTGTCGGGGGGAACTGGCACTGGCGTCGGCCCGGATCGGCAGCCGGCCGGCCCGAAAGGCGCTGCGGCCAGCCACGGTGGCCAGGGCCATGGCGCCGGCCATGGCGGCGGGATCTCCCGCCAGGGCAATGGCGCTGTTGATCAGCAGGGCATCGGCTCCCATTTCCATCGCCTGGGCCGCTTCGCTGGGGACGCCGATGCCCGCATCCACGACCACGGGCACACGGGCCTCCGCGATGATCAGGGCGATATTGGCGGCATTGCGGATCCCCTGTCCTGAACCGATCGGCGAGCCCAGGGGCATCACCGTGGCGCAACCGACTTCCTCCAGCCGTTTGGCCAGCAGGGGATCGGCATTGATGTACGGCAGGACGGTGAAGCCTTCCCTGACCAGCTGTTCAGCCGCTTCGAGCGTGCCGAACGGATCGGGCAGCAGATGGCGGGTGTCGGGGATCACCTCCAGCTTGACGAAATTGTTGTCTTCCTGGCCCGCCAGCCTGGCCAGTTCCCTGCCCAGGCGGGCCACCCGGATCGCCTCCTCCGCCGTGGCGCAGCCGGCCGTGTTGGGCAGCATCCAGATGCGCCGCCAGTCGATCGCCTCCATCAGGCCCCCATGGCCCGCCGCCTGGCTCTGCACGCGCCGCACGGCCACGGTGACGATCTCGCAGGCACTGGCGGCCAGGCTGGCCTGCATCACGGCCAGGGAGGGGTACTTGCCGGTGCCCGTCATCAGGCGGCTGTGGAAGCGGCGACCGCCGATCACCAGGCAGTCCTCGGCGTCGGGGGCTGAAGAGGTCGGGCTGTCCGGTTGCAGGTTGCCGGATTGGCGGGGTTCTGGGGCAGGGCCGGCCGCGATCGGATCATGGGGGCCGCCGCCGGCGCTCGACGGGACTGTGGCTGGGGCGGAATCGGCCACGGATGGATGCGGCAATGGTCGTCTCGCCCCTAGTCTGCTCTGCGGACCTGCGATCGGACGTCATGCCGCTGCCC
>Ga0194063_10001297_pt1 | contig 16362 bp, 14 predicted proteins | sample SepL3720m_MetaG_FD_155459 | JGI IMG/M metagenome (GOLD analysis project Ga0194063, IMG submission 155459) | Anoxic zone freshwater microbial communities from boreal shield lake in IISD Experimental Lakes Area, Ontario, Canada - Sep2016-L373-20m | ecosystem: Environmental > Aquatic > Freshwater... | reverse complement strand
GGTTCTATATCGGCAACTACCCGGCCTTGGAACCCGAAAAAATCGTAGCGCTTTGCAAAATTCTGAACGCATTGTAAGGTCGAGCCACTGGCACCGGAGATTTTGAATTGAAAACAACCATTTATCTTCGATAAGCCGGAAACATTTCACCTTTCCTTGAATTCTTCATCCTCCATTTCCACCAGCTCACCGGGTCCGGTAGAAATCCGGCGTGCGCTCATTACTGGAATCACTGGTTCCGGAGGAAGCTATTTGGCGGAATACATCGCCGACAAGCACCCCGAGGTTGAGATTCACGGGCTTGCCCGCTGGCACAGCACCACCGCCTCAGACAACCTCAGCCGGATCAAGGACCGTGTCGAGGTTCACGAGTGCGATCTGAACGACTTCGGATCGGTTTTCGAGACGCTGGAAAAAGTCAAACCCGATGCGATTTTTCATCTCGCATCCCACGCCAATGTCCGCGCTTCCTTCACCACTCCCGGCGCGGTGCTGTCCAATAATATTCTTGGCACGAGCAATCTTTTTGAAGCGGTTCGGCTTCTGAAGCTCGACCCTGTTATCCAGCTTTGCAGCACATCCGAGGTTTACGGGCAGGTTGACCCGAAGCATGTGCCCATCACCGAGGATGCGCCGATTTGTCCTTCCAGCCCCTACGCGGTCTCCAAAACTGCCCAGGATCTTCTGGGGTGGGTCTATTTTGTGAGCTACCAAATGCGCGTCATCAGGACCCGGATGTTCACCTACCTCAACCCTCGGAGGACCGACCTTTTCGCCACCGCGTTCGCGCGTCAGGTGGCTTGGATCGAGCGAGGGCTCCAGAAAGAACTCGTCCATGGAAATCTCGACTCTGTCCGCACGATCATCGACGTGCGCGATGCCATGCGCGCCTACTGGTTTGCGACCACGCTGGGCAGGCCCGGCGAAGTTTACAACATCGGAGGAGCCGCCACCATGAAGGTGGGCGAATTTCTCGAGCGACTCATCGCAATGGCAAAAACTCCGATTCCGACACGCTGCAATGCGAACTTGCTGCGGCCGGCTGATGTCACCCTCCAGATTCCGAGCAGTGAGAAATTTATGCACGAAACCGGTTGGAAGCCGGAAATTCCGTTCGAGGATAGTATCAAGGTCCTGCTTGACCACTGGCGAACGGAAGCGGAAAAAACCGTTAGGGCTGCCGCAAAGTGACTTGGCATATGGCCGATCCCGTTCCAGATTTGCAGCGATTCTACCGATCCCTTTATCGCATCCGGCGTGCCGAGGAGGAAATCGCCCGCATTTATCCCTCCGACAAAATAAAAAGCCCGGTGCATCTGTCGATTGGACAGGAGGCCGTAGCCGTCGGGGTTTGTGAAGCCCTGAGACCCGAGGATGTGGTATTTGGCACCTACCGTGGCCATGCGCTTTTCCTTGCCAAAGGCGGCAGCTTGCGTTCGATGATGGCGGAGCTTTTTGGCAAAGTCACCGGATGCGCCCGAGGAAGAGGAGGATCGATGCACCTTGTCGATGTCCCGAGCGGCATGATGGGAACCTCCGCCGTTGTAGCAACGACAATTCCAGAGGCGGTCGGTTACGCCTATGCTCTCAAGCTCCAAAAGTCCTCGTCAATCGTGGTGAGCTTTTTCGGGGATGGTGCGGTGGAAGAGGGGGTGTTTTATGAAAGCCTAAACTTCGCCGCCCTCAAGCAACTCCCGATCATTTTCCTCTGCGAAAACAACGGCTACGCCATCCATACCCCCCAGCGCCAGCGCCAGCATCGGGGGAATATATGTGATCTCGCCATCCCCCATGGCATCCCTTCGGAAACGGTCGCCGATAATGATTCCCTCAAGATTTTTGAAAGGGTTGGTGAAATCTCTGCCAAAATGCGGCGCGGCGAATCCGGACCGGTTCTCCTCGAGTGCATGACTTATCGCTGGCGCGAACATGTTGGCCCGAACGAGGATTTTGCACTCGGCTACCGCGGCATCGAAGAAGCCCGCCCGTGGATGGAAAATGACGAGCTCAAACGCATCGGCGCACGGCTGGAAACCGGGGATCGCGCCCGGATAGTGGCCGAAGTGGAGGAGGAGTTGACCGAGGCTATTGCGTTCGCCGAAGATAGTCCCTTCCCGGATCCCTCCGAACTGGGCCTGCATGTCTTCAAGGAACGCGAATCCAAAATCTCCCCTACTGCAGTATGCGAGTCTACTGAACGCAACCGATCCTTCGCTCAGGCGATTCAAGAAGCTTTCGATGAGGAGTTGCAACATGATCCCAGCGTGGTGCTTTTCGGCCTTGATGTGGATGATCCCAAGGCGATTTTAGGAACCACTCTGGGACTTCCGGAAAAATATGGAACCGACCGAGTTTTTGGAACACCGCTCTCCGAGGATGCCATGACAGGTGCGGCCGTTGGCATGGCCCTGGCCGGGCTGCGCCCGATTCATGTTCATATCCGAATGGATTTTCTCATGCTGGCGATGAACCAGCTTTTAAACATGGCAGCCAAAACCCGCTACATGTTCGGGGGTCAAATGAGCGTTCCCATGGTCGTACGGGCCATGATCGGTCGAAGCTGGGGTCAGGGAGCACAGCACTCGCAGGCACTCCATTCATTTTTTATGCATGTGCCGGGAATCAAAGTGGTGGCGCCCTCCACCCCCTACGATGCCAAGGGCACACTCATAGCGGCAATTCGCGATGAGAATCCCGTGCTTTATGTCGAGCACCGGTTGTTGCATTACCAAAAGGGGCCGGTCCCCGCAGGGGCCTACGAAGTCGGCCCTGGCAAGGCGCGCATCACAGCATCCGGCGACGATATCACGATCATTGGCATTTCCTATATGCAGCTCGAATGCATCCGCGCTCACAAATACCTCGAAACGGTAGGAATCACTGCAGAGGTGATCGATCCCATCTGGCTTGTCCCCCTCGATATGGACACGATAATCCAGTCTGTGCGGCGCACAAAAAAACTCATCGTTGTTGATAACGGCTGGACTAGCTGCGGGGCTTCTGCAGAGATCGCCGCGCAAGTTGCTGAGGCTCTGGAGGAAGTCCCTGATCTTCGAATCCGACGACTGGGCTTTGCCCCGGTCACCTGCCCGACCACCCCGTCCCTAGAGGATTGCTTTTACCCGAACGCGCGCACCATCGCCTCCGCAGCCCACAGCCTCGTTCGACCTCGGGCAGAAAAATGGATTCCAGAAGAAAGAAAAGATCTTCAGGCTGTGGAATTCAAAGGACCGTTTTAAATAGTAATAAAGTATGAGTTATTGGACTGGAAAAAAAATATTGGTAACTGGTGGAACCGGTTTAATTGGAACACCTCTTGTTGAGATGCTTATCGAAGCAGGAGCACTTGTTCATGTTGTCTCGCTTGATCACCCGACACGCTCGCATCCTCGATCAGTTTTCCGTCGCCTTGATTTGATGAAACTGGAAAATTGTATGGATGCTTGCACGGGAATGGAGATTGTATTTCATCTCGCCGGAATCAAAGGTTCCCCTGCGATGTGCGCTAACAAACCAGCCAGTTTCTTTGTTCCGACGATCTTGTTCAATACGAATATGATGGAAGCTGCAAGGCGATGCGGCGTTGACAGATATCTCTATACAAGCACTGTTGGAGTTTATGCCCCTGCAGAGGTTTTCCATGAAGACGATGTATGGAAAACATTCCCTTCGGAAAATGACAGGTTTGCAGGCTGGGCTAAGCGGATGGGAGAACTTCAGGCCCAAGCTTATCAAATTGAAAACCAGTGGAATAATATTGCCATAGTTCGTCCAGCTAATGTCTATGGTCCTCTGGATAATTTTGACCCCAATAACGCAATGGTCATTCCTTCGCTCATACGTCGCGCTGTTGATGGTGAAAATCCTCTGGTTGTGTGGGGAGATGGCAGTCCCGTTCGGGATTTTGTTCATGCCAGTGATGTCGCAAAGGGCATGATGCTTGCAATTGAAAAAGAATACTACCAGCCGATAAATCTTGGCAGCGGAGTAGGAATTACAATCAAAGAAATCGTGAAAACCATAGTATCCCAACTGGAAATAAGACCTGAAATTATTTGGGACACTTCAAAGCCAAGCGGGGATAAAAAGCGAGTCTTGGATATCAGTCGCGCCAGATCGCTAGGATATGAACCTCAGATTTCTATTGGAGCAGGTATAAAAAACGTTATCGATTGGTATCGAGATAATCAGGAAATGAAGGATAATCGTTATAATGTTTTTACTGCGGGAACAGTCAAGTAGCAATGGATAACATGGATAAAATAAAAGTCCTAGTAACTGGTGCCACTGGCTTCATTGGAAGGAATATTATTCAGCAATTGAGTCGCCGAAGCGATTTAGATATTACAGGATCATACTTTCGTTCTGAACCGCCATACGATACCTTTCCACAGGTTCAATGGATCCAAGCCGATCTTACCAATCCGAGTAGTGTTGATCGATTAGTAAGCGGCCAGGATATTCTTATTCAAGCAGCAGCGGTCACGTCTGGGGCCAGGGATATTATTTCACAACCATACTTGCATGTAACAGACAATGCTATTATGAATGCCTTGCTTTTTCGTTCGGCATTTGAACATAAAATACAGCATGTCGTCTTTTTTAGTTGCACGACAATGTATCAATCGTCCCGATCACCAGTTATGGAAGAGGATTTTTCCCACGAGATAGTAAAGAACTATTTTGGAGTCGGGTGGACAAAAGTATATAATGAGAAAATGTGTGAGTTTTATTCACAAATTGGGTCAACCAAATATACGGTGATTCGTCACTCAAATATCTATGGACCCCATGATAAGTTTGATCTGGGGCGATCGCATGTTTTCGGGGCGACGGTTACAAAGGTTATGACATCAAAAGATGATCATATAGTAGTTTGGGGCGATGGATCCGAGATTCGCGATTTATTATATATATCAGATCTTGTGGACTTTATTGAGATGGCTATCGAAAGACAAAGAAGCAGTTTTGAGCTTGTCAATGTTGGGTGCGGAGAAGGTATCTCGATAAAATTGCTTGTTGAAAAAATCATCAGGATTTCAGAAAAAATACTCTTGCTTAAATTCGATACTTCAAAACCAACCATTCCTTTCAACCTGGTTGTCAACATCGATAAAGCACGACGGGTTTTTGGCTGGGCTCCAAAAATATCATTGGATGCGGGTATTTCTAAAACGCTAGACTGGTATATTCAAAATTATCTGAAGTGAGAAATCTTATATCGGGCACTCATAGCGGTCTTGGTCAATTTCTCCTATCTGAACTGGGAGGAACACGATGGGATCGTGAGTCTGAAATCGATAGAGAGGAATCATTTGACGCGATCATCCATTGTGCCTGGCCACCGAGTCCTCCAGAGAGTCACAGACTTTTAGGAAAATACCTTGACGATACATTGCAAAACGCGTGCAAACTTTTATCTGTGCGCCACAAAAAGTTTGTGTTTATCTCGAGCATCGATGTTTATCCGAAGCAACTTGATGATGATTTCAATGAAGATAAGGAAATCCCATTGGACTGTCCTATTTCAATTCATGGGATTCATAAGCTGCTGGTTGAATCGCTAGTTCTTAATAAAACTGACAACTTTATTATAATCAGATGTGGAGCACTGCTTGGACAAACAATGCGCATGAACAGCTTAAGAAAGATTATTGAGTGTGAAAAGCCTGAAATATCACTTTCCAAGGAATCATCGTTTAATCTAGTCCTTCAGAATGATTTGTCGGAGTTTATTAAACTCTGCGTACTTTCGGATAAGATCGGAGTATATAATTTTGTTTCAACGGACAACATCACACTTGGCGAAGTGGTCGACAAACTTAATGTTGAGTTAAGTTGGGGCAATTTTACGTATAAATCACCTAATGTCAGTAATGCCAAATCTGCGCGCATTTTTCCCGCTATTAACAAAACATCATTTTGCGCCCTAGACGCTTTCATCTGTCAAAACGCCTCTAAACCAAAGGCTGTTTTGGTCCAATAAATATTTATGAGAATCTGCCTTCTGCTTCCAACATTAAACGAAATTGAAGGGATGCGCTGGTGCATTCCTAAAATTGACCGATCATTGTTTGCCGATATTATTGTTGTAGATGGAGGTTCCGTTGATGGCACAACTGAATTCTCCACTCAGCAAGGGTTAAGAGTTGTTCGGCAAACAGGAGTTGGAATTGCAGATGCCCTACTTTGTGGGTATTTGAATACCGATTGCGATGCAATTGTTGAATTTACCCCAGACGGAAACTCTCTTCCTGAAGTCCTTCCAACTCTTTGCAGTAAAATGAACGACGGCTACGACTTGGTTATTGTTTCTCGTTATCTTGCCGGTGCTAAGAGTGAGGATGATGATATTTTCACAGGTTTTGGCAACTGGATGTTTACCTGCATTATTAATTTCTTATACGGTGGAAAATACACCGATACTCTTGTTGGATTTAGAGCGATTTCTCGAAATGCTGTCATTAAAATGGACCTGGTAACGATGACAAAGCCAGCGTTTAGAAGAATGCTCCCGAGGATGAATGCGTGGGAGACGGCCTCAAGCATTCGTGCGGCAAAACTTAATTTAAATATTATTGAGATTCCTGGAGATGAACCAAAACGCATTGGCGGAGTGCGAAAAATGAGCATTATCAAAAATGGTTCCGGAACAGTATTTCAAATCATTTATGATCTATTTTTCTTTCATCCTAATAAGTAGTCATTGCGAAGTATAGAACACACATAAAATCACATTCAAAAATGGCCAAAAAAAAATCCAAAAAGTCTGACATGCATTCAAAACAGCAGTCTCCCGTCTTGCATTGGCTTAATTCGCGGCAGGCAGAATGGATTCTTGTCGGCATCATTATTCTCGTTGCAGTTATTCTCCGAGTTCAAAATATTGATAGCAAAGTCATGTGGTTGGATGAACTGACAGAGATGTATATGACAAACGCAATAATATATAAAGATCTCGATCATTACATTCCTCGAAATACCTTGATCACTGAGCCTGTAAATTTAACCCCCATAGAAAAGGCACAATCAATACCGCGCTTTGTAAAGGAGATGGCTGAAATCGATTCGCATCCTCCATTTTATTACATTCTTTTTTATATTTGCAGAGCGATTTTTGGCGATTCTCCAGTCTCGTTACGCCTGCTTTCATTTATTCCCGCAATTATTTCTGTATTGTTGCTATACCTGATAGGAAAGGAACTTTATGGAAAAATATCAGGGTTGGGAGCGGCATTAATAATGACATTATCTACACCTCACATTGTTTACTCGCATGAAGTCAGGCATTATTCATTTTTGATATTTTTGGGATTGCTTGCGTTGTTTGTTTACCTGAGAATTATTAGAAGCAAACCCAATTGGAAGCTCTGTGGGGTATTTTCTATTTTGATCTTCCTGCTAATGGTCACTCACTATTTTAGTTTTGGATATATTTTTGCATTAGGACTGTATTCTCTCATTAAGTTACGTGGAAGGTTGCTTGTCTCAATTCTCGCATCATTTGTGGTTTCCGTAATCCTATTCTTGCTTTTTTGGGGTTACCCATTCTACCTTCAGTTTTTCAGCGGATCCAAAAAGGCCATCGAAGCCCTTAACTACCGTCTTGCCCCGGAAATAGCAATGAGATCTTTGCCCGCATTTATCAACACTCTGCCCGAGAGATATTTTTTACATCTGCCATTTGACTACACGATTACGCGTCCCGCATTTTTTATATTGTTATGCCTTCTCCCATGTGTAGCGATACTTTGGCGAAGAGACTTATTATTGCCCTGGCTTCTATTTATTTGCACAGCATTTTTTGTCGTTGGGCTCGACCTTGCACGCGGAACATTTCATTCGATTAACATACGTTACACACTTTTGGCGGCACCAGCGATATACATGATTGTTGCCGCTGGCATTTTCACTGGACCACGCAAAACATTTTTGAATTCAATTGGAACAATAATAGTCGTTTCAGTTTTGTTGTATAATCTTCCTACTGCATTTGAGGAATATAGGGATAACTGGTTCGAGCTTTCTCAAAAGCTAGATCATAATGGTTCATCTAGTTCTCCTGTCGTTCTTGTTAATCCCGGCGGACCAGATTTCGAATACTGGTCTAACTTTATTTGGTATACTTTGTGCTACTATTCATATCGCAGAGATCGTAGCGTTGCTGTTATTGACAAGCCACTAGTTAGTAAATGTATTGAGCAGATTGGATACGACAAATCCATTTTTTTGATAACAAAAATTCCAGAGTTTCCAAAATCAGTTGATCGTGAGTGGCCATTATTTTGGATACCAAATTGCACAATTGAAAATGCTTGGCTGTTGCCCAATCGCGTTACTGTCTGGAAAGTAAGAAATCAACCAAAGGAGTTATAGAAAATACTACAATTATTTCATGTTATACGAGGGCAAATCTGAATTAGTCTTGAGTTCATTGTTGTAATCCAACAGCGAGAGAATTTCACGCGAACCAAATGAACCCCGAGGAAGGAAGATTGTCGGTATCATTCATAGTTCTCGCTCTAAATGAGGCCGAGATGATCGAACGAACCGTTGAAATGGTTATTGCCGCTGTTGCCGCCAGCTCCCTTTTAGCCCACGAGTTGATCCTCGTAGATGACGGCAGCACGGATAGGACTGGCGAGATCATGGACCGTATTGCTGTCCGACTTGAGAACATACGAGTCATTCATAACGAGAGTAATCTTGGATTTGGTGGTGCATACCTCCGCGGCGTTGAGGTTGCCACACAGGAATACGTGATGATTATTGCGGGTGATAATATTATGCCAATACACAGCATAACCGCTATTCTTGATAGTCTAGGTTCAACCGATATCGTGCTCCCTTTTATGACTGATGATTCACTAAGAGAACCATTACGCCGATACGGTTCATGGACTTTCACTCGACTTATCAACTTAATTTCAGGTTACCATGTAAGTTATTATAACGCGATGGTTGTCCGCAGGCGGCTATTCGCTAGAATACGAATCAATGCTACCGGCTATTCGCTACAGGCCGAATGCGTTGTAAAGTTTTTTCTTACCGGAGCAACCTATAGCGAGATCGGAGTAGCCTTCGGTCACTCTAACAGGCTGTTAGCGCCATCATCAAAAGCATTGCAAGTAAGGAATCTGACTAATCTCATTTATAGCCTAACTGAGCTTATAATTTCAATTCTAAATGCGAGAATCTTCAACACAAAAATGAATGTCCGATAAGTGCCTGCGATGGGACTCTGCTTTAGAATTTCCCGTGGACAATCCGCTCTTTGGCTATTCCGATGCTCATCAGGTTATTGCAAATAGCATCAAATACGTGTTTCTTTTGATTGCAGACAATCACAACAGAATTATGAAGATCATCCTTTGACATCGTTGCAAAGATAGATGCCGTTGAAATATCCCGGTCGAGCAGTTTGCGACCGCTTAGAGAGGCATTGTCGTCAATCACGTTTTTGATTGAACATCCCTTTTCTAACAGAGTTGTCATGACTGCTTCCCCGATTGGTCCAGCACAATATATATAGACACTCAGAGATTCAAACGCCTTTACCAGCGAAAATGTGTCATTCACAAGTGCATCCTTGTAAGAAGTCAAAATGCTTGTGACATCCTCTTGTGTTTTGAGTAGTTTAGAAACAGTAGCTAAAGGAAAGAGAGAGGCGGTCAAAAGTAGCTCGTCATTAATAATTGCTGAAGAAAACATTTGGATTTCTTCAGCAGAATGAATCGAAAGCCGCGCCGAAAAAAGACCAATGGCGTGGCGGGCCTGTGACTTAATAAATCCATGGCGAGCATCGGATAAGCAGGTATTCTCGAGAAACTTGCACATAGCGTATGCGATTTTTAGAAAGGCTGCCGTTTGCTGGATTCCATAAGAGTTCTTAAGACTGCCTTCGCGTTCACGGTACCAGTAAAACTCACCAGCGTAAAAAGTTATGCTGTTAGCTAAAGCGAGAGCATGCGTTATATATTCCGAATCTTCGGCGACGATAACGTCATTAAAATGGATCTTGTTCCGCTGAGTAAAACTACGACTCAATACATAATGCCAGCAATGATCAAGATGATAATCAATCTTGGTAATATGAGATAACAATGTCTCCACCGTTTTCGAATTTACAACGGCATTTTCAAAAAGAGCACTGTTCGAAAGGATTCCGTTTTCTGAGATGTACCGGCAAACAACAAGATCTTCACCTTTTTCCGATTTAATTGAATTGCGAACACCTTTAAGCGAGCCCTTGAACAGACGGTCATCACTGTCGATAAATATGATATACTCGCCTTTCGACAACATTACGCCGTGGTTGCGAGCTGCTGCGACACCACGGTTCGAGTCGAAATGAATAGAGCGGATATAACTGTGCTTTTTAGCATACCAATCGCAAATCTCACTGCTGCCGTCAGAGGAGCAGTCGTCAATCAGAATAATTTCAATGTCAAAATATTGCTGACACAGAATGCTGTCAATGCAACTGCTAAGGTAGGCTGCTACATTATGAACAGGGATGACGATACTAAAAAATGGCATGATCTAGCTTTTCTCAGAAACAATGAAACCTGCCTTCGACTAGGCGAATCATCGAGAGTAAATCAGAAAGCATCATTGTCGGATTCGACAGTGTGAAGTGATAATGGGATTCTTGTCTGTATTGCAGGCTCAACTTTAGGCACTGTAAAATCTCGCCCGTTGCAATATGCGCAGGCAGAAATATAGGGCCGATCCCCATACAGATCCTGTATTTCTGACCGAATTTCTTCGGTGCTCTTATCCTCATTAGATAGATTTACAATATCTTTTGCAACTTGGGGAATTGCCATCAGGTTCATGGCATTAGCGGAGAACGGGCATCTATACAATTTGCCGTTCAGAAGTGTCAGCACATCGTTAACGCAGCAGCGCGAAAACATTTTGACAAGTTCGGAGTGTGATTTCTTTTTGAACTCGATCTTCGCCGAGTCTGTCCAATATTGCGGAATATGAGAGGCATAAACAACCCCCTTTCCCTTCAACGTCTCGATCAGTTTGTCGTGATTTTTCGACAGCGCACCGTAATTTGTTATGTCGAGATAGACTTTTTTGTGTGTTAGGCAATCCAGGTTGGCACCCTGCGGCACAATCGTAGCATTCGTAAAAACGGCTATCTTCTCAACATTTGAATAGTTGACTAGAGCGTTGATTATTTCATGAATCCGTTTGTTAACAAACGGCTCGCCGCCAATAACTCGAATCTCATTAAATATATCGACGCACTTTGCCAACCTTTCGAACGGTCGCAAAACCGTTTCCGGCGCACTGGTCTTTGGGGCCGTATAATACTGCATCAGATTCGAGCAGTCCTTGCACTTCATGGTACACGCTTCAGTGATTACGAGATCCATTGCACGGATAATGAGGCGTCCGGAGTCAGACGGATCCAGGATCGTGCACGCTACTTTGTGGCGTTCGGAAAATAGCGCGATCTGAGATTCGCTCATCCCGATGTCAGCACCTGTAAAATCAGTGCCTTCAAAAAGCGCAATACAATTATAGAAGTTGCCAAACTCTAGAGATCTCACTATGGAAACAACAGGTGATATGTAATTGCACGTAATGAAAATATGGCTGCCTGGTTCAAGGGCTGACAATTCGTCCGGTGAAATAACTTTAACACCGTAAATGAATGTTCCATATTTCTTGGGGTCGCTGTCACAAAAGAATGTCGGAGAAATCTCGAGTTTACGAAGGGCATAAAGAGCTATTTTTCCATATTGCCCAGCACCAAAGAGTATAACGGGTGCAGTTCCATTGCGAATAGTATCTCCTAATGTATTGAGATCATACTGTTTCATTTGTATATTGCGCATTTCTAAATTCCTATGGGTGGCTTAGACCGTACCCAGTTTACAGCGTCATGTTCTTTGTGTCAAATGTTCGACAAAAATGTGTACTTCTGATGAAGCTGGAATTTGAAGCCGGAAATATTCTCCAGCCTTTCAAAATATTTGGCTAGAGCCAGTGAAACAACAACTGCCGTTAAAAAATGAACGTTTGTAGCTGGCCGCGTTCAGTTTTCGTGTCGAAGATTTTTGACAATCGCGGATATTTTTTCCCTAATCGCAACTTGGGGCACCCATCCGGTGAGATCGGTGGCCTTGCGGTTGTCGAATGCGAAACCGTAATCTCCGCCTTCGGCAGAATTGATGACGACTCCGGGATCGGCAACGCGCACGAATTCTTTCAAGGAGATAAGATTTGATTCGCCGCCGCCAGCGTGAAACTTTTCGCCGAAGACCTTGCGTTCATGGATGAGTTCGATCAGGTGTCCGAGGTCGTCGGTATGGAGGGGATCGCGGAACTGCTCGCCTCCACGAGTGAGCGTGACCGGGTCGCCTTTTGCGACTGCCCGGATGAGAGCCAGGACCCAGTTTGATCCGGAACTGGTGAAGTCGGTGTAGCCGGTTGTGAGGCGGATCACATTGGTGAACGGATGCGACTCTGAGATGAACTCGGCGACGACTTTGGATTTTCCGTAAAAATTCCGTGGAGCGTATGGGTAACCTTCATCAACCAGGAACTTCGGGCGAAGGCCGGCCTCGGTGGCGATCACATCGTCCGGTCCATACACCGGCCCGAGCACTTCGCGGGTTGAAAATTGGATCCAGCCGATCTCTGTGCCTTTGAGAATTCTGGCAACATGGTGCGCCCCCATGACGTTGACCTGCTCGGTTGGAGTATCGATTTCGTAAGTCGGCGAATTCCTGTCCGCCATCACGGACAGGTTGATGAGGAGTTCGATGTTCTCCCGCGCGAGCGTCGTAGCATCGAGATCAAATAGGTTTTCCTTTTTATCCCAGCCCACGATGCGATGTTTCTTGCCGAGATAGGCGAGGAGGCCGCGGCCGATGTAGCCTTCGTGCCCGATGAGGAGTATGTTCATAACGCTTTTGTTTACAGCCAGCCCCCATCCACAGGAACGATTGCGCCGGCCAAATACGAGGCTTGCTCGGAGCAGAGATAGGCAACTGCGGCGGCCACGTCCTCGGCTTTTCCAAATCGGCGGATCGGCAAGTGTTGGTTGAAATATTCATCCATTGCCGGGGATTTCTCCTGTTCGATTTTCGCGAAGTAGCGTCCTTCGAGCGAAATGGCTCCAGGGGCAACCGCTGAAAGGATGACGTTGTCCTTTGAAACCTCGCGGCTGACGCACTTCAGATAGCCTTCGAGGGCGCACTTGGCGGAGACATACGCGGCCGCCCCCTGGTAGGTCGTCGTCGAAAGAGTCGAGAGATGAACGATGCGGCCCCTGCGTCGTGCGACCATCCCAGGGATGAGAAGGCGGTTGATCTCGACCGGGATTCCGACGTTGAATTGCCAAACTTTTTTCCACTCCTCCGCAGACGCGAATACTTCCCGGACTCCGGCCGAGCCGCCGAGGTTGTGAACGATGATGTCGAGATCGCCGAGATTGGAAATCTCCTCGACCAACTTGCCGACGCCGCTCTCTTCCATGAGGTCGATGGCAAAAGCCCGGTGCCTGTCGGGCTCAGGAAGTCCAAGGCGGACGGCTTCAAGCGCGTCCGCTGATCGCGCGACAAGGACCACTCGGGCACCTTCGCGGGCGAGTTCCCGGGCAATCCCTTTTCCGATTCCACGGCTTGAACCCGTGACAAGCGCCAAACGATTTTGAATTCCAAGATTCATTATTGCATGGACTCTACACGTCACATTTTGAGGGTGTCAATGGTTTGCAGCCTATTGAACACGATACAGAGACTTTTGAAGCTCACCGAACGCGCGTCGAGACTTCTGGCAACATCTGTAGAATCCTTCCTCCCTCGTGTGAATATCGCACATGCTTGGCCATAATCTGCGCGGCGTAGCGCCATGCCAGGATCAGCACGAGATCGGGGCGATGATCTGAACAAAGCACATCCGGCGAGGATACCGGCAAACCGAGGCCCGGGCTGAACAACCCCTGCCGCGTGGGATTATCGTCCACCAGATAAGATATCCGCGAGCCCAGATCGAAGTGATAAAGCACGGTCGTGACCCCGACCGAGGCTCCGAACCCGGCAGCAGCTCTGCCAGCCAGCCTCTCGCGATCCAAAATCCGGAGCAGTTGGAATTTTGTTTCCTGCAGTTTTCCGGCGAGTGCCGCGTAGGGTTCGGGCTCTTGATAGCGGCACTCTTTTTCCCTGGCAATCAATTGAGGGATAATGCTGGCGACGGGCCTTTTTTCGGCGTTAAGCGAAACATAGCAGCGGATCGAACTGCCCTTGCTTTCCGATACATGCACATCGAATAGCTCCATTCCCAGCGAGCTAAAAAACCGCACCAGCGGACGGAGCGCGTAGTAGTCTATGTGCTCGTGATAGATGTTGTCGAAAACGCAGTCCTCGGCGAGATACCGAAGGTAGCCGGTTTCAAAGACAAACACGCCGTGCGGGGCGAGGATTTGCCGGACGGCGGAGACCACCTCTCCCGGGCTCGACACGTTGGCCATCACGTTATTCGCAATAACGAGGTCTGCAGGGCCTTCCTTCGCGAGAATTTGAGCGGCGACTCCGGAGGTGAAGAACTCGGAGATTGTTGGAATGCCTGACTCCGTGGCCCGTCGGGCAATATCCCGGGCAGGATCCACCCCCGCGACCCGCATACCCAGGCTCTGAAAGGCCCGAAGCAATGTGCCATCGTTGCTGCCGAGTTCCACCACGAGTGCCCCAGGTTTGAGAGAAAGCTTCTCTACCGTCTTTTGGGCATAGTCCCGGAAGTGCTCCGCCAAGCCGAGAGAGCTGTCTGTTGTATAAATGTATTCCCGGTAGAGGTAGGCCGGATCCACCACTCCCCCAAGCTGCACGTGGCCGCAGGTCGCGCATTGGAAAAGCGACAGCGGGAAGACGGGCAGTTTCTCCGGATGTCGCTCCGAGGGAAGATAATGATCCCCCGCTGGTGTGGGCGTCAGGGCGAGAACCTCCCGGAGGTCGTCACCGTCGCAAAGCCGGCAACTTTTGAGGGGCGTGCTGAACATGTGCTGGTTGTGTATTCCTATGTTTCTTTGGGGTGCAGGGACTCCGGCCACAGCAACGATGCCCCGCCGTCACAAACAAGGTTCTGTCCGGTGATCCATGACGCCTTCTCGGAGCAAAGAAACTCTGCTGCTGAGGCAACCTCCAAAGCGGTTCCCATGCGACCGAGCGCAGAAACCGATGTGCAGCGATTCCGCTTCTCGGAATCATCGCCAAAGAAAGAGGCGTTCTCCTCCTTAAGAACTGTGCCGGGGGAAACACAATTCACACGGATTCCGCGCGGCCCGAGAAGCACGGCAAGGTAACGCATCAAGCCCAGTTGCGCCGCTCGACTGGCGTGATATGCGGCATTCTGCTCCGGGGCTACAAACTGCGCTGCGGTCGAAGACACAATCACAAGCGACCGGTCTCCCGATGGCGCCATGGATGGCAGCATGGCGGAAACCGCCGTGTCAGTGGCCTTGACCGATGTCTCCCACTCCCCAGCCCATGCATCCTCCCCTCCGCGATAGCGTTGAAAAAATGCTGCTGCATGGATCGGTCCAAAGAAGTCTGCCGCAGCTTGTATCGCGCGCTCCACACCGGAAGGCGCACAAATATCTGCGGAATAATATGCGGTGTGATCGGGAACCGGATGGACGGCAGTTCGTGCCAGGAGCGACACGTTCCATCCCCGCTCGGTGCAAACCTGAGCGAAGGCACGCCCAATGCCCCGCGTACCGCCGACGACCAAGACATGGCGTTTCGTCGTCATGGCAGCGGCATCCCATGCAGAAACGGACGGATCTCCAGTTCCAATTGATGAATGTAGTCCGTCACGCCCGGGCAATCATCATCCCCTGGCGACCATGATGCAAACTCGGAGCCAGCCCGGTCGAACGGTCCTGATGTCGCCTCATGAAAAACCAGAACGTCGGACCGGATCAGCATCATGTGGTAAACAGAACGGTTCAGCCTCTGGTAAAACTGTTTTGAGTGAATCGGAAAAACGTCCGTCACATTTCCGTTATCGTTAAAAAGGATCACGTCTGCAGCACCCTCCAAAATAGTCATCCCTTCTCGTCGCAGTAAATGCCGGTGCGGGCGCACGTAGGCATCCCGGGCGTGGACAATGAACATTTCATGCAGGAGATCGGAGGGATCTCCGTGGGTGCAGAGGCGGGCGCGTTTGCGAGGGTTTCCCAAAGCGATACGTTTGAGTTCATCTAGATCGCCCGCTCCGACGCGAACAATCTCGCAATCGGCATAATACACCTCATCGCTTTCTTTTCGGACCGGGAAAGTGAATGGCATATTCTTAGCGGAAAAAATAACGGCTGCTTGACGGAAAGATCGAGAAGAATTT
>Ga0194063_10001295_pt1 | contig 16384 bp, 13 predicted proteins | sample SepL3720m_MetaG_FD_155459 | JGI IMG/M metagenome (GOLD analysis project Ga0194063, IMG submission 155459) | Anoxic zone freshwater microbial communities from boreal shield lake in IISD Experimental Lakes Area, Ontario, Canada - Sep2016-L373-20m | ecosystem: Environmental > Aquatic > Freshwater... | reverse complement strand
GGCGCCTGGCTGCCCGAGGGTGGGATGAATGAAACCACACTCTGCTTGACCAACTCCGCCAGGTCGAGGCGCGCATACAGAAAGTCCTTGCCACGGCGCGCCTCGATGCGGGCCAGATCGAGCAACTCGTTGAGGATATTCGACATCAGTTGCGCACGGCTATGAATGATGTTCAGGAACTCAGAGATTTCCTCCGGCGTGAGCTGCTGTGTCATCAGCACTTCGGTGAAACCGGAGATGCTGGCCATCGGCGTGCGAAGTTCGTGTGCTGCGGTGGAGAGAAACTCGCTCTTCATCTGGTCGATTTCGGCCTCGCGCGTGACTTCGCGAAAGTGCAGCAGTTGCGAAACGGCGCTTGACTCGCTGGAGCGCAAACTCAGTTGCAGGATCCGCTTGCCCGGGTTCGCTATTTCCATCAATGTGGAACGCTCGGCCTGCCCTTGAGCCGCTTGCGCGCGCATGGCGGCAATACTGACAAAGGACGAACCCGGCTCGCAATGCTGCAGCAGCCAGGCAGAAAAATCCTGTTCCGACATGCCCTCCAACTGCAGGTTGGCGCGGGCCATCATGGGCAGAAAGGTCGGGCTGACGTAGGTGATGTGATGCGTGGAGTCGAATGAGACAAAGGCATCGGGGCTCATGCTGAAAATGGCTGTGAGTTGTTCGTTGCGTTCTTCGATCAGGCGTTGCGCGGCCTGGCGCGCCAGCAGGTTCTGGTTGATTCGCTGCAGGTAGCGTGTCAGCACCGTAGACAAGGCCAGCAGCAGCATGCTCAGAATGGCGGCCTGCAGCCACAAGGCTTGCGCGGCACGTTCGTGGTTGGCGAGCAGGTATTTCAAATCGAGGCCGTGCAGTACCACCAGGCGGTAATTGGGGATCTTCCGATAGTGGTAGAGCCGCTCGATGCCGTCCACTACCGATGGATTCATGAAAGTGCCTGTCAGCTGGCCCTGCGCGATGCGGGGCAGCATCGCGGAGTTGGTGAGTTCCGTGCCAAACTCTTCCTTGCTTCCGATCCTGCGGGCGCGCGCTACGCCATCCAGGCCATAAAGCGCCATGACACCCTTGCTGCCAAGCTGCAACTCGTTATAAAAGCGCGTGAAGTAGCCGGGGTCGATAGAGACCACGACGACACCGGCAAACTCACCGTTGGCGCGACTGATGCGTCGCGTCAGTTGCACCGACCACTTGCCGCTGGCGCGCCCGAGCACCGGTTTGGAAACAAACAGTTCACCGTTGTCTGTCGCCACGTGCACCTTGAAGTGCTCACGGTCTGACAAGTCAAGCTTGCTCTTGATGGGCAGGTTCGCCAAAACATAAATCCCATGCGCATCGATGATGCCAACCTGATTGAAGATTTCCGTATCGATGACACCCTGTCTGCTGAGCGCTGCCAGATCCAGCCGGTCACCGATTTCAAGGTAACGTGCCTGAATGAAGCGGATGACCTGGTCGGCACTGCGAAAGGTCCGGTCGGCATGTTCCTGACTGACACGCGTCAGATTGGCCAGATCGCGCTCGGCATTGGCCAGTTCCTTGGCACGGCTGTCGCTGACCAGGGCGAACACGTGCCACCAGGCCAGGCCCAGCAGGATCGCCGTGGCGAGCCAGAGCAGCAGCAAAGGGCGTCTGAGCTGCGCGTCACCGGGGTGGCTGGTGATGGAAAACTTCATCAGTCTGAGGGTTGCTTGCGCGCCAGATGCGAGATTTCAGGTCATATGGCTGCGCACCCAGGCCACCACTTGCAGCGGGCTGAAGGGCTTGATGAAATAGGCGTCGGCGCCACGCCGGCGCGCTTCATCATGGTCAACCGTCTGGGCTCTGGCGCTGATCATGGCAACCACAATGTCGCGTGTCTTGGGGTCGGACTTGATGGCGTCAAGTACTTGCATTCCGTCCATTTCGCCTGGCATCATGACATCGAGCAGGATGATGCGGGGGTGATCATGGCGCGCCGTTTCCAGTGCAGTGACGCCGTCCTCGGCTTCCTTGACTGTGAATTCCTTGCACAGCGATATGCTCAATAGGCGGCGAATGTCGGAATGGTCATCGACGATCAGAATATAAGACATAAGTCGGCCTGTGAAGAGATTGGATTATTTCAGGATGCCGGTCGCAATGGCGAGCAGGCGATCGAAAGGCACTGGCTTGGACAAGACCTCAATGCCAGGTGGAACCGGACCACGGCGTGCGATCTCGGCAGCGTCCAGGCCGCTGACCACCACGATGGTGGTGTTGACCGCTTCGGGTGCCCGCGTCAGGACGCGCAACATTTCGAAGCCGTTGGTGAACGGCATGTTCAGATCCGTTATCAGCAGATCCGGCCCCCCCCGCCCAATGGCCAGCAGGGCGGCAACCGCGTTGTCGGCGGTCGCCAGATCGAGCTTGATCGGCCAGCGCGACATCTTGGCCTGGTACAGGCGCAGCAGACTGGGGTCGTCCTCCACAATCAGCACGCTCAGGCGACGTTCCTTCTCTGCTGCCAAAGACTTCGCTTGCGGCTGTTCCACCTGCGCTGACTTGTGCAGCAGTCGATCAACCGATTCGCGCATCACGCGGCGGTGACCGCCGGCGGTCTTCCAGGCCTGCAGTAAATCGCTTTCAACCCAGAGCTGCACGGTGCCAATAGAGACACCCAGCAGCGCGGCCGCCTCGCGGGTGGTGCAGAAGGTCTTCTGGATATGCGGTGTTGACATGCAGCGTGGATTTTCGGGGTTACCCTAATGGCTAGTCATCATAGCAAATTCTGGCACTTATTATCATTTCTTAAAATTTACTGGTGTTTATGAATCCAGTTCCGCCGCCTCGATAAGGAAGCGGACCCGGCGCACGCCATTCCAGGCATCAGCGTCGAGTCGAAACGCCAGTTTTACCCGCGCCGGCAGCGCCTCGGTATGGCCAAACCAGATGCCGTCGACTGGCTGCCCCTGGTGCCTGAGTTTGAGCGCCAGATGCTTTTCTCCGACCAGGCGTTGCGACAGGACTTCCAGTTCTTCGCTGAACGTCGGCGCGGCAAAACCCTGACCCCATACTTCGCGTTGCAGCACGTCCACCAGTTCGACCCGGCGGTATTGCGGCTGCAGCGGACCATCGGTATCGATACGCCGCGTCAGCGTCGCCGCGTCCAGCCACTCGGCAGCGACGCCGCTCAGCGCCTGCTCAAAGACGCCAAGCTGGTCTCGTCCCAGCGTGCAGCCGGCAGCCATGGCGTGACCGCCAAAGCGCAGCAGCAGGCCCGGGTTGCGCTTGGCCACCAGGTCCAGCGCGTCGCGCAGGTGAAATCCGGCAATCGAGCGCCCTGAGCCCTTGAGTTCGTTTTCATGACCAGTGGCTGCGCTGGCGGCAAAAACAAAGGTCGGGCGATGCAGCTTGTCCTTGATGCGTGAGGCCACAATGCCAACCACGCCCTCGTGAAACGAGGCGTCAAAGACGCAGATGGCGGGCGGCGCTGCCTGCTCGTTGCTGAACATGGCTTCGGCCACCATGAGTGCCTGATCACGCATGCTGCCCTCGATTTCGCGGCGGTCGCGGTTGATGCCGTCCAGTGCTTTGGCCAGTTCGTGGGCGCGCGCCGAATCGTCGCTGAGCAGGCACTCTATACCCAGCGTCATGTCGGACAGGCGTCCGGCGGCGTTGATGCGCGGCCCCAGCGCAAAGCCGAAGTCGAAGCTGGTGGCGCTGCGCGCTTGCCGCGCGGCAACTTCAAACAAGGCAGCCATGCCGGCGGGCATGGCCAGCGCGCGCACGCGCTTGAGCCCCTGGGCCACCAGCCGGCGGTTGTTGGCATCGAGTTTCACCACATCGCTCACCGTTCCCAGCGCGACCAGTGGCAGCAGGGCATCAAGTTTGGGCTGATTGTTAGTGTCGAACTGCCCGCGCTGGCGCAACTCGGCGCGCAGCGCCAGCAGCACATAAAACATGACGCCAACGCCGGCGATCGATTTGCTGGCAAAAGGGCATAGCGGTTGGTTCGGGTTGACGATGACGTCGGCCTCAGGCAGCTGGATCTGGCCACCCACACTGGCGGGCAGGTGGTGATCGGTCACCAGAACCTGCAGACCCAGCGCACGCGCCTTGGCCACACCGTCAAAGCTGGCGATGCCGTTGTCCACAGTGATCAGCAGTTCGGCACCACTGTCCTTGACGCGCTGCGAGATCGGCGCTGTCAGGCCGTAGCCATCCTGAACCCGGTCCGGCACGATGTAGCCAACGTTTTTTGCACCGAGCAGGCGCAGGCCGCGCACCCCGACGGCGCAGGCGGTGGCGCCATCACAGTCATAGTCGGCGACGATGCAGATTCGTCGGTCCAGCGCAATCGCGTCAGCCAACAGCGTTGCCGCTGCGCGGTTGCCCAGCAGGCTGTCAGGCGCCAGCAGGCGCGCCAGGCCGTCGTCGAGTTCATCGGTGCCGAGCACGCCGCGCGCTGCGTAAAGCTGGGCCAGCAGCGGGTGCACGCCGGCCTGTTCCAGGGTCCAGACGGTGCGGGGTGGAATGTCGCGTGGGACGATTTTCATAGCTGGAGGAGAAAGCGGGTGACGGACGGGCTCTTGAACAGATGCATCAGCGAGCGTTTGAAATTCGACGAACCTGAAACAAAGGACTGCGTGGCGCGTTCGCCGCACAGGGTCAGTTGCACCGCTTCGCCTTGCTGCAGCGCTTTGAGCAGCGCCGCGCATTCGGTGGCGTCGAGTTGTTCCCAGGCCTGCGCCCAGGCTGACCAGTCCTCGTTCAGGGCCGCCTCGCGCAGTGAATCGGCCAACCTTGGTGCTTCGCCGGTGGCAGGGCTTGAGCCAGCGGGCAGCGCGCCGGTGCCGCTGAGCCAGAACGAATTGACAACGCTCAGTCCACGCTCGCTGCGTGATTCGTTGACCGGGTGGTTGTAGAGCAGCATCTGCATCTCGCTTTGCAGGCGCCGCAGTTTTCTGGCGCGGCTGTCGGTTGGCAGCCAGTCGCTCACATCGTGCCCGCTGGCGCGATCCAGCGAAGCGGTGGCAAGACCGTCGAACAGTTCGCTCTGTGCCAGCCAGCGCGTCGGCGCCAGGTAATGCAGTGTGATGCCGTCCTCGGCAAAGTAAGGTTCCATCGCTGCCAGCAGGGTCCGGGATTCTTGCTCTTGCAGGTCGTTCAGAGCTGAGCCATTCATGACCACGAGCTTGCTGCCGATGTGCCAGTGGCAAGGTGTGATGAAACCCCAGGCGCCGTCGGCGGCCAGGCATTGCCGTGCCTGCAGGGCGGCCCAGGGAATCAAGCCGTCGGCCACCGGCAGCCCCAGTGCTTGCGCCAGTGCTCGCTCGTGCGGGGGTGACAGGCTCAGCGGATCGCTCTGTTGCGCCGGATCGGCTTTCAGTCGTGCCAGCAGTTTCTGCAGGTTCGGCAACTCGAGCGTGCGCAAAGCCACAGCGCAACCTTCGGAGCGGCAATGGGCGAACGGAATCAGCAGGTGCATGGCGTGATTGTGCGGGATGCCACAATGGCACTTCATTTCACGCTGATCGGTCCATGCAAGTCCCCTACGAACTCATCCTCGGCTGGCGCTATACGCGCGCTGGCCGCGCGACCCGGCGCAATGGCTTCATCTCGTTCATCTCCGGCGTGTCGATGCTGGGCATTGCGCTCGGTGTGGCGGCGCTGATCATCGTGCTGTCGGTGATGAATGGTTTTCAGAAGGAAGTTCGCGATCGCATGCTGGGAGTGGTCTCGCATATAGAGATCTTTACCCAGGGTGGCGGCGCCTTGCCGGATCTGGAGCGCACGCTGAGTGAGGTGAGGGCCAACCCCCAGGTGCTGGGGGCTGCGCCTTTCATCGCCACGCAGGCCTTGCTGGCACGCGGCGAGGAGATGAAGGGGGCGATCGTGCGCGGCATTGATCCGGCGCTGGAGCCCCACGTCACCGATCTGGCGGTGGAACTTAAGAAATCCTCCTTGGCGCGCTTGGTTTCCGGTGATTTTGGCGTGGTGCTGGGCGGTGAACTGGCGCGCTCGCTAGGCGTGCGCCTTGGCGACAAGGTGACCCTGGTGGCACCCAGCGGCCAGGTGACGCCCGCCGGTGTCGTGCCGCGTTTGAAACAGATGACGGTGGTCGGCACTTTTGATTCCGGCCATTACGAATACGACTCGGCGCTGGTGCTGATGCATATGGACGATGCAGCGAAAATATTCCGGCTGGAGGGACCGACCGGGGTGCGGGTCAAACTGAAGGAACTGCAGCAGGCGCGTGAGGTCGGCGCGCAACTGGCACGCAGCCTTACCGGCGACCTGTTGGTGCGTGACTGGACACGCCAGAACCGCACCTGGTTTGCTGCCGTGCAGGTGGAAAAGCGCATGATGTTCATCATCCTGACGCTGATCGTCGCGGTGGCTGCTTTCAATCTGGTCTCCACCCTGGTCATGACAGTCACCGACAAGCGTGCCGACATTGCGATCCTGCGCACCCTGGGTGCGAGCCCGAACTCGATCATGGGAATCTTTGTGGTGCAGGGCGCCATGGTTGGCGTGATTGGCACGCTGGCCGGGCTGGCGCTGGGTCTGGGAGTGGCTTTCAACATCGACGTCATCGTGCCAGCGCTGGAGCAGTTATTCCAAGCCAGTTTTCTGCCCAAAGACATTTACCTGATCAGCCGCATGCCGAGTGATCCGCAGCAGGCCGACATTGTTCCGGTTGCGATCATCTCCTTGCTGCTGGCCTTTGTCGCCACGCTGTATCCAAGCTGGCGTGCTAGCCAGGTGAACCCGGCGGAGGCCTTGCGCTATGAGTAATATGGCCCCCACGCCCGGCGGCGAAGTCGTCCTCAGCGCTAGCGGCCTGAGCAAACGCTTCACGGAAGGGCGGCTCGATGTGACGGTGCTGCAGGGCGTCGATCTGGAGGTGCACGCGGGTGAGACGCTGGCGATTGTGGGAGCGTCGGGTTCTGGCAAGAGCACGCTGTTGCATCTACTCGGTGGGCTGGACGCGCCTACCAGTGGGACTGTCATGCTCAACGGACAGGACCTGGCCGCCCAGAGTGCGGCAGCGCAGGGCCGCTTGCGTAACCAGCACCTCGGTTTTGTTTACCAGTTTCATCATCTCTTGCCGGAGTTCAGCGCACTGGACAACGTGGCCATGCCCTTGTGGATTCGGCGCCAGCCACGGGCGCAATCCGCCGAGGCCGCCAGCGCCATGCTGGCCAGCGTCGGACTGCAGGACCGTTTGCTGCATCGCCCCTCGGAACTCTCGGGTGGTGAGCGCCAGCGTGTGGCGATTGCGCGCGCCCTGGTGACGCGCCCGGCCTGTGTGCTGGCTGATGAGCCCACCGGCAATCTGGACCGCAGCAGCGCCGACGGTGTTTTCGAGTTGATGCTGGAACTGGCCAGAACGCAGGGCACGGCCTTCATTGTCGTCACGCATGACGAAACATTGGCCGCGCGCTGTGCCCGGCAACTGCGGCTGGTGCAGGGCAAGCTCGCGTGAGCCTGGGCGGGGCTTGCATGGTGCGCGCGGGGCCTGCAAGAACTTTGGCTGGAACTTGCAAGAATCTAGAAATGAGATTAAACTGATATCACTTTGATTTCACTGGAGCTCTCATGAATTCTTCTGCTGCCAAGCCTGTCTCACCGCTGCGCGAGCTTGCCAAATCGTCCTGGCCCGGTCTGCCCATGGTTGGCGCGGCCTTTCTGTGTGTGGCGACGGCGGCGTGGGCGATCTACGGCATGGCAGCCCACCAGGACTTTGCGCAGGCCTGGAAATTGCCGCTGATCTTGGTCGCCGTCTTCATCCTGGCTGGTCTCTACATGCTGCAGCCCAAGGAGGCGGCGATCCTGACCTTCTTCGGCCAGTACTCCGGCACCGATCACGGCGAAGGCCTGCGCTGGGCCAGCCCCTTCTACATCAAGCGCCGGATTTCCATGCGTGCGCGCAACCTTAACGTGGCCACACTCAAGGTCAACGATCAGCGCGGCAATCCGATCGAGATCGGGGCTGTCGTGGTCTGGAGCGTGCAGGACACGGCCAAGGCGGTCTTTGATGTCGATGATTACGAGCGCTATGTGCAGGTGCAGGCCGAGGCGGCGCTGCGCCATCTGGCGTCGCAGTACCCTTATGACGAGGGCGAAAGCGACGGCCACACAGTCACCACGCTGCGTGGCGGCATGGACGTGGTCTCGGAAGCTTTGCGCGTCGAGTTGCAGGTGCGTTTTGAGCGTGCCGGGGTTGATGTACTCGACGCCAAGCTGACGCACCTGGCCTACGCGCCCGAGATCGCCCAGGTGATGTTGCGTCGGCAGCAGGCCGAGGCCATCATTTCGGCACGCAACAAGATTGTGCAGGGCGCGGTGAGCATGGTGGACGCCGCGCTCAAGGGCCTGTCGGAGCGCAACATCGTGGTGCTCGATGATGAGCGCAAGGCGGCGATGGTCTCCAATTTGCTGGTGGTCCTGTGTTCGGACCGGGAAACCCAGCCCATTGTCAACGCAGGCACGCTGTACAACTAAAGGGCATGGAAATTGCAAACGTCCCCCTTTGTCATTGTGTCCCCCGTTGTCATTGCGAACGCTCCTCTTTGTCATTGCGGGCCACGACCCGCAATCCAGGGCTCGCGTGGCACTGGATCCCGGATCGAGTCCGGGATGACAAGCGATCTGTCCGGGATGACAAGTGGTCTGTCCGGGATGACAAGTGATTTGTCCGGAATGACGGCGCCTTCACCGATTTAACCCATGGCCAGTCCCGGCAAGAAATCCTTCCCGCTGCGCATTGACCCTGTGCTGTGGGCGGCCATCGAGCGTCTGGCGGCGCAGGAAATCCGCAGCGCCAACGCCCAGGTCGAGTATTTGTTGCGGGAGGCGCTGAGCCAGCGCGGCATCCGTCTGCAGATACCGGTGTCGAACCCTGACACACCGGAGAGCGAGAGTCCGTAGCGCCTCAGGGTGTGCGTACCCGGGTCCCTTCCTTGATCCGGTCATCGGGCTGAATGATCACCCTTTGCCCGGCTTGCACTCCACCGAGCACCTGGCTTACCAGCGCCGAGCGCAGACCTAACTGCACCGGCGTGCGCTGTGCCGTTTCACCTTCGACCCGGTAAACGGCCCAGCCATCGGCGTGGCGAAACAGGGCGTTGCTGGCAACTTGCAATACATCCTTTTCCTGGCGCAGGATGAATTCGACTTCGACCCGGTAGGCGTCGCCCAGTGCGGACCACTTTTCCGGCGGCGTCGTGAAGTCCAGGATGATCCGGGTGCGCTGCTCCTCGACACCGAGCGCCGAGATCTTGGTGTAGCCACCCGGCTCGATGCGCCTGACGCTGGCCTCCAGCACGCCCTCGCCGCCCCAGCGCAGCACGCGGGCCCGGGTACCAGGTTTCAGACGCACGGCGTCGCTGGACAGAACTTCAACCTCGATTTCAAGGGCTTGCGGGTTGCCGATTTCCAGCAGCACCTGTCCCACCGGCACGGCCGTCGCACTTTCCACCGTGCGCTTGACGACGACGCCATCTGCTGGCGCGGTCACGCTGATCAGCTTGCCGCGTCCGGCGCGGCCCTCGTCAGCGAGCATGGCCTGTGCGCCGTGCAGGCGCTGCTGCGCCATCTGCACTTCGGCGCGGGCGCTGCTCAGGGCAGCGGCAGCGCCGTCAGCCTGCGCGCGGGTCTGGTCCAGCAGGGATGCTGTGACCATGCCGCTGGCGGCCAGCGTGCCCAGACGTTGCAACTCCTTTTGCGCCACGGCACTGGCGGTCTCTGCCGCGCTGATGCGTTGGCGTGCCGCTTGCAGGGCGGCCTCACTGCTGGCGACCTCGGCCTGCGCCTGGCTGCGGGCCCGTGCATCCAGCAGGCTGGCGCTGACTGGATCGATCTGCGCCAGCACCTGTCCGGCGCGCACCGTGTCACCCGGTTGCAGCGTGATCCGCCGCACCTGTCCGGCCAGCGGCGCGGTCACGACATAGCGCTGCTTCAATCGCGTCTTGCCCTCTTCCAGAAAGCTCTGTTCGAGCGCGCCACGCGCCACTGTTGTCACGCTGACCATCTGCACCGGCTCGCGCAGCGCGGCCCAGGTCAGCAGCGCCAGTGCCAGTGCCGCCACCATCCAGATCAGGAGTTTGCGTGGAATCTTCATGCTCATGAGGGTTGCTCCGTTGACAGAAGGGTTGGCTTCATTCACGTGTTTTCAGCACCGCGATCAGGTCCAGCGCGTGAATGCGGCGTCGCACCGCCAGCGCCGACAAGAGCGCAGAAATGACGGTGATCAGCGCCGCATGGGCGTAGGCCGCTGCCGGAATGTGGACCGGGACGCGGTACAGGTCGGACTGCAGGTTGTGCGCCAGAAACCACGACAGGCCGAAGCCCGCGGCGAAACTCAGCGGGATCGATACCAGCACCAGCAGCGCCTGCTCTCCCAGCAGGATGTAGCTGACCTCGCCCTGCGTGAAGCCGAGCACGCGCAGGCTCGCCAGCTCGCGGCCACGCTCGGCCAGCGCAATGCGTGCCGAGTTGTAAACCACGCCAAAGTTGATAACGGCACCCATCAGCAAGGAGATCCAGGTGAACAGGCCAGTCATCTGTGCAATGCTCTTGTAGAGTGCTGAAATCGATGCCAGGCGTGACTCGGCACCGACGACACGGGGTCGGCGGCCCAGCTCCTTGAAGACCGCATCCTGCGTGCCGTCCTGCACCGCCAGCAGTACGCCGCTGATGAGGTCGCCGTCGCCCAGCGCGCGGTTCAGCGCGTCCAGGTTCATATAGGCCTGCAGGCCCAGCGGTTCGCTCACCAGTTGCTTGACGGGCTGGCGCAGCGTTGGTTGGCGCCCTTCGAGCACCTCGACCCAGAGCCAGTCGCCCACAGTCACACCGAGCTTGCGCGCCAGATAGTCGTTGATCACCAGACCGTCTTCGGGCAGGGCAACACGGCGCAGCTCAGCGTCAATCGGAACCCGCATCCGGCCGTCGCTTGCCAGACCCAGGATCGAAGTCTGCACCGCGCGCTGGTCCGCCTTCAGGCGCACCGCCACCTGGCGCAGGCCCTCGACGCGCTGCACACCGGGCAGGGCGGCGAGCTCATTGGCGGCGCGCCGCGGTGCGGGCTCGATGAAATTGGCACTCAGGTCGTACTGCTGCGACAAGCGGTACTGCAGCTCAACCATGTGGTTGATGGAGCCCTCCTGAAAGCGCGCCATCATCAGAATGGCACCGGCCAGTGCCAGACCCAGCACTGTCAGCAGCGCCTTGACCGGGCGCCGGTCGAGTTGGCGAAAGATGATGCGCGTCGGCTGCGAGAGCCAACGCTGCAGCCCGAGCCGCTCGATCAGGCTGCGCCGAAAATGCTCCGGTGCCTCCGGGCGCATGGCGTCGGCCACGGGCAGCCGGGCGGCGGCGAAGACGGCGCGAGCGGTGCCCAGCAACGAGGCCAGCAGGCTCACGGCAATGCCTGACAGTACCACCGGCACGCTGACGTGAAAATTCAGAAACGGAAAGCGGAAGTAGAGCTGGTACATGGCGGCCAGGCCGGTGCCCATCCAGGCGCCCAGGGCCACACCCATGGCGGCGCCGAGCAGGCCAATCAGCGTGACGATCAGGCCGTAATGCAGTGCCACGTCCCAGGTGCTGTAGCCAAAGGCTTTGAGAATGGCGATCTGGTCACGCTGGGTTGCGACCAGGCGGGTGAACACCACGTTGAGCAGAAAGGCCGCGACCGCCAGAAAGATCGCCGGAAAGAGCCGCGTCATGGTGCCGAGTTGCCGAAACTCCTCGTACAGGAAACGGTAGGAGAGCTGCTCCATGCGGCCGTGCGCACCGCGTCCGCCGCTCTTGACAAGCAGGCGGTCGATGGCGGTCAGCGTGTCCTTTTCGTTGGCGCCTGGCGCGAGTCGTGCGGTGAGCTGGTTGAATGCGCCGCTCATGTCGAGCGCCGCTTCCAGTGCCTGGCGGCTGGTCCAGACGATGGCGTAGCGCTCGTAGTCCGGGAACATGGCACCGGGCTTGATCTGGTAGACGTACTCCGGTGAAACCGCCAGCCCGACGATGCGAAACCACTGGCTGCGGCCGTACAGCGTGGCGCGCAAGCGCTCACCCAGTTGCAGCCGGTGCGCCTGGGCAAAGGCCTCGCTGACCAGCACCTCGTCATGTGCCCAGGGCGAGAGCATGCGACCGGCGCGCAGGTAGAGCCTGTTCTGCTTGGCTTCACCCTGATTGGGCAGCGATTGCACGATCGCCTCAATCGGCTCGGGGTAGCCCGGCAACTCGATCTTGGCCCCGGTTGTCAGGCGTGTTTCGACTTCCTCCACGCCCGGCAACTCGGCCACGCGCTCGGCCAGCGCAAGCGGTGCGCGTTTGACACTGGCCCAGACATCGGAAAAACGGTAGTCCTGGTACAGGCGGTCGCGCGTTTCCTGCAGTGAGAGCAGCGTGGCGGCCGACATCACCAGCATCGCAATGCCTGCGGCAATCACCGCCGCAATCGCCAGCGCCTGACCGCGCAGGTGCCAGAGGTCCCGCAGCGCCTTGCGATGTACTGCTCTCACCAGTGCAACTCCCGCGCCGCGATGCGCTGCTCGTTGACCTGCTCGCGCACGATGCGCCCGTCGGCCATGTAAAGCACGCGGTGCGCCATGCGCGCGATGTCCACGTTGTGCGTGATGATGACCGTGGTCGTGCCCATCGTGCGGTTGACTTGCTCCAAAGCGTCAAGCACCCGGATGCCGGTGCTGGAGTCCAGCGCGCCGGTCGGCTCGTCGCACAGCATCACCACCGGCCGCTTGGCAATGGCGCGGGCAATCGCCACGCGCTGCTGCTCGCCGCCGGAGAGTTGTGCCGGAAAGTGGTCCAGTCGATCGGTCAGCCCGACCATGGTCAGCGCTTCTTCGGGCGCCAGCGGCTGCGGCGCGATCTCGGTGACGATAGCCACGTTCTCGCGCGCCGTCAGGCTCGGAATCAGGTTGTAGAACTGGAACACAAAGCCGACGTGCTCGCGCCGGAAGGCAGTTAGTTCGGCGTCGCTGGCGCTTGTCAGGTCTTCACCGTGGTACCAGACGTGGCCAGCCGTGGGCACATCGAGCCCGCCCAGGATGTTGAGCAGCGTCGATTTGCCGCTGCCCGAAGGCCCCAGTAGCACCACCAGTTCGCCCGCGTACAGCAGCAGGTCGATGCCGCGCAGGGCATGCACCTCAACCTCGCCCATGCGGTAGATCTTGGTCAGGCCCTCGGCCTTGAAGATGACTTCTTTGGTGCTGGAGTTGGCATCCATAGCCATCATCGTATCCCCGAATCGTGTCGCTGTGACACTATCACTCCGAGTGCATGGGATGAGGGCCTTGGTGGCTCGACGGATCAGACGGACGGGGCACTCAGCTCCGTTCGTGTCCCCCGGCCTGCGGCCTCCTCCTTTACCTCACTGCGCTGAGCGCCCCATCCGCCTGATCCTACCAACACACGGACGGAGCTATTGGGGTCAGCCACCAATTTCGCTTTTTCAATCGAGATGCACTGCAATGCTTTCGCACGCGGCCAAATAAGGCTGTTTGGCTCCTCTCTTCCGCCCGGCGGGGCGGGAGAGAGGCTGGGGAGAGTGAGTGGGGGAAAGTAGCCGCGGAGCCGAGCGCCTCGTCAGCCTGATACCACCACCAGGCTGAACTGGGCTACGATGATCGCGGACTGGACTGTATGAGCTTCTGGATCGATACCCACTGTCACCTTGATGCGAACGAGTTTGCCAGCGACGTGCAGGCGGTGCGCGCGCGTGCCAGAGCAGCTGGCGTAGCTCATTGCGTGTTGCCGGCAGTGTGTGCTGCCAATTTCGCCGCCGTGCGCGAACTGGCACATGAGACCGGTGACAGCTACGCGCTGGGCATTCACCCGATGTATGTGGAAAATTCTCAGGATGGTGACCTGGTCCTGCTCGATCAGGCTTTGCAGGAATATCGCTCAGATCAGCAACTGGTGGCGGTCGGTGAAATCGGACTCGACTTCTTTGTGCCTGAGCTCTGCGTCAGTCCCCTGCGCGAGCGCCAGCAGTACTTTTACACAGAGCAGCTGAAACTGGCGCGCAGGCATGATCTGCCGGTCCTGCTGCACGTCCGCCGCTCGGTTGATCAAGTGCTCAAGGGTCTGCGAGCACAGGCCGCAGGCAAAGCCTGGCACGGCATAGCGCACGCCTTCAATGGGAGTGAACAGCAGGCCCAGGCCTTCATGGCGCTGGGTTTGAAGCTGGGTTTTGGGGGTGCACTGACCTACGAGCGCGCGTTGCAACTGCGGCGTCTGGCCATCTCTTTGCCGCTGGCGGCGCTGGTGCTGGAGACCGATGCGCCGGACATGCCGCCGCACTGGTTGTACCGTAGCGCCGCTGAGCGCGCTGATGGCCTGGCGCAGGCGCGCAACGAGCCCAGCGAATTGCCGCGCATCGGAGCCGAATTGGCACGGCTGCTCGGCATCGATGCGCCCGAACTGGCCCGTGCCACCAGCGACAACGCCCAGGCTGCCTTGCCGCGACTGGTGCTTCAGCGCCGGGACATCTGAGTTGACTATGATTGCTGTGGGCGACGCCTGCAACAGGATGGCGCGGCCGACAATCCTCCCTATGCCAAGACGTATCAAAATTCTTTTCGTTCTCCTGAGTACCTGGCTGCTCGCGACCTGCGGCGGCGGTGGCTCTGCATCGACTCCCGTCACTCCCGTCAACGCAGCGCCAGTTGCCAACGCGGGTCTGGCGCAAAGCGTCCTGACCGGAACCCTGGTCACGCTGGACGGCAGTGCCAGTACGGACGCCAACAACGACGCCCTGAATTATTCCTGGTCGCTCAGCTCCAAACCCGTTGGTAGCGGCGCGGCGCTGCTTTCTCCAACGTCCATCAAAACTACTTTCACAGCGGACGTGGCTGGAGGCTATGTTGCTGCGTTGACTGTCAGCGATGGCAAGCTCAGCAGCAGCGCCGCGACGGTCAGCGTGACGGCGACCAGTCTGCCAAGCCTTACGTTGAACCTGCCCGCGCGTTCCATCAGTGCCAGCCAGCTGGCTGTCGTCGTGGCAGCAGGAGATCCGCTTTCCGAGGCGATTGCCAGTTACTACCAGACTGCAAGGGGGATACCGGCGACCAACATCATCCGGGTGGCGCTCACAACGGGCGTGGACACAATTTCTGCCACGGACTTTGCGGCACTCAAGGCGGAACTCGAGGCCAAACTGCCCAGCACGGTGCAGGCAACGCTGCTCACGTGGACCGCGCCCTCGCGCGTGGTGGGCAGTTGCGCCATGAGCATTACCAGCGCGCTGGCGCTGGGCTTCGATGCCAAGTACTGTGGCAGTGGCTGCGCCAGCACCGCCGCCTCACCCTACTTTGACTCCGAGTCGGCGCAGCCCTGGGTGGATCACAAACTGCGCCCGTCCATGATGCTGGGAGCGAGCACATTGGCTGCCGCCAAAGCCCTGATTGACCGGGGCGTGCAGGCTGATGCCAGTCTGCCCACGGGCGACGGCTACCTGCTGCGAACCAGCGATGTCAACCGCAGCGTGCGCTACACCGACTACGCAGCCTTGCCCGCCCTGTGGGCCGGCAACAGCGGACTGCAGCTGAGCTACATCGACAACTCGACTGGCGCGGCCAGCGACGGCATCAGTGGCAAGAGCAATGTACTGTTCTATTTCACCGGGCTGGCGGGTGTGCCGCCCGCTCTGGCGAGCAACAGCTTTCGGGCCGGTGCCATCGCTGACAGTCTGACTTCGTTCGGGGGTTATTTGCCTGGTGGCAATGGTCAGATGCCGATCACCAGTTGGCTTGACGCCGGTGCGACGGCCAGCTACGGCACGGTGGAAGAGCCTTGCAACTGGACGGAGAAATTCTCGCGTGCCTCGGTCTTGATTGACCAGTATTACCGCGGCGCCACGCTGATTGAAGCCTACTGGAAATCGGTTCAGTGGCCAGGCCAGGGGCTCTTTGTTGGCGAGCCGCTGGCACAGCCGTTCCGGGACAGTCCGGGTTTCAGTGTGGACGCCGGGCAGTACCTGATCAGCACGCGCAGCCTGCGCGCCAACAGCACCTATGCCTTGCAGTACCAGAACACCAGCGCTGGCAGCTGGGTCACGTTGGGGAGCTTCAAGCTGACGCGGGCACAACCGCAAAGCTGGCGTGTAGCCTTGCCGCCCGGCAATGCAACGCAGTTGCGTTGGCTCGGTCCCTGCCCGGCCAACGCGGCGCTACAGTGCACGCTGAGCACATCACCCTGACCCGATCAAAAAAAAAGGGGCTCCTGTGACAGGAGCCCCGAACCTTGGAGCAGTCGCCCTCAGGCGAGCTGCGCAATCTCAGAAACTGTGGCGCACGCCGAATTCGTAACCGGTGCTGCCGCCACCCGGGGTTTTCGGGCTGTCGCCGCTACCGACCGAGAACTTGGTGCCAACGCCGTCATTGCTGAGCTGCGAGTAGTTGGC
>Ga0194063_10001294_pt1 | contig 16387 bp, 9 predicted proteins | sample SepL3720m_MetaG_FD_155459 | JGI IMG/M metagenome (GOLD analysis project Ga0194063, IMG submission 155459) | Anoxic zone freshwater microbial communities from boreal shield lake in IISD Experimental Lakes Area, Ontario, Canada - Sep2016-L373-20m | ecosystem: Environmental > Aquatic > Freshwater >... | reverse complement strand
ACTTCAACGCACTCCAGGCGCAGAACACCGGTGGACGCCAGAGATTCAAAGAGATCATTGACCGCTGGATTCGTGACCGTAACGGCAACGTGATAGAGGGCGCGCGTGAATTATTAAACCGTCAGGCGTTGCTGGATTACGACAAGGAACCTCAGAAGACGCTCGACTACCTGCGTCATGAACTGGGTCTCTATTTCAACCACTCGCGCAAGACCGGCGACCGCGTCAGCCGTGCGCCTTCGGCGCTGGACAATGCGTGCCTCGGAGTGGAAAGACTGCTTCAGCGCGCCCTCGCCAATGACTCCCGCAGCCTCGAAGGCCTCGAGAACGCGGGGCTTGCGCTGGTTGTCGGCCGGGCCATCAATGACGAACAGCGCCGCAACCTTCTGTCGCGCCTGAGCCGGCCCGACTATCCCGGAGTCGTTGACCTGATTGTTGCCGATTTGAACTACCGTGACAGCCGCGGGTTCGGATCCTTTCCCGTTCACGGTCTCCTGACCCTCGCCCAACTGGACGACCTGGTGAAGAAAATGCCGGCTCTTCGCAATGAAGTCGCATTCGTGAACGCCTACCTGGCCAAATTGGCGCCGGAAAACGAGGTTAATCTCGACACCGATGCCGCCGCGCGCGAGTCCTACTACGAGCGGGTTTGGACTTTCGTCAGCACGCTTGATCCGGTTCACAACTCGCTTAAGGCCAGTGTGCTCTACAACCGTTTGCGTCACGACCAGAGCAAGGGACTCTATGATCGCGCCCGATTTCTGGACTACGTCAAACTTCCCCGCGACGTTTACTATCTGCAAACCGCTTTCCGCAAGGGGGTGCAACGCGGCGACTATTTTGCCCAGTTGAGCCAGGATTTCAGACTCGTGGCGCTGCCCCCCGTCGTTAATGAGGAGCCGCTGGTGCGCAGTTTCCTGTTGGAATTTTTCAAGAGCGACACGAATACTGAAGCCTATGTTTCCTATATTCGCGACGACTTCCTGAAGCCTCTCTTTGCCGAAGCCAAAATCGTGAATGGTGTCGGTGATCCGCAGCAGTGGGCGCCGCTACTGGCTCCTGAGGCCTACAAGCGCCTCAAGGAGCGCGTGGATATCGATTTTGCGGCCGACAATCCGGTTGTGTTCAACGCGGATGACGCCGTCAAACTGACCGCCCTGATTAAAAATGTCCCGGCGCTACTGGTGAAGGTTTACGAGATCAATACCTTCAACTACTACCGGGAGACGAGACAGCCGCTGAACCTGGCGGTCAACCTTGACGGACTGGTTGCCTCTTTCTCGCGGCGTGTCGAGTACAACGACCTTTCCGAACGACGGGTCGCGCGAACGTTCGACGTGCCGGAACTCAAGACGCGCGGCGTGTATGTAGTGGAGTTAATCGGCAATGGAAAGAGCAGTCGGGCGCTGGTGCAAAAGGGCCGGTTGGATGTCCTGCAGGAAGTGACGGCGGCGGGGCATGCCTTCACGGTGTTTGATGAGACGGGACACCGGGTTGCCGGTGCGCGCGCCTGGCTGGGTGGACGCGAGTTCGCCGCAGGTCAGGATGGTCGCATTCTCGTGCCCTACACAACGGCGCCGAAAAGCGAGACGCTCGTCATCCGTGAGCGGGATTTCGCCACACTGGTGCGGTTTAACCATCTGGCCGAGACCTATGCTTTGAAAGCGGGGATCTACGTGGATCGCGAGTCGCTGATCCGGCGCGAGAAGGCGCTGATCGCAATTCGCCCGGTGTTGACCGTGAATGGCAGGCCCACCAGCCTTAAACTGTTGGAGGAACCGCGGTTGGTCATCCGTTCCACGGATCTTTGGGGGATTGCGACCGAAAAGGAAGTCCCGGGTCTTGCGCTCCGTGAGGACGCCGAGACGGTGCAGGAAATCCTGGTTCCTGAAAACACGGTTGACTTGTCCGTGTCGCTGAAAGGGCGCATTGCGAACCTGAGTCTTGGCAGCAAGCAGGATCTGATTGACAGTGAACTATTTACGCTGAACGGGATTGAGCGCACGACCGAGATTCAGACGTTGTATGTCGGGAAGGCCTCCGTCGGCTATTATGTTGACGCCCGCGGAAAGAACGGCGAACCGCTGGTGGGTGAGCCCTTGGCCTGTTTCTTCAAGCACCGTTGCTTTCGCGAGGAAGTGCATCAGGAACTGAAGACCGATTCGCAGGGACGCGCGATGCTCGGTGCCCTGGACGGAATCGAGCGCTTCCGGATCAAAGCGCCCGCCGGCGTGGAACTCGCATGGTCACCCACCCGCGATGCCTGCGCCGTTCCGGTGGCCTTGCATGGCCAGGAAGGCGAGACACTGCGCCTGCCGGTGGTTGGGAACGCGGCGGTGGCGGTTCCCATGGCCTCGTTACTCGAGACCCGTAACGGCCAGTTTGTAAAGGATTGGAATGCGGCGCTGGCGGAGGCGGATGGCTTTCTGGAACTGCGAGGTCTGCCGGCGGGAGACTATTCGCTTCACCTCAACCCCGAGGATCGCGAGATTACGGTTCGCGTCACCCGCGGAGAGGTGCGTGACGGCCTGGTTATCTCGCCGCGCCGCGCCCTGGAGCGTCCCCGCCTCGCCCCGTTGAACGTGGCGTCCATTACAACCGGAGTGGACACTGTGGAAATCCGCCTGTCCAACGCGACGGCCTTCACCCGTGTGCATGTTTATGCCTCCCGTTATCTTCCGGCCTATGATCTCGTCAGTCGTCTCGGTTACGCCGGCGCGCCGGACTTGTTGCAGCAGTCGTGGACCCCGGCCCGCACCTTCTATGAGTCGGGTCGCGATATTGGCGATGAATACCGGTACATTCTTGATCGCCAGCAGGCGGTGAAGTATGTGGGGAATATGCTGGAGCGTCCGGGTTTGCTACTGAACCCATGGGCCGTGCGCGCCACCGAGGCGCAGGCCGAATCGCTGGCGGAAGGCCGCAGTTATGGTGGGCGTTCGGCTGAACTGGCAGTCGCCGGCGGCGTACCGGCCCGCTGTGTGGCGCCTGAAGGCGGTGTTACGGAAGGGTACATGGGACTCGATTTCCTGAAACAACCCGCCGTTACGCTGTTGAATCTGGCGCCGGACAAAGAGGGCCGGATTCTGATCCCGCGCACCGCGTTCAAAGGGTTGCCTTGCCTGCGTGTCCTAGCCGTGGATCCCACCGCCACGGTGCTGAGGAATGCGACGCTGGAGGATTCGCCCGTCGAAACCCGCGAGTTGCGGCTGGCGACAGGGCTCGACCCCCGGAAGAACTTCGCGGAACAGAAGCGGATCACCCCCGTGGCGGCCAACACCAAGGCGACTATCGGCGACGTGACGACCGCCCGTTTTGAACGCTATGACACGGTGGCCAAAGCGTATCGCCTGCTGTCCACGCTTAACGGCGACGCGTCTTTCAGCGAATTCTCGTTCATAGCGAACTGGCCGAATCTGGATGAGAAGGAACAGCGGCGCCTCTATGCCAAGTATGCGTGCCATGAACTCAGTTTCTTCCTCTATCATAAGGATCCCAAGTTCTTCACGTCGACCATTGCACCTTATCTGAAGAACAAGAAGGACAAGACCTTCATGGATCACTGGCTGCTGGGTGATGATCTGGCGGGCTATGTGGAGTCGTGGCGCTTTGGTCGCCTGAATGCGGCGGAACGCGTGCTGCTGGGCAAGCGCTTGCGCGAGCAGGAGGCTTCCGTGGTGCGCGATACCCGTGAGCGGGTGGACGTGATCCCGTCCGACATGGAGGCGTTTAACAGACGTTTTGACACGGCCGTGCAGACGGGTTCGCTGGAATCCGAAAAAGGTGCCGCCGCCGCGCAGATCGAGGAGATCCTCCAGTTAAGTGAGAACAAGAAGATCGTGGCCTTTCCCTTGGATGCGGTCAGTAAACTCCCTCAACCGTGCGTCATGGAGGCGACCGATGCGCCGGCGGTATTGTCCGGTAAGATCAGTCCGAAGAGCAGTCTGAGGAGAATGACATCAGGAAATATTAAACGGAAAAAAATGGAACAAGAGAAGGATTTTGGCGAAGTGGGCGTGGACAAGAAAGCCGAATACTATGATGGGGATGAGGATGGTCGAAGGGTTGCGAGGCGATTCTTTCAAAAACTTGACAAGACCCAGGAGTGGGCTGAAAACAATTACTATCGCCAGCCGATTAAGCAGCAAGTGGCCGACCTGGTGAAGGTCAATGCCTTCTGGTCTGATTATGCGGCGCATGATGGCAAATCTCCCTTCCTGTCGAAGGCCTTTCCGGAGACGGCCACGAGTTTCACCGAGATGATGCTGGCGCTGGCCGTGCTGGACTTGCCGTTCAAGGCGGCGACTCACGGGGAGAGCGTGGCGGGGGTGGGTTACACCCTCCAGGCTGGTTCGCCGCTCCTGTTGTTTCATCGCGAAATCGGTGAAGGCAGTCGTGATGCGGCGCCGGGCGGCGTGCTGGTGGCGCAGCAGTTCTTCCGGGCGGATGACCGCGAGCGGATCGAGAACGGCGAGCGGTTTGACAAACTGGTGAGCGAGGAGTTTCTGCCGCGCGTTGTCTATGGCGCCCAGGTGGTTCTGACCAATCCCACCGGCCGACGGCAGAAACTGAATGTGCTGCTCCAGATTCCGGTGGGAGCCATGCCCGTGAATAATGGATTCGTCACGCGCGGCGCCTATGTTGTGCTGGAACCCTATAGCACCCAGACGCGGGAATATTTCTTCTATTTCCCGGCGACGGGCGATTATCAGCATTATCCGGTCACACTGGCCGACAACGACAAGGTCGTCGGCAGTGCGGCGCCCTTCACCTTCCACGTTGTGGCGAAGTTGAGCAAGGTGGATACAACGTCATGGGCGTGGATTTCACAGAACGGGAGCGGGGACGAGGTTATGGCGTTTCTCGGCGCCGCCAACCTGCATCGGCTTGACCTCGATGAGATCGCCTGGCGCATGAAGGATCGCGCCACCTTCCTGAACGTGACCGCCCTGCTGACTCAACGGCATGTCTATGCGGGCACCCTGTGGTCCTACGGCGTGCTGCACAATGAACCGGGAATCATCCGGGAATTTCTGCGCCATCAACCGTTTGCGGATCGGTGCGGTCTCCATTTGGTTTCACGGTTGCTGACGTTGGATCCGGTGGAGCGCTTTAACTACCAGCACCTGGAATACGCGCCGCTGATCAACCCGCGCGCCCATACGGTGGGGGCGAAGCGAACGATCCTGAACGATTCCTTCCGTGCCCAGTACCAGCGCTACATGAAGGTGCTTAGTTACAAGGCGAAACCGGATGCGGTCGATGCCCTGGCGGTGTCCTATTATATGACGCTGCAGGATCGGGTGGCCGAGGCGATCACCTGGTTTGGACGCGTTGAACGCAAGGCTGTGGCAGAGCAACTCCAGAGCGACTATCTGGAGGCCTATCTTGCCTTCTATAAGGGTGACCTTGATACGGCGCGCCGGATGGCGAAGAAGCATGCCGAGGAGGGGGTTGACCGATGGCGTGAGCGCTTCGCGCAGGTGCTGGGCCAGATCAATGAAATCAGCGGCGGGGCATCGTCCGCGGCGAATCCGGAAAAACGGGATGAGGCGCAGGCCGCGCTGGCGGCGACGGAGCCCGTTCTTGAGATGCAGGTCGAGGCCGGGCGCATCAGGCTCGATACCCGCAACCTCAAGACCTGTCTGCTCAACTTCTATCCCATGGACATTGAACTGCTCTTCTCGCGCAGTCCGTTCCTGCAGGAGGGCGCCGCGCAATTTTCCTTCATTCGTCCGGTTCTGAGCCGCACGGTTGAGATTCCCGCCGGGAAAGACGGGCTGATCGTCGATCTCCCTGCCGAGTTCAAGGCCAAGAACGTCATGGTGGAGGCGCTGGCGGCGGGGGTACGCAAGACGCAGGCGTATTATGCCAACACGCTCAAGGTGCAGATGATTGAAAGTTATGGGCAACTGGCGGTGACCCATGCGGACGGCGGCAAACCGGTGCCCGGCGCCTACATCAAGGTGTACGCGAAGATGGCCGATGGCACGATCAAGTTCATCAAGGACGGCTATACCGACCTGCGCGGGCATTTCGATTATGCGTCGCTCAATACCAATGAACTGGATGATGCGACACGCCTCGCCGTGTTGATCCTCAGTGACGCCTATGGCGCGGTGGTGCGCGAGGCCACTCCTCCCAAGAGGTAGGAGGGGGCTGTTCCCGCATGATCGTCAAGGCTGCGGGAGAAACAGTCTTGAATAGCCATGTCTTCAATGGCATAGTCCCCGACGTCGCGAGACTGACCCCGTAATGGGCGGGGCGGGGAGTCATGCGTGCGACTCATTTATTAACAGGCAGGATGTCTATGTTCTCGACCATGTTGAAGTCAAAATTGCACGGAGCCCGGGTGACGGGCGCCAATCTGGATTATGAGGGTAGTCTCACGATTGACCGGGATTTGATGGACTATGTCAAAATTCTGCCTTATGAGAAGATCCTGGTAGCCAATCTTGAAAATGGAAACCGGTTTGAAACCTATGCCATCTCCGGGGAGCGTGGAAAAGGTGAAATCTGCCTGAATGGCGCCACGGCAAAACTTGGCAAGGCGGGCGACAGGGTGACCATCTTCACGTTTGGTCTTGTCCCCACCGAGGACGCGCTTCAAGTCCGTCCGCGGGTTGTGCGGTTGGATGAGAAGAACAGGATCGTCGGCGGACTCTGTCCTGTTTGAAGCGCCTAAGCGGCCGGTTCGGCGGCCTCATCATCCAACGTCACCCGTTGTGACGTGATCATCGCCTTGGTGACATGGAACTCCCGGATGGTGCCGCGTTTGGGCACCTCAAACATCACCTCCAGCATCAGGTGCTCCAGGATGGCCCGCAAACCGCGTGCGCCGGTTCCTTTTTTCGCGGCCAGGCGCGCCATTTCGCGAAGGGCTGCATCGGCGAAACTGAGTTTCACGTTTTCCATGGCCATCAACTTCTGGTACTGGCGGATCATGGCGTTTTTGGGTTCGGTCAGAACCCGGATCAGATCCTCCTCGCGGAGGGGTTCCAGGGTGGTGACAACGGGAAGTCGGCCGACGAACTCGGGGATCATGCCGTATTTCATCAGATCTTCGGGTTCCACCCGGCGCTTCAGTTCCTCGACAATCGTCCTGGCCTCGGGTTCGCCGAAACCCAGCGCCTGTTTGCTGACGCGCCGGTTCAGGATGTCATCCAGGCCCACGAATGCGCCGCCGCAGATGAAGAGGATGTGTTCGGTGTTGATCTTAAGGTATTCCTGCTGGGGGTGCTTTCGACCGCCGCCGGGAGGCACACTGGCCGTTGTGCCCTCGATGATTTTCAACAGGGCCTGCTGGACGCCTTCGCCCGAGACATCCCGTGTGATGGACACATTTTCCGTCTTGCGGGCGATCTTGTCGATTTCGTCGATATAGACGATACCGCGCTGGGCGCGCGCCACGTCGCCATCCGCCGCCTGGATCAGGCGCAGAAGGACATTTTCGACGTCCTCGCCGACGTACCCGGCCTCGGTCAGGGTGGTGGCATCAGAGATGCTGAACGGGACATCCAGACATCGGGCCAGGGTTCTGGCCAGCAAGGTCTTGCCGGTTCCCGTCGGGCCGATGAGCAGGATGTTGCTCTTCTCGATCTCGACATCCCTGAAGGGTTTGAGCGCCTCCGACTGATCTCCCTGCTGAAGCCGCTTGTAATGGTTGTGAACAGCCACCGAGAGCACTTTTTTGGCATGCTCCTGGCCGATTACATACTGGTTCAGGAAATCAAAGATTTCGTGGGGTTTGGGAACCGGTGAAAGTCCCGCCGCCTTGTTTTGCGGCGGGGGTGTGCCTGCCGGTTTGGCTTTCGACTTGACGAACATGTCGTTACACAGCGTCGAGCAGTCTTTGCAGATGTAGGTGCCGGGAGGGCCCGCCAGTAATTGGCCTGCGGTCTCGGGAGGGCGGCCGCAAAACGAGCAACCGGGCATGGGAGTCTTGGGTTTGGCCATGGGGATTAGACTTTCTTGATCGCCACTTTTCGACTGGCAAGAACGGAGTCCACCAAACCATAGGCACAGGCCTCGTCGGCCGACATAAAGAAGTCGCGGTCGGAATCCTTGGCAATGGCATCCAGGCTTTTCCCGGTATGAAATGCCAGAATTCCATTCAGTCGATCACGCAGGCGCAGAATTTCCCTGGCCTGGATGCTGATGTCGGTTGCCTGACCCTGGGCGCCGCCCCAGGGTTGATGGATCATGATCCGGGCATTGGGCAGGGCGAATCGCTTCCCCTTGGCGCCTGCGGTCAACAGGACAGCGCCCATGCTGGCCGCCTGGCCGACGCAATACGTGGCCACATCACACTTCAGGAACTGGATGGTGTCGTAGATGGCCATGCCGGCCGTCACCGAGCCGCCCGGCGAATTGATGTAGAGGCTGATATCCTTCTCGGCATCCTCGCTCTGGAGGAACAGCATCTGGGCGATAATCAGGTTGGCGATGTCGTCATCGATTCCGCTGCCGATAAAGATGATCCGATCCTTCAGCAGGCGCGAATAGATGTCGTAAGCGCGTTCTCCCCGGCCTGTCTGTTCGACCACCATGGGGATTAATTGATTTTTGGGCGACATGATTAATTCTCCGGTGTGATTGTGGCGGTCGCGAACAGGACGTCCACGGCCTTGTCGAGACGCAGGTTGCCGCGCAGGCCGTCCAGTGTGCCCCGCTTGGTCAGTTCTTCCTTCATGTGAGCGGGATCGGTTCCATAGCGCCGGGCCATTTCCGCGATTCGCTGTTCCACGTCGGCGTTGGATACCATGATCTTCTCCTCCTCCGCAATACGGTTGAGAATGTAGTTTACCTTAACCCGATCGGCGGCCGACTGCGCGGCGCGCGTGAAAATATCCTCACGATGGGATTCGATATTGTCCTTGTCAACACCCCGGCGGACATTTTCCTGGACGACGTCCTGAATAATATGGCGCGCTTCCTCTTCCACCAGCGACTGGGGCAGATCGGCGAGGTTGGTGTTCTCGATGAGCCATTTTACCAGCTCATCCTTTTGGCGGCCTTTCTCGCTGGTCTCGGCTGTGGTGGCCAGGTTTTCGCGGATCGTTTTGCGGAGTTCTTCAACCGATCCCGCTCCGACCGTTTTGGCGAATTCATCGTTCAGTTCAGGCGCCCTTTTTTCGCGAATACCCTTGGCGGTCACGGTGTAAATGGCGGTTTTCCCAGCCGCCGAAGCGGCCTTGTAGTCAGCGGGAAACGCCACGGTCACCTCGCGGGTCTGGCCGATTTCAATGCCTTCGAGTTGGGCTTTGATGCCGGGCAGGAACTCGGGCATGGCCTCGGACAAAAGCACCCAGAAATCCTTGCCCTGCGCCAGTTCGGGGCGATCCGGAGCGACGACCGCCATCGGGACGCCGTCGCACAGGCCGGAGTAGTCGATTTCCACGACGTCTTCCTTCTTTGCGGCCCGGTTGGTGACGGGCTCGAAATGGGCGCTGCGGTCGCGCATGGTGTTCAGAATCTGTTCCACCTCCTCGTCCTTGACCTCCACTTTCCGGCTGGTGATGGCGATCCCCTTATAGGAGGGGAGCGTGAATTCAGGAAGGAGATCCACGGTGATCTTGAAGGACAAGGGAAGTTGCTTGGTGATTTGCACGTCGCTCACGTCAACCACGGCAACCGGCTGGAGCTTTTCCTGTTTCAAGGCCTCATGATAGGCCTTGGGCAGGAGGCGTTCACGGGTTTCCTCAAGGGCATCCTTGGTAAACTGCCGCTCGATGACGGACGCCGGGGCTTTTCCCTTTCGAAAACCGGGGATCCGGGCGTTCTTCGCAATTTCCTTGATTACGGTCTGGTATTCGGACGTCACCTGCTCGGCTGGAATTTCAATGCGCAAGGCCTTGCGGCAGGGACCCACCTGTTCAACTGCAACTTTCATAGGTTTGTCGTTTCTCCACTATTCTTTCATCGCCATGAGGAATTCAACATTACTCTTTGTTTTCTTCAGTCGGTTCACAATCAGCTCCATCGCCTCGACCGGCGGAACCCCGTTGATCGCACGACGCAAAATCCAGATCTTACTAAGCTCATCGGGATGGAGCAAGAGTTCCTCTTTGCGGGTTCCCGATTTCTCTATATTGATGGCCGGGAAGATGCGCTTGTCCACGAGGGTTCGATCCAGGCAGAGTTCCATATTGCCGGTGCCCTTGAATTCCTCGAAGATCACCTCGTCCATTCGGCTGCCCGTGTCCACCAGGGCCGTGGCGATGATGGTCAGACTTCCGCCGTTCTCGATATTCCGGGCCGCCCCGAAGAACCGCTTGGGCTTGTGCAGGGCATTGGCATCCACGCCGCCCGAGAGGATCTTGCCGCTGTGCGGCTGCAACGTGTTGTAGGCACGGGCCAGACGGGTGATGCTGTCGAGCAGGATACACACATCCTTGCCGCACTCCACCATGCGCTTGGCCATTTCGATGACCATCTCGGCCACCTGGACGTGCCGCTCAGGCGGTTCGTCGAAGGTGGAACTGAGCACATGCGCCTTGGTGTTGCGCTCCATGTCGGTTACTTCCTCGGGGCGCTCATCAATCAGCATGACGATCAGGTAGGCCTCGGGATGGTTGGCGGAAATACTGTTGGCGATTTTCTGGAGGAGCACGGTTTTGCCGGTGCGGGGCGGGGCCACGATCAACCCGCGCTGGCCCATGCCGATGGGCGTAAACAGATCCATGACCCGCATGGAAACCTCGCCCGGCTCGCGCTCGAGCATGAAGCGCCGGTTCGGAAACAACGGGGTCAGGTTTTCAAAGGGAATCTTGCTCTTCGATTTGTCCGGGTCGCCGGAGTTGATCTTATCCACCTTGATCAGGGCAAAGAACCGCTCCTTGTCCTTGGGCGACCGGATCTCGCCCTCCACAAGATCACCGGTTCTTAGTGCAAACCGGCGGATTTGCGACGGTGACACGTAGATATCTTCGGGGCAGGGGAGGTAGTTGTAATAGGGGGACCGGAGAAACCCGAAGTTGTCAGGCAGGATTTCCAGCACGCCTTTACCATGAAGGGAACCGTTCAGACGTCCGTTGGCCTTCATGACCTCGAAAATCAACTCATGTTTGCGCAAGGCGCCGAGATCGATCAGGCCATAACTGTCGGCCATGGCATTCAAGTCCGGCACCGGCATTAACTGAAGGTCGGAAAGGTTCAGGGATCGGGGCGTGCCATGGGGACGCTGGGGGGGCATGGGGGGCTGTGGGAGCCCGCTGTTGGGATCAGGCTGGGGCGGCATGGGTTGGCCGTCGGGAGAAACCGGTGTTGTCCCCGGCGACTGCGGGTGGCCGTTAAATGGCCCGCCGGGTTGCCCGTTTGACAGGGGTTGGATATCGGCGGGAAGACCCTGATAGGACTGTTGCTCATGGTGGGGCAAATGTTGGGGAGGTCTGTCCATGTCCGGTTGAGAGATTCGGGGTCGTTGCTGGGGGCGTCCTCCGCGGCCCCGTCGTCCTCCACGGTGTTCCGGCCTGCCTGAAATATGATCGCGTCTGTCTTCCATAGTTATACTCCGCGGATTGTCCGCAATACTTGTTTTGTCTGTTCCCCTAGCAACACCCTGCTGCCGCAATTGTAAATCACATGATCGGCCCGTTCCATTTTCGCGGCCAGACTCATCTGCGAGGCGATTCGCAATCGGATTTCTTCCGGGGTCAGCCCCCGTTCCGTCAGCCTTCGATACTGATCCGCCTCCGGTGAGGCCACGCAGATCACCCTGTCCCACTCTTTTTCAAGTCCGATTTCGTACAGGAGGGGAATGATGACCACGACACAATCGTGACGATTCTCCCCCTGCCGGGCCCGAATCCAGTCGGCCGTTATTTTCAAGATGGCCGGGTGAATCAAAGAGTTCAGTCGTTCCCGCTTTGCCGGATCAGAAAAAACCAGCCGCCCCAGCGCCTCCCTGTCAATTTCGCCATCCGGCCCGTTAATCCCGGCGCCAAATTCGGTTCTCAATACTGATCGAACAGAATCATCCTCTTTCAGGACGGAATGTCCGATTTCGTCTGTTTCGCAGACGGGCACCCCCTCCTTCGCCATCCATTGGCCCACCAGACTTTTTCCGCAGGCGATACCGCCCGTTACAGCAAGTTTAAGCATAGTGATGGAGCATTAAGACAGAAATGGGTCGTCGCCATGACAAACCGTTTGAATTAGTTGGTGGATGAATTGAAATAGCGTCAATGTCGATAGGGAATCTGTCACGATTCGGAAAAGTGTTCGTAGTAAAGCGTTTTCCGGGGCCAACGTCAAATACTTATTTTCGCGGATGTTATTCAACTTGAAGAGTGTCTTGAGCAGGTGGTAGTCTTGCCCCAGGAAACAGGAGACAATAATTCAGGAGAGAGTCATATGACAGCATGGATCGGTGGTTTTCCCAAAATTGGTATTCGTCCCACGATTGATGGCCGACGGCGGGGGGTGCGCGAATCGCTTGAGAAACAAGTGATGGCGATGGCGCTCACGGCCTCGAAGTTTCTGACCTCCCATCTCAAGTATCCCAACGGAAAACCCGTGGACTGCGTCATCGCCGACACCTGCATCGGCGGGGTGGCGGAGGCCGCCGCGTGCGCCGACAAGTTCCGCCGCGAAGGCGTGGGGGTGTCGCTGACCGTGACTCCTTGCTGGTGCTACGGCAGCGAGACGATGGACATGGATCCCACCATGCCCAAGGCGGTATGGGGATTCAATGGCACCGAGCGTCCCGGCGCCGTCTATCTGGCCGCCGCCCTCGCAGGGCACAACCAGAAGGGGCTCCCGGCGTTTGGAATCTATGGCCGCGATGTTCAGGATAAGGGCGACTCCACGATTCCCGCGGACGTCCAGGAAAAATTGCTGCGCTTTGCCAAGGCCGGTCTGGCCGCCTCCACGATGCGCGGCAAATCCTATCTTTCCCTGGGTGGCGTCTCGATGGGCATCGCCGGGTCGATTGTCGACCAGCCGTTTTTTGAAAGTTACCTCGGCATGCGGGTCGAGAGTGTCGATATGTCCGAATTCACGCGCCGCATCGACGAGACGATTTATGATCCGAAAGAGTTTGAGAAGGCTTACGCCTGGACCCGCAAATTCTGCAAGGAGGGGGAGGATGTCAACCGTTCGCCCCGTGACGCCAAAAGCAAGGATCGGGACTGGGAGACCGTGGTCAAGATGACTATGATTGCCCGCGACCTGATGGAGGGCAATCCCCGCCTCGCTGAACTTGGCTTCGGCGAGGAGGCGCTCGGACATAACGCCATAGCCGGCGGGTTCCAGGGGCAGCGCCACTGGACCGATCATTCGCCCAACGGCGATTTCATGGAGGCCATCCTGACCTCCTCGTTCGATTGGAACGGAATCCGAGCCCCCAAGGTCTTTGCCACGGAGAACGACAGTCTGAACGGCGTGTGCATGTTGTTCGGGTACCTGTTGACCAACACCGCCCAGATCTTCGCCGATGTCCGGACCTTCTGGAGTCCGGATGCGGTGAAGCGGGTGACGGGCCAGAAGTTGACCGGGGCCGCCGCCAATGGCTTGATCCATCTGATCAATTCCGGCGCGGCGACGCTGGATGGCACCGGCGAACAGACCCTCAACGGCAAACCGGCGCTGAAACCTTACTGGGACATTACCGAGGCGGAGATGCTGAAGTGCCTGAAGGCGACGACGTGGCCTTCGGCCGTGTACGAGTACTTCCGGGGTGGTGGGTTCTCGTCCTGCTACCTCTCCCGCGGCGGCATGCCCCTGACCATGATGCGCGTCAGTCTGGTCAAGGGTTTGGGTCCGATCCTCCAGATTGCTGAAGGGTGGTCGGTGGACATTCCGGCCAAGGTTCACAAGACGTTGAACGAGCGCACGAACCAGACCTGGCCGACGACGTGGTTTGCCCCGCGGTTGACGGGCAAGGGCGCCTTCACGGATGTCTATGGCGTGATGAACAACTGGAGCGCGAACCACGGCGCCATCAGTTACGGTCATGTCGGCGCCGATCTGATCTCGCTGGCCTCGATGCTGCGGATTCCGGTGGCCATGCACAATGTGGCCGACGAATCGGTCTTCCGGCCCAGCGCCTGGGGCCTGTTCGGCGAGCAGGATCCGCAGGGGGCCGACTATCGCGCCTGCGGGAACTTCGGTCCGCTTTACGGTTGAGATCAAAAAGGAAGGCATTCACATGCAGATTCAGTTGCCGAAGTTTACCATGGGGGTTGGGGATCGTTTCGGGCGGGAGGGGAAAGCCCAACTGGCCGCCCTGTTGCGGGCGCGGAAAGACGGGATTGAGGTGTCCCCGGTCTGGAATAAATCCTTCCGGGAACATTCGATCATCCACACGGAACCCATCAGTGTGCGCCAGGCGGCCGATGCCGCCGTGAAGGCCATGAAGTGGTCGTTCCCGTACTTTGTGGACGCCGACCACATCAATTTCAAGACAGTTGACGGGTTCATCGCCTCGAGCGATTTCTTCACCCTGGATGTGGCGAGCGCCATCGGAACCGCAGCCGATCCCGCGGCGGTGAAGGCCTTTGTTGAGAAACACAGCGCCTGGTGCGGCACGGTGTCGATCGAGGGGCTTTCCGCTTCGATGGTCATCACTCGTGAACTCCTGAATAAGGTGGCCGAAAAATACCTTTTTGCAATCCAGGAGGCGGGCCGGATATACCGCCGTATTGAGCAGGAAAAGGGAACCGGCCGGTTTGTGACGGAAGTCTCGATGGACGAGACAATGACCCCGCAGACCCCGCCCGAGTTGTTGCTGATTCTCGCGGCCATCGCGGATGAGGGCATTCCCGCCCAGACGATCGCGCCGCGCTTCTCCGGGCGTTTCAACAAGGGCGTCGACTATGTCGGGGATGTCGCCCGGTTTGCCTCGGAATTTGAGGCGGATGTCGCGGTGATCCGGTATGCGTGCAGCCGGTTGAAACTCCCCGGTAATCTGAAACTCAGCGTCCATTCGGGAAGTGATAAGTTCAGGATTTACGGCCCGATCCGGTCGGTTTTGAAGAAGACCGGGGCGGGGTTGCATCTGAAGACCGCCGGCACAACCTGGCTGGAGGAAGTGGTCGGGTTGGCCGAGGCGGGAGGCGCCGGGTTGGCCCTTGCCAAGGAGGTCTATACCACGGCGTTGGGTCGGTTCGATGAACTCTGCGGCCCTTATGCCGAGGTGATCGACATCGACCGGAAGGCGCTCCCCCCCGCGGCGGTCGTGGCGGGATGGGACAGCGCGGCCTTTGTCGCCGCGTTGCGTCATGACCAGACTGTGGCTGGATACAATCCCAACCTGAGACAGTTGCTGCACGTCGGCTATAAAGTGGCGGCGGAGATGGGTGACCGGTACCTGAATGCGCTGGAGACGCACCGCGACAGTGTGGCGAGGAATGTCGAAGCCAACTTCTATGATCGGCATATCAAGCCGGTCTTTGCCCCGTAAGGAGGGGAAGTGAACGTTCTTGAGGTCGGCATGTTGTTGTGTTTCGGGGCCAGTTGGCCGTTTTCGGTTCATAAGACCTGGAAAGCGAAAACCTGCAAGGGCAGGAGTCTGATCTTCCTGTGGTTGGTTCTCGTCGGCTACGGATTTGGCATTGCCCACAAGGTTTTGTACAGTCCCGATCCCGTCATCCTCTTCTATATCGTGAACGGCGCCATGGTTCTGGCAGATCTGATCCTCTGCACCCTCTATAACCATCGCGAAAAACTGTCATCCGCATGATTTTGAGGTGAATCTATTTGAACAGAAGCACGCGAAGATCGCGAAGCCCGTTCGACGGGTTCTGCAGGCTCAGGGCTGGAAAGAGAATGTTGCGGCATTTGTAATTCCGGAGTACCAGAATTAAAAATTCCGCCACGGTTCCTTGGAGCAATACCAGGAGAAAGAGGAGGGGTAATTGATAACTCCTCCCCCTCAATGTATTCCTTCAAGAAACCGTGGCGTTTATTTTGGGCACGGTATTTCCGTGGCCGAAATAAACGCCACATTTGAATTCTTTGTGTCTCTGTGCCTCGGTGGTGAATCTTCATATGAGTGGTTATTTAATAGACGCTGCGCTTAGCGTCCTTTGCGTGCTTCTGTTCAAACTCTTCTTTTTGGTCTCGGTCAAGCCGGTATGTCGTGTTTAACCACGGCGCCTGGCAGGGTGGAGACGCGGGGCCACAGTTTCCGGCCCGGATAGAGACTGGTGTGGATGCCGGTGTGGACGTGGTCGCCCAGTACGGCGCCGAATTTGCGGCGGCCCGTGTCCAGGAGCTGCCCCCTGATCATCGACCGGTGCGTCTTGCCGTCGTGACGGAAATTGGCGGTGATGGTTCCCGCTCCGAAATTGACCCGGCTGCCGATGACCGAGTCGCCGCAGTAACTCAGGTGGCCCATGCTGACGTGATCCATGATGATGGAATTCTTGATCTCCACCGCCTGCCC
>Ga0194063_10001293_pt1 | contig 16389 bp, 13 predicted proteins | sample SepL3720m_MetaG_FD_155459 | JGI IMG/M metagenome (GOLD analysis project Ga0194063, IMG submission 155459) | Anoxic zone freshwater microbial communities from boreal shield lake in IISD Experimental Lakes Area, Ontario, Canada - Sep2016-L373-20m | ecosystem: Environmental > Aquatic > Freshwater... | reverse complement strand
TCAACATCCAGTAATCTGTTCTTATAATCGTTATCGGTTTATGCATTGGCGGCAGATAATACTTTGCGTCCACCTTAATTTCAGCGTCCTTATCGTGAATCTGTATATGCTTGAATTCATAGCTTAGCAGCGACGCTTTAGACACCTGACTCTGTACCGCATCGGCAGTTAGCGTGCCATCCAGGGCGCCGGATTGCATGTGATAAACAGTCGACATATCACGTAACTTGGCCGCATCCCAATAGGTATGCGCACGTTCGACCAGCGCCTGCTCCGGCGTTTTTTCTGGCGTTTTTGCCGGCGTTCCCGCGCAGCCCCCCAGGCAAAGAACCAGCATACCCAGAACCGATGACCGCAGGAATTTCGATTTCATTATTAAATCTTCATTAAAGTAAAACCACGCTACTTGCCTCATGGAAAGATACCCTTGGCAAATTCCTCTTTCAAATCGTCCGACACGATCTCCACTTTAACGGTTTTTGCCAACTCTTTGACATAGGCATCACGCAACTGGTTTTGTTTATCCAGTTGCATCTGTTGCGCAATCTTGTTGCGCACATCAGGAAACGGAGTGGTGATGGCCGCCCTTTCTTCAGTGATCAGCAAGAGCTCATAGCCAACCGGAGACTCCAGGATGCCGGTATGCTGACCTACCTTCACACCCGCCAACGCCTTCACCAGCCACGGATCCACTTGGATCGGAATAAAGCCCAAATCGCCCTGGGACTGCTTGGCGGGCGGATACTCAGTGAGTTCGCCGGCGAGTTTGGCGAAGGATTCACCCCCTTCAAGCCGGCGCAACGCGGCTTCGGCCCGCTTCTTGGCCGCTGCTTTGTCCTCTGCGTTCGCCTTCTCCGGGAAGCGGAACTGGATCTGGCTTAGGCGTACCGATGCCGGAATGCCGAACGCCTGTTGATGGTCCAGATAGTATTGATGGAGCGACTTTTCGTCCGGGACCGGCGGTGCTGGAAAGTGCTTTTGGGCCAGTTTTGGAAAGGCTTTTTGGTAATCCTCCGGCGTGGCTTTTTTCGGCAGCAAGCCGTCTTTGTCCATCGCCTGGATCAACAAGTGGTTTGCAATCGCCTTGCGCAGCAGCTTTGCTCTCCCGGCGGTGGTGGTCGCCTCAGCGACCTGATCCGAATTGTCGGCCAGAAACTTCATAAACTCCTGCACCGTGATCTCATCCGGGCCGACCCGCGCCATCACCACGCGCGCCTGTGGTGCTGAGGGTTGGCTGGCGACCCTCTGTGGCGTCGCCGTAGAAGCTGTGTTCGCGCCGGCAGAAATGGGCAACACGCACCATAAGATCGCTATCAGTCTGTACCGCATGTCATCTCCTATCATCATTAGTTAAAATAAGTGGTACTCAGCGCCCTCGCTCAGCGCACCGGAAGCCCTTGCTCAGCCAGCTTGGCAAAGTTGTCCCACAAAGGGCCATACAGGATAAGGCCGGCATCTTGCTCTTTACCGCGCGCCACCACGGCGTCCAACCAGCCGTCGCCGTCCAGGTCGCGGAGCAGCGCCTTATGCACGCCTTCTATTTGTTGCAGCTTTAAAGTGCGCAGCTCCGGTTTGCCGCCCGCCCAATGCGCCGGAAACCGATACAAGGCAAAAGACTGATAGCCCGCAGCGAACAGGTAGCGGACACCATCCTTATCGCGGCCGAAATCGAGACCCCGAATGCCCGGCATGCCCCCGTCCTTTTTCGGTGCCGAAGGAAACGGGAACGCATACGCGAAATGTAACTGGCCGTGTTGGTCGTTTAAGAGCACGCTGATCGCGGTCACTCCGGTCCCGCGCTGCCCAGTCTCATCCGGCACCAGCAGATCGGTGTAGCCATCCCCGTTAATATCCGCCGGCAGTACGTGCCGCGCCCTCCCGCCGTGTGGATTACGCCACAAGGGTTCGATATGGGGGGACTCGCCGGCCTTTTTCGGGAAACGGATGATCCATACTTCGCTGGTCAGGGAGGTGGCGAACACTAATTCATCACTGTTGTCGCCGTTGAAGTCGGCGGCGGCGATCCTGCCGACCTGTATATAATTATGCGGCAACGGTAACTCCATGGCCGCCTCATTCTGGCCGGTCAAGGGATCGAAGCCCTTAAGCAGTACGACCGAGCTCATTGACTTGGGGGCTACCGCGAGACCCAGGCCCCAGTCCGGCCAATGGAAGGCGGTGGCCGAAAGCGGTTGGCTGAGCGCCCGACTGGCCACAACAGCCAACCCCCCCTTGGGCGTGGGTTCCATGACCAGCAAGTTGTTGTTGCCTTCCGCGCTCATCAGGAACAAGGACCGGTTTTGAACGGGCAGTCGCAACAGATCGCCAGGGTGGAAGCCGACCGCAGCTACCCGAGGGCCTGGCACAAAGTGTCGGGGGGGGCGCTGATAGAACACCTGGGTATAATTTTCGGCATGACCGGTGAAAGCGAGATCCAGACGGCCATCAGCGTCGAAGTCGTCGGCCAGTACGTCGGTGGCGCTGGCGGTAAAGGGAATGTCGGCGACCACGGAAAGCGCTGCAGACACAGGAGCCGGTGACTCCAACACGGGAGCCACCGCCGGGCAACCCTGCAGCAGCCCGGCGATGGCGGTGATAGACACGAACAAGAATAAGCGCATGAGGAATAGAAAACCCGATCCGGGTAAAAAACAACGATTGAAGCAGCAAGCAGAAATAAGTTGAACAAATTTAGGACGTCAATGCGTGTGCCTTTTTGACAAAGGGTTCAAGTTATTTTCACTTTAGCGGTTTCCGGATAATATAAAGGCGGTGCACACTGCTGCGCACCGCCTTTGCTTAGGACAAAGCAGACGCTGGCTTAGAAGAACTTGCCACGCTCGTGACCCAGTGCCGTTTCAACTGGAATTATGCCATTATTAGCATCAGTTACGTCAAATAGGACGCTGAAAGCTACAGCGGCTTGTTCTGGGCCGCCAATACCGGTATCTCCCTCCTCATCAATTTGATACCTGACAAAGCCGGGTTCCAAGACAGCCGAAGCTATACCGTTAGGATAGCATAAGTCAGTCGTTGTATCCACCCAAGCAGGCGCTAAAAACCACTGTTGAGATTGGGATATCCAGATGGTGTTGACCTCGTTTGGCAACGGTAGTACAGATGAGCATGTATTCTCGTTAGCATCAAAAACATCCACGTCTGCATGGTAACCCTTAGCGGGGATGTGATCGTTCCAGAACACCTGAAGGGTGGGCGCTAAACGAAGGCCAAGAGTCAGGTCGAACGCCACGGTATTGGGGATCCCGTCAGAATAGACGGTGCGCATGCCGGAAATGAGCGGCGAGACTTGAGATATGAGGTTATTTTTGTATAACACCTGGTTGTCCACAGTCACCTTAGTCTGACCCGGGGCATCGATCCCATCGTTCATTGGCAATACCGGAATTTTCGCATCGACAATTCCTAATGCGCCCAATAAAATCGCATTTTGGCTTACCAAGTACGCATCGCCAAAGAAACTGAAGTCGGCCGCCGCGTGGCTACCCGGCACGGGGCCTACCAAACGGGCTTTTTCGGTACCAAAGACCAGGTAACCCTGCACTCCGTCCAGCGCACTATTTTGAGCCCGAACCACTCTACCCCAATCGAATTGGACGAAATCGTCCGCCGTCACAGGAAGACCACCATTCAAGCGATGATTACTGAGCTCATCGAAGAAGTACCAGTGGACGCCAGAGGTCACTACAGGTGTAGGGTTATTGTGCACACTCAGTGCAGTGTTGTTATCGCTAATGGAACTCCCCGTGGGGGTGCTGTGCGAGGCTGTGAAGTCATTGGGAATGGTATCCAGTCCCACGGTACCCGGTATGGTCAACTCAACAATAGTGTTGACAACCGCCACACTATCATAAATTGCGAAAGGCACCAGCAAAGCTTCGCCGGCCACGCCTTCGATGATGGCGTGGCTCGGCATGCTAAAGCCACCGAGAGCCGCCGTGATACCCGCCGAAAGGGCAAGTTTTTTAAATTTTGTATTCATATAAAATCTCCTTGTTTGCAAACTAAGAAAGTGTAAATTTTATGGAATCACCTCGGATGAGGCACTCCAACTGTTACAGCCAACGCCTTGAGAGGCGTTTAGCCGAACCTGAAGAGATTCCCCTTCAGTCGGGGAAATCCGCCGAACGAGTTTTAAACCGGGTCAAGCCCGGTTTAAAACTCGTTCGGCAAGGCGCCATCTTTCCGGCCCCCCTGTCTTCCCCTTCGACTTAAAAGTGGGGCTTCTCACTCCGTGTTGGGCTGGCACTCTCTTACTGGCTTTGCGTTTTTCCTACCGAAAAACACCCTGCGCTCCGGCCATCCCTGGGCGGGACATAACGACCCCCCCCTCACCCCATCGATCTTTCATTGGCCAGCAACCCCATCGCCCCTATTGGTCTGCTTAGGAGGCTGTCCGAAAACTAACGTTTAACTAATTCGCCTACTATTATAGTGTAGTGCCTTAAAAGTATTAAATTAAGTACTACATATTAATAGCCACTGACAGGTATGTTAGCTCGCGAACAAGCTCTTAGCCAATGTAATCTGGCGACAGTCTACTGCGATTAATTTCAATAGTCAATCATCACACAGGCATTTTTGGCATTTTGTTGTAAATTTTTCACGGATTGTTGTAAAAAACCGATTGCGTTACCCTGTCTGCGGCGGCGCGTTGTTAAATAAATAAACATAACACATTGAATTTTATTGATTTATCTAAATTTATGGTGAATATTATCTATATAGATAAATTGCTTGCTGATTTATTCAAAAACGCCAATTATATGACACTGGCAATGCCATAGCGCATGTGATAACTTCTGAGATCGACTTATTTGTGGCGCCTTGATTCTTGAATCGGCGTTCAATCTAAAGTGTTTTTTCGTCTTGACTTCTTAAACACGGGGAATAATGTCAAAAACGGGTAATTTTGTTTGCTTGCTCAGCGTGTTTTTTGTGGCGCTTGAACAAAAACCATGAACCTTAAGGCCGACAGACACCTGGGCGGTGTTGATTGGCGCTTGGTTTACCGAAACTGAGGCCGCTATCTGCTAACGCAACCGAACCGATTTTTCGAGGCGCCCCTATTCGATTACCCCGCCATGCTGCAAAAACTAAGAATCTGCCGCAGCAAGCTGCATTTTCCCCAATCGCCCTATAAGATTGCAATCGCAATACTTCGGCTGACTACAGCGAAAAAAGTTTCCCTTGCCGCAAACGTTCTGGCCTTGGCGTTTCCGCAATCGCTCAATTCCCCGATATAAGGGCAGCCCTCTATCCGGCCGTCGTTCCACACCCTAAAAAATGCCTTCCCGGCAGGACAAATCACCTCGTCGGTCATCTTGAACATTTGTGAAAAATCCACATGCCTTGTTTCTGCGACAAGATAATCGAATTTATTGCGCAAGGATTCCAGCCGCTCTTCGAAACGGCTTTCCCAGTTTAAGACATCCCTGATCAAGGTAATACGCATGCCCGTTTCCTGAAACACATGGTGATCATAAAACCTCAATGCTTCCTCCCATAGCTCCACATCGTGTGGCGATAAAATGGTACCCATTAGAAAGGTATGACAGCGCTGCTTCCGGATGAGTAGTTTGGCGTTTTGCGCCCAAACTTTTAGTGCGTTCTTATTTTTGATCTGCACATAATGCAGGGTCAGGTTGATGTGCCTTATCTTGTTCAGCTTTTCATCGGAAAGATCTGGAAACTCATGGATCATGACCCCATTTATATCGAGACCGACATCCACTTCACGATCCAGAAGTCTTGACAATAGTTTGTCGCCTTTTCTGTATCCGGCAAAGAAATCACCCTTTCCGGAGAATGCAATGGCACTTTTACCACCGACGGAATCCAACAAATATTCAATGTCTTGGAGAGTCAGAGACGGTTGGTGTTTTACAATTGGATTAACTATACAATAACTGCAATCCAGAGAGCAATGTCCCGACGACGACATAAAAAAAATGAAGTCCGCATTGGATAATGGATGATCTGATACCGGTTTTTCGCTGTTTTTTATAACTGAGTCGCTTGTGTGAAACTGGATAAAATTACTTATACATTAAGGTATGGCGCATCTAAAAACCCGCCTCCGTGAGATAATACCCCAATTTTCCGGCCTTGTCTGACCTGTCATGATCAAAGAAAAGCCTGTTTGCCGCCGAGGAGGGGTTGCGATAGCAGCATGGGCGCGACGAACATCGGCGAGAGCGTCTTGAGAATTTCCGCGATATTGCCAATCTTGATGCGGCAGCGGTCGAACTCTACGACCACAAACCCATCCTTGGCTGGAGACAGGCGAGCCAGCGGTAGGCGGATATGATCCGGCATTTGTTGTTATTTATTTAAATGTTTCGGCTCTTGAAGAGTTGAAGGTGAAAAAAGTTACGCTTTTCTACAAAGCCGATGACCGCAAAAGAAGGACGCACAATTATTATATGGAAATTTTATCTATAAAAATCAATTTATTGCTGACTTATTTAACAAGCCAAGAATTTTACAGCCAGTCCTCAGTGGAAATCGGTATCGCCGCTCATCAACCACCAACGGTCATATAGCTCGCCAGGAGCAGTTCCCTGCGTCCAGGCGCAAGTCGGAACGCTGATTTCCATCGGGGATATTACTCCGGATCCAGCCGCCAATAGCGCTGCGTGTTGCGAGCTAATCCATGCGTAAGCTTGCGGTTTGTCCAGATTCCAGGCCAGCCTGCGGACAATTTTAACCAGCACCGCAAGGCGTTGGGGCGGGGCGATGATATCCACCAACTCGATCTCATCGTCGAGCTCGCGAACCACCATGACGCCGAAAGGAGTGGAGGCTAGGCGGCTGGAGGCCAAAAAAACACGGTAGCTTATCGTTGGATGTTCGAGATAGCGGCGCCTTAGATAATTGAAGTCGCGCACCCCGACGATCTGATGGCTTAAGGCTGCGGCCATCTCCGCCCACAGCCGGTCAACCGCCGCGCCCATGCCGGTGTCCAGGGGGCGTATGCGTAACATGGGACTGGGCCAAGCCTTCAGCGCCGGCCAAGTGACCCGCATAATTTCACCGACTTTGGCATACAAGCCTAAGCGCTCGCCTAACTGGTTGTGTCTATTTGAAGGAAAACCAAAGGCAAGCGGAAAGGCTTTGCCATCGCCGACATACCGTTCCAGAAACGTCGTCGCAGCGAGGAAAAATGCTCCTTTGCGAGTCAAAATGCCGCGCTCGTCTGGATGAACCATGATATCGCCAATCTGAACTGCCCTTGCCGGCCTACCGAATAGGCTGATGTCCCTGGGCGTGCCGCCGTAAAACGCCACCAGTCGTCCGTCGCGTCGCACCAATGCCCCGCTGGGATCAAGACCTGCGTATTTCCAGCGCCATAACCGGGGAGGCATGTCTTGCCCGAAAGCGCTGCGAAACAATGCCATTAACTCGATCTCGTCCGAAGGATGCGCCCAGTCGACAAGCCAGTTTATGGGTGCCGGTGCGTTGCCTTTATGCTGTTTAGGATTTATCGTCATGCCTCGCTGCTCACAATTTGACTGTGTCTGCATGAATAGCTGAAACAGCTTTTCCCGGCCCAAGGCGGAATAGAGCGCCTAGTCCCTTTGCGTAAAAACACCCAACGCTCACTGAGAAACAACATGACGATGCGCACATTCCAGAAATCCATTGATCATTTTATTGACAGTGAATGCCTCAGATCGTATCAACGCATTTTTGGAGATTTGTTTTCTCAAATCCGCGCTCTCCAGAAGAGCAATAATAGTCCTCGCCATTTCCCCATAATCCCCTACAGGAATAAGGAAACCGTTAATTCCATTCTGGATGATCTCCCCCGGTCCCGATGGGCAATCGCTGGCTACGACCGGTATGCCCAAAGCCATGGCCTCAACAAGGACGTTGCCGAAACCCTCATAGAACGAAGAGAGTACAAAAATATCGGCTCCAGCGATATAGGGGAACGGGTTGTCTTTAAAGCCAGTCAGGATTACGTCATCCTCCAGCCCTAAATCTGAGCTTATTCGGAGAATATCGTCTTTTAATTCCCCATCACCAACCAGTACCAATTTCGCTTTCAGTCGATTTCTGATTACCCTAAAGGCTTGCAGCAAGGTCGAAAAATCCTTTTGCTCATCGAGCCTACAGGCTGAGACGATCCAACAACCATTCTTTTTGATTGAGAGTGCGTCGTTAGCCGCCTGTCGAACCCTTTCGATATCAATGCCATTGTAGACAACCTCGATTCTTGCTGCGTTCGCCCGGTAATTCTTCACCAAATCCGTCTTAACTCCCAATGAAGGAACGATAATGCACTTTGCACTGGTGAGACAATAAGCGATTGCCAGTTTCTCCGGCAAGGTCGGAGCCCGATGTATACCTTCGAAATAGGCCGAAATATTCCCCAATATGGTTCCTATCGGCTGAGCTTGCAAGCGAAATAACTGCTTGGCGGCGTTGACGAACAGCGTGCCATTGTGCATCATGCCAAGAAGAATATCCGCACGCTCAAGCTTGGCGACGCGCGCTATGGCTTTGGCGTATTTGAAGATGTTGTTTAAGGAAGTCAAAGCATAAGGATCAATACAGTCATAGTCATCGAAACTATAGATATTTATACCTAACTGAGAATAGAAGCCAGCAATGGCGGATTGGGTTAACAGCGCCATATCGAATGACGACTGCATACCGCGCAACAAATTCACAGCTCTAGTTTCCGCGCCGCCTATTGCGGACGCTGGCAGAACAATAAGAAATTTTGGCTTGTTTGCACAGATTCGCTTCATTCGATGCAGGCTGTCTTGTGGATGGCGATGTTCATGGCGTCGTTTGAGCTTGGACTAAGAGTGATTTCCTGAACGCCTCGCGCAGCTACTGCCGCTCGGCGTTGTTGAATAAATAATTATTCGTCCTAAAGTGGTAAGATATTGTGTATCTTGAAAATCCGAATAACACCCCCTAATGGAATGCTTGTTAATCGTACCACAAAAACGATCAACGTGTTTTTTGTGCTTTTATGACGCTTGAAAGCAAGCATGGGCCTTAAGGCCGACGGACTCCTAGATCACGATAAGAGACATCCTAACGGACATAGAAAAATACAGCGTACAGAATGACATCCTTTGGAAAATACACGCCTTTAAAACTAATCATCGGATTTTCAATTACTAAAAGCCGCGTATTGTCTCTGATTTCGAAAAATTTTGCGACACAACCCCTAAATCATGGCTAAAATAGCCGCTCCCAAAAAATTAAAGCCATAGGTAACAAGATGAACTGGTTCTCCCGGCTTGGCGTCAAATTTAGGGAGATCTTCTTGTGCCAGCGACCGGCCAGCCTATTCCTATTGGGTGGCAAAATAATCCTTCACGAACTGATCCGGTTTTTGAATGAAAACTTCGAGAAAGGCGGTGATGGACGCCTGCTGGATGCGGGGGCAGGTACTCGGCCTTACCTCTCCGTCTACCGGGACTATTTCTCCACGACCTATAGTTTTGACGTCCCCTATTCGCCGCACGATGTAACATCCGTAGACGTCATCGCTTCCAGCTTGCATCTGCCTTTTCGTGACGGTGCTTTTGACTGTGTGCTCTGTACGGAGGTTTTGGAACATATCCCCGATCCGCTCCAAGCCCTCACGGAATACCAACGGGTACTCAAAGCGGGCGGCAAGCTATTCTTAACAACCCCCTTCTTTAATCCACTGCATGAAATTCCACACGACTATTACCGCTACACACCTTTTGCTTTGCGCTATATAGCAGAGAAAGCCGGTTTTCGCATGGAATCGATTGTGCAGAAAGGGGGGATTATCGCTTTTTTTCTGCTTTTTATGCAGTATCTGTGGGTTCGGTTTTGGCAAGCATTATCGCGATACTGGCATATTCAGTTTTTGCACCCATATAATCCAGCCGTGTATTTCACCATTATCTTGCCGCAACTAGTCTATTTTTCAAAATGGAGGCGAAGGATGAGGCGGAACGCACCAAACTCGGTTGGCGCGGACATTTTCGATAACCTAAGTGCCGTCACCTTGGGATACGTCACGATTTTTAGTAAACCAATCAGAGCGCGTAGTGACCAGCAGGCCGACAAAAGCATCCTATGACTTGCATTTTATCAGGATGAACTCTATGCCCATTGACAGACTGTGTCAAAAATTCATTTTTTGGCTTTAACCTGACACTTGGAAGAGGCATTGCACTGTGAAATTACGCATTGATTTATAAGTATTTTTATTTTTAATACTTGGGTGAAAACTCGAATTGCATCGAACCTATCTCCTCAAAACCCGATTCTACCATCGGTAATTGAGGTAAACAATTTTTACGAAGCCCACCATGGGTTGACGCTCCTACGTGAAACTCCTGCGGAAGTTGGCGAATCCAGAAAATAGTCGGCTGGACTCAATCTCAATGCCGTAACCACTCCTCCGCCATCGTTTCTCCAAAATCCCATCTGTAGAGCATCTCCATGGATGGCTAAGGTTATAATAAGTAAGGAAATAGTATAGCAACTTGAGCTACGTTTGTGTCTTGAATCGATAGTATTTGATGGGGTTCTTGTCTTCTTATTATTATTGAGTATTCATGGGCATGGCGATGACGTTAAGTTAAATTACCACCGGCAAAGCCTGTGGCTTAGCTGGAAAACAAAGCCTATCCCTAGTTCCTTTGGATGAACCATCACATCGCTGACTTGCACCACAGTTGTTAGGGAGCCGAAACGTGGATAGCGAGTGTCATCGCTCCATAGAAAGCCACTGCTCGGCCATCGCAATGCATTAAGTACGCCGATTTTATCAAGACCCCGGTATTTCCAGTGCCAGAGTTGTGGTGGCATTTCATGCCTGAAATGCCACTAAAAAATAGCGTTAGTACTTAGCCTGGCCTTGCTCTGTTGCCCAGCGACATTGCCATCTGTTTTTTTATCCGGTGTCTCTTTTTCTTCAGAAAACGCTACGCTATTAATCTTATGTCGGTTAGTTTTTTTCAATATTATTATTTCCAGGTATGCGGTATCCTAAAATACCCCTGCAACCGACCCTCTTGCCTTACTTGAAGGGTAGCGAAGCCATGGGCTGAATCATAAATATGCAAGCCGCGCTCGCAAAGTAGGTGTACGCTTAGCATGTATTCGCCCTTGAGCAGGGGAATTCGATCAAAAACAAGGCGAATCCGGCTTGAACCATCGGGTTCACGTTGAAGAACAAAGCCATCTTCCCAAGTAGCCGCACTGGTTAGTATGCGTCCATCGGTAGCTTTCAGGGTGACCGCCACGCAAGGACAGGGTATTGCCGGGTCGGAAGCAACGTGTATATGTAAGTCAAGGCTGGAGTGGCCGCTCACGGCAACAGCGCCCTTTATCGCTAGGCCATCAACTTCTGCTTTGACAGATACAATGGTTGCATGGCCTTGGTTTTTTGTTTTTACTGGTATTGGTGCCTCTTCGATACTGTTATTGGTCTGATCTAGCATGCTTCTGTCCAGGAAACCTTGGTAGGCGGCAATCACGGAGGCCGAATCGCCTTCGGCCATGATTTTTCCATGATGTTGCCAGATGGCGCGTGTACACAAAGACTCTACCTGGAAAAAAGAATGCGAACAAAACAGAATAGTCTTGCCGGTATCACGCATCTGCATGATCCGGTTAAATGACTTTCGCGCAAAAGCAGCATCTCCGACGGAAAGTGCTTCGTCAATGACTAAAATATCAGGATCTACACTGGTGGCGACCGCAAATGCCAGGCGCACATACATGCCGCTGGAGTAAGTTTTGACAGGCTGGTCGATAAAGTCGCGAATGCCGGAAAAATCGACTATTTCTTCGAAGCGCTCCTCAATCTCTTGTTGTGATAGCCCCATGATGGAGGCATTCATGAACACATTCTCGCGCCCGCTGAATTCAGGATTAAAACCAGCACCCAATTCCAATAATGCCGCCACACGCCCCTGGACTGAAACATTGCCAGTAGTTGGGGTCATCGTTCCGCATATCAGTTGCAAAAGAGTTGATTTTCCAGAACCATTATTGCCAACAATGCCGACTACTTCGCCAGGCATTACCTCAAAACTGACATCCCGCAACGCCCAAAACTCACGAAAATACTGACGCCTACTGCGCCACAAAAACTGCTTCAGGCGATCACTGGGCTGGTCATAAAGTTGATAACACTTACCCAGGTTTTTGACACTAATGACTGGCTTAGAAGGCATTGGCGAAATTCTTACGTGTTATCTCAAACCAGAAGAGACCGAACCAAGTAAAGAATGCAGCAACTCCATAATTCAACACATCGCACACTTGCCCGGTGTTGCGCGTAAACCGGTTTCGGCAGGGTCGATGTGTATTATTAGAGCACATCAGCAAACCCTTTTTTGGTTTTTTGGAACCATGCGTAACCTGACCATACTACAACAGTGGCTGCCAGAGTATAAATACCCAGCCCTGCCCAGTTTGGCGTGTGACCCCAGATAAGAACTTCGCGGGATTGTTCAATGATGAAAGTGAGCGGGTTTGCCATAATCAATGGGCGGTATGCTTCCGGCATGGAAGTAACTGGGAAAAATACAGGGGATAGAAACATCATGACAGTGGTAACGATGCCGATGGTTTGACCAACGTCACGTAAGAATACACCTATGGATGCCAGCACCCAGGCGAAGCCTAGAGTGAGAATAACCAGCGGCAATAGTACTAGCGGAATGAAAATTGCCGTCCAGTGCAGGTAGCCATTGAAAATAACAAAAGCGATCAGCAACACAACCAAACTGACCAAGCTATGAAATATCGCAGCACCCATACTGATGACGGGCAGAATTTCCAGCGGAAAAATGACTTTTTTGACGTAATTAACGTTAGAGAGAATCAGGGATGGCGCACGGTTAAGCACTTCGGCAAACAAACTATGCACAATCATGCCAACAAACAGTACTATGGCAAATTGGGTTTTGCTTTCGTTACCATCTACACCCCAGCGTGCTTTGAACACCACTGAAAAAACGAAAGTATATACCGCCAGCATGAAGACAGGGTTGAGGAATGACCACAACAAACCCATTGCGGAACCTTTATAGCGACCGACGACTTCACGCTTGGTCATTTGCAAGATAAGCTGGCGGTTGCGCCATAAACTTCGAGCCAGGGAGTTGAAGCTGACGGGTGGTGCAGCGTGCGGATTCATAAAAATACCTCAACCTGCCCCAGTTCTAAGTAACAGTTATGCTTGGAAATGGCCATATTTTAAGTGGTTAAGGTCTGGTATTGGAATTTCCAGCTAGGACGAAGATTTTATTTGACATTATTATACGTTTAGAATTTCATTGATCTTACACGCTACTTTGGACTCAATTGAGTGAACTCAATCCCAAGGCGCTTCACGGCTTTATCTTGTTTAGAGCAGGCAAAAGAGTAGCAAAGTCTGATGCTGCAATATTGGCTTACATGAAAATCAATATCCATGCCCAAAGGACACGGTTTTGCATTAACCCCCTATAAGGGGGCATTAGGTATCATTAATGCGATAACTTAAATTGTAAACGCAATGATTTTAATACCTTGCCTCATAAGTCTTCATTTTTAATAACTGGCTTATGAGCCACAAAAAAGAAATCGCTTCTTTGTATGTGATTTGAACTGAAAAATTTTCTTTTAAGTACAGCTTTAGTATCCAAATAATTCATAGGCACAGCCTTTGTGTTCCACGCCCACAGGACGTGGTTATCTGAGTATAAATATATCGTCGAATACCCCCGATAAAAGAATAGATTCCGGAATTCGTCAGCATGGTTAAGCATCTGTTTAGGTTAATGACGCACGACTTTCTCAGAAAATTTTTGGCCTGGCTTAATATAATATCAAACAAATCTAATCTCCGCCCCAAATTAATTAATATTGTCTAAAAACTGCTGCCATTGATTGGTTGTCCAAATTAAGATTCGTAAGCATAAAACGACTTTAGAGCCGAGCGATGTCCAAGGTATGCCAAATCCGTTACCGTCGTCACCCGAAACATCCGATATTTTGAATGCTTTAAAGCTCCCGTGTTTAACCTCATTCGTATAATAAGGCCGCCTGCGGGTTTCCTCGTATACAGCTCAAGCCTCTACAAAGGCATCTTTACTCACCTATTTTTCGGCGTACTGATGATTTAGTCAGCTATAGTAATGAAAAGACAAAAAGAGCGGAAATCCTCAAAATTAAGGTTTTTTTAATCACACAATTCTTAAAATGACAGGTATTTCCGCCATGAAAAAAGGCTATCCACTTAAGCCGGTACAAGTGTTGGCAATGAAAAATGACTGGCAATCACTAAACAGCAAAAAAATCACCACGAAGGCACGAAGAGCAAGAAGTTTATTTCTTCGTGCTCTTCGTGCTCTTCGTGCCTTCGTGGTGAATAAAGTTTTTTGTCCCGTTTTAAGTGCGTAGCCTGAAAAAACATATCTATCGTACTAAAAAAATCAATGCTATTGATTGGATTCAAATGAAGGAACAATTGCAAGGATCCCCTGTGGTATTTGCCATCGATGTTGCCAAAGAAAAACAATACGCCTTATTGGCCAACGCGGATTCAAGTGTTTCTGAATTGCTGAGTTGGAACCATCCAGAGCAAACCCGTGAAGTATTAACACATTTGGAAAATTTGGCTTGCCCTTTGACGGCGGTTATGGAATCTACCGGTACTTATGGCGATGCATTGCGTTATCAATTTCGGTGTTCTGGCTTCGAAGTTAATCAGATTAGTGCCAAACGAGTATCAGATGCTCGGGAATTATATGATGGTGTACCCAGTTTACATGATGCTAAGTCGGCGACGGTGATCATGCGGTTGCATAGGGAGGGTCTTAGTATACCTTGGCGGGAATCTGACGATGCCGAGAGAGAACTGGATGCATTACGCCGGGAATACGACTTGCATCAGAGTCAATACCAACGCAACAAAAATCGGCTGGAAGCTTATTTGAGCCGTCACTGGCCTGAAGTTTTACCGCTGTTACCATTGGATTCAGTCACCTTAGAAAGTTTACTAATCGAGTACGGTAGCCCTGAACAGATTGCTAAAAACACCGAAGAAGCCGCCAAAAATATGCATCTTTGGAGCAAAAACCAATTAAAAAATGAAAAAATTGCCGTAGTCATTCAAAGTGCCGTGAACACTTTGGGGCAACCCTGTATCGACGCCGAACGACGGTATCTACAAGCGCTCACTGCAGAAATGCGGCACAGCAGACAGCAACAGAAAGAGGTTAAGGACATCTTGGAAGCCACCGTAAAAGCAGATACGGGGCTCAGTAAGTTAGCCAGTGTTATTGGTTTAATCACCACCGCTGTGTTGCTTAGTTGTCGTTTAGATCCACGAAACTTCAGAAATGCTCGATGTTTTCAAAAGGCGTTGGGTCTTAATCTCAAAGAGAAAAGTAGTGGTCGTGACGTAGGACGTCTGAAAATTACTAAACGCGGTTGCTCCATGGCACGTCGTTATCTCTACTTTGCCGCATTGCGCTTGATTAACAATGATCCCGTGGTTAAGGCGTGGTATCAAAAAAAGTTTGATGCCCGGGCCAAAAACAAAACCGTCATTGCCCTTATGCGTAAACTTGCAAAAGCCCTATGGCATGTAGCTCGTGGCGAACGCTTTGACGCCACTAAACTTTTATCCGTTACCGCATAACCGCTGCTATGTTTTACATCTTGGCACATCATAATAAAACCATACAGAAAACTCTTATTCCAAAAGCCAGGCCACCTTAGAGTAAGTTATTGAGATAACCAATGAATTAACGAATTTCCGCCAGAGCGACTTTCGAGAACCCCTTACGTTCTTAAAAAGAAACGCATTTATAGTCAGTAAAGCGCTCTGACGGATACCCTGGAAATTGAATACTTAATGAAGCTGAACCGATGCCACATCCGTTGAACATCCAATATGACAGGTCAGGTTTATCCTCCAGGCTCTATCCCGGAAATACGAAAATTCAACCCGATAATGCCGCATTAAACCCGGTCTACTGAGAGATAATTTCAGAAGGAAGGATTTTATGCGGAAAATAACTACGAAAAATAAATTAATTTGGGGATTTACATTGTTATGACAGGGGTTTTGGGAACAACGGAACGGAAAGTACGGTTAAGGTAATCGTAAAACCATAAGGCACTGGTTTCCGTACATAAGTAATTTACGATAGGGTTTTCCGTATCCTTTTAGAGGTCATTTTAAAGCAATTTTAGCAAGACCACTGTGGTAACGGAAAACATATGTTTTCCGTCATCTCAAAGATCAATTATAAAATCGGTTTGACTGCCTCCCCCGGTTTTGCATGCTCTCCATTATGTTCCCAAGGCATTGGCTGAAACAGTAACGCCCTCTTACGTGGATTTGTACTATCCTTACTATCT
>Ga0194063_10001292_pt1 | contig 16397 bp, 15 predicted proteins | sample SepL3720m_MetaG_FD_155459 | JGI IMG/M metagenome (GOLD analysis project Ga0194063, IMG submission 155459) | Anoxic zone freshwater microbial communities from boreal shield lake in IISD Experimental Lakes Area, Ontario, Canada - Sep2016-L373-20m | ecosystem: Environmental > Aquatic > Freshwater... | reverse complement strand
CTTTAGTATATGGCATAATACGAATGATGCAAGAAAAAACGCATTTTCTTTAAAATCTTCAAAAAACTTCAAACCTAATCCTACTTACCCATTTGCCCCAAAACCATCGCCTTTTAACCAAGAAAATGCTCCCGCCGCAACTGCAAGAAATATTACGGCACTAGCCGCTTCATTTGCGAGCGTATACCCACTTATTTCTAAAGAATTCAGTTTATCAACCACAAAATTTATCGCAGGAATAGCTGTACCAATAACTACTGGAATACCACCGAAAATACACACGGGCCCTAGAAATTGATGTTCACTAATATTTTCAAGCATTGATCGAGTTTCTTTTTGTTGGTTAGACATATTGCTCCAATAAAAAATCCCTTATCGGGATCTATCACTACAATATACACCTCCATTACACCTACGTCAACGGATTATAGGACATAGTATTCACCTACCCGCACACACTATAGCCACAACCGTAGCATTTCTTACATCCCTCTTCTAAAGCCAGTTTATTGCCACACTCGGGACACGTTTCACTCACAGCATTGAGTGAAACGTCCTGCTTATGTCGAGAAAGCGTTTTCCCGACTATAGCAGGATTACCAAGGTTCGACCCCAATTGCTGTCCTACATTCAACACCTGCTCTCCCCTACTTTTATCCCTATATACCGTGATCCCTTTACACTTGAGCTCAGCCGCCATCATATAAACCGCCATCACATCCTCGACACTGGCCTCTGCTGGTAGATTGATCGTCTTACTCACCGCATTGTCCGTATATTTCTGGAAAGCCGAGAGCATTTTGACATGCGTTTCTGGACTGATGTCCATAGCCGTCACATAGGTCTCGCGGATATTTTGTGGAATAGTTTTGAGATTCTTCACACTCCCAGTACGGGCGATCTCATCCATCAGCTCAGCCGAGTAAAGGCCATTCACGTGTTTGATCGCCTTGACCAAATCACCGTTGACTTCCGGTAGCGTGAACTGCCCCATCGACTTTCGGAAATAGGCCAAAGCAAAATGTGGCTCGATCCCACTACTAGCTCCAGCCATCATCGAGATCGTACCTGTCGGAGCGATCGTGGTGACGGTGGCATTGCGGAAATTCTTATATCCCTTCTTCTGCCAGATACTCCCTTTAAAGTTGGGGAAGTTACCTTTTTCTTTGCCTAATTTAGCCGATTCATCATGTCCGATTTTTTGCACAAAACCCATCACTTCCTCCGCCAGCTTGAGCGCTTTGTCCGAGTCATATGCCACATGGAGTTTGACGAGCATATCAGCCCATCCCATCACTCCAAGCCCAATCTTGCGATTACCATGGACCGTCTCGGCCACTTTCTTTAGCGGATACTCACACACTGATACCACATCATCGAGCATCCGAGTAGCCACCCGCACCGTTTCTTCGAGTTTTTTGTAATCAATTTTAGAATCTCCATTACTCCCACTCACATGCACCGCCAAATTGACCGATCCCAAATTGCATGCTTCATATGAAAGTAGTGGTTGCTCGCCACACAAATTAACTGTCTCTAGTGGTCCCACATGTGGAGTAGGATTGTATTTTTCGATTTCATCGATAAAGATCAGACCTGGGTCGCCATTTTTCCAGGCCATCCTCGCCGCCTCTTCCATCAGTCCCCTTGCCGAGACTTTGCTCGTCACGAGGCCAGTGCGGGGATTGATCAGCTCCCATTCCAAATTCTTCTTCACTGCCTCGATAAATTTACTCGTAATCGCAATCGAAAAATTGATATGGGGGAAGTTATAACCCGATTCTTTGCAGTGGATAAAATCGATAATATCGGGATGAGTAATCGGCAGAGTCACCATATTGCCACTGCGTCTCTTACCAGCCTGCAAATAAATGTCTGAGGCGTCATTGATCAGTTGCATTAGCGCTACTGGTCCGGCCGCCGCCCCCGAGGTCGTCGAGACCTTGTCTCCCTTTGGTCTAATATGACCAAAGGTGAACCCGACTCCCCCACCATATTTTTTGAGGATACTACTTTCCTTCAGCGACTCAAAGATCCCCTCGATATCGTCCGGCATCGGCATCACAAAACAATTGGCTAGCTGATTGTTGGCAGTCCCACTATTGGCAAGCGTTCGTCCACCCGGCATGAATCTCTGTTCTTTCATGATCTCGCTAAACTTGGCTTGCCAAACTTTTCGTACCGGGAGTTTTTCTGCACTTGCCAGGAATTTCGCGGTTCGCTCAAACATCCCCCCGACCGTCTCGATCGCTTCGCCCTCATCGTCTCGGCGCAAATATTTCTCTTTAGCGACCACAAGGGCGTTGAGCGATAGGCCTACGTCATCATTTACCCCGAGTGCTCTTTTACTGGCTTCGATCTGACGTTTCTTTTCTCTATTTAAAATGTATGCTTTGGCAGTTTTGTAATGAGTAGCCTCAAGTAAGACCCGCTCGACCATGTCGCCGATCTCGGCACTCGTGACTTTTTTGATTCGACCATAATGCTTGTCTAATCTCTGGATTACCTCTTTAGCTAGTTTGTGCGCTAGCTTGTCATCAGTTCCACCCACATCTTGTGCCGCCAAAAATATCGAATCCGAGATCTTCTGCTCATCGAGCAATTGTTCTTTATCATTGCGTTTGATTACCTTCATGTGTCCTCCATCCTACCTGAAAAATTAGCTCCTGCACAATATGACAAACCGTAACACTACTCAACGCGCCAATAATGAGAGTAAAATCCAGGAAATATGGACATCCATGAAATGTTGCCAGTCCCAATGAATGACTGGTTCTTTACACAAGGAGAATTAACTGACCTAGGTTATGCCGCGATAGAATTTGCCCCAAACACAGATCAAGTGTGGGAATTAATGAATTTAACAGATTGTAGTGAAAACTTACAAGAGTTTCTCAAAAAGTGCATGGAATTTGCCATATTAGATGATGCAACCTTAAACTTTCTTTTTCCAACCATTGGATCTACAGTATTTCGTTTAGCTATCGAGAACACAATGGCCGTATTCTGTTATTGGCCTGGAGTCGACGACATGGTCTATGACATTGAAATGGCTTTAAAAATACAAGGACCAGACGAACCATTTATTTTCTATACAGAAACATAAGGATTTGTTATATTTTTTCTTTAGTTTCTTCCGATTTCGCCGGTAGCTTCCACGCCGCCCACTTACACTCTGGATAATGCTCACAACCAAAGAACTTGGCCCCTTTGCGCGACTTCATCGCTTTCACTCGTCCCCCGTCTTGCGGACAAACGACCCCGGCAATATATTCCACGTATGGCTTCGTATATTTACAATCTGGGTAGGTAGAACATGAGAGGAATTTGCCGAATTTGCCAGTACGGATGACGATCTCGCCGTCCTGACAATCAGGACATTTCTCCCCCGTTGTTTGCACTTTCACTTTGACTCGTTCACCTGTCTCTTCCACTTTCTTCACTTGTTCCGCCAACGGCGTCCAAAACTCGCGTACTGTCGGTACCCACTGCTTTTTCCCCTCTGCGATCAAATCGAGATTACTTTCCATCTGGGCGGTGAATTCGTAAGCGAAGATATTGCCAAAATTGGTGACCAGGAAATCGACGACTGCCTCGCCGATCGCCGTCGGATGAAAAGATTTCTCTTCTTTAACCACATATCCTCTATCCTGGATCGTCGAGATAATCGCGGCATAAGTACTAGGCCGACCAATTCCTCTTTTTTCTAGTTCCTTGATCAACCCTGCCTCACTATAGCGCGCTGGCGGATTGGTGAACTTCTGGGTCGGATCGACTTTGATCAGATCTAGCACCTCACCCGTTTGGACCTCGGGCAAGAACACATCATCGGCCGTTTTGCCTAGTTTGAGATAACCATCAAAAATCATCCGTTTACCATCAGCTTTGAGTAAGTATTTAGTGTCAGCTGAAACCACAATACTAGTCTTATCAAACCTAGCATCAGCCATTTGACACTGCAGGAAACGTGAACGGATCAAATCATACAGTTTCTGGTGCCTGCTCGTCATCCCACTAGCAGTGAGGTCTGCTCCCACTCGCGTCACATCAGTTGGACGGATAGCTTCGTGCGCTTCTTGGGCACTGGCCGATTTAGTTTTGTAAACCCGTTTATCTTTAGGTAAATATTCTGCCCCATATGTCCGAGTCACATAATCACGCGCCATCGCCACCGCCTCTTCGGCTAGGTTAAATGAGTCGGTACGGTGATAGGTGATATAGCCATGCTCATACAGCGACTGGGCGATCTGCATGGTCATCTTGGCACTCCAGGAGAAGACATTACTCCCGGCCCGCTGCAATAGCGAAGTCGTAAATGGAGGGAATGGTGAGCTATGCTGTTCTTCTCTCGTGAGATCGGACACAGTATATTTCGCTTGTTCTAAATCGGCGATGACAGTTTTGGCTAGTTCGCCATTGCCTATCTTGGCTGGCTTGCCTTCAATCTTAACTAGTTGTACTCTCAGACTTATCCCTTCTCCCTTTTCACTTTTCACTTGTTTTGTATCTACAAACACTTCCCAGTATTCTTCCGGTACAAAAGCTCTGATCTCCCGCTCTTTGTCGACTATTAGTCGCACCGCCACCGACTGCACGCGACCAGCCGACAGGCCTCTACGCACCTTTTTCCACAGAACTGGTGACAAGGTATAACCTACGAGGCGGTCGAGTACTCTGCGGGCTTGCTGGGCATTGACCATCTGGATGTCTACGACACCTGGATGTTTGAGAGCATCCTCGATTGCAGTCTTCGTGATTTCGTGGAAAGTAACCCGGCGGAAATCATGTTTGCCCAGTAAGTACTGCACGTGGAAGGCGATCGCCTCTCCTTCTCTATCAGGGTCAGTCGCGAGATAAATGATCTTCGCGTCTTTAGCTAATCGTTTCAAATTGGCAACGTTCGCTCGCTTGCTCGATAAAACCTCATACTTAGGTTCGAAGTCATGCTCGACATCGATCGCCAGTCCACCACCTTTCTCCGGCAGATCTCGCACATGCCCCATCGAGGCCTCTATTTTGTATGCACTACCGAGGAATTTGGTCAGTGTTTTAGCTTTGGTTGGTGACTCGACAATAACTAAATCCATATTTACAAGGATACCACAGCCTTCAGTTCGTCTACGACTTTCGCTATCACTCCATCTATGATTTCTCTTTCTTCCGGGCTAAAATTTTGCAGACTATACACAACCCCGGGTATACCACTATTCCCTCTAACCTCTCTATTTTCCACTCCAATCCGCACATTCCAAAATTTGTCCGTACCCATTTTTTCTTCGACTGAACTGAGGCCATTGTGGACCTTGGGACCTTTACCATGCTGGATTTTATAATTACCGATTTCGATATCGAGATCATCATGGACGATGTAGAGATCTTCATTTTTGATTTTATAAAATCTACAAATTGCCGACACCGCCACCCCACTATCATTCATGAAGGTTTGTGGTTTGACCATAACATATTCTTTGGTTTGAATGATCTCTGCATTAAATTTACTTTTCATCTCCCACTTCTCACTTGTCACTTGCTCAGCCACTTTGTCCACCACCATAAACCCCACATTGTGTCGGTTAAACTGATATTTCTCTCCTGGATTCCCCAGTCCTACGATGCATTTCATAGGTGTATTCTACAGCATCAGCTATCACACGAGCTGATTATCGACCCAAATCTTTTAATATTTTTTTCAATTTATAATTACTAATTTCCGGATCTTTCTCCCTAATTATCTTTGCTTTACGCAACTTTTCTCCTCTAGGAGTTTTTAACTCTAAACCAAATATCTTTCGTAGTCTAGACTTCATACTATAAATCGTACCTGGAGCTAATACTTCACCAGTGTCTTCATTCCATTTCTTAATAACCGTTTTTGTTGGCAAAATATCACCCATACTTATTTCTAACAATTTCATTTCTTGTGGCTGGAAATATCCTTGATATACTCCCTCATCGTCCACCACAGCACCAGTTTGAGGATCATACCTCCTACCATCTGGCAAAATATTCGGCTTTGAAGTATTAAATACCGGTCTACTAGAACCCGTGCGCATAGACAAGCGATCTGATGGGTTTACTCTCTCCTTCATGGCTTAATTATATCAATTACTTTTTAGTTGTTCCATTAAGTCATCTGGCGAATAGACTGGTATCCCTCCATTTCGGATGATCTCGACCGAGCCATGATAGCTCTGGCTCGTCACCGGTCCAGGTACCACATACACATTGATCCCCTCTTCGGCAGCCCCAGATACAGTTATTTTGACTCCGCTACGACGAGGTGACTCCATCACGAGTACTGCCTGGGAGAGGTGCGCCATCAGTCGGTCGCGCTGCCTAAATTTGTCTGGCGTTGGTTGCACCCCTTCACCATACTCACTCACCAGTAGTCCATGGCTATCTAATATTCGTTGCTTTAGCTCTTCATGTTCGCTCGGGTAACACAGATTAGTTCCGTGCCCGAGTACTGCAAGGGTTAAACCCTTGCATTGGAGCGCCGTTTCGTGCGCCACCCTGTCGATCCCACGCGCCAATCCAGACACGATACACCACTCGTTTTCCACCAATTTTTGTACGAAAAGTTTGGTCATGTCCCTACCATATTCACTCATCCACCTCGTCCCCACCACCGCAATCCGTTTTTGTTTCAAACAATCTTGATTTCCAAGCAGATACAAATCGCTCACAGCTAAATACTAACAGAAACAACTCCTCCTCCGGAGTGTCTTACTCATCGGAGGAGGAATATTTTTAGGTATTTAACCAACCATTTTTGCTTGTTGATCTTCTAAGGCTCTAGCTATTGCTAAAAGAACTTCAAGTCCAGGAGCTACTTCTACCGTAATATCTTCCAAGGGAACTCCAAAAGCTGCTGCCTGTTCTCCAGCGTTATAAGGATATTTTGATACTTTGGTTACACTAGGTTCACCAAAGTCAGGTCCCATATACAGTTCATCTTTTGCCATTTAGACTCACCTCCTTTATTTAGACATTAAAAAACCCGCCTCTTTGGTGCGGGTTTGTGTCATTTTGCCTTTTAATTAAGCTTTTTTACACCAAACCCACATCTCCCCAGGTAAGGAGGTGTTTAATGGTAATGGTGTTAAAACGAGCTTGCTTGTTCATAGCTTTGTTAGTATCCCAAATATTTATTCTAGATTCAATATATCAAAATATATCAATTCTCTCTAGTTGCTAGCCACTGCGCCAATTCAACTAGTATCCGACCCTGCGAGGAGTCTCCTTGCAGGCTCAGTCCCCACTTCTCTGCCAGACTCAGATGCTCACTGATCGCCTGCTCTGTTTTCTCTTTCCCGTACATCGTGGCATAGGTATGTTTGCCTTCGCGACTATCATTCCCCACTGGCTTGCCCGTCTTACCACTCTCGCCAAACTCTCCAAGCCAATCATCACGCAACTGGAATACCCATCCTAGCTCCATCCCGTACTGCCCCAGCTTAGTGATTAAATCTTTATCTGCCCCGCCGAGCGTAGCTCCCAAGACTAGTGGGAGTACACAGCTATACTCACCACTTTTCAATTCTAAAATTTGCAAAATCGTACTCTCGTCTGCGATCGCCAGTCCATCCAGTGTCTGGCCGTATCCCACCCGGGTGAAATATTTACCCCATACCTTCATCGCTTCCACAATTTGTAAGTTGGTGAATTTGAGATTTGAGATTATTTCTATTCCCCACCCAAAAGTATAATCTCCCGCTAGCATCGAGACAAAATCTGCTGTATGCGGATCGTCATATCTCGCCAAGATTGTCTTTACCCCACGGCGTAAAGAGTCTCGGTCCATGAAATCATCTTGGATGAGCAGTCCTAGATGGAAAATCTCCATCATCGCGCTGGCCTTGATTACCTCGTCATTTACCTTGGCGCCACTGATCTCATAGCCGAGGATCGTGAGCATCGCCCGCAGTCTCTTGCCTCCGACGGATAGCTCCTTCATCGCTTCGACTACTTTTACTAGATGGGGTGAGATCTTCTCCACCTCTACCAGTCGTCTATCCAGCTCCGCCTCGATCTCTCTATCTACTAGCTCTTTATACTTTCCGATAAAATCCACTAACACTTTCTGCATAAACCATATTGTATATCACGGAATTCGTCTGTGTGGATCAAGTTGCAAAAACTACGCAGGCCGGGTAGGCCGAGTACTAGGTCGCTCCGCTACCAAGCGGAGATAGACCGCTTTTGCGTTTGAGACATGCAGACGAATCCCGAAATCACACCAACAATTTCCCATCTTTTAACACAACTTTGCCATCGATCGTTAGTACAGAGCCCTCTGATCGCATATCTTTGACCAGATCCCAGTGGATCGCCGACTCATTCTCCCCACCTCCACGCGCATCCTTGTATGCCCGTCCAAGCGCCATATGGATCGTGCCCCCGATCTTTTCGTCAAATAGCGTATTCATCATCCCCCTAGTGATATTGTAGTTGGCTCCGATCGCAAACTCTCCGAGATATCTCGCTCCGTCATCAGTTTCGAGCATTTTTTGCAGAGCTTCGTTCCCTCGTTCCGCTGAGGCCGCGATCACCTTGCCATCCTTGAACTCTAGGTGGATCCCAGCTACCTCGTGGCCATATGCGAGCGTCGGGAGCTCGAAATAAACTTCGCCATCGACCTTGTTCGTAACAGGAGCCAGGAAACACTCGCCATCAGGGATATTGCACTCCCCTGCACAGGCTTCCGCTAGTCGGTTATCGATCCGCACATGCAGGTCGGTCATCTTGCCGATCACATGCACCTCTTTGCCTTCGTCCATAATCTTGCGTAGTTTGAGCAGATCTTTCTCCATCTTTGCGTAATCTACTAAACACGATTTGAAATAAAACTCGCGTAGCCACTCACTACTCACCCCGGCTTCTTGCGCCATGGCTGGCGTCGGATACCAGGTCAGGATCCATCTCTTGCTATCGATCATCGGATCCATCAGTGGCCGTATTAGTTTGGCTCGCACCATCATCTTGGCAGGATCGATTTGTGACAGCTCGCGCAAGTTATCGTCAGCTACGATCCGCACATAAGCATCAGCCCAAGCAATCTTTTCCTGGATCACCTTTGATGGCACATAACCGATTTGCCAATCACTAGCTAAATTATAAAAGCTGTACTCGAGCCCAGAAGGATTGATGTCTAGCATGGGGTACGCCCCCAGTTTAAGCGTTTCTTGATATACCGCACGTCCAAGTGGCATAGCCAAGTCAGACACGGTAATCAGCACCTTTTCTTTAGGTTTGATTTTGAGCGAATGCGTTAGCATCACCCTAGCTAGTTCAAAGTCCTTTTCGCTTGGATTCATTGCAAAAGTATAACACGCAAATTTATTTCTTCGTCACCGTCAACAAGATGGCATCACTATCGCTGAGTGAGATATCTCTACGCAAACTCCCTCCCGCCACATTAATATCGACGTTTAGTACTCGCCCCGATAGATATTCTTCTTTGACATTGTAGGTACCCTCGGTCAGTCCCACGATCGTGAGGGGGAATACCTCATCGTGCTTACCAGCGGAATCATAGTTGTTGGCTAGTACTCTAATGACTCCCGTTGCGTCATAGGCGGCAAGAGCTGTCACATATGTCCCCTCACCCAGTAGTGGCAGTCTCGCTCCGTCTAGATGTGAGATCATTTCTAAAGCTTTAAATCTCGGTTTTTTCACTACTGCCCCGTATTTCGGATTCGTTAGCATCCCCCAACCACCATGTAGTTGCTTGTCTCCAGGTGCCCCGTCCATCACCTCAAAAGCCAAAGCTAGGTCAAGCGAAGTATTCTCGAGCGCCGTATTAACAGCCAGGAAATGGGCGGCAGCCCAGCGACCGTCGTATGCCGATGATCTCTCGGGGTTTACTCCCCACTCTGAGATATAGAGGTTCTGCGATCGACTAATCCGCGTTTCCATCATTTGCTTGGCAGCCGTCACATCTTTCACAAAATCATCGATATTAGCGCTATATCTATGCCAGGAGAAAAAATCGATGCGTACATTACTATCTAACTTGTCATAAAATCCCGTCACCCAGGCTGGATAAAATCCAGTCGTCGCCGGACCACCGATCTTGAATGGTTTAGCGTTTTTTACCCCATTTGCCGCATTGGCCGCGGTGGAATACAGAGTCACATAGTTTTTGTTTCCCCCCATTTTCCACCCTCCAAACAGATCTGGTTCATTCCATACTTCATAAATCACATTGTTTAGTCCGCCCTTGTAATCACGGGAATAATGCCCGACCGTAGCGGCAACTACCTGTCCCCACTCACCCCAATTGGTCGGGAAATCGAGGATATCGCTCTTGGAGATCGCCGTCGGCATATATGATAAAGAAATATAAGGGATAGCTCCTGCTGCTGTGATATCTCCCACCAAGGCATCTAGTTTGGTCCAGTCATATTTGAGTCGTCCGTCCACTCGAGACACCACATTAAATCCATCGAAAACATGATCTATTCTGACATATTGAGTCCCAACGCTTTTGAGTAGCCCCGAAGTCGCAGACAGTCGGAAATCAGCCTCAGGCAACTTTTCAAATCCTTGCGACACCCCGTTCCAGATCTTGCGGATTGGGACACCAGGCTGACTGATGTCGACCACAATCGCCGCGGCCTGGAAACTGGCTCCTGTCATATAACGCCAGGCATTTTGGGCTAGAGGTAGCGTCAGTGGCAGAGTCACGAGGAGCCCAACCACAATTACGATACTTTTCCAATTTTTCTGCCAAAATTTCTGCATATCTCCAGAATAACATAAAATATGAGGCAATATCACTCGACAATTTCACAATCTTGACAGCACAGCGTATAATATAGGACATATGAAATCATTTATTGCTGGGTTCCTCGTCATCTTAATATTAGGTATTGCTGGGTTTTTCACCTTCAAAGCCACCACGAACTATCTGGTCAAGACCTTCTCTCCCTCCCCCTCTACGTATGTCTTCCCTACCACCTCTCCATCTGAATCTACCATCCCCACTCCTACCTCTACTCCTACTCCTATCGTCGAGACCGTCCCCAGTACCACCAAAGGAGGAGTTGTCAAAGGAGTCTCTGCTATCAAACCAGCCCCCAAAACCATCGTCACCACCACTTCTCATCTCACTCTGACTTTGATCAAAACCAGTGTCTGCCCGATTAGCTATATGACCGAAATCAAAGACATTACTGGTCCGCTCACTTTCCGCTATAGTCTCAAAGAAAATACTAGTTTTGGTCTAACCATTTGGGCTAAAGACGGGAACGAACTCCTCCAAAATACTACTTATTCCGGCAACTCAGGTTCCATCAAAACCATTTCTGGCGTCGACTATCTCAAAGTCCGCATCGAAAGTAAGTCTTGCGCTAGCAACAACGACAACTGGTTAACTCTCACCGCAGAAAGATAAATAAATCTCACAGCGCAGGTACAGGTGTATCTCTCACAAAAAATTATTCGCAGGCGGGTAGCCGAGACAAAACAAAAATTTCATCGTGGTTATTGCAATCAGCGGAGCTGATACTCTACATGAAAAGAATGCCCAGATGCTTTGCAATAGCAAAGCCATTCTTACCAGAAATTTATTGTGGTTTTTTGAGAGATGGTACACCGAACCGAAATGTGAGATTTATCCAAATCAAGCACGAGAAACGTACTCGTCTGTAGTCGTATCCACGATAATAGTCTCACCTTGCTTGATAAATAGCGGTGCCATCACCTCTACCCCTGTCTCAATCCTTACTGGTTTCTTGGGAGCGTTGACGGTGTTTCCTGCCGAGGCCTCCTGGGCTTCAGTCACTTTGACCGTTACTTTGAGCGGGAAACGTACCCCGATCACTACTCCTTCATAAAAATTCACAAACATCTTCATTTCTGGTAGTAAATACTTTTCCTTTCCTTCAAACAGGCTTTTCTCTACTTCAAACTGATCATAAGTTTGCGGATTCATGAAGTAATAGGTGTCGCCATCAGAGTAAAGGTACTGGAGCTCAACCGTATCGACGTCCACCGTCTCGACCATTTCTGCCGACTTGAAGGTGTACTCATAGACATTGCCAGTTTTGACATTTTTCATCCGGGTGCGAGCAAAAGCCGAGCCTTTGCCGGGGAAATAAAATTCGCATTTGACGACGGCGTGAGGCTGACCTTTATAAAGGACGAACACCCCAGTCTTTAGTTGATTAGCGCGCATTGTAGACATAGGCGAAATTATATCATGTAGGGGCGGATCCCCGTATCCGCCCATACCAATAATTATTTAAACAACTCCCCCACTGGGAAAAACAGCGTATCGGCGATATCGGGTACGTCAGCAAATAGTGCCACGAGTCGGTCGACCCCCACCGCGATCCCTCCTGTTTCTGGCATACCCATTTTGAGTGCCTCGATGAACTCAGTGTCCATCGCGAACTCAGTCTTCCCCATCGCCTTTCGCTCTGCCAAATCCTCTAGACATCTCGCCTCCTGCTCTCTCCAGTCAGTCAGCTCAGAGAAACAATTCCCCAGTTCTAGCCCTGCCATAAACACTTCAAATCGCTCAGCGAATCTGGGATCACTGGCTTTCTTTTTCGATAGCGCGGCTTGGGCGATCGGATAATCATACAAAATCGTGGGCCCTTTGATCCCTAGTTTTGGCTCGATCTCATTGGCCATGATTTGGTTCCAAATCTCTTCCCAGGTTGTACTTTCATCGACTTGATACCCCTTCTGCTTTGCCTTCATTAGTAATTTCTTTTCATCTAACATCGTCTCCGTATCGATCCCTGCATATTTTTCAAATGCTTCCGCCACCGATATCCTCTCCCATGGCGCCTTCAGAGAATATTCCTTTTCCTGATACCTTAAGGCCTGGCCTTGCCCTGCAAGGCCAGGCCTTGCAGGATACAGTCGCATATTAATATAGGTCAAAAGATTTTCAAAATCCCTGGCAACGTCCATATAGTCCCCAGGTGTCCGGTACCACTCGAGGATCGTAAACTCGGGATTGTGCCTACTGGATTTGCCCTCGCCATTACGGAAAGATTTGGTGATGGTAAAGATACTACCTGACCCCGCACACAGCAATTTCTTGAGTGCAAACTCGGGACTAGAGGGCAAGAATGCCTGCCATTTCTGACCCTGATCATCTTGCAGTTCTGTTTCAAACACTTCGAGGAATGGCTCGGTACTAGGAGTAGGTAAAAGTAGTGGCACCTCGGCTTCGTGGAATCCTTCACCTTTAAAGTAGGCACGGATCGCATCGATCACTTGCTCTCTCACCCAATACTGTTTCCACAATTCTGGCTGATCTTTTAATTTTTGAATTGTTTTCATAACGATACAATGATTTAAATCATTAGATCAAAATTAATAGCGCAGCCTCGCTCCCACCTTTACCTTTTTCAGTAATCGTTCATCTGTCAGGAGTTTGCCACATCCTCGCACCACTGCCGACATCGGTTCGTCCGTCACCCACACTGGCATCCGGGTAGATTCTGACACCATCTTGTCTAGTCCGCGGATCAGCGATCCACCTCCTGCCATGGTGATGCCGTGCTGAATAATATCTGACACTAGTTCTGGCGGAGTCTCTTCGAGTACATCCATCACTGCGCGCACAATTTGTTGGATAGTCGGAGCCAGGGCTTCGCGTATTTCGGTAGCATTAAACTTCATCGATTTTGGCAAACCATTGGACAGATCCCGTCCCCGCACGACCGTCTGTAATTCTTTTTTATCTTCTAGTTCGACCGCGCTCCCTATCTGGATTTTGACTTCTTCTGCACTAGCGTCCCCAAGCAGTAGTCCATACTTGACCCGCGCAAAATGAATAATCGATTCGGTCAGTTCGTCACCCGCGATGCGCAGTGATTTGTTGAGCACTATACCGCCAAGCGACAGGATCGCGATCTCTGTGGTCCCACCACCGATATCGATGATCATCTGCCCGCGCGGTTCGTCGATCGGCAGTCCTGCCCCGATCGCCGCCGCCATCGGCTCTTCGACCAAATAAGCTTCGCGTGCCCCAGCTTCGATTGCCGCCTCAGACACTGCCCGTCGCTCTACCTCCGTCACGCCAGAAGGGATCCCGATAATCACTCTCGGTCTTGGTAGTTTAGCGATCCAAGGAGAATTTTCGTGTACTTGCTTGATGTAATAATTGAGCATCGACTCAGCTCCGTCATAGTCCGCGATCACTCCGTCACGTAGTGGCCTGATAGCTTCGATGGCTTCTGGAGTTTTACCCGCCATCAGCTTCGCTTCCATTCCGATCGCGAGGATGGCGCCCGTCCTTTTATGTCGCGCGATGTAGCTCGGCTCGCGGATGAGGATCCCTTTGCCTTTTACGAAAACGAGTGTATTGGCTGTGCCGAGGTCAATCCCCATATCCTGCGAAAACATCCCTAAAAGTGTGTTGAACATAGATCCATATGATACCATGCCTGGCGATTATTGACCGAATTAATCGATCATAAAATATCAAAAAGCATCAATTGCAGAAACATGAAAGAAATCATACTGAGTTATTCAAAAGAAAACAATTCAGCATGATTTCTGCCTCTTACATCTGCTATAATTTTTCTCATGCAATCCATCATTACTTTTACCCTCTACCTCCTCTCGATCCTAGTCCCTCTCACCTTTACCACCATCAGCTCCGAACTCTTCGAATTCCCCAAATTTATTCTCCTCCTGTCTGGGACCCTCATCATCACGGCGGCCTGGGGTATCCATATGTACAAAACTCGCGATTGCAAATTCCTGGATTCTGGGATTCCTGTTATCAATTATTCTGTCCTTGCCATCCTCCTCACCCAACTTCTCGCCACTATTTTTAGCATCAGTCCCTATACCAGTTTTTGGGGTTATTACAGCCGTTTTCACGGCGGACTCCTCACTACGATTTGTTACACGATCATCTATTTTTCTGCTACCAAATGGTTGGATACGAAATCTACTCTAAAATTAATTAAAATCTCTGTCATAACGGCTATTTTGATTAGCCTATATGCCATCTTAGAGCGCCTCGGGATCGACAAAAACTTCTGGGTCCAGAACGTCCAGCACCGCCCTTTTTCCACGCTCGGCCAGCCCAATTGGCTAGCCGCTTATTTAGTCCCAAATATCTTTTTAACCCTCTACCTCACTTTTACCAGCAAAATCAAGAAACCCAATATTTATTTAATCCTTGCTTTTAGCATTTTATTTATCGCCCTCATTTTTACCCGCTCACGTTCTGGCTTCCTCGCTTTTATTCTTTCCTTTGGAGCGTACTGGTATCTGCTCGCCCGCCAATACAATTTTGCTAGTATCAAAAAGAGTCTCACCAACTATTCTATTTATATCGTCGCCACTGCGCTCCTGCTCGGCTCACCCTATACTCCCGATATTTTCTCGCTCGCCCGCCAGAGTTTGACTGCTTCTGAAACCTCTACAGCTACTCAAGTTCAAACAGGTACGGTTCTTGAAAATGGCGGGACAGAGTCAGGTGATATCCGCAAAATCGTCTGGACCGGCGCCCTCAAACTGATTATGAAACACCCGATCCTCGGAACCGGCCCCGAAACTTTTGCCTATACCTATTACTGGGAGCGACCTACTGCCCACAACCTGACTACAGAGTGGGATTTCCTCTACAACAAAGCTCACAACGAATATCTCAATCTCGCCGCCGGCGCGGGCCTTATTGGTCTTGCGGCGTATCTCTATTTCCACTTTGCCGTTTTCGCCGCTAGTTTTACCCTGACTCCAAAATCCAAAAAAGTGAGTGAGGATCAAAATGATGGTATCCGCCAGCTCTACCCGGTACTTGGCGCTACCATCATTTCCTTTTTTGTCACCAACTTCTTTGGCTTTTCTGTCATCCCGGTCTACCTCGTCACGATCATGATAGCGGCGCTACCCGCCACAATCACCAAAAAGGAAAGTTCCACCTCTCCCTTCGATATTCGATATTCAATATTCTTTATTCTCGTTCTCATTTACCCCGCTTTCCTTTTCTATAGCGATTATCTCTATGCCATGGGCAAAGCCAAGAATTCGGTTGAGCTCCTGCAAAAAGCCGTCGCCATCCGCCCGGGACTAGACCTCTTCCACTCTCAGCTCGGCGAAACTTATGCTAGTCTCGGTCAAAAAGATCTGGCGCTCAAAGAGATCGATCTAAACCGCAAGCTCAATCCCTACCATCTCAATTTCTACAAATCACGCGCGAAGATCTATCTCACTCTCGCCACTATTGATCCAAACTTTCATATCCAAGCCGCCGAGGAACTAGAAAAAGCCAGAGTCCTCGCTCCCACCGATCCCAAGCTCGCCTACAACCTCGGACTGATCTACACTAGACTAGACAAACCCGAGCTAGCAGTCAAAGAGCTCCAGGCCGCCGTCGCTATGAAACCCAATTATCAGGAGGCCTACTACGCCCTCAC
>Ga0194063_10001291_pt1 | contig 16420 bp, 18 predicted proteins | sample SepL3720m_MetaG_FD_155459 | JGI IMG/M metagenome (GOLD analysis project Ga0194063, IMG submission 155459) | Anoxic zone freshwater microbial communities from boreal shield lake in IISD Experimental Lakes Area, Ontario, Canada - Sep2016-L373-20m | ecosystem: Environmental > Aquatic > Freshwater... | reverse complement strand
ATCGAAAACTACGTCAATCTCCACCACGAGGCAGCCTTATTGATGGATGCCTCCAGCCAGACGCTGTGGGAACACTACCTCGCCTTCTTCCGCAAGTACGGCGACACCACCCTCGACTTCGACCAAGAAGAATCCTGCCGGTTCATGAACCGCGTCTTCCGCCAGCCAGCGCTAAAGGGCTACATCGTCAACCTCGATGAACGGGAGTTTAAAGTCGTCGAAGATCGTCTCTCTTGGGTCTGCGAAGACAGCCCCTACGACAACAGCACCTTCGCTCTGCAGCTCGTCACTGCCACAGGTGAGCATGTCTCCCACTCGGTCCGCTTACTACCCGGCCGCAAGGAATTCTATCAGTCTGACGAAACCGTCTTCCCCGGCCCGCCACGTTGGCTGGAAGAAACGGATGTCATGCCCCGCTACAACATTCCTTCGCGCGTCATCGACTCGCTTGAGGGCGTGGAGTTCCTCCGCAAGATCGGCGCCTCGCTGCCAGAATCGCTCAAAAAGCGTGTCGTCGATCTGGAACTGAAGCCGAAGTTCGAGATGAAGCTCATCGCCGGCCTCACTGCGGCCGAGACCGAACACTTGGTCATCGATGTCAATGCCATCGAGACCAAAGGCCGCCGCACCGAGCGCCTCACCAAGGAGGGCTGGGAACTCGTCGAGCAACAGCCAGTCAAAGGCAAACAACTCCTGCGCTTCGCTCGCGAAGACCTCTATCCCGTTCCTGCCATCCTCGATGAAATGGGGCTTAGCTACGACGAGAAGCTACTTTCCTTCAAATCCCGCATCACCAAGCAGTTCCCCGAGAAGTTTTCAGAATGGATCAAGGCGATGCCCGAGAACATCGAACTCGACATCGACCTACGCCTCAAATCGATCCTTGCCGACCCTGTCACCGCCGCCGTTCGCTTTGAAGTCGTCGGCCAAGACATCGACTGGTTCGACCTGCGCATCGTCATCGACGTGCAAGGAGCCAACCTCTCGAAAACGCAGATTCGCCAACTGGTCGCCGCTCGCGGTGGCTACGTCCGCATGGACGACGGCACCTGGATGCGCCTCGAAATCAAACTCGACGCCGACCAGCGCGAAGCCGTCACCCGCCTCGGTCTCGACCCCTTCGATCTCTCTGGGGAAACACACCGCATGCACGCCCTCCAGTTGGCCGATCCTAAAGCCGCTGAGGTCTTCGACCCAAAAGCCTGGGAGCGCATCAAGAACCGCGCTGGCGACATTCAAATCGAGGTCACCCCCGATGTCCCAGCGGCACTCAATGCCACCCTACGACCTTATCAGGTCGATGGCTTCCACTTCCTCGCCTATCTCGCTGTCAATAACTTCGGCGGCATTCTGGCCGACGACATGGGTCTTGGAAAAACCATCCAGTCCCTCACCTACCTGCTCTGGCTGTTCGATGAACACGCCAAAACGGGCGGCATCAAAAAGCCAGCACTCGTCGTCTGCCCGAAATCCGTGCTCGACGTCTGGTACAGCGAAGCCGGCAAGTTCGCTCCAAACCTCAAGGTCAAAATCCTTAAGAACCGCGACGACATCAATGTCGAACACATCCAGAACAACATCGACATTCTGGTTCTCAACTACGCCCAACTCCGCGTCTGCGGCGAAGAGCTCAATGGCATCAAATGGCTCACCACCATTCTCGACGAAGGCCAGCAAATCAAGAATCCCGACTCCAAGGCCGCCAAGTGCGCCCGCGAGCTCGATTCCCAAAACCGCTTGGTCCTCACTGGTACGCCGATCGAAAACCGCTTGCTCGACATGTGGTCGCTGATGGCCTTCGCCATGCCGGGTGTGCTCGGTTCCCGCGCCTATTTCAAAAAGCGCTTCGACAAACGTAAGGATCCGCTCAGCCAGAACCGCCTCGCCTCGCGCCTCCGTCCCTTCCTCATTCGCCGCACCAAGCTGCAGGTCGCCCAAGACTTGCCGCCGCGGACCGAAGAAGAAGTTTACTCGAAGATGGAAGGCATCCAGCTCGAACTCTACAAAAACGAACTCAAGCGCATCCAGAAAGCCTTGCTCGGCCTCGATTCCGACGAAGCGGTGAAGAAAAACTCCTTCGCCATTCTCCAAGGCCTCATGCGTCTGCGTCAGATCTGCTGCCACCCCGGCCTCATCGATCCGAAGTACCTCAAGGAAGAATCTGCGAAGATGGAATCGCTGTTCTACCTGCTCGATCAGCTGCACGAAGAAGGCCACAAGGTGCTCGTCTTCTCGCAGTTCGTCTCGATGCTCGATCTCATCAAGGCCCGTCTCGAACTGGAAAACCGCCCGTACAACTACCTCACCGGCCAAACCAAGGACCGCAAAGGCGAAATCGAGCGCTTCCAGACGACCAAAGACCCATCGGTCTTCATGCTTTCGCTCAAAGCAGGTGGTGCCGGCCTCAACCTCACTTCGGCCTCCTACGTCATCCTGTATGACCCATGGTGGAACCCTGCGGTGGAAAACCAGGCCATCGACCGTACCCACCGCATCGGCCAGAAGAACAAGGTTATCGCCTACCGTTTGCTCACCCGCGACACGGTCGAAGAAAAGATCCGCATCCTTCAGCACCAAAAAACCCAGCTTGTCACCAATGTGCTCGGCGACGAAGGATTCGCCTCCAACCTCGGTCTCGACGATCTCCAGTTCATCCTGACTCACACCATCGAGGAGGACGACGAGATCAAATGATCCTGAGTCGCTGACCCGCGTCAGCGCATTCATCGGATTTCAAAAAGCCGGCTTCCCACCACGGGAGGCCGGTTTTTTTTCGGGGAAAGAGGTGGCTTACAAGCGGCTTCAGCCCCATGGCGCGATCCGCTAAGGCAGAGTCGTCCACTGAGCCGAAGTGCCAAGTAGCTGGAGCGTCTCGCTCCAGACCGTTGGGGGAGGCGTCTCGCCTCCCGCCAGATTTCCTTTGGGCGGAACGCCCAAACAACGGTCTGGGGCCGGAGGACCCAGCCACTTGGCGCAGCCCTGCTCGGTGCTGATTGAAGTTTTCGAAGCCACCGGCTTTGGCCATTGCCTGATTCTCTTTTCCTGCTAAATTGGAATCAATGAAAACGACCATTGATATTCCCGAGGACTTGCTGACAGACGCCATGCGCTTCACCGGAGCCAAGACCAAGCGAGAGGCGGTAGTGCAGGCCATTCAGGCGTTCAACCGCCAGCAACTGGTCAAGGAAGTGGTGGCAAGTTTTGGCACCTGGAACATGGCGACGAATGATGAGATCGAAGCCGGCGATCTGGAGGAGATCGCGCGGCGCGAACAAAAAACCCTGAGCCACGCTTCACGATGAAAAGTCTGGTGCTGATCGATAGCTCCGCGTGGGTCGAGGCGGGTCGCCCGAGTGGCGAACCAAGCATCGTTGCGAGAGTGGAATGGCTGATCCGTTCTGGATTTGCCGCCATGACAGAGCCCATTTGGATGGAGCTTTTTCAGGGCATCCGGGGCAAGCGCGAGGAAGCCCGTTTGGTAAAGACGCGCAGTTTGTGTGTCTGGCTAAGTTTTGATGCGGCCTGTTGGCAGCAAACGGCAAAGAGTGCACGGACTTGTCTGCGCAGCGGAGTGAATGTGCCCTTTGGCGATGTGTTAGTCGATGCCTGCGCCCGCCGCTATGGCGTCGAATTATTAGAGCGCGACCGGCATTTTGCGATGATCGCCCACGCCATCAAGGGCTGAGCTCGTCGAGTGAGCGCTACCCGAATAAAAGAATAGCCCCCAAACCCCGCCAGATCGGCGATCCATAGCAGCGCGTGGGAATAAAGTGGCTGGAGCGTCTCGCTCCAGACCGTTGTAGGAGGCGTCTCGCCTCCCGCCAGATTTCCTTTGGGCGGGACGCCCAAACAACGGTCTGGGGCCGGAGGACCCAGCCACTTGCCGCGGACTTCTCTTGATCTGCCCGCCGCGATCGGGCTACCATGCATCGTGGAAAACTCCGATGACAGCCTGATGCCCGCGGGTTTCCCCAACGACGCGTTTTTCAAAGAGATGTTCTCCGATCCGCCGCATGCTGCTCTACGCGATCCACAGCGACAGCGACCTTGACGTGGAGCAGATCTACCGTAGTCTGACTTCAAACCCCGAACTGCAAAAAAGCACCATGTCAGTCGCCGAAAAACTACTCGCCAAGGGCCGTTCCGAAGGGCTTGAGAGAGGCCTTGAAAAAGGCTATTGGCTCGGGCGGATCCAGTCGCTGGAAGAGTTTCTAAAGGAAACGAAGAGCCCGCGGGAAACCCTCGAGCTCATGACGGTCGCCGAGCTGGAGGCCCGCCACCAGCAGCTGCACCGCGAATACCAGCGGCGCTTCAAGTAAGGAGCAACGACCTTACTGTCGTTTCTTCCTCTGCTCTGCGATCAAGACGGGACAAGAGTGTCCCGACTCCTTAGCTATTCTGCCTGCTGCTTGGCTCGTGCAATGCCCCGTAAACCAAAGAGGCGACGCCTTGCAGCGTCGCCTCGCGATCAAATCCGATCGTTTAAGAATCAAGCCGTGCGGCGGCGGCGGGCGACGAGGCCCACGGCGCCAAGGCCCAGCAGCGCCAGTGCCGATGGCTCGGGCACTAAGGCCGCCGTGAAGGTGGCATTGCCCGAAGCGCTCGACACCATCAAATCGCCCGAGGTCGTGCTGAAGAGCGCATTGGCGTACGCCGGAGCTCCCGTGAACGTCTGTGCGGTGGCGAGGGCATAATTGAGCTCCGTCGTTTGGAAAGTGCCTAAAATTCCATTCAAATTCGTGAGATCAGCGAAGCCCACAGCCGCAGTGCCGGGTGAAAAATCGGAATAATTTATGCTAAATACCCCAAACGTATTCGATCCATTGAAGGTCGCAGTCTCAAAACCGGCAATGTCGATGGTGGTCGGTCCCGCGTTGCTCCAGAAGGGCGCAATATCTTCTATTAGAATATATTGCACATTGGCCGTGTCAGCAGTCGTGCGGAGCGTGACGGCCGCATTGGTGAAGGACGTACCGTCCAGCGAGCCGGACAAAAAGCCCGTTTGGGTGTAGGTCATGAGCGCCGCGGAAGCGGTGGCGGAAAGCGCGGCAAAGGCGGCGCAGGACAACAGGATGTTTGTGATTTTCATATACGCGGCGTAAATTTACCCCCCCCGCAACCTTGCCAAGCTGAATTTTAAAAAATTTTAAATGTCGAGGAACGTATGCCGCGTGTAGATTCATCGCCGCCCGCGCTGCATCACCGCGCCAAAACCACCTTATCTGAAGATGGAGTGGTCACTTTGCAGAGAACCCCGTTTCTGCGAGGCGAGGCCATCGGATGATCATCGTCGATACACACATCTGGATAGTGTGGGTGCACGGGGATTGAATTCGCAGATCTCGCCTTGTCACGGCGGCGGTCAATCGTTCACTAACCCATCTGATCCAACCGGATCAGGACGAAGCCGAGATCAATCGAGCGTTCGCCAGGAACGAGGAAGCGCGGGTCGATGTTGTAAAGCCCGCCGTAGCTGCGGTAGACGATGCCGCTATTGAGCAGGACGCTGCAATGTTTGGAAATGGCGGTGCGCGTGGAGCGCAGGCGGCGCGCGATTTCAGTGACAGGTAGCGGTTCGCCCATGCTCAACTCGCGCAGAATGTGCCAACGGGGGATGCTCGAGACGACCGCCATCGCTTTGACGATGGGCAGGCGGGGGATGTCCCGTGTGACGGAGTGGGGAGTGGAGTTGCTCATGAGGATAGTTCAACCCAATGAATAGACGTTTAGCTTCTCTTGGCAAGCTTGACTCTATTTCGAGGAGTAAGTCAGCTTGTGTGGGGAGTAAGTTAGCTCGTGTGGGGAGTAAGTCAGCTCGTGTGGGGAGTAAGTTAGCTCGTGTGGAGAGTAAGTCAGCTTGTGTGGGGAGTAAGTCAGCTTGTGTGGGGAGTAAGTCAGCTCGTGTGGGGAGTAAGTCAGCTTGTGTGGGGAGTAAGTCAGCTCGTGTGGGGAGTAAATTAGCTCGCGTGGGGAGTAAGTCAGCTCGTTTTGCCAGTTGAAGAGACTGTTTTGCCAGTTGAAGAGACTGTTTTGGCGGTTGAAGAGAGTGTCCATGAATTTCGAGATTTACGCGGCCCGCTAATCTGACAAGATGACAGGCGTGTTTGTCCCCCATCAACGCTTGGCTGGAATCCTGATTCCGGCGTTCACCCCGCGCCGCGAGGGGGATCTCGGGATCGGCGACACGCTGGCCCTGCGCGAGTGGATCGACTGGGCGGCTGAGTATCACGTCGGGTTCATCCAGCTCTTGCCCGTCCATGAGAACGGGTTGGAAGAAAGTCCGTACAGTGGCATTTCGTCCACGGCCTTCGACCCGATCTACCTCGCCTTCGAAGTCTCTGAAATTCCGGGCCTCGAGGAGGCGGATCTCGATGCCGCCCGTGCTCAGCTCCAGTCCGCGCTGACCTCTCCGCTGGTGAATTACCCTGCCGTGCGCCGGGTCAAACGCATGCTGTTAGATCGCGTGTGGGCGCGGTTTGACCATGCCGAACCCGCACTGGTCGGGGAGTTCAAAGCCTTCAAGAAACATGAGGCAGATTGGCTCAAGGACTACGGCCTATTCCGTTTCTTGATGGAACATCACGGCGAGTCGCTGACCTGGGATCGATGGCCGGTGGACTGTCGCACGCCCGAGCAGGCACGCCATTTCGTGGCCCAACTGCGGCAGCAGGATCGGGAGGGAGTGGACAAGCGGCTCGACTATTTCGCCTTTGTGCAGTGGCTCTGTCACCGCCAATGGCTGGCCCTGCGCGATTACGCGGAGCTGCGCGGCGTCAGGCTGATGGGCGACGTGCCGATCGGGGTGAGCTGGCATTCGTGCGATGCGTTTTTCGAACAAGAGGAATTCCACCTCGATTGGTACGGCGGCTCGCCGCCCGAGGGCATGAGCCAGGATGATCCTTTCTTCCAGCAATGGGGACAAAACTGGGGCATTCCGCTCTATCGTTGGGATCACATGCAGGCCAATGGGTTCATCTGGTGGCGCAAGCGCATCGCGCGATTGATGAAGGTTTTCCACATGTTCCGGCTCGATCACATTCTCGGATTTTATCGGATCTACGGATTCCCTTGGCGTCCCGAACGCAATTACGAGTTTCTCGGCCTCAGCCCCGAGCAGGCGGCGAAAATCAGCGGCGGCCACCTGCCGCGCTGGTTCCTGCGCCCCGATGACACAGTCGAAAACAAAAGCGCCAATCGCGAAGACGGCGATGTGCGGCTGCAGGGTATTCTCAAAGCGGCGGTGGCTGCCGAGGTCATCGCCGAGGACCTCGGCTGGGTACCCGAATACGTCCGTCCCCACCTTGCCGATCTGGGGGTGACGGGCTACCGCATCCCCCACTGGGATTGTAACGAACACGGCCAGCCGACACCGGGAAATGCCTTCCCTGAAAACACCTTCGCCACCTACTCCACCCACGATCACGAGCCGGTCAACGGCATCTGGCGGCGCTGCCTGCGGCAGATCCGCCACCACCAAGAAAACCCGACTGAGGCATCCGCGTGGGCGGCCGAAGGCGCGCACCACACCCTGCGTATCCTTTCCGAATTCGCCGGCATCCCCGTTTCCTTACCAGACAGCTGGCCTCCCTACACCGAGGGCATACGCCTGCGCCTGATCAAGACGCTCTTCGCTTCCAACTCGCGCTATGCGGCCTTGATGATCACAGAGCTTTTTGACCTCGATGACCAGATCAACCGCCCAGGCAGCACGGACGTGGACAACTGGCGCTTCCGTCTGCCGTGGACGCTGACTCAAATTCGCGCCAACCCTCAATTACTGGCGAACTGCCAGAAATTAGCCACGCTCATCGGCGTGACCCGCCGTGCCTGACCGCCAGAGGCACCAACTCAAATGGAACCGATCGCTCGATCGCGGCGGCTGCCAGTTGACTTTTGGCGGCAACCCCTCCATATCCACGAAATGTCGTCTGCATTCCAACCGAAACCCAGAATCATCGGGCCCAAAGTCCGGATTTGTATCGTCGCGTCCAGATACAATGAGCAATTCACCGATGCTTTGGTTGAAAATGCGATCGAAGAACTTGGCGAACTCGTCCCACAGGGACGCATCGACCTGATCCGTGTGCCAGGCGCTTTCGAAATCCCCGTGGTCGTCGCATCGATCCTCGAACGCGATGCTCCGGCCTGCATCATCGCCCTCGGCTTGATCATCCGTGGCTCCACCGAACACGCCGACCTCGTCGGTCGTTCGGTGACTGATTCGCTCCAACAATTGGCGATCAAAGCCCAACGACCCATCATCCATGAGGTGTTGCTGGTGGCCGATGAAAAACAGGCATACGCTCGCTGCATCGGTTCACAAATCAACCGTGGCCGGGAGGCCGCACGCGCGGCAGCCGCCATGATTGACGTCTTCCAAGAACTCGACCGTTCCATGTCTCGCAACTCCAGCCCTCTCAAGAATCGCAATGCTTAGTCGCCGCCACATCCGCGAGGCGGTCATCCAATTTCTCTACTGTGCCGACCTTGAAGGCGGCGCTGACCCCGCCGCCCTGCGCGGCCCGTTCTGGGATTTTGTCACCGAATCCGACCGCCGCAGTCTACAGATTGCAACGTTCCGCACAGTCCACCACCTCGCCCACGGGCGCGAAGGCCGGCTCGTCGAATTTGTCGAGCGCCAGACGCACGCCAGCACCCTCCTCACCGCTTGGCCGGAGGCAGAAAGCCTCAAGACTGACCTTACCCAGATCGCCAAGCTCGAATCCGGCTGGAGCACTGCCTTCGCCAAACTGGAACGCCTGCCCAAGGATGACGACGATGCTTCGGTCGCGGAAAGCTTTGGCGATGCGCTTGAGACGCTCTTCAAAAACGACCGCGATCTAACCGCTGCCCGACGCCGCTTTCTGGAGGGCATCGATGACTTCCCCGCCCTGCGCGGCCAGTTGGAAGCGGTCTCTGCCACCATCCGCCGCCTGCAACGCATCTCCGACCGGATGCGCATGGTCGAGGAACCCGAAAACTTCCCCGACCAAGCTGACCTCGCACGTCTGCGCGACTCCAAGAGCGAAATCGATGCGCTCCGTCGCCAAGCTGACGAACTCGTGGATCTGATCCTCGCTAAAAAAGAACCGCTCGATGCGACGCTCGCTGAAGTCGTGGAAAACTTCGTCCCTGAGCGGATCGATCCCGTTGATCGGGCGATTCTGCGACTGGGAACCTACGAGATTCTCCACGCGGACACGCCGCCAAAGGTCGCCATCAACGAGGCTATCGAGCTGGCCAAACGCTTCGGTACGACCGACTCACACCGCTTTGTCAACGGCATCCTCGATAAGATTGCCAAACAAGCGGCCGCGCTCGCCACTGGGGCGGAAGTTTTGTAATTGGTAAGTGCACGCGCAGCCGTCATAACAGAACCCGAGACCTCACTCGATCATGCGCTACCCTACCCAGTTTCAGCAAAAAACGCTTTGGAGCGCCGCCACCGGTGTCTCCATCCTGATCCTCGGCACCCTCTTAGTCGGCGCGATCTGGCTTTTGGGCTACCTCTTCGGCTTTCTGCAACCCGTGCTCATTCCCCTCATCGTCGCGGGGATAGTGGCGTATGTTCTCGATCCCGTCGTCCGCTTCTTCGAAGCCCGTGGTCTCAGTCGCTTGGCCGCAGTTACCACTCTGTTCGTGGCGATTTTGTTAGCGGCCACCCTCCTGATCGCGGCCATCCTCCCCGGCATCCAACGCGGGCACAACGCCCTGCGGACTTGGGCATCTTCCAATCCGCATCTCAGCCTCCCCACCGCCGCGCCAGCACCTCAGGGCCCGAATCACCTCGCTCCTGCCCTCGCCCGCTCACTACAGGGATTGCGGCTCAATCATCAACGAGACCTCATCGGCTGGGTCCTCACGGAAATCGACGATCAGGGCAAACCCATCCCGATCCGCGAATCATCTGCGCCAATCTCACTCAACGACTTCGGGCGCACCCGCGGCGGACGCATGGTCGTGGAAAACCTCGACGTCATTTTCAAAACCGGCCGCAGCTGGCTGACCGCAGGCTCCACCAAGCTGCTTGGTTTCATCGGCCTCGTCCTCGGCATGATTATGGTGCCCGTTTACCTCTTCTTTTTCCTCAAGGATTCCGCCGCCATCCGCAGCCACTGGCACGACTACGTGCCGCTGAAGTCATCGCGATTCAAGACATCTCTCGTTGAAACTCTTCAGGAAATCAACGGCTACCTCGTCTCATTCTTCCGTGGCCAGATGCTTGTCGCCGCCATCGATGGGATATTGGTGGGTATCGCTCTGACTTTCTTCGGGCTCCCCTACGGCTTAATGATCGGTATCTTTATGGCAATCGCAGGTGTCATTCCCTACATCGGCAACATCCTCTGCCTGATCCCCGCGTGCATCATTGCCTATCTCCATGCTCAAGGAGTGGCCCCCTTTGGCCTGAGCCCGTGGGCTTATGTCGGCTGCGTGCTGGGGATTTTTATTGTCGTCCAACAAATCAACTCGCTCATCACCGCTCCTAAGATCGTCGGCAATTCCGTTGGGCTGCATCCTTTGACCGTGATTTTCTCCATGCTCTTTTGGTCCTTAGTGCTGGGTGGCTTCGTCGGGGCTCTCCTTGCCGTCCCCCTGACTGCCGCCGTCAAAGTCCTCTTCCGCCGCTTCATATGGGAGCGTCAGCTGCGCGACTCCACCGAGTTTGAATCGTTCTAAGTAAAAAACTCGGCGGATAACAAAAGCCCGACAACAGCGACCCTCGTACCCAATCCGCCCATTTTTGTTCCCATGTCCGCCACTCACCACTTGGGAATCTTTGGCGGCACCTTCGATCCCGTTCACCTCGGCCACATTCACTTGGCGATTCTAGCCAAGGAAGCGCTGGGTCTTGATGAGGTGCGTTTTCTCCCCTGCCGGATTTCCCCACACAAAACCGGCACCGTTCCTGCCAGTCCGTTGGACCGCTGCGAAATGCTCCGCCGTGCCACCGCCGATCTACCGTGGTCTGTCGTCGATTCATCTGAACTCGATCGATCAGGACCGTCCTACTCGTACCAGACTGCCGAGGCTCTCGCCGCGCAGTATTCCGACATCCGCCTTTTCTGGATCATGGGCAGCGATCAATGGGAAGCTCTTCCCAACTGGAAAAATCCCGAGCGCTTGGCGAAATCTGTCGAGTTCATCGTCTTCAGTCGTGGGGATTGGCCGCAACCGCGACCGGGATATCGACTGCACATCGTCTCAGGCAGCCACCCCGCCTCCGCCACAGCGATCCGAAAAGCACTCGCCCACGACGAAAGTTTACCCACATGGCTGCATCCTGCCGTGAGCGCCTGGATTGAAGAGCGTGGTCTCTACCGCACAGAACCTGGTTGATTCGAGTGTTTCTCTTGCGCGCAGAGACTTCCCAGCGTCATAGTGGAGCCATGAAAATCGCGATCGTCATCAGCTGGATGCTTGCTGCAGTGGCCCATGCGGCGGGCTTGGAATTCGCCGAGTTACTGAAGGAAGTCCACGCCGCACCCGATGCCGCGAGAGTGGTCGCGGAGTTCAACTTCACCAACCACAGCAAGAAACCGGCCAGACTCGCCAACAGCGATCCAGGCTGCTCATGTCTCAAGGTGGAAGTCACCGATGGCAAACTGAACTACGCACCCGGCGAGTCAGGGATGCTGCGAGCCACCTTTGAAATGGGCAACTTCTCTGGCACGATCGACAAAAACATTGCCCTGTGGATCAACGACGATCCGGCAGACGAACCCTCGGTCAAGCTCACCGTGCGCGTTCACATCCCCGTGCTGGTCAACCTCGAACCCAAAACCCTCAAATGGGTGATCGGCGGCAAGCCCGAGCCACAAACGATCCACATCCAAATGGCCTCGGAAAAGCCCATCCGCGTCATCAACGTCAAATCTTCCTCCAGCGCCTTCACCTACGAGGTCAAAACGATTAAGGATGGAAAAGCATACGATCTCATCGTCACCCCAGTCGCCATGGAGGTGCCCGGCATCAGCGTTTTACGTATCGAGACCGACTGCGCCTTTGCCAAACATCGTGCCCAGCAAGCCTTTGCGCTGCTTCAGAAGCCATGAGACCGCTGCGACAACTCACCGCGATCGGGGTCATTTCTCTCGCTGCCGCAGCGGCGACTTATGCAATCAAAGGTCCGCCGCTGCGCCGTTTGATCTGCGATCCTGCCTCCTTGAAGGCTGACGAAGTCTGCCTTTCCCAGATCCCAGCTACCGCCAGGACCTTGTGGGTGGATGCTCGTTCGCGCCTTGCATGGCAGCAATCGGGAGTCCCCGGCTCGGTGCTGTGGAACCTTGACCCCACCGAGGATATGCAAGCCTTCGAGGCCGATGTCGCCCTACATATCGTGGACACGCCACAGGTCATCGTCTACTGCAGCGATGAAAACTGCGGTGTCAGCCACCAGGTTGCCGACCGCATCCGCAAGTTGCAGCTCGGGGCCCAAGTATCCGTATTGCAAGGCGGCTGGCGTGCCCTCAATGAGGCCGGCCTAACCCGCCGTTGAAACAACTTTTCAGCCAACAAGAAAAATTCATGTGGTTTATGGATCTTGGGCAGTCATAACCCTCGTAGTCACCCCATTCGTATCATGCCACGCTTCACCATCACCCTCCCGGGTAGACCCCCTCAGCCTTATAATGTTGGACTCGATCGCAAAACGATCTGCATCGGACGCGGCCCTGTAAACGACATCATCATTGATTCCACCTCCGTCTCACAAATTCACGCGGAACTGCGCCACCTACCCGGCAGCTATGAGATCGGCGATCTCGGCTCGACCAACGGCATCACGCAGGATGGAGGATTCTATAAATTAATCCATTTGCAGAACGGCGCAGTCTTTAGCATCGGCGACGCACAATGCCAGTTTTCGCTCACCGAGGAGGAAATCCAAGCTCTCGCTCACGAAGCGAACGCCCACGCGTCGCCAGTGGCAGCGTTGCCCACTCCTCCCAGTCGCACTCCAAGTCGGGCGACCCCAACCTCCCCTAAGCGCTCTCGTGGCCCTCGTTCGGCAACCGTTCGGGCCAAGCAGTCTTCCGGCGGAGGATTCCTAGCCACCATGGTCTTTCTGATCATCGCAGTGGCGGCATTTTTCACGGGACTGGCCATTCGCCACCAACGCGAAACCGGCGGCGCCCTGTACGACGCCATTCGACTTAAAGCCTACCTCAATGCTACTCCCGCCACACCTACCCCAGCGAATTAAAAATCGCTGGTAAAGTCGGTCCGCACTTCTCTAGCCTTGCCACGGCGTCTCCGAATCAGTTGACTCCGCAACACCTCATTTTCTTCACTGTGAAATCTTACGAACTTTACTCCGCCGTTGCCCCCGCGATCGTCATCGAAATGCTCGATTGGTTCCGCGCCAACGATCGCAACATGTACCGCTCCGTCGTTACCACCTTGGCCGAAAACCGGAAGCTGCGTCCCGTCTTTGTCGATAAGAAATCCATGGTCGAGCAATACGCATGGATTCACAAAACACTGAAGCTCAAAGCCTGCAACACCATCGGCGAACACTTGCTGCAAGCCTACTTAATGTCGGCCCAGCAGTCCCTGCTCGCCATGTTCTGCGACGGCATGGGAATCCCACATGACGGCAAGGGCGCCGTCATCGGTAATCTGCCGAAGAAACTTGATGAAGAGCGCCTCAGCTCCACCCTCGAACGCTTGGTGGACGTGTTTGAGCCTAGACTGCTGACCCTCTACCTCCACTGCTTCAACATGCAAGTCGACGGCGGCTGGTCGGAGCTCAACGCCAAGCTCGAGTCCGACGCACGTCTGGTCTTGGCCTGAGCAATTCCGCGCTCGCCACTCCGCACTTCTTGCCATGCCCAAAGTCTACGTCAAAACGTACGGCTGCCAGATGAACGAGCGCGACTCTGAACAAGTCGCTCGCATGTTTAGCGAAGGCGGTTACACGGTCACCACCGACGAAAACGACGCTGACGCCGTTCTAATTAACACCTGCTCGGTCCGCGATCAGGCGGAACAGAAGGCGCTCGGCAAAATGGGCAACCTAATCCACAAGGGCCGCGACAGAAAACACGTCGTTTACGGTTTCATGGGCTGCATGGCCCAGTCGCGCGGCGAAGAGCTGTTCAAGACGCTGCCGAATCTCGACGTGGTCGTAGGCACCCAAAAGTACCACAAGGTCTTCGAATACGTCGACACGATCCTCCAGCGGCGCTTGGAAGCCCGGATGGACGACCCGACCTATTCCCTGCGCGGCACCAGCGTCTGCGACACCGCCGAGGAAGAAGGCTCGCAGAACACCATCCGCGACCACGTGCCAAAGGCACACGAAGCCTCCGCTTTTGTTTCGATCATGCAGGGCTGTAACATGCGTTGTTCGTTCTGCATCGTGCCTGACACCCGCGGCAAAGAACGCGGCCGCCCGATCGCCGAGATCGTCGCCGAAGTCCGCCAACTAGCCGCCCACGGCGTGAAGGAAGTCACCCTGCTAGGGCAGATCGTCAACCTTTACGGCCGCACCGAGTTCCCGAAAATCGACGGTAAGTCGCCCTTCGTCCAACTGCTGGAAGCCGTGCACGCCATCGAAGAAATCGAGCGCATCCGCTTCACCTCCCCTCACCCGATCGGCTACCGCGACGACCTCGTCGCAGCGTTCACCTACCTGCCGAAACTCTGTTCGCACATCCATTTCCCAATGCAGAGCGGTTCCGACCGCATCCTGCGCGAGATGCGCCGACCTTACAAAAACGAGAAGTTCGTTGAGATTTGCGAGAAGATGAAGGCCGCCCGCCCCGGCGTCGCGATCACCACCGACATTATCGTCGGCTTTCCCGGCGAAACCGAGGAAGACTTCCAGGCCACCATCGACACGGTCGAGCGCCTGCAGTTCGACAACGCCTTTGTCTTCCGCTACTCCAAGCGCCGCAACACCCCCGCAGCGGAAATGGACGAACAAATCTCCGAGTCCGTCAAAGAAGAGCGCAACCAGCGCTTGCTCGCCGTGGTCGATCGCCTCGCCATCGCCAGCAATGCAGCCCTCGTCGGCACCCGCCAACAAGTCCTCTGCGAAGGCCCGTCGAAAAACAACGCCTCGCGCCTCAGCGGCCGCACCGTGGGCAATAAAATCGTCATCTTCGACGGCGACCCCGCCCGCCTCACGGGACAGATGCTAGACATCCAAGTCGAGGAATCCACGGGCTTCACGCTCTTCGGCACGGCTTGTCTTGAGGGTTGAGTGCGGGCTTACCCCTTCCATACCTCCACCTAAGAGGGTTGGAGCATTACTTCGAGGCGTCGAAGCATTGCTCCAAGCCATCAGGCAACACGGCCAACTCGGCGCAGGAATGAGGATTCTTTGATTTTTCCCGCATTCCGAGTTATACTGGCGTCCTTTTATCTGGATGCCTCAATCCATCCAGTCGGCGCTGTAATAGCGTCACCATGGACAAAACTGAACCGCATTCCCCCCATGCACTCAGAAATACACATCGATACCGGTTTCATTCTCGATCAAGTGGCCAGCTTGACTGCAGTCCAAAACAATCACGAATCCTGGGAAGCATTCGGTGAGCGGATTGAAAGCCGCAGTCACCGAGTCCGCCCTAGCACGCGCCGTACAGAATCCGCCTCCAACAAGGTGAGTTCTGAGCCCGTGCTGCGAGCTTCCAACTGGCAACGCACCAAGGAACTCATCCATACTTTGTTTGTTCGCCGCCGCCCGGAACACGATGGCATCCGCCAACGCATCGAAAATCTCGCTAAATTCTCAACGGCATCGCTCCTCTCATTGCTGAGCGTGTGGGTCGCAGGAATCCTCAAAATTTCGATCGCGGTCACTCGACCCATGGTGGCAACGATTCTTTACGCAGTGGTCCAATTTTCGGGCGATTGGGAGATTCTCTGCAGTCCTCAGCCTAAGACTTCTCTGGAATGCCAATCCTCAACCTTGCCTGCAGTTGAAGGCAACACGCCTCGTAAACCGGAGGCTAGGCTATCAACTACACTTCACCTCCACCATCCGATGACTGGATCAAGCCACCATAAGCGACTTAAGGCAATCTTTGAGGCGAATCAGCAATGTCACGACTTCCCCACCCTTGACCAAGCCTTCGGTTAACAAAGGCAAGTGGAGGATCTCGCCGCACTCTCAAAGCCCCGGAAAGCTTTACATTTCCATGAGCATCCGTGTCGGCGACTCGAGACTGTCTTTGATGCGGATCAGGAAAGTCACGGCCTCTTTGCCATCAACGAGGCGGTGGTCGTAGCTGAGGGCGAGGTACATCATCGGACGAATGACCACTTGGCCGTTCAGGGCGACGGGGCGCTGACCTCCTCAAAGACCGCCTCCGTGGCGTTGGAGATGAGTGTTGGCGAGACCTCGACCTTGTAGATTTCCTTGAGGTGCTCCTGGATCTCGCGAACGCCCAACCCCCTTGCGTAAAGGCTC
>Ga0194063_10001290_pt1 | contig 16434 bp, 8 predicted proteins | sample SepL3720m_MetaG_FD_155459 | JGI IMG/M metagenome (GOLD analysis project Ga0194063, IMG submission 155459) | Anoxic zone freshwater microbial communities from boreal shield lake in IISD Experimental Lakes Area, Ontario, Canada - Sep2016-L373-20m | ecosystem: Environmental > Aquatic > Freshwater >... | reverse complement strand
CTAGGGTTGCGGGAATTCGACTCATTCATGTCTGCTATTTCTAACATCCTCCAAGTGATCCTACTGATTGCCGTTGTTCTGATGATTTTCAACGTCATCATTTTTGTCCATGAGCTGGGTCACTTCCTCGCCGCCAAGTGGCGCGGCTTGCGCATCGAGCGATTCCAGATCTGGTTCGGCACACCGATTTGGAAAAAGGAAATCAATGGGGTGCAATACGGGCTCGGCTGGATTCCTGCGGGTGGCTTTGTCGCATTGCCCCAGATGGCACCGATGGAGGCCATCGAGGGGGGCGGCCAAACTAGCCAGCCGCTGCCACCGATCACGCCGCTTGATAAAATCATCGTTGCGATCGCGGGCCCCATTTTTTCGATGCTGCTCGCCTTGCTTGCAGCCGGGGTCGTCTATCAAGTCGGCAAGCCCAAGGATTTCATCCCCACCCAAGTCGTCGGCCGGGTGTTGGAAAATAGCCCGGCGGCGGAGGCTGGTATCATGCCCGGCGACAAGATCACCCACATCAACGGCAATCCGGTCGATGGCTTCGCGGGGTCGCTCGACAGCATCACCGAGGGTATCATCCTGAGTAAAGGCAACCAAATCGAGCTCACCATCGAGCGCACAGGATCGCCAGCGCCGCTCAAACTCATCTCCAAGTTCAAGACGGAAAAAACCCAATGGTTCCAGCGCGGCGGGTTGCGCCAGATCGGCATCGGGCCGGAGATCGACCACATCGTGTTGAGCAATATCGCCGAGGGTAGCCCCGCCGCAAAAGCAGGATTCAAGGACGGTGACGTCCTCGTTGCGATGAATGGCCAGAAATTTAAGGAGGATCAGGCAGCGGTCGATTTCGTCAAATCCATCGGCGAAAGCCCGATCACATTCGAAATCGCGCGCGGCGGACAAACCGTCCTGCTCACCGCGACGCCGAGGGTTCCGCTATCCCCAGAAGGCAAGGGGCCGATGTTAGGTCTCGCGTTCTCCGGGGTGCCCTATCAGAACCAAGGCATCGTTCACCCCAAGCCGCTCAAGCAGGTTTCGGATAGCCTGCGGATGATGTGGACCACGATCACCAGCGTGGTGGCCAGCGATTCAAGCATCGGCGTGGGTCACCTCAGCGGCCCGGTGGGGATCGCGACGTTGCAGTATCAACTCCTGCAAATGGAGGATGGCTGGCGCCGCATTCTCGCGTTCATGGTCTTGTTCAATGTCAATCTGGCCGTGCTCAACATGATGCCATTTCCCGTGCTGGATGGCGGCCACATCACCCTGGCCATTCTGGAAAAAATCTTTGGCCGCCCCGTCAAAGCAAGGCCGTTGGAAATCCTCCAAACCCTCTGTGCCATTGTGCTGATCGGCCTGATGCTTTTTGTCACCAGCAAGGACATTGGCGATAACTTCGGCCACTCTCCAGCGGCGCGCCAAAAGCTCGTCTTCCCAGCAAATTGATCGCAATTTGGCGATGGGAAAAAGGCATGCGCCCTGAGGGGAAAAGCTTGCGCTGGCGTAAATCTAGCTAAGATCCCCTTGTCGCCCAACGAAAGTTGGCACAAAAGCCTCTTGATCCTGCTCCCATGCGCCCGATTCTATTTTTACCCATCTCCGCGATTTGGCTGCTGCTCCCTGCTTGTGGCAAAAAAAGTGCGGCGGGGATGCCGCCGCTGCCACCCCCTGCCGTGACGTTCGTACCCGCAGCGATGGAAACGGTGACGATCACCCGTGATTTGCCGGGCCGGATCGATGCCATTCGCGTGGCGGAAATTCGGGCGCGAGTGTCGGGGATTTTGCTGAAGAAGGTTTTTGAAGAAGGGGCCGATGTGAAGGCGGGCGATGTGCTCTTTCAGATTGATCCCGCCCCGCTGGAAGCCATCCGCGACAGCGCGCTGGCAAACCTAGCGCGAGCCGAGGCCAGCGCCAAACGGGCTGATCAGCAGGTCAATCGCCAGCGCCTACTGGTGGCAAGTAATGCGGTGAGCAAACAAGATGCGGATAACTCCGAGTCCGCATTGGCGGTGGCGAATGCCGAGGTGTTAGTGGCCAAAGCTGCGCTAACAACAGCCGAGCTCAATCTTGGATACGCCACGGTCACGGCCCCCATTTCCGGCCACATCGGCAAGGCGCAGGTGACGGAAGGTGCCCTGGTCGGCCAAGGCAACGCCACCTTGTTGGCAGTCGTCCAACAGCTCGACCCGATCTATTGCGACTTCACCCAGACCAGCGGCGATCTGCTGGCTCTCAAAAAAGCGGGCACCGCCCAAAAGCCGGCGACGCTATTGTTAGACGATGGCACGGCATATGCCAGTGCGGGGCGGGTTCTGTTTTCGGAGGCCTCGGTAGACGCCACGACGGGCATGGTTACCCTGCGCGCGGAGTTTCCCAATCCGCAGCATGAGCTGCTGCCCGGCATGTTTGCGCGGGTGCGGGTGGTTCAGGCGATCCAGGAAAATGCCGTGACGGTTCCGCAGCGCGCCGTCACCCGTGCGGCAGGCGGCATGGGCAGTCTGTTGTTGGTTGACGATTCCAATCACGCGCAAGTTCGGACCGTTCAGACCGGCGAGGCGATTAGGGATCGGTGGGTCATCACTTCGGGTCTCAAAGCAGATGAACGGGTGATCATGGAAGGTCATTTGAAGGCCAAGGCTGGTTCGCTGGTGGCTCCCGCGCCCTTTGTGGCAGCCAGCCAGCAGCCTGATGCTCACTAACTTCAACGATCTCCATCATGGCCCGCTTCTTCATTGATCGCCCGGTTTTCGCTTGGGTGATTTCTATCCTCATCAGCATGTTGGGAGGTATCGCGATTACGCAGCTACCCGTTGCCCAATACCCGAGCGTCGCTCCGCCTTCGATCTCGATCACCGCGAACTATGCCGGTGCCTCTTCAGAAACGCTGAGCGATACGGTGACATCGGTTATCGAACAACAGCTCAATGGCATCGACAATCTCCTCTACATGTCGTCGGCGAGTGATGCGAACGGCACTGCGACGATCACGCTTTATTTCAAGCCTGGGACGGATTCGGACGTGGCTCAGGTGCAGGTGCAGAACAAGGTCCAGCTGGCGACGCCGAGTCTACCGCAAACCGTTCAGCAACAAGGAGTGGTGGTGGCAAAAGCGACGCGCAACTTCATGATGTTCATCACGCTTTCGTCGGAAGACGGCAGCATGGATGCCATTGCTTTAGGAAATTATCTCGCGTCGAATGTGCTCGACCCGATCCGCCGTGTCGCTGGGGTGGGAGAGGTGATTCAATTCGGAACCCAGTACGCCATGCGCATTTGGTTAGACCCGGAAAAACTGATCAGTTATAACCTGGCACCTGGCGATGTCTCCACGGCGATTCAGGCACAGAACACGCAGGTGCCAGTCGGCCAGCTTGGTTCTCTGCCCGCGGTGGAAGGCCAGCAGCTCAATGTGATTTTGCAGGCGCGAGCGACCCTCAAGGATGTCGAGGAATTCAAAAACATAATCCTGAGGGTCAATCCGGATGGCTCGCGGGTGTATCTTCAGGATGTCGCCCGCGTCGAGTTGGGTGGTCAGGATTATTCGACCAAAGCGCGGATCGATGGAAGGCCTGCAACAGCTGCGGCGATCAAACTTTCGCCCACGGCCAATGCCCTCGACACGGCGGAATCGGTGCGTAAGGAGATTGATCGGCTCAAAGAGTTTTTCCCACGCGGGGTAAAGGTGACCTACCCGCTCGACACGTCGGCCTTCGTCAAAATTTCGGTTGAAGAAGTGCTCAAGACTCTGGTCGAGGCGATCATCCTTGTTTTCTTGGTGATGTATTTGTTCCTGCAAAACATCCGCGCCACCTTGATTCCCACGCTGGTGGTGCCAGTTGCCTTGTTAGGAACCTGCGGCCTCATGGCGGCCTTTGGTTTTTCGATCAATGTTCTGACCATGTTTGGCATGGTGCTGGCCATCGGTATTCTGGTGGATGATGCGATTGTCGTCGTCGAAAACGTTGAGCGTATCATGAGTGAAGAAGGCCTATCCGCGAAGGAGGCGACGCGCAAAGCGATGGGTCAGATCACGAGCGCCTTAATCGGGATTACCTTGGTCCTGACGGCAGTCTTCATTCCGATGGCGTTTTTCGGTGGCTCGGTGGGCACGATTTACCGCCAGTTCACGATGTCGATGGTGTCGTGCATGCTGTTTTCGGTATTCCTCGCCCTTTCGCTGACGCCTGCGCTTTGTGCCTCACTTTTAAAACAGGTCGATGCGGGCCACAATCACGGCAAGACTGGATTTTTTGGCAGCTTCAACCGCGGCTTTGATGCGCTCGCTGAGCGCTATCAAGGTTGGGTCGCGGTACTGGTGAAGCGTTCGTACACGGGCATGATTGCCCTTGTCGGGGTGATCGTTATGGTCGCCGTGCTCTATCAGAAAATGCCATCCGCCTTCCTGCCAGAAGAGGACCAAGGGTATTTTATCACCCTAATTTCACTGCCAGTCGGCGCGACGGATGCGCGCACGGGTGAGGCGCTGCTCAAAGTGGAAGAGTACTTTTCCAAGCAGCCGGAGATTGATCACTACTTCACGGTGGCGGGTTTCAGCTTTGCGGGTAAGGCGCAAAATTCGGCGCTCGCCTTCCTGCGCCTGAAGCCGTGGGAAGAGCGCAAGGGCAAAGAGCACCATGTGCAGGCCATCATTGAGCGCGCCTTGGCGGGACTCGGTGATATCAAGGACGCGGTTGTGTTTCCGCTTAATCCGCCGGCGATTCCCGAGTTGGGGACTTCTTCAGGCTTCGACTTTTGGCTCCAGGATGTGGGTGGGGTGGGACATGAAAAGCTCATTGCCGCACGCAACCAACTCATAGATATGGCGGCTCAGAATCCCGCGTTAATGCAAGTGCGGCCGCAGGGGCTCAATGATGCGGCGCAGCTGAAAATCGACCTCGATCCCGCCAAGGCTAGCGCGCTGGGTGTCTCGCTCGCTGACATCAACACCACCATGCAGACGGCTTTTGGCTCGGCCTATGTGAATAATTTTGTCAGCGGCTCGCGCGTTCAGCGGGTGATCGTACAACTTGATGCACAGTTCCGCATGACTCCTGAAGATCTCGGCAGAGTTTACGTCCGAAACAAGAGTGGCGGGATGGTGCCCCTGTCCGCCTTCAGCAGCACGCGTTGGACAATGGGTTCGCCACAACTCCAGGGCTACAACGGTATTCCAGCCGTGAATATTGTCGGCTCGGCGGCGCCGGGACTCAGCTCGGGCCAAGCGATGGTCGAGATGGAACAGATGGCGGCTAAATTGCCACCGGGAATCGGTTATTCGTGGAGCGGCCAGTCGTTGGAAGAACGGATTTCGGGCAATCAAGCGCCAATGCTCTATGGCATTTCGCTGATAATTGTGTTCCTTTGCCTCGCTGCGCTTTATGAAAGCTGGTCGATCCCGATCGCGGTGATCACGGTAGTTCCGTTAGGGATTCTGGGGGCGCTCGCGGCGGTTTCGCTCCGCGACTTGCCCAACGATGTATATTTCAAAGTCGGCTTGCTGACTACGGTCGGTCTTTCGACGAAAAATGCCATTCTGATCATCGAGTTTGCGCTCGATCTTCAGAAGGAAGGCAAGGGCCTGATCGAGGCGATTCTCACCGCGGTCAAGCTCCGCTTGCGGCCGATTCTGATGACCTCGATGGCCTTTGTGCTAGGGGTTGTGCCCTTGGTAATCAGTACCGGTGCAGGTTCCGCCAGTCAGAACGCGATCGGCACGGGTGTCGCAGGTGGGATGATCACGGGTACGGTTCTGGCCGTCTTCCTCGTTCCGGTATTTTTTGTGGTGGTGAGCCAAATCGTCGCCCGCTTTTCTCGCGGCGCAATTCCGGCGGTTCGTGAATCTAAAGAAGGATAAATTCATCATGCGTAAGTCATCCATTTCCACGCTCGCGCTCGCTCTGGTGACGACTGCTTGTTCGTTCAAGCCGGTGCTGGATCGGCTGACGCCTCCCGTCGCCGCGACTTTTCCAGGGGCTGGCGAGGGCGCTGTCCCTGCGGATATTGCCTGGCAGAAGTTTTTCACCGACCCACGGCTGAAGAAGCTCGTCGAGGCCGCGCTGGCGAACAATCGCGACCTGCGCGTCGCGGTTCTCAACGTCGAGCAGTCCCGCGCCCAGTACGGCATTTCCCGCAGCGAGTTGTTCCCTTCCATCTCCGGCACGGCCTCCAGCAATCGCCAGCGCAGTCTCGGTTCCGGCAGTTCTGCAGTGGTGACGACGACATCCAACCCGTACGCGCTGACGGCCGGATTTTCCTCCTACGAACTCGATTTGTTTGGTCGCGTCCGCAGCCTGAACGACTCGGCCCTCGAAAAATACTTCGCGAGCGATGAGGCGCGTGTCGGGGCGCAGATCTCACTGGTGGCAGAGGTCGCCAACCAATACCTCGTCGAGCGGGCCCTGCAGCAGCAAGTGGCGCTTTCCCAGCAAACGCTCGAAGGGATGAACGCGGCCTATGGTCTGATGAAACAGCGCTTCGACGCAGGCACCGTCTCGGAGCTCGACCTCAGTTCGACGGAAGTTCAGCGGCAGACGGCCAAGGCGGACTTGGCCGCCTTCCAACAGCGCATCGCGCTGATCAACAACTCGCTGACCTTTCTAGCTGGTGGCAACTTGCCAGCGGGCTTGCCGCCGGGTCGATCGCTGGATCAAGTCATCGTGGCGGATGTCAAAGCCGGGGTTTCATCGGATCTGTTGCGTCGTCGCCCCGACATTCGCGAAGCGGAGCACCAGCTCCGTGCCGCCAATGCCGACATCGGTGCGGCTCGCGCAGCGTTTTTCCCCAGTGTGACACTCACGGCTAACAGCGGCACGGCCAGCCATAGCTTCTCCAACCTGTTCAGCAACGGCACGGGCACTTGGTTGTTTGCGCCCAATATGAACCTGCCGATTTTCACGGGGGGCCGCAATAAGGCCAATCTCGATGCCTCAAAAATCGGCAAGAACATCGAGATCGCCCGCTATGAAAGGGCCATCCAGAACGGCTTTCGCGAGGTGGCAGACGGTCTCGCCGCTCGCAGTGGTCTGGCTGAGCAGATCACCGCGACAGAGGGCCTGGTCGCGGCCCAACAGAAGCGTGCCGAACTCGCTAATGCCCGCTACAACCAAGGGGTGGACAGTTATTTCGAAGTCCTGACCGCCACGCTGGATCTTTATTCGTCCCGTCAGAATTTGATCCAGCTCCGCTTGGCCCAGGCCGTCAATTCGGTGAGCCTTTACAAGGCACTTGGCGGCGGGTGGTGAATTGAGAGTCTCTTGGATGCGTCCCGCTCGAAAAAGCACGAGATATTTTTCGGGATACCCACATTTTTTTTTTCAGCGACCCAATGGTCGAATCATGGGCTGAGTGGATTTATATTCGCCTAAATGGCATTTTCAGGGTTGAGCAGTATTTTCAGGAAAGATTGCCTATCAATCTTGCTTGAATATCACCGCCATTTGAGACAGGAAGAGGGCCGTAAATCATTGAGATAACAAGGCTTCAAGCGCTTATTTGGTCAAATCATAGAATCTTTGGGTTACCATTCTCGCTGCAAGGTTGTTTTGTTAAATAAGTGAAAGATGAATGCCTTTGAGGGGTCGAGTTTTTGAATAAATGAGGATTTTGAATTTGTGATGGGAGGGAGAATTTTAAATAACAGACAAGCACTGCGGAATTTGTTGGGAAGGCCATGGGCTCTCCTCGGCGGACTTCTGTCGGCAGTGAGCGTCAGCCTCCTGCTAGATGTCGTTTTTAGTCGATTGCTGAAGAATCAGGAGCCCGTCGGTACCGCATACTTTTTGTCGCTGCCGGTATTGGCGTTGGCAGCATGCCGTTTATCGCCCGCGTGGGCATGGTCCTTGGCGGGATCGTGGTGCTTGTTAACCACGATTTTGAAGCTCTATGGCCCTGGACCAAGCGTACTGGGCAGTGCCAGCCAGACAATTGGTGTCACCGAGCTAGTTTTCGGTCCGGTGGTGATCGCCGCATGCGTCTATTTCATCTCCAGGGCATCGTCAGGGTTGAAGCGGCAGATCAAGCTCAACGAGATCGTCTTGTCAGCCTCTGGGATCGAACTTTGGGAATGGGATAGGCGTCGCGGCTTTACCGGTGTTCGCGGCCTGTCCGCAGGCGGATATCTGCGGGACGTGATTGTCGATTTGGAAGATCGAGAGGCGTTGGTTCGGCTGCAAGGCGGCGACCAGGCCGCCGACACTTGGAATGAGCGGATTCAACACAAGGGGCTTTCTCCCTCGACGCTGCTGTCGGCGGGACGGATTTTGAAACGCAGCAGGGACGGCTGTGCCAGGCAGGCGATCGTTTTATTGCAAGACGTTTCGGCCTCCGATCAAGCGGAAACGGCGCAGATTCAGCTGACGGCTAAAAAAGCAAAGCTGCAAAATTTGCAGGCAAAACTGAACCCGCACTTTCTTTTCAATTCGCTCAATGTCATCCGCGCCTTGGTCTACATCGATCAAAAGAAGGCGGACGAAGCGATTGGCTCGCTGGCGGGCCTGATGCGCAGTCGCCTGACAACCTCGGATGCTGAGCTGATCGATCTGGGTGAGGAATTGGGGCACATTCGCGAGTTGCTGCATCTGGCCCGCTTGCGCTTTGGCAAGCGCCTGAGAAGCCGTGTGCGAGTCGACAGGGATTTGCTAAAAGCACCCGTTCCGCCGATGATGCTACTCAATTTGGTGGAAAATGCGATCACCCATGGGATTGCCAGCCTAGAACAAGGCGGAATGATCCACATCACGGGCAAAGCACTTGACGACCAGGTTTGCCTGTCGATTCGAAGCTCCGGGACCTTGGCCCAGGATTACAAGGATGGCATTGGCACACGGGAAGCGCGACAGCGGCTGGAGCTGCTATTTGGCCAGCGGGCAAGCTTTGCCATTTCTCAGCGAGACGCCGAAAATGTAATCGTCGAAATTTATCTCCCACAACAACATCTCCCAGAAGACGCCCTGATATCATGAACCTCCCTACGACCACCTTTCTTATTGTAGATGATGAAGAACTCGCACGCGTGGAGCTCCAGCGTCAGCTGGCTAAGTTGATCCCCGCGTTCACCTGTCTCGAAGCGAGCAACCTTCAGGAGGCCAGGGAGCAGCTACTCGGCAAGTGCGTCAATGGAGTGTTTCTGGATCTGGAGATGCCCGGTGGCCACGGCATGAGTTTTCTCCCGGAACTCAAGGCGATGAACGTGCCTGTCGTATTGGTGACCGCCCATGATCGCTATGCTATCGAGGCCTATGATAGTGATGTCTGCGACTATCTGCTCAAACCGATAGAGCGCCTCCGTCTGGCAAGAGCGTTGGCGCGCATGAGCCAACCCGAAGAAAATCACGACCGAAAGCTGCTCGTTCTGGGTGATCAGAGCAGCTGCTGGCCGATGCACATGGATGAAATTATCCTGATCGAGACGGAAGGCACTCAGTCCAGGTTTTATCTGAAGGATCGCAGTCCCGTTTTGATCCCACGGGGTTTGAAGGAAATCGAGCAATCGCTTAATCCTAGGCAATTTGTGCGGGTCAATCGCAGCCAGATCGTCCAGTTGCATTGTTTGAAAATGATTGGTCGCCGGGAAGGCAGTGGCAATTTCGAGTCAGAATTGGAGGGCCACGGGATGATCGAGTTCTCGCGCCGCCAGTCACAGGCGTTCCGCCAACGCTTTGGCTTCTGACGAAGGACGCGGTTTTTCCGGCGACTTGGATCGCGGGCTTTGCCTGACATCGCCCTGTTTTGCCGAGCGTTGTCGGGATGATGAAGGTGGCACTGGCTCTGCATGGGGCAGGAAGTATGAATCTTCCTGCATCCGACTCTTTACAAGCGGGGCGATCCCTGCCACACACCTCGAAATTTAGCCGCCCGGCGATCTTTTTCGAACCATCTTACTACCATGCCCAAAGACACCTCGATCCGGAAAATTCTTGTCATTGGCTCAGGCCCAATCGTCATCGGCCAGGGCTGCGAGTTTGATTATTCGGGGGTCCAAGCGTGTAAAGCCCTCAAGGAGGAGGGTTATGAGGTGATCCTCGTGAACTCGAACCCGGCGACGATCATGACGGATCCGGAGTTTGCGCACCGCACCTACATCGAGCCGATCACGCCCGAGGTGGTGGAAAAGATCATCATCCGCGAAAAGCCCGACGCGCTGTTGCCAACCTTGGGTGGCCAGACGGCGTTGAATACGTCGATGTCGCTGTTCAAAGCTGGCACCTTGGCCAAGCATGGTGTCCGCATGATCGGTGCCAATGCCGAGGCCATCGATAAAGGCGAGGACCGTCAACTCTTCAAGGAAGCGATGATCAAGATCGGCCTCGATATGCCGCGTTCTGGCATCGCCCACACGATGGATGAGGCGCGCAAGGTCGCCGAGGAAATCGGGACTTTCCCGCTGATCGTGCGCCCAGCATTCACCCTCGGTGGTCAAGGTGGCGGGATCGCTTACAACCGCGAGGAGTATGAGGAAATCATCACCCGCGGGCTCGATCTTTCGCCGGTTTCCGAAGTGCTCATCGACGAATCCCTGCTCGGCTGGAAGGAATTTGAAATGGAGGTCATGCGTGACTGCGCTGACAACTGCGTGGTTATTTGCTCCATTGAAAACATCGACCCAATGGGGGTCCATACGGGCGATTCGATCACCGTCGCACCGATCCAGACCCTCACCGACCGCGAGTATCAGATCATGCGGGATGCCTCCTTCGCGGTGATCCGCGAGATTGGGGTGGAGACGGGTGGCTCGAACATCCAATTTGCCACCGACCCGAAGACTGGCCGCATGATCGTCATCGAGATGAACCCGCGCGTTTCCCGCTCGTCAGCACTGGCTTCGAAAGCCACGGGTTTCCCGATTGCCAAGATCGCGGCCAAACTTGCTGTCGGGTACACCCTCGACGAGCTGCCGAACGACATCACCCGCGTCACGCCTGCTTCGTTCGAGCCGACGATCGACTATGTGGTCACTAAAATCCCGCGTTTCACCTTCGAAAAGTTTCCCACCGCCAATGCGGTGCTGACCACCTCGATGAAATCCGTGGGCGAAGCGATGTCGATCGGCCGCACCTTCAAAGAGAGCATGCAGAAGTGCCTGCGCTCGTTGGAAACTGGCCGCTGGGGTTTTGGCTTCGACAAAAAGGATCCCCAAAACCCGACGCGCGACGAGATCACCCGCAAGCTGCAGATCCCGAATGCCGAGCGCATTTTCTGGCTGCAAACTGCCTTCGTCAACGGCTGGACGCTGGAGGAAATCCACTCCGCCACCGCGATCGACCCGTGGTTCCTCGGCCATCTTCAGCAAATCGCCGCTGAAGGTTCGCAACTGGCCGAGCTCGACCTGAAACGCGCGAAGAAGCTCGGTTTCTCCGACCGCCAGATCGCGCTCGCCAAGGGTACTCACGAAGACGACGTCCGCGCCGAGCGCAAGGCCAAGGGCATCATCCCGACCTATCGCCTCGTCGATACCTGCGCCGCGGAATTTGAGGCTTACACCCCGTATTTCTACTCCACCTACGGCGACGAAAACGAAGCCCGCCAGTCGGACAAAAAGAAGATCATCATCCTCGGCGGCGGTCCTAACCGGATCGGCCAAGGCATCGAGTTCGATTATTGCTGCGTCCACGCCGCCTTCGCGCTCAAGGAGCTGGGCTACGAGACCATCATGGTCAACTCCAACCCCGAGACGGTTTCGACTGACTACGACACCTCGGACAAACTCTTTTTCGAGCCGTTGACCCTCGAAGACGTGCTCAACATCTGCGATCAAGAAAAGCCGTATGGCGTGATCGTCCAGTTCGGCGGCCAGACGCCGCTCAACCTCGCGGCGGATCTCGAACGCCACGGCGTGCCGATCATCGGCACCTCACCAAAGTCGATCGAACAAGCGGAAGACCGCAAGTTCTTCTCCGCCCTGCTCGACAAACTTAAGCTCAAGCAAGCCGACGCCGGCACCGCCACCAACGAGGCGGAGGCCTTGGTCATCGCCAACCGCATCAGCTACCCCGTTCTGGTCCGCCCGTCCTTCGTGCTCGGTGGCCGCGGGATGATGATCGTTTATTGCGACGAGGAACTCACCCGCTACATGCGCGAAGCCGTCATCGCCTCGCCCGAGCGCCCGGTCCTCGTCGACCGCTTCCTCGACAACGCGACCGAAGTGGACGTCGATTGCATCAGTGATGGCGAAACCTCCGTGGTCGGCGCGATCATGGAACACATCGAACAGGCGGGAATCCACTCGGGCGACTCGGCTTGCGTCATTCCGTCGTTCTCGCTTTCCGAAGCGATCAAAGCGGAAATCAACCGCGCGGCCCTCGATCTCGCCCGCGAGCTCAAGGTTAAGGGATTGATGAATATCCAGTTCGCCGTCAAGGACGAGCAGCTTTACGTCATCGAAGTCAACCCGCGTGCCTCGCGCACCGTGCCGTTTGTCAGCAAGGCGACGGGCGTTTCCCTCGCCAAACTCGCAGCCAAGGTGATGGTCGGTGAGAAACTCGCAGACATGGGCTACACCCAGACCATCGTCCCGCCGCACTTCTCGGTGAAAGAAGCCGTCTTTCCATGGAATCGTTTCCCCGGCATCGACATCGTGCTTGGCCCTGAAATGAAATCCACCGGCGAAGTCATGGGCATCGACGCCGATTGGGGCATGGCTTACGCCAAGTCGCAGATCAGCGCCTTCAATCCACTGCCGACCGAAGGCAATGTTTTCCTTTCGGTTGCAGACATGGACAAGAAACGCGCCGTGGCCGTTGCCCGCGATCTTGCCGATCTGGGCTTCAATATCTACTCCACTGGCGGCACCCATGCTCGACTGATGGCCGAAGGAATTCCGTGCCACCGCCTCTTCAAGCTGGCCGAACAAGCCCGCCCGAACGTGATCGACATGATGAAGAATCGCGAGATTCACTTTGTCATCAACACCCCCAGTGGCCACGAAGCCCGCGCCGACGAGGTCCAGATCCGCTCGACCGCCATCGCCCAGAAGATTTCCCACGCCACCAACCTTTCCGCGGCTGAAGCTTCGGTCAAAGCGATCCGCTCACTTAAGGAGCGTGAATTCACGGTGAAGAGCATCCAGGAGTACCACGCCTGAGTTGAAGCGGGGAGCCGCCTTGGCGGTGGTTGTGGCGCACGCGCTGAAAAGCGCGCAAAATGCGTCGCGTGAGGTCTTTGAAAGCACACTCAACTGCTTAATTCAAAGCAGTCTGAGAGTGGTACACCCGAAGGGACTCGAACCCCTAACCTTCTGATTCGTAGTCAGACGCTCTATCCAATTGAGCTACGGGTGCCTTGCGGCAAGCGCGGGCCGGAAAGAAGCCTATTTTTAAGACCGCTGTCAAGAAATTCAGCGTGAAAATACAAAATAATCGCCAACTGGCATCGTGGATCGCCTTAGGGCTTAGGCAGCGGCTCGTCGCCGAGGATTTTGTCGAGATCCGCCACGCGTTCCCACGGGCAGCGTTTGCGCTGGTATTTTTTCCACACCACGTCGCGCAGTTCGCGCCAGATCGGCTCAGTCACGGGCTTGATGTCAGTCCAAGTGGGGTCGCGTTTTTGCTGGGTCGTCATGATCGTCCATCTGCGACCAATGTAGTTTGCCCGGTAAAAGACTTTCCCTTCATCCGTATTTTCAAACCATTCATGACTCTCCATGGCTGGAGACTGGCGTGGGCGGGAATGAGAAACAAGTGGCGAATCCAGCGACGATTGCAGATCGCCATCGACGCGGGGGCCGGTGGCGGTTCATTCTCCAGCCATGGCAAACATCGGCGAGCGCGCATCTCTGCAAATCCTTCACGAAAAAGCCTTCGGGCTGTTTCTCGATGGTGGGGAATTGGGAGAGATCCTGCTGCCACGCCGTGAGATGCCGGTCCGCTGGAACCTCGGTGATTTGGTCGATGTCTTCCTCTACCTTGATTCGGAGGACCGCCAAGTCGCCACCCTCAAGGCACCCAAGGTCATGCCGGGGCAGTTTGCACGGCTGAAGTGCGTCGCCGTCACTGGGGTTGGTGCGTTCCTTGACTGGGGATTACCGAAAGACCTAATGGTGCCATTCCGCGAGCAGAAAGTCCGCATGGAGATCGGCAAAAACTACCTTGTTCACGTCCACCTTGACGAGCAAACGGGCCGCATCATCGCCTCCACCCGCATCGCGCGGCACATGGACTTGACGCCGCCCGACTTCCACTTGGAGCAGGAAGTGGATCTGATCATTTTTGGCAAAACGGATTTGGGTTACAAAGCGATTATCAACGGCACGCACAGCGGCTTGATCTTTGCCAATGAGGTTTTCCAAGATCTCCAACCGGGGGAAGCGCTGAAAGGCTACATCACCGCCTTGCGCCCGGACGGGAAAATCAATCTTAGCCTGCACGCTGCAGGCCGTGCAAAGGTTGAAGGCCTCGAGGGCCAGATCCTCGCCGAACTCAAAGCCCGTGGCGGCTTCTGGGCGCTCAGCGATCACAGCCCCGCCGATGAAATCAACGCGGAGCTCGGCGTCAGCAAGCGCACCTTTAAACAGGCGACGGGCGCCCTCTGGAAAAGGGGGCAGATTACGATCGAGAGCAACGGCATCCGTCTGACGTCTGACGTCTGACCGACGTCACTTGGCTTTTTCAGCCGGTGTACCAACGAGAAACCCTTCCGCATCGAGAAAGCAGCCTTTGGGCAGGGCCAGACCTTCCAGTGGGGCTGCTGGGCCGTGTGCACGGAGTTGGCCATCGCCGCCCGGCAGCAAGAACCATCCGGGTAAAAGCTTTCCCCAAGTACCCAGTTTGTGGCCCCGCTGCGGGATGCTGTCTGACCACGGCAACCCTGGATTGGCCATCGACATCGCAATGACTCTGCCTTCGGCCGCCAAACAAGGGCAGTGCAGCACGCCGGCACGGTAAATCGGATCCAATGCGTCTCGGCCAAAATCATAGAACACGATCTCCGCTGATAGCCGCGCCGAACTGAGCACCTGCCGCAACTGATCTCCACCGACCCATGAGGCGCTCAATTCTTCGTTCACCGCTGTCTGGGTCTCCGCTTCCGTGCCAAATAGCTCGGGGAAGGCCAAGAGTAGCCCCGGCAGGCTGGCCGGTAGCGGGTCGCCCGCCAAGAGGGAAAACGCGCGCCGCCACGGCAGCGCGGAGACTTGGCCGATCTGGTGGCCATTGATCCACATCCAACGTCGCGCGGTTTCGCCACCTGCCCACAGCGGTTCGGCCATCTTGCCTGTGGGCCGTCGCTTTCCCCAATCGGCCGACTCGAATCGTTTGCTGATCGCTTCAGCTGATGCCATGAACATGCCTTGTCGGATCGTGGCCAAATCCGCCCCCTCTGCCGTGATCCTCTGCCCTGCCGCGAGGATCATGCGCCCGGGTGCCCGGGATGGCCACTTGCGGAAAAATTTTCCGCCTTCGAATGAAAAGATCGATCCCCAACCGCCGTCACACCACAGTGGGATGAGCGGATAACCTGATTTCTTGGCGATCATTTCGCAGCCGCGCCGCAGCTCATTGAGCGTGCCGGTGCGCGTCAGTTGGCCTTCGGGAAATAAACACACCAGTTCGCCGCTTTTCAATGCGTCGACGGTGAGTCGGATCGCCTCCCGCGGTTGGCTGGTGCGGATCGTCAGGGTGTCGAAGATGCTCACAAATACCCGGATGATTCGGCTGGCCATGAAGGTCTCGTCCATCACAAACCGGACTGGTCGCGAGCAGGCTGCAGTGATGAAAAATGCGTCCAGATACGTAACATGGTTGGGCAGTAGCAGCGCACCCCCCTCCTTGGGAATCCGCTCGGGGTGCACCAATTCAATCCGATAGATCCAGCGAATCGCCCCCCCGCCGACCAAGCGCACAAAGTCGCCCGGTTGGCGGGCGATCCATGAGGCGCTGATCAAGCCGCAGACCACGCTCACGAGGGCGATTTCAAGTTTCAGTCCTCTCGCCACTGGCAGACCTAGCGCCTGTGTGCCGTATTCAAAGATTCCGATCGCGACTAGCGCTACAATCGCCACCGCACCATGCTGCAAGTGCATCGCGCCCTGCAAACGTCCTCGAATCGGCTCGGCCTCGCGGCTTTTCAACCACACGCACAAAGATGAAAAAAACACCGCCGCCGAAAAAGTCAGAAAACCCAGAGTGGCCGTAAATCCCAACCCTTCGGGCGTTAAAAAAGCCAGCGCCAACGTCGTGCCGGTCATCCCCAGCCCCGCGACAGGCACCCGCGCCAGCATCGTCCGCTGTCGCGGCAAAAGCGCCGCAAATCCGAAACCGGCCGCGAGCCCAATGGCCGCTGCCGCGATGAGAATCATTAACCGCACGCCACTGTCTTCGATCCTTGTGGGCGTCGCCTGCGCCCATCGGGTCGACCAGTAGCCCACAAATCCCGTGAGAACCCAGAAAAACGATACCCCCAGTGATGCCCGCTGCAGCGGCTCGTTGTCCCACAGTTCCACCA
>Ga0194063_10001289_pt1 | contig 16435 bp, 18 predicted proteins | sample SepL3720m_MetaG_FD_155459 | JGI IMG/M metagenome (GOLD analysis project Ga0194063, IMG submission 155459) | Anoxic zone freshwater microbial communities from boreal shield lake in IISD Experimental Lakes Area, Ontario, Canada - Sep2016-L373-20m | ecosystem: Environmental > Aquatic > Freshwater... | reverse complement strand
GGCCTTGCTGGCAACCGGCAATGTTGCCGGCGCCGAGGTCGCTTTTGCCAACTTCCAAAAGGCCTACCCGGATGCCGGAACCTCGGCTGATGTCGGCCTCGCCCGGCTTGCCATTGAAAAGAAAGATTTCGCAGCCGCCCGTGCAAAGCTGAGCCCGATCGTGGAGGCCGCCCGAAAGACGGAAATTGCAAAGTCGGGCGACTGTGCGGTTTTCGGGCAGGCCCTCTATCTGATGGGGCGCACTCAGGAAGCCGCCGGCGAAAATTCCGAGGCTCTGGAGAGCTATCTTCTCGCCGCCAACATCTTCCGCGAAGACGAGGCTGTTGTTTCCGAATCCTTGCAGCGTGCCAAATCTCTCAAGGAAAAAAACGTGATTGTTCCGTAATTTTAGCTTAACCTCTACAACCGTCCATGAAACCACTCCGTTCCCTCACTCTATTTATCGCGGCTTTGCTGCTTTGTATTTCCTCCCTTCCGGCATCCGCCGCAGGCGCCCCTCCGGCGGAAAACATGAATATCCTCCAGACGATTATCCACGGAGGCCCTTTGATCATCATGATCTGGTGTTGTATTGCGGGAACATCCTTCACGATGGTCACGTTTATCATCCAGCTTCTCATGATGCTGCGCGATGACCAGCTTGCCCCGCCGGCACTTATCGCCTCGCTCGAGAATACGATTCAGGCAGGGAATTACCAGGAAGCATGGGAAATCTGTCGCGCCAACAGCAAGGCCTATATTGCCAACGTGCTCAAAGGCGCGCTCGAGCGCACGGGGCGTGGCAAAGACGCCGTGGAAACAGCCCTCATCGAACACGGCCTCCGCGAAGCCCAGATTCTCAAAACCAAAAACAGCTACCTGTCGGTCATCGGGGTTATCGCCCCAATGATCGGGCTGCTGGGTACGGTTATCGGAATGATGGGGGCCTTTGCCGTCTTGGGCTCGTCTGGCGTGGCGGACCCCCGCAGCCTTGCTCTGCGAATCGGTGAAGTGCTCATGGCAACGGCAAGCGGTCTCTTTATCGCCATCCCAGCCTTCATTTCCTATTACTATTTTCGCAACCGGGCGACGATCGTTCTGGTAACTGCTGACGACAAGCTCAACCGGCTCGTCGAGGATATTCCGTTTGCCGAGCTCTCAGGCTTGCGAATCGGAGAGAATTTCGATGCAGGTGCCGGCGCGCCAGTCGCGGAAGCCGGAGAATCACGGCGGGTTTCTAAAGAGTTGACGACTAACTGCCCGACCTGCAACGGGGCAATTCTCGCGGGGCAGACCCCATGTGCGCATTGCGGCGCCACGCTCGATTGGGCCTGATTTCCTTTTATGTCCGAGGCACCAAAATCTCATGGCAAGAAAAAGGTTCGGACTGCCGAAGCTGAGGCGGATCCGGAATTTCAGATCGCGCCAATGATCGACATTTTGCTCGTTCTGCTGGTCTTTTTCATGTCGATCAGCTCGACCGAAGTCTTGCAGAAAAACGATAAGGTGAACCTGCCGATTGCCAAAGAGGCCAAGGCAGCCAAGGACAACCCCGGCCAAGTCATCATCAACGTCACTTACAACGCGATCAATAACGCAACGGCCATTGAGGTGGATGAAAAGGGCTATCCGATCCCTGCCGACCTGAGCAATTTGCTGAGCGCCAAGGTGTCAGCAAACCCGCTTGTCCGGGTAGTCATTCGTGCCGACCGTGAGGTCCGCTACGATTACATGCGCCAGCTCTTGGAGGCCGTCGGCCGTGCAGGAGTGGGAAATGTCACTTTTTCCGTGGTGGATAAAGAAGCTAAAGAAGCCAAATCGTGAGACCTCAACCCTCAAATCCCAGCTAACATAATATGTCCGGAGGTGGTGTATCAGAAGATGGTGATGTCGGGTTTCAAATTGCGCCAATGGTGGATGTGGTTTTCGTGCTGCTCCTCTTTTTTATGGCCTCGGCAGGCTCGCAGGTTATCGAAACGGAACTCAATATCAGCCTGCCGAGCGGGCGCGCAGCAAGCAGCCAGCCGGAGGTGCCGTCCACCCCGATCATCATCGACATTCTTCCAGACGGCAAGGTGCAGATGAACAACCGGGCCTATGACACGCCAACCAACAAGGAGCTTCCGGAGCTCCGGGCATGGCTGAAAGACACCATCGCCAAGTTCGGCGACAAAGATCCTGTGATCCTCCGTCCGGATCCTGCAACCAAACACGAGCGGATCATGGATGTTCTCAATGCCGCCTCAGTATCGGGCGTCACTAAGCTTTCTTTCAATTGAGGCGCCGAAAAAAAAATCCTTGGCCACGGGTGGCTTGGATTTCGCTGGCAGCGGTGATCGTGGCACTGGCGGCAGGCTGCGTTCTGGGTACCGTATGGTTCAATTCGTATTTGCGAAGCAGCCAGCTTCTCGATCTCATCGCGCTGTCGACCGGGAATGCCGTCCGAGCTGACGCCACTTTCAAGCCATTGCAGTGGACGGGATCGTCCGCATTTACCGAGCAAGTGACTTTGCGCGGCCACACGGGCTCGGCGGTTCACGAAGCGTCAGCGAGCCAAGTGCGTGCAGAGCTTAACTGGAGGGCGGCATTCGATGGAGTTTGGAGGATCGAGGATCTTTCGATCACCCAGATCGATGCGGACTTTACGCCGCCGGAGGATGCGCCGGACGAGGCGCTCCAAAGTGCGGCGCCTCGCACGGGACTGGCCTCGTTTCTGCCTCGCCAGTTCGAGCTGGGACAGGCCAAGATTGCCTCAGCAAATATTTCCTTCGGCCAAGTGCGCGCGTCTGGCCTGCGGCTACGCGTCGTTCCCAACGGGGCTGGATGGATGATCGATGGCACAGGAGGAACTCTTATCTCACCGCACCTGCCCAAATTGGCAATCTCCAGCTTCCGGGCGCGTATGCAGGGCAGAGAAGTTTTTCTGACGGAGAGCGCGCTGCGCATCGGAGCGTCTGGAAAAATCAACGCTTCTGGAGAGACGGGATCCGCCTGCTTTCTTCGCTCATCCTGGGAGGAGGTAAATTCCAAGGATATTTTCGATGCGAAGTTGCAAAAATATCTCGATGGAAATCTCTCGGGGACTGCTGTCTTCCGCCCGCCAGGAATCGTGCAAGGCAAAGTCCAGCTTCGCGACGGGCGCATTGAAAATGTTCCTTTCCTCGCTAAGGTGGCCGATTTTACCAACAACCCGTCGTTCCGCCGGATGCCCCTCCAAGAGATGTCCACAGATTTTTATTATGAGAATGGCACGCTGAAGCTGACGGGTTTTGTGGCGGAATCCAAGGGTCTCCTTCGTATCGAAGGATCCGGTCAGCGCAATGCCAGCGGCAACATTGAAGGGAGCTTCCAGATCGGCGTCACGCCTCAGACCTTGCAATGGCTGCCAGGCTCACGCGAACGGGTCTTTACCGTCACGCGCAACGGCTATCTCTGGACCGACATTCTGGTCGGCGGCACGTTGGAACATCCCACAGAAAACCTCTCCGCACGTCTGAGCTCGGCCATGGGAGCCGCGATCATCGAACAGGGAACGAACCTCATCAAAAATCCGGTAAAAGCCGTCGAAAGTGCTAAAGGGCTCTTGAATACCGATTCGACAAAAGCCATCGAAGGAGCCAAGGGCCTCCTGAACAACATCATCGGTCCGCTGGTGCCGTAACGAGCTCCTCTAAAACCCGCTCCATCGGAAGCCCGATGACATTGGTCAGCGAGCCATCAATCGAGCGAATGATCCGCCCGTTGTCATCCTGAGCCGCGTAGGCGCCGGCTTTATCGAGCGGATCGATCGTGTTGAGATAGGCGTCTAGTGCCGCCGCGGCGAGCGGACGGAAGCTGACCCTTGAGCATTCGGAAAATTCGCGCCGGGGCATTCCTGGCTGGTGGATTACCACGCCGGTGACCACCTCATGCGTACACCCTGAGAGCGCCAACAACATGCGCACGGCCTCGTCCCGATCTGATGGCTTGCCAAAAAACCGCCCGTCCATCCAAACGACGGTATCGGCGGCGATGACGGTCTCGTCGGGAAATCGGTGAGCGACCGCCCTGGCCTTGCGTGAAGCATTTTCAAGTGCCAGCGCCGCTGGGGTAAACGAGTGGTCTTCGAGTTCCTCCACGCCAGAAACAACACACACCACATCAAACCCCGCCACTTCCAAGAGATGTTTCCGGCGGGGTGAGGCCGACGCCAGAACAAGCCGGGATCTCATGTCCGCTCAGTCGTTCTCGTCGTCGAGGCCGTAGCCCCGGCGGATCCCTTCGAGGCGCTTGCGCATCTCGCGAGACGATCCCGGGCGCCGGGAAATATTGGAGGTCACCCCGACGATCACCGGAACGATTGAGGCGACGCCGATGCCAAGGAGGGCAAAGGCGGCATTGCGGCGGGCATTTTCCCCGATCCGGTCGGCAACGAGCAGGCCGACGCCGAGGCCGATTGCGACTTGTGAAAAAGCAACGACCCCCGAAACCGGAAGGTTCTCACCGAATTTGTCAAACGAGAGCTGCGACATGGTGATTGATCCTAGGGGGAGACTGTGTGATTTTCAACCGCAAATGAAGCGCGCCCTCGGAATTGATCTCGGCGATGCCCGCGTGGGCGTCGCAACAACTGACGACCTCGGAATGCTTGCCCATCCGCTGGAAACAATCCAAGTCCGCTCGACCGACGTCCAGAAACGCATCCTCGAGCTGGCCGAAAAAAGGAAGACCGAAATCATTGTCGTTGGGATGCCCCGAAACATGGATGGCTCGTTCGGGCCTGCGGCAGAAAAAACCAAGGAGTTCATCGCTGCGCTCCGGGAGCGGACAACCTGCCAAGTCGTCCATTGGGACGAACGCCTCACAACGGTTTCCGCCCAGCGCTCGCTTCATGAAGCCGGAAAAAATGCCCGCGCGCAAAAGGCCATCATCGACCAGGTCGCCGCGCAGATCCTGCTTCAGAGCTGGCTCGACTCTCAGCCATGAGGTTGCGCCTGACGGTCGCCTACGACGGCACCCGCTTCTCCGGATGGCAAAGCCAGCCAGATGGCAACACCATACAGGACTACCTGGAAAAGGCATTTGCTGCCCTCTGTTCCGGGCGGGTACCCGTTCACGGGTCCGGGCGCACCGATGCGGGAGTCCATGCCTCGGGCCAGTGCGCCCATGCGGACGTGACCGATGGCCGCTTTGATCCGCCCGCTTGGATGCATGCGCTCAACGCCCACCTTCCGGCGGAAATCCGCGTGATGCAGGCCCGTCAGGCCCGCGAGAATTTTCATGCCCGGTTTCAGGCGCGCGGGAAAGTTTATCGCTACACAATTTGGAACGGCCCGGTCATCCCGCCGCTGGAAAATCACCGCGCGTGGCACGTCCATCAACAGCTGGATTTTGAAATATTAAAGTCCGTCTGTTCGCTTTTTATTGGCACGCATGATTTTGCCGCATTCTCGGCGAAGCGCTCGAAGGAGCCCGAATCCACCGAGCGCACGATCCGGGCGCTACGTGTTGTCCGCAGCGGGCAAAAAATGACGCTCACATTCGAAGGGGATGGATTTCTCTATAAAATGGTGCGCATGCTTGCAGGAGCGGCCGTCCGGTGTGCCATGGGGCGGATATCTGCAGAAGAGCTCGCAGAGCGGCTGCAGGTGGGATTTCCCCGCATGTCCCATGTCGCGCCGGCCTGCGGGCTATGTCTTTTGCGCGTTGTCTATTGAGGGGCTTGATCATGACGATTGGTTTGCTAATGTGCGGCGTGCGGAAACAGAAGATGATCATCCAAGCGGCCGTCCTCGGGGGACTGCTCCTGCTTGCGCCCTTGCTGCGCGGGCAGACGGCCGACGAAGATAAAAAGCGGCTTTTCCTGCAATCGCGCGAAGACATCCAGCCAGTTCCCAAGCCCTCGCCATCGGCCACAGCCCGTCCCAAGCCGCGCCCGAAGCCGAAAGCAACCCCCCAACAGACGCCGGAGGACGAGCCAACTCCCAAACCGCATCCGAAGCCGACCCCTCATGCGACGCCAAAGGATGAGGAAACCCCTCGTCCGAAACATCGCCGCCACGAGCCCGCAAACGACGAAGAAAGTCCCAAACCAAAGAAGTCTTCGGAAGAGGAGCCGACGCCCAAGCCACATCCGAAGCCCACTCCCCACTCGACGCCCAAGGAGGAGGAATCACCTCGTCCGAAAAAGCATTCCCATGGGCCCGTTAACAACACAGATAATCCCAGACCCAAAAAATCTTCGGAAGAGGAACCATCTTCTTCTCGCGACGCTCACCCCTCGGAAACTCCTGATTTTATCCCTCTTCCCGGCGAAAACACCAAGCCGAAGGCCGAGGAAAAGACGACCCCAAATCCGACGCCAACGCCGTCACATTCTCCCGCACCAGCAGTCAGCCCGGCCCAGATTCCGGCAGGCAAAACCCCATCGGGCCATCCGATCGATGCGCCAATCCTTATCGAAAAATCCGGCTTGGATGAGCAGCAGGGATTCGAGCCCCCGAGCATTCCATTCTTCAACGGTTTCTTCAAACGCTGGCGCTACCTCACTCCGGGCGTCCGCAAAGCGATCGATCAGGCTTCAGTGAAACGTGGCCGCTGGAAATATATTGTTGTTCACAACAGCGGAACCCGACAGGGAAACGCTCGAATCTTTGATGTTTACCACCGGAATGTCCGCAAGATGCAAAATGGCCTCGCCTACCACTTTGTCATCGGCAACGGTAATTCCTCAGGCGATGGGGAAATCGAAATCGGCAACCGCTGGACCCGCCAGATCAATGGCGGGCACGTTGCCAGCGACTACCTCAACGACATTGCCCTGGGCATCTGTCTCGTTGGCGATCTCAACCGGGACAAGCCGACCAACGCCCAGTTCGGCGCCCTCGACGAGCTCATCACCTACCTCCGCATCCGCGTCGGGAAAATTAAAGGAAAATCTACGATCGTCAAAGGCCACAAGGAAATCAACCCCAAGCCGACCGACTGCCCGGGCGACCGCTTCCCGCTCGGCTGGCTCCATCAAAAGTTTCCCGGATAAAAGCTGTCAATAAAGAGCGATGACTCTGGTCAGCGGGTGAAGGCGGCGGCCGCTGCCGCTGCGGGCATGGAATACCCGTCTTTGACAAGCTGGGCCTTCAAGGCGGCTGCCGGCAGGGGATTCCCCTCGATGGCGGCCCACTCAGCCAAGATTCGGGATGACAGGCGGTCGAGCTTTTGTCGGAGAGCCTCAAGGTCCGGAGTCGCTCCTTGGGGAAGATTTTCGCCATTGTTCCACTGGGTCATCCAGCGTTCCTGCTCCAGAGCCGAGGCTTCGAGCTGCGCTCGGATCAGGCGCTGGGCCGCACCGGGAAGAAGCCCGGCGGAATAGGCCTGCTCGACAAGCCGCAGCACAACGGCCTCCTCCTGCGCCTTTTCCCGTTCACGAACCGGCAGCCCGGCAGCCCACTTCGCCTGCGCAACGTCTTTGGCAAACGAAAGCCTTTCGGAAATCACTTGAACCATCAGAAAGCTGTCAGGAGGCAGCTGCTGGTGCGCACATCCCGAAAATGCCAGGAGGGAAAGACCAGCGATCAGCCTGCCAAGAACGAGCTTCTTAAAAGGAGGCTTCCTCTGAGATCGGGCCGCCGAAATTGCGACGGCCGCTTTTGCCCCCCAGGAAAAAAGCCACCTGCGCGCCCTGTTTGTGTTGGAATTACTGTCCATAGTCTCCTCGATCTATTGGCATAGCGTGCTGTAAAGGGCGGTCAGCCGCCGGCAAGGAGGGCGCGGGCATGGCGCAGCGCGGAGTCGGCCTTGCCTCCGAGCATGCGGGCGATTTCCTCTTCGCGGGCTTTGCCGGCAACTTCGATCAGCCCGGTCCGAGTCCGTTCGCCATCGACCTTCTTGGTAACGACAAATTGAGCCGAGGCCGAAGAGGCCACCTGGGGGAGGTGAGTGATGCAAAAGACCTGGTGCGAGGAGCCGAGCTCTTTCATTTTTGCTCCGACTTTTGCTCCGATTTCCCCGCCGACATTCGCGTCGATTTCGTCAAAAACCAGAATCGGCACGCTGTCCTGCGCAGCGAGCGACGTTTTGATCGCGAGCATCACGCGCGAGATTTCTCCGCTTGAGGCGATCGCGCGCAGCGGGCGTTCCGGCTCTCCAAGGTTTGGAGAAAAGAGGAACTCCGCCTGTTCGCTGCCATGTGGTCCGGGATCGGCGAGCGCTTCGAGCGCGATGGAGAATCCCGCTTTTGCAAATCCCAGATCGCCCAGGTGGCGCTTGACAAGCGAGACAAGCTTCGGCGCGGAGGCCTTCCGTGCCCGGGCAAGCTTTGCGGCCGCGGCATCCCGGGCGGAAAGCGCCCGCGAGATTTCTTCGTCCAGGCCGGCCCCCCGTTCCTCGCGGGCGCGCAGGGCGGACAGCCGGGCCGAAGCGTTTGCTCCGAACTCGATCACCGCCTCAACGCTGGCCCCGAATTTCCGTTTGAGCGATTGGATCGTATCGAGCCGGGATTCGATAGCTGCTAGCTGTCGGGGATCGCTCTCCAGCGAGTCGGCGTAGCGATCGATGCCGCGGACAAGATCCTGGGCGGCTTCAATCATTTCGCCCGTTGAGTCGGCGAAGGATGTGGCGGCCGGGTCGAGCCGGCCCATCTCTTTGGCGAGCCTCGAAATATCGCCAAGGCGGGAGGTCAGGGAATCTTCGGCCTCAGAAACATGAGCGGTCAACGCGGCACAGATTTCAGCGATCCGCTGGCCGTTTGCCGCCGCCTGCTGCCGTGCGAGGAGCGGTTCCTCTTCGCCGGGAAGAAGTGCGGCCGCTTCGATTTCTCCAACTTGGTGGGCGAGAATATCGGTCTCGCGGGCAAGCGCTTCCGCATCATCGGAGAGACGTTTTTTTTCGGCAGCGAGCTGCGCCCATTCCTTGCGGGCGGACTGGTAGGTTGTCCGGAGGGCCTCCGCGCCCGCAAATGCATCCAAAAGATTGAGCTGCTGGTCGCGGGAGAAGAGGCTCTGGTGGTCATGTGGGCCGTGCAAATCCATCAGAAGGTCCCCGAGCTGGCGCAGGAGCGAGAGAGTGCATGGTGAGCCGTTTGCAAACTGCTTGCCGGCGCCAGACGTGGTCACCGTGCGGCGGATGATGAGGCGTCCCTCTTCGCAGGGCTCGACGCCTCCATCTTCCAGCACGCTATGTGCAGGCGAGGCCAAAGCGAGGTCGAAGGCCCCCTCAACGGTGCAGGAGTCGGCTCCCGAACGGACGAGAGATTTGTCGGCGCGCTCGCCGAGGAGGAGCTTCACGGCGCCGATGAGAATCGATTTGCCGGCGCCAGTCTCGCCAGTAATCGCGACACAGCCGACCGGAGGCTCCCAAAGGAGCTCCTCGACAAGGGCAAGATTTCGGATACGTAGGGATGTCAGCGTTGCGGACATGATCCGACTATGCCAGTCTGCCGCTGAAAAGCAAAGCGATGCAGGACATGGAAATCACATTTTTGGGAACCGGAACATCACACGGGATCCCGGTGATCCGGTGCGGCTGTGCGGTTTGCCACTCTGACGACCCGCGCGATAAACGCCTGAGGACCTCGATCCTCATCCGCACACCGGAAATGGTATTTTCCATAGATACGACGCCCGACTTTCGTGCCCAGTGCCTGCGCGAGAGGATCACGCGGCTCGATGCGGTCGTCTATACCCATTCGCACAGCGACCATGTTCTTGGGTTCGACGACCTGCGTCGCTTCTGCGAGATGGAGGACAAGGCCATCCCGGTTTACGGATCGCGCCGTACCCTTGATGACTTGGCCCGCATTTTCAAATATGCGTTTGATGACAGCCCGAAATTCCGGACCTACGTCCGGCCCGACGCTCATGTGATCGAGGGGAAGTTCTGTCTCGGAGAAACGGAGATCGTCCCTGTCGCGCTGCCCCACGGTCGCGCCACAACGACCGGGCTTGTCTTGTGGCGAGGGGGCCGCAAGCTTCTCGCTTACATGACCGACTGCCAAGAGGTGCCCGCGGAGGCCGAGGAGCTAGCCCGGGGAGCCGAGGTGCTTGTTCTTGACGCCCTCCGGCACGAACCCCACTCGACTCACCTTTCAATCGGCCAGGCCCTCTCCGTGGTGGATCGGATCGGGCCCGGGCAAACATATTTTATCCATATGGGGCATGATCTCGGCCATGCCGAAACCGAGGCGACCCTCCCTCAGAATGTTCGCTTGTCGTATGATGGGCTCCGCCTTTTCATTTAAACCGGCAAGCGGCAGCAGGAGCTGTCCCCGTGAATTCACGCAGGGGGAGGAAGCCGCGGCTTCTTTTATCATCGAATAACTCAGTTGAAGCTTGTAGCGGGCGGCATTTGAGGCCGGTATGCACGCGTCCAGGTCCAACGCTCGGACGTTTCGCAGTTTTTGATGTCCTTCCCGAAGTTTTTTTTCGCCGCTATCCTGCTTTTTCATGTTTGTCTCCTTTTTGGAAGTGATCAGCCATCGCAGGGGTTGACCGCGCAGGAACGCCTCGATCGCGCACGGAAAGATTTTTTGGAGGGGAAATATGCAGAGGCGGCCGCAGGGTATGCCAAGTTCGAATCCGACTTCGGGCGCTCGAAGGAAGGGGTGGAACTTTTGCGGACGATTCGATTCCGGCAAGCGATGTGCCTTGTCCAAACCCGCCGGTTGGCAGAGGCGCAAGCTGCCATCAATGCCGGGCTTGATGCCAGTCCGCCATTGCCGGCCTCCGAGGTTCATGAGCTTCGGTTCTGGCTCGGAGTTGCCCAGCTTGAGGGAAAAGATTTTCGTGCGGCACGAGAATCCTTCGAGAAGTTTATTACGATCGTGCCTCCGGATGCCGGCCGCACGGCCAGCTCGATGAAGGCCTTTCCGGCGGCGGGGCGCATTTCGGAAGCGCGCCTGCTGATCGGATCGGCATGGATGGTGGAGGGAAAATTTCGTGAGGCTGCGGAATATTTTTCAACAATCAAGCCGGGTTTGACGCCTGAAAACCGCGGGCGGGCGGTCATCCAGCAGCTCCGTGCATTAATGGAAACTGGCGACAACGATGCCGCGATGCAGCTTGCCGCAGACGAGTTCCCGCACGTCGCGGCGATCATCCCCCTCATGACATTCCAGACGCTCGTTCTTGATCTCGGCAGCCGGTGGCTAGAAAAAGGTGAGCTCCGCAAGGCGATCGGCTGCTTTCAGCGCGTCTGGCCATCGGAGCGTCTCCTCAATCGCCAGCAGTCCCGCTTGGACGAGCTTCAACGAAGCTTGCAGATGGCGGAGGCCAACCCCTCAGGCGATCCCGCGGCGAAGTTTCTCCTCGCACAGCTTGTCCAGGACGTGAAAGCCGAGATCGAAAGCTTCAAAAAGATTCCGAGCTTTGACGCTGCGGTCCGTTTTCGTATTGCAGGCGCATATCTCGGGATGAAGCGCTACCGCGAGGCGGCCCTGATCATGGAGGACCTGCTCGCTCGCATGCCGTCCGATCCGGCAGCCGAACAGGCGACGGTGAACCTCGTGCAGTGCTGGAACGAAATCGATCGCACGGCCAAGGCGATCGACGCCGCGCGGGGCTTTGTGAAAAAGTTGCCGCAATCGGCGAGCGTTCCCCTTGTCCTTTACCTGGAGGGGACCGCACAGCAGAAAGACTCGCGGTTTGATGATGCGATCGCCACGTTCGCCCAGATCGTCAGCGACTTCCCTTCCTCAGAGTTTGCTCCGCGCGCGCTTTTTATGAAGGGGTTTGCCGCGCTGCTCTCGGAACGCTACAATGAGGCGGGCACGACGTTCCGCCAATTGGAAGAAAAGTTTCCCGCCCATGACCTCGCGGATGCGGCGGCTTACTGGTGCGGGATGGCCAGCTCGCTCGACCGGAAGTTTGAGCCTGCTCGCAACCTCATGGGCGAATATCTCAAAGCCCACAAAACTGGCCGGTTTCGTGGAAGCGCAGCCTACCGCCATGCTTACTGCACACAGCAGCTCGAGGACTACGAAGGCAGCATCAAGGAACTGTCTGATTATCTGCGCTCGTATCCGGGGCACGAGGATAACAGCGAGGCTCGCCTGTTGCTCGGCGATGCCTTGATGAACCAAGGACGGATGGAACAGGGGATTTCCAGCTTTGCCGCGATCCCGAAATCTGCCGGGCGGCTCTATGAGGAAGGAGTTTTTAAGACCGGCAAGGCCTATCAGCTGATGGAGGAATACGGGAAGCTCCGCAATCTCATGACCGCGTTCCTGGCCGAGAATCCCCGCAGCCCTCGCGTCGCCGAGGCGATCTGCCTTGTCGGCAGGGTCTTCCGACAGGAGGAGCATCCGGAAAAAGCCCGCGAAATTTATTGGGATGCCATCAACAAATATGGCAACGATCCGGATGTCCGCTCGGTTGAGAATCTTTTTCCCGCGCTCGCCAAACTCAGCAAGGGGCCGGAGGAATCGGCTCAATATCTCGTCCGCCTGCGCGAGCTCGCATCTGGTCTGAGCCGAAGGACGCTCGCCTTGCGCGCGCTCTGGGCGCAATCGCTCGCGCTCAAAGCCTGCGCCCCAGAGCGCTCGTGCGAACTGCTTGTCGAGGCCTCCGCGCTGGCAGATGTGCAGGCGACGAGCCCGCTCATCCTGGCTGATTGCGCCGACGCCCTCATCGCCTCGGGGCGCGAAAATGATGGCGGGCAAATGCTCCGCGATCTCGTCAAATGGAATCCCCGCGCAGCAGAGAAGGACCGCGCCCTCGGAGGCCTCGGGCTTTTGGAAATGAAGCGGGGCAATGATCAGGAGGCCCTCGCCCTCTTCGAACGCTTTGAGAAAGAGACGGTCGGAACGCGCATCTCCGGACGGATCCTGCTTGCGAAGTCTGTCTTGTTTGAGCGGCGCGGCCAGCGTTCGGAGGCCCGCAAGGCGCTCGAATCCCTGCTGGCCAACCAGTATGCGAGCGGCAAGGAAAAGGCGGAGGCGCTCTACCGCATCGGGGACAGCCACATGGCCGATGGCAACCCCGTGCTCGCCGTCCCGTATTTTCAGCGGATCTATGTCATGCACGGCCGCTGGCGCGACTGGGTGGCCAAGGCCTACTTGCGAAGCGGGGAGGCCTTTGAAAAGCTGGACGACCAGCTGAGCGCGCGTCGGACGTATCAAGAGCTCGGCGCCAACAATGGCCTCACGGAGTTTCCTGAATTCGCCCGTGCCCTGATCCGCCTTGCCGCGCTCGGCGGGCCGATCCTTGACCCTGACCCCGCGAAAGGATGATGCGCCCGATTCTGCTCCTCGTGCTGGTTTGCGGCGCGCTCAGCGCCCAGGACCTCCTGATCCTTCGAACCGGCGAAAGGCGGGCTGGACGCCTTGTCGGGCTCGATGATAAAACATTCCGCCTCCAGGTCCCGCTCCCTCCCCCGCCTGGAGTGCCGGTTGGCGGAACGCCACTGTTTGCCACGGTCACGATCCAGCGCGCTGATGTCTCCCAAATCGAATTTGCGCCAGATCCCGCCCGGGACGAAAGGCTCAAGCTGGCCGCAGTCGAACAAATCGCGGAGGTCGATGCCCTCTGGACAAAGTCTGCGCCCTGGCTCTCGCTGCCACGCTCGCCGAGCGCCCGCATCGGCTGCGTCCTCGGCGATCTTCTTCTCCTCACCGGGGATGCGGCGGGGGCCGAGCGAGCGCTGGAGCTCTTCAGCCATATCGAATCCGGCACATGGAACGACGACGACCGGATGGCCGCGCGGCAGGGGCGGCTCCGTGCCATGGTTGCTACGGGACATGCGAAGGATGCCGTCAGCGAGGCGGGCAAGCTGGCTGCCATCACCGAAAATCCGCTTGTTCTCATCGAGGCAAAATTCCTCCTAGCCAGCGCGGCGGAAAGCGATCTGCGCCGATTTCTCGAAGCCAATCCCCGCTGGAAGGAAGACGTGCACGCCATTCCCCAACGCAACCGCTTCTACAACGATGCCCTCGATCTGTTTCTTTTTCCTTCGCTGTTTTACGGCTCCATGGCGGAGCCTTCGGCGCGCGGGCTTTGGCACGCTGCGCAGGTTTATCAGCTTTGCGGCGAACCCGCCCGCGCGCTTGAGTGCGCAAGGGACGTCGCCGCGATTTATCCCGAAACAGCAGCAGCCCGGCCTGCAGTGGAACTCATTGCCTCAATGCCGGAGGCGATCCGCGCTTCCGATCCCGAAACTGAAGCGCGAACTAGCGCTTCTGCCAAGGCGGCGGTCGTCGCACCTTCGCCACCAGAATTGCCGATCAAGAAACCGATACGGAAAAAAGCCCATGAAAAAACGACTCAGAAATAACCGCTCCCTTGCACTAGCCCTTGGCCTCGCATTCGCCTTTGCCGCTCCGCTCACCGCCAGCGCCGCCGGGACAGAAACCCAGAAGAGCCTGCTCGACTTCTACCGCGAAGGAGGTTCGGTGATGCACCTCATCGCTCTGTGCTCGATGGCGACCATGGCGCTCTGCGCGTACTGCTCGCTCATGTTCCGCAAGGGGAAGCTCATGCCGGCCCCGCTCATCGGCCATCTTAACGCCCTGATCGCCCAGCGCGAGCTCCCTGCCGCCTACGAGTTTTGCCAGGCCAACCCCGGACCGCTCACCCGCGCTCTGTCGTCAGCCCTCACAAAAGCCAATTACGATCGCGATATGTATAATAAGTCCGCGATGGAAAACGCAGTTGCCGACGATTGTTTTCGCGAGGAAACGAAGATGATGGTCGTCGTCAACTACCTCAATACCTTTGCCGTCCTCGCGCCGATGATCGGCCTCCTCGGGACGGTCGCCGGCATGATCACAAGCTTCAGCGCGCTGACCGCGGGGAAGGCGGAGGCGGGCGACCTGGCGAAGGGGATCGGCGAGGCGCTCATCGCCACCGGCGGCGGGCTCCTCCTGGCAATCCCCGCCATGTTTATGTATTTTTTCTTCCGCGGCATGGTCACCTCCAACATGGCCGACGTCCACCAGTCGCTCTCCCACATGCTCGACCTCTTCACCGGCGAGGCGAGAGGGATCCCTCCAATCAGCCGGCAACGAACCGCAGGGCCGCTCGCTTCGCCGGAAGAATACGAGCCGATCGCAGAGTAGTCCCGCCATGTCCGAACTTCGCCGCCGCCACCGCCGCCGCCGTGTCCTCCATGAGGAAATCGGCCTGCAAATCGCACCGATGATCGATGTCACGTTGCTCCTGCTCTTTTTTTTCATGCTGTCGGGAAAGCTGACGAAGGGAGAAAAGCTTCTGGATATTCAAATGCCTCAGGCCGCGACCGGGCGGGCCCCAGCAAATGAAGGCGACCGCGACGTCGTCAATATCGACGCGGACGGACATCTCTTCAGCGGCAGCCGACCGGTTACAGCCAGGGAGCTTTCCTCCTATCTCAAGCAGCGGTTTAAAGACTATCCGCCCCTCAAGCTCTACCTCCGCGCCGATGCAGCCACTCCGGGCAAACGGATCAAGGAAGTCATGGCGATCGCCAGCGAGGCCGGCGCGATCGAGGTCATTTTTGGAGTCATCAAAAAGTGAGGCGGATTTTCCATCCCCAGATCGACCTGCAGATCGCGCCGATGATCGACGTCTGCTTTCTTCTCCTGTTTTTCTACATCCTCACGTCGAAGCCGGTGAAGCCGGAGGCGGATATGAGCATGACCCTTCCCGGCACCGTCGCGCAGGACGTCGCGCTTGATATCCCGGATGAGCAGCGGATCACCATCCAAGAAAATGGGCAGATCGTGCTCAACGATCTCGCTCTCGACAATCCGGCCAGCAAAGAGCTGCCAGCTCTCTTCTCCACGCTCAAACGCTTCAAACAATCCGCCGATGCCAATAAGAGCGAGGCGCTCATTACGATCGATGTGGATGACTCCGCCCGGCACCAACGCGTTGTCGATGTGCTCGACGTCTGCGCGCGCGCCGGCATTCGCGGCGTCACGTTTGCAGGGGCTGCAGGGGAGGAAGAATGAGGAGCAGGAAACTCAGGATCCCCCAAAAGGTGCTGCCATCTTTAAATGGACAAAAAGGACCCAATGGACCAAAGAGCCGGATCCGACGGATTGTGATCATGGTCGTGCTTGTGAGCGTGGGCATCCACCTGGCAGCAGCCGCCATTGCCGGGATTGTGGTTGTCGCCCGGTATTTCTCCACGCCGGCGGCCGAATTCAAAGTCGTACGCGATATCCGGATCCCCGCCAAGCAGCGCGAGCACAAAATGAGCATGGCGGCATTTGACGGCATGGTGCCTGCCTTCAACGACAAGATGAAGAGTATCCGCCCTGCCGCGATCTCCTTGCCCGAACTGCCAAAATTGCCGGTTGATCGGATCCTTCCGATTAGCCAAACCGACATGATCGCCGACCAGATTTCGAGCCTCATCGGGAGCGCGGGTCTCGGCGCCGGCCAGGGCGCGGTCGGTGCGGGAAATGCCGGAGCTGCTCTCGCAGGAACCGGGATGAGCTTTTTCGGAATCCCATCAAACGGCGAGAGGATCCTCCTCCTCTTTGACGTCTCGACAAGCGTTGTCA
>Ga0194063_10001288_pt1 | contig 16441 bp, 16 predicted proteins | sample SepL3720m_MetaG_FD_155459 | JGI IMG/M metagenome (GOLD analysis project Ga0194063, IMG submission 155459) | Anoxic zone freshwater microbial communities from boreal shield lake in IISD Experimental Lakes Area, Ontario, Canada - Sep2016-L373-20m | ecosystem: Environmental > Aquatic > Freshwater... | reverse complement strand
TCGCGATTTCTTTTTGCGACGCGCCGTTGCGCTTCATGGCTTCAAGGGTGTAACGTTGTTTTCGGGTCAGGCGGCTGTAGTGGTGCATATGGCTTTCGGTTCGGTTTGGCGATTGAACCAGAAGCCTCACACAGCCCCTGGCCCATTGCCAACCTTCCCGATTGCGCTAGCCACTTGAATCCGCCCGATCTTTTCAAACAGAGAGCGCTTGATGAGCAATTGGGTGACGGAAGTGTAAATGGTGTCTCCTAACAGGCACAAGATATCGTCGATCGGAGCGACCCGCTTGTGCTTGACCTCCAACAAATTGCCCGAGCTCCTGGCAAAGAGCGAATTGCCTGCCCACCAGTCCGGACCAATGCCGCCGGTCCGGTCGAGTACCCTCATCGGGCAATGCGCCAGATCGCAGTCGGGATTTTGCAGCAAGGCATCCACCATTTTTTCTAGGCAATCTGGGGCCATGATGTCGTCACTGGTTGCGATATAGACAAACGGCCCATTTGACAACTGGATACAGCGGTTGAAGTTGGGATAAATGCCATCCTTCGGGGCTTGGTAGACACGTACCCGTGCATCCTCCGCCGCGAGCTCATCGAGCATCTCGCGCGTGCCATCGGTGGAATCACTATCTACAACGATTAACTCCCAGCCGCCAAAGGTCTGTTGCCGTATGCTCTCTAGCCTTTCGGATAGAAATTGGATGCTATTGCGCGTGGGCAAACCAATGGATACTTGGACATTCATAAGCGGAGAAAGTAACTGAGTGAAAAAATACAGCTCTACTGTTCACTCGCCAAGAGGTGCGGAGTCCAAAATTCCCGATCGTAGCGGCCCCAGGCGTGGCACCCGAATGGCAGGCGACCTTGGTTCATCTCCAAACACTGGCGAGGAGCCGCCTCGAAGGCAAAACGCAACCCCTCCTCCACCGGAGCGACTTTGAATTGAGGTAGAAACTGACAGGCCTTGGTGGACCAAAACGTGTCGTTGTTACGGTTGTAGGTGATCGGGTCTTCGGACTGCTGCCACTCATCAAGAATCCGCTGGATCAGCTTGGAGCTTGGAAAACAGTTCCGCAAACGCTCGAGAAAACGAATCCATGGAAGAAGAAAGACCCCGTTACGGGTATAAAGATCAAACCAGTAGCAATGGGGTCGCTGACGATAGCGGTTGTAGAGAACCTTGAGGGCGCTCTCGACCTTTAGAAGTGCAAATCCACCATTGCCAACCCTTGGCTCTTTGACCCATGGCGTCTGCTCGCAATGAATAAAAGGTGGCCCTATGAAATCCCATCCCACTTCGCACCAGTCTGACAACTGATCGGAAAATGCTAGGCTATCCAAGTGGTAAAAAAACAGGTACTGGTAATCCGAAAACCGCTTGTAAAACTCAGGCGACCCAAGCAGACGGTTATGCGCAGCGACCGACCCGAAAAACTTACCGGAAAAGCGAGCAAGCCCAAAGCCATCGACCTGCATTTCTAACTCGGGCGGCACGATTAAAAATTTATCATACTTGCCAAGAAAATGACACAAGTGCCGAAGCGATATTTTTTCGTCCTGCGACAATTCGGGCCGATTTGACAGGGGCACGACGACAGCAACCCGTTTTTTCGGGGGCTGCTTAGGCTGGTAGGGACGAACCAACTGTCGCGTGATGAAACCAATCACTCCAGAGATCATCGGCGCATTCTATTTCGGGTTTCGGGCGACTCCCGTGACATTGATCGCCCGATTAGGACTAAATGACCGGAAATAGCTCGTCCTGCTCCGCCCTCAGCATATCGCTAAGCCGCCCATCGGGTATCTCCACGTCCGCATAGGTGATGATCGAGTCCTTCCGCAAGTCTCGGATGAGGCGGCAGCCCTCGGCCAGCCCCTGCGGCAATAGATAATCCGACCTGCTCACCGCGTAATTTTCGCATTGTCCGTAAGTTTTATAGCCGCCGATGGCATCCAGCAGATCGCCAGCTTTGAGGTTCTCCTTGGCCAGCGTCACGACGTCGACACGCGGACGCTCTGCGGAAAGAACGGAATCGCGGAAAAGCGCCACCCGCGCCGCAGACAGCGGAACTTCAAAATGACAGAGGTGGTAGGGAATATAAAAACTGTAGAGCGGACCCGGCCCCAGTTTGTAGAGATTTAACATATGCTGCTGCTTCGGATCATCGTGCGTTGCGAGGACAAACACTCCGGGACCGGGCTGCGATTTCACGGTGTAATCAACCACGCCGCCCATGGCCCGAAGAAGGTCCACATCATACCGCCCGCTATGGCAGAGTTCATCGATGTGCCCCTCAAAGTCGCCGCCGCGCATTCCGCGCATTTCCACGCTCATGCCTGTGGCGTTGGCCACGCAGGTTTGCTCAAATGAGATCTTGGAGCCGTCTGCAAAACTGGTAACCATGTAAGGATTCTGTCCCCACCTTTCCGCAAATACTTTCTGGGTCGTTGGATTCCGATAGGGGTCCTGCAATCCCTTGATGTTTCCGCAAACCAATGGCGTGAGCCCGATGCTCTTGACGAAACGATAGAGATTCATCTGCACGCCAGGCTGATCTCCGTCTGTCACACTGAAAATCACTCCAGCCTTTTCGGCGTAACGATGAATGATGGAACCGATCGTTGCGTCCAGCTCCGCATTCATCGTCACCAAATCCTTGCCGCAGGAAATGGCGTGAAGGGCGAATTGCGCACCGAACTCGATCGCTCCCGTTGCCTCAATGAGAACATCGATCCCGTCCGCCTCACATAACAGCATCCCATCTTCCGCAATAGCCGGCACCTCTCTGGCTATACAATCGTTGAGCACTCCCAAACTGGAGGCATTCTTGAAGCATTCGACCCCAGCCTCCGTCCACGCCCTGCCGGCGCTGGCAAGGGTACGATTCGAGATAGCCACCAGCTTCAAGCCGGGCACCGAATTGACAATTTGGTTGGCAACGCCTCGGGCCATGAAACCCGCGCCCGCAAGAGCAACCTTCACCGGACGGCCTTCGGCCGCTCGTTTCCTCAATGCCTCGTCGATGATAATCATTTGCTAAAAAAGTTTCTTGGTTAATATAAAATTTTACGCAGATGCCGTGATCTGCTGCCATGATGCGTCCTTTTCACTGATCACCGAAACTGGCAAGGGCCACTCGATCCCGATGGATGGATCATCATATCGAACCCCGCGCTCGCATCCAGGGGTGTAGAACTCACCAACCAGATAGAGCAGCTCGGCACCATCTGTCAGCGCCTGATTTCCATGCGCAAACATGTCTGGAACATAGATTGCTCTGCGGTTTTCCGCGCTCAGCTCTACACCGATATGCTCAAGATACGTCGGTGATTCAGGCCGCATGTCGATGATCACATCCCAAATCGCACCACGGATACAACGGATGAACTTGGGTTCACTGGCAGGCGACACTTGGTAGTGCATCCCGCGCACAGTGCCCTTAGAGTGATTGTAGGACAGATTGGCCTGCATCACCTGCGGACGCAATCCGAGCACTTCAAATTCTTGCGCACAAAATGCCCGAGCAAAAAAACCCCGATCGTCGTCCTTCATGTCGAGATCGACAATGAAGGCCCCATTAAGCTTCGTTTCGTGAAATATCATCGTGTGTTAGGGCTGGTGGAGCGCGACTTAAAAAGAAGTCTTCCAAAAGAAATTCTCATCGATTTGCTCGGTTTGGATCAAATACTCGAGCTGCTTCAATCTTGTATAGCCCCGGAACTCGAAGTCGTTCTGGGTAAAGTCAATCTGCTTGAAGAGCTCAAAAAACTGCTGAGCGCCCTTGGGCACGTCCCAGTCACACCGAAATTCCGGAAGATGCTTGGCAAGCTTATCGAAGTTCACCCGATAGCTGCGATTGTCCGAGCTAGCCGCCCCAAATGACGTGCTGCCACCGGGGAAAGTTTGGGCCACAATTTCTGCGACTTCCCGAACTCGATAATTCTGATCATTCGATCCGATATTGAGAATCTGTCCATGAATGGCATCGCTCGGAGCATCCAACGCACATGCAATGGCCTTTCCAATATCAAGCCCGTGCACCAGGGGACGCCATGGCGTTCCATCGCTGATCATCCTGATTGCCTTGGCGGTGCTGGCCAACCCACAGAGATTGTTGACGACCAGATCAAAACGCTGCCGAGGTGAGGCCCCGAACGCGGTCGAGTTGCGGAAAAAAACGGGCGAAAATTTCGAATCCGCCATCCCCAAGATGTCGCGCTCACACAGCACTTTGCAAATGGCATACGCCGTCTGGGGGTTGGGAAGCGATTCCTCTGTCACTGGGTCATCACCATCTGCGACCCCGTAAACCGAGCAAGAAGACATGTAGATGAACCGCCGCACACCCGCTTCCTTGGAAAGTCGCGCTAATCGAACCGATCCTTTGTGATTTACTTCATAAGTAATATGAGGCGCAAGCTCGCCAGTGGGATCATTCGACAGTTCTGCCATATGAACAACAGCGTCATAACCTTTGACATCGTCTAGCGTCAGCTGACGAATATCTTTGACGAGTGTCATGGGCTGATTGCCATTTGCGTTATAAAGATGACCCGATTTGTAAAATCCGACATCTACCCCGGTGACATCATGACCGCGTTGCATCAATAAAGGAGCAAGCAGTGATCCAAGGTAACCCTCTGTTCCAGTGACAAGTATTTTCATATAATTTAATTCAAAAAAGGAATCAAGATAGATTGGCAAATGATCCAACTTGATCTGCGATTGTCTTTCCAATCTCGAGTGATGCAGTCGCCGCTGGTGACGGAGCATTGCAAACATGAAGCGAGTTGCGTCCCTTCACGATTAGGAAATCATCCACCATTTTCCCGTTGGGCTCCAGAGCCTGCGCGCGAACCCCCGCCTTGCACGGGACCAGATCATCGGACTGGATCGAGGGGATCAGCTCCTGGAGACTGCGAACAAATGCCGCCTTGAAAAATGACCGGTGCATCTCCCTGAGACCTTCGTCGAGGTTGTTGTAAACCAGCTTCCAGAACCCAGGGTAAGTCAATGTTTCGTAGAAATCTCGCAGATCGAAATCCGTCTTGGAATAGCCCTCACGCTTCATGGCGAGTACCGCATTGGGTCCGGCATGGACGGAGCCATCAATCATCTTGGTAAAATGCACGCCCAAGAATGGAAAATCAGGATTCGGCACAGGATATATCAGAGTGTTCACCAACGATCGCTTTTCCGGTATCAATTCGAAGTACTCGCCCCGGAATGGAACAATCCTAGCCCCTGGCTCCGTGTCCGCCATTCGTGCCACTCGATCGCTGTGTAGACCCGCACAATTAACAACCACCCTGGCCTCAATCTCCCCAGAATCGGTTTGAATCACCTCAATGTTACCACGACCCACCATGCCTAGAACCTTGGTTCCAAATCGAACCTCTCCCCCGGCAGCGCGAATCATGTCGAGAAGCTTTTCACAGACGGCAGGGTAGCTCGTAATGCCGGTGGATTTGACTAGGACAGCTGCAACACAATTAACATGAGGTTCAATCTCTCGAACACGATCCGGCCCGACTTTCTCGACAGGAACTCCATTCTGGATACCACGCTGAAAGAGATGTTCTAGCTGGGGTAGCTCACTCGACTTGGTCGCTACGACCACCTTGCCGCTGACCTGATAGGCAATCCCATGTGTCTCACAAAATCTTACCATTCCCTCTGCACCGGATCTGGCGAAACGAGCTTTAAAGCTTCCTGGCTTATAATAAATTCCCGAATGAATGACCCCCGAATTTCTCCCAGTCTGATGCATGGCCGCCGACAGATCCTTCTCCAGCACCATGATGCGAGACCTAGGGAACTGCGTAGCAAGATGCATCGCTGTTGAAAGGCCAACAATACCACCGCCAATCACCACACAATCGTAACGCTCCATCAGATTCATTTTGTAATAGTCTTGATATGGTTTTTATCAACTTTCCCACAATTTCCACGGAGCATCTCCCCTAGCCCATACTTCCTCCAAAACCATCTTGTCACGCAAGGTGTCCATACTATGCCAGAATCCGTCATGTTTATAGGCAAAGAGCTTATCCTCGTTTGCCAGTTTTTTCATAGGCTCAGATTCCCATGACGTTTGGTCACCATCAATGTAATCAATCACCTCAGGCTCCATGACGAAGAATCCACCATTGATCCATGCTCCATCACCCAGGGGTTTCTCGTGGAAATTGGAAATTTTTGCACCCGCCCCAGTGAGGGTGAATGCCCCAAATCGACCTGGCGGCTGAACCGCTGTAAGCGTACAGAGAGCATTCTCTTTCCTGTGTAATTCGATGCATTCCACAATATTAACATCACACACTCCATCACCATAGGTCATGCAAAAAGTATCTCCATCCAAGTGTCCGGCAACCCGCTTTAACCTGCCACCCGTCAAGGTTCCCTCGCCCGTCTCTATACAGGTGATCCGCCACGGCTCAGCGTCACTGTTATGAATTATCGTCTGATGATTCCTGAGATCGTATGTCACATCGGAGGAAAAAGCGTGATAGTTAGCGAAGTAATCCTTGATCATGTGGCCCTTATATCCGCAACAGATGATAAAGTCGTTGATTCCACTCGCCGAATAAATCTTCATTATGTGCCATAATATCGGGCGATTGCCAATTTCTATCATCGGCTTCGGCCTGATCATACTCTCTTCACTGATACGAGTCCCATACCCACCCGCAAGAATTACTGCCTTCATAGATAATTTGTTATTAATTATATTAGATTAATATTCAAAACCGTGACAAGTAATCCATTTCTTGGATTACCTCAGAATGGACGGTGTAACTGTCCGGCAAGAAGAATTATTGTATCGGTACTTACTGATACGCGCAGGATTGCCTACAGCAATTGCATAATCAGGAATATCATGGACGACGACCGAACCTGCCGCAATAACAGCTCCACCTCCAATCTTCACTCCATTTAAAATAATCACCCCATGGCCAATCCAGGCCCCATCCCCCACAATAATGTCGCCCTTGCTCTTGAGCGGCTGATTCATAATATACGATCCATAATTGATGCTATGGTCATAAGAATAAAATGCACAACAAGGCGCAATCTCAACTTTACTGCCTATGATAATATTTGCAATGTATGCGTGAATGTGACAACCAGGTTGAATATGCGAACCTTGCCCAATCTCGATCCGCCCACCCATCCCTGTATTCAGGAACGAATCACCATAAATGTGGACGCCATCCTTCAAATCAACTAGACCACCGTCATTGGAACGGTTGATATTGACTCGATCCCCTATAAATACATGTTTGCCAAGCCTAGAATCGCCGGTCAAAACACGGGAACTTGGGCAAATGAAACCTCTCGCCGATCTAGTGGCAAGACAGGATCGTGGGTGATAAGGGCCCAAATGCCGGCAAGCAAGCCACGCTGATAATCGGCCCAATCCTTCTCCTCCCGACCGATTCAGCCAAAACCGTCTCCAACGAACCAATAATTTTCGTCTTAAGGTGGTAATCTGTATAGCCACGTGTTATGGACAGATCGCGATTTGGATTCATGAATCGCAAGATCAATGAGATGTGGACTCAACAACTGGTGTCGTGCGTGAGGACTGATTAACTAACGACTGCCAATTTCCCGCCTTCGCTTGATCGCGCGTATATAACTCTCTTCTTGCATGGTTCCAATTCGATCAGCACCGAACTCCTTAAGAATGCGTTGCCGAGCTGCACGGCCTATCCGCATGCGCTTTTCAGGTTCTGAGAGTAACTCAACCACTGCGTCGGCTATTTTCTGGGGATTTCCCGGCGGCACGAGTCGTCCAAATCGATCAGATTCAATCATAGTCGCCATTCCACCCGAGTCTGTGCCAACGACGCCACGCCCTGCTGCCATTGCTTCCAAACAAACATTTGGGAAATTGTCCCACAAACTTGGGAATACACATATGTCCGTGGCTGAATACACTCCCGATATATTACTGTATTCGACGAAGTCTATGAATTCTACTGCATGAGAATAATTTCTTAAAAGAAATTTCTTTAGGTAGTTACGCAAATCTCCGAGGGAGCATAAACTGGTATCACCAACGAAGCGAAATTTCACATTGGGGGTTTTTTTGAGTATTAAAGGTATAGCAAGAGACAACTCGATGACTCCCTTAAGGACCTGCAACCGCCCTATGAATGTGACGACATTCGTCATTGTGTCGATCGGGATGCTCAGAAGTCCTTGCAAAGGAATATATGGGTTGTTGATAATATGGATTCCAACCTGATCAGGTAACCATTCTGGAGTGAGTCTTGATACAATCTCTTTTGTAGGTGCTATGATATCATCTGCATCTTGTAAATGCTCACGCTCTATTTGATCTTTATGTCTTAAGAGATCGGGTTGCTCCAATACCTTCTTCGAGTTATCCCAGAAAATGGGATATCCATACACTCTAGATCTAATCATCCATAGTATACGGTCATACAATCGGGGCGTGTTTGGATATATTTGACTAAATCGCCAAAGGAGGATTGAAGGACTGTGAATTTTGATAACTAATGGAATATTTGGCACATGGCGCACCACTTCTCTGGCCTCGGCTTCTAGTTCAGGGCCTTCGATGACGTCGAAATTAACATCATTGTGTCTTGATAGAAAGTAGGATCCAAGAGATTGATGAAAACATTTATAGGCAACTTCTAGATCTCGCGTCTCATGGGATTTTAGCCTATGTACAATTACGCCATCCACGCATTCACGCTTCGTCTCTCCCCATCCGCCAGCAAACACTTCAACGTGATGACCACGAGCGTGCATGATGTTAGCGATCTGAAAAAAATAGGTCGCGATCCCGCCCTGGCTCGTTTCAGGTGGGTATTCAAATGTTATTAGAGCAATTTTCAATTTTTGTATTTGTTTCAAAGAAAATGAATATTGACTAATGACCTCATTGCTTTTCCCATCTCCATCCGTCCACGCAAGCAAGCCAGTTTCCGTCAGGCAATAGATGAGCATCTATGTGATGCATCCCGCATTCATTCCATCCCTCGTGAGACTCCATTAATATGGGATCAGTTGAAGCGGGTATTTCGCTATATGAGGTAAGCGTCAGTTCTATAATTTCGAATGCACGAACCCGTTGACCATAGTATGGATGACAGTCCTGGGCGAACCTTATTAAACGTCCGTTGTACAAGACCACTCTTCCACATGGACGAGCGATCGTCGGATCATCTGTAATGAGTGGGCTGGCGGGATGCTCCTGCCATGTTCCCATCAAATTGTCTGCATGGAAAAACCTCAAAGTATCCGCCTGACACGGTGGACCGCCACAGCCAGCAAATAACCACCATCTATCATTGAAATAGAATGGTGAGCAATCAACAAGAGCTTCTCCCTCCAGCAGGTTTCCTACGTAATCCCAGCGCGTGGGGAATTCTGTAGCCTTGTATAGCCGCACTGAATAATCCTGATTGGATTCGGGAATCATGAAATAATCTTGCTCAACTTTGAATACATACGGATATGAGAGATGAAAATCTTCTGCCAGGACAACCTGACGGTATTTCCAGTCACACCCATCGGCACTTGTCGCTAGTCCTATGATACCCTTACCTGCTGGACGAGATAAAATCTCAAAGAACATGTGCCATACTTCTTCATGGCGAATCATGAATGGATCCGCAACGTAAACGGCATCGACATCCGTAATACTAATATGACTTAGAACGGTTATTCCTTTATCCATAAGAGGTTGTAGCCTCAATGGAGAGACCCCTTTATAAATTGCTATAGAGAATACATCTCTCACCAGAGAAAAATCAGGACCAACCACTTTATTTGAACGAGTAAGTAATGCCGATATTTTATTATGTAATAATTTTACTAAATAACGAATTGAATCTTGATCAGGGATCAAATATTTATAAATAGACAAAGAATCCATTATTTTAACCTATATTACTTTTTTGAATAATAGTAAACCCATGGCTCCGTTGTCATTGAAATCTCAGAATCATTTAGTACTCTTCCGTCGACCTTTGATAGTGCTCTCACGTCATAGAATCCATGTCGCTCCAGTTCTTCAATTTGATGCGCTGGCTTGACATGGATGTGCTTGAATTCTCGATCCCCAGGATAAAAACCGTCCCAGAACTCGACTTGATCGCATCCAACTAGTTTATGAAGTGGTCCATTAATTTTAGAATTTAAAAAAACTCTTTTTATTTCTTTATAAAAACACCTAGGATATTTAGGTTTTTTAAATTTGTAGTAATGACTGATGAACCGAATGTTATGGGATGAGAAAACAAAGACTCCACCTGGACGTAGAACTCGCTTAACCGCGCTAAAACACGAATTTCTTGAACTTCCTGGGATGCAATCAAGACCATTGTAACTGAAAAGGACTAGATCGAACGAACTATCTTCAAAGTTCTTTAAACTTGTTGCATCTTCTACGAGAAAACTCGAATTGCCTGAATCATGTAAGTCTGCGAAACGGTCACGGCATCGATCAATCATTCCGTGAGCGATATCGACACCGACATAATTGCTAACGACAGGAATGTAGAATAGTGAAGTCCTGCCTGAACCCACTCCAAGATCGAGCATATCGCAATTCTTACCTCGCAAATCATGAAGCAATATTATCTCAGGCCACTCTAGATAAGCTGTTTCAAATGATTTCGTAATTTCCGGCTTACTGTATAACTTATCGATCTCATTCATAATTAATATTAATACCTGTAGTTATTTTTTATTATTTAATCAAATACCTTACATACTAATTCCGCTACTACTCCATGTGTGAGGGACCAGCACATATGAATCTCTCCATCCCTCGTGGTCCGTCTTCCCAGTTCCAAAAAAATCTCCATCTACTACACTTAAGGACGCTGCGTCACTAACATGATCCTGCATTTCTCCATCTCCTTCTATGTATATGTTTAATTGATAGTCACCACCAAGTAGTGGCCACGCTGGCACATGAATATCCACCCATCCATCCCCACTTATTTTAAGCTCTTTAGTAGAAGATAGGGCTGTAGAAAGGCCGAAATACCAGTTATTTTCACTTCCAATATCAACTATTATAATACATCGTTTAAGCTCTATACTTTTTTCAGACGAGTATGTTATTCTGACAAATACTTCATCACCTGACATCGCTGTTTTTATATTATTACCAGCACTATCCATCAATTTTAATCCCGTCATGCGCACTCGTCCTTTGCCAGTTCGGTCTGTCCTATCTGCCAGGTTAATTTTTGATCGATCAGTCCTACTTGCTGCGTATTTTTTAATGACCGCTTCCGTTCTGTCATCCATTACGATTTCTCCTTTTTCCAATAGTATGCAACGCGTGCACAGGTTTTGTATAGCAACAATTTGATGGCTAACTATTATAACTGTTCTCCCTTCTCTAGTGGATACTTCATTCATTTTTGAAATGCATTTTTTTTGAAACTCGCTGTCTCCTACGGCAAGCACTTCATCGACAATAAGTATTTCAGGCTCTAGGTGCGCTGCCACGGCAAATGCAAGTCTTACATACATTCCACTGCTATAACGCTTCACCGGGGTATCCAAGAACTTCTCTAGGCCCGAAAAATCCACGATTTCATCGAATTTTCGCTTAATCTCCGTTCGTTCCATTCCAAGGATCGCCCCATTCAGGTAGATATTTTCACGTCCCGTGAGCTCGGGATGAAATCCCGTGCCGACTTCTAGTAAGCTAGAGACGCGCCCTCTCAGGTGGATCCGCCCCTGAGTGGGTTCGGTGATCCGGCTGAGTATCTTAAGTAAGGTCGATTTGCCTGCGCCGTTGCTGCCGATAAGGCCGACGACCTCCCCTTCCTTGATTTCAAGATTGAGGTCTCGCAGAGCCCAGAACTCTTCGTTCTTTGCACGTTTCACCCTGGGGCCCTTGCGTAGTCTCTGGAACGGTGCTCGTACCGCCTGCTCCAACGTATGGCGGAGTCCGTCACCTTTTTGTGACTGGAGCCCGATCATATAACGTTTGGATAGATTTTCAACAGTGATGATCGATTCGCTCATAGGTTCTTAATTTTTTTATCTTTTAGAAACTCAGCGGGGTGTCTATGGCCGAAGATCAAATCACGTCGGCAAATGTACGTTCAGTTTTTCGGAAATACCATATTCCGGTGATGATTATCAAAATGACACCCGCCGTCGAAAGCGCGAATCCTGGCCAATACATATCAGTCTCTCCTAGGAGTGACCACCGGAAGCCGTCGATCACTCCCGCCATTGGATTCAATGAATATAACAAGCGCCATTCTTGAGGAATCACGGTGCTACTGAATCCCACAGGAGATATATACAATCCGAATTGGATCGCGAATGGAACGATGAATCGAAAATCGCGGTAGCGGACCATTAGCGCGGACATCCACAATCCCGTGCCAAATGCGGTTGCGAAGGCGACAAACACGAATGCCGGAAGCATCGCAATCTTCAAGCTAGGCATGTAGCCATAGTATAGCATGAGTAATATCATCAATATCGCTGAAATAAGAAAATCAACGAAACTGGTGATTACGCTGCTGATGGGTATTACAAGTCGTGGAAAATAGACTTTCGAGATCATGCCTCCATTTGCTACAAGGCTATTACCGCTTTCTGTGAATGCGTTGGCGAAGAACTGCCATGGCAGCATGCCACTGAACACTAGTATGGGATATGGCACGCCAGCCGATGGCATTTTGGCTAATTTCCCGAAAATGAATGTCAGGACAAGCATCGTCATTATTGGGCGGATCACAGCCCATGCGACTCCAATGATCGTTTGCTTATATCGGACAAGTATGTCTCTCCATGCGAGGAAATACAACAATTCGCGGTATTTCCAAAGGTCTTTCCAATATTGCTTCTCGATTCTTCCGGATTCGATGATGAGTTCAGGCATGGTATATCAAGGGTAAGTAAAAAAATTAATGACCACACGGATCAATAATGTCAGTAGCGCGGTCCGAATGATCTCATGTTGGGATAACCAGGTCACTATCATTCATATACTGGTAATTTCATCCGCTGTACTACATGCCCGCGAGACTGATAATGGTTTACCGCACCTGTCGGAAAACGTGTATCGACGATTTAAGCTTATAGTGCTGCTGGACATCGAATGAATGCACAAGTGCGTAGGCACCCTCTGGATAAATCCGGGCCAGTCTCTCAAGGGTCTCCTGCAGTTCTCCGCTCATTGATTTGAAGTCCATGAGCGAACCTACACGATAGCAGGCATGGTTTAGCTGGCGAGCATACAGGCTACTGATGAGGCTGAACTCCCCGCGTAAGGAATCTGCATACGTTTCCAAGCAAGCAACATATGCACGAAGCGTCCGCGAGAATCCCATGGCCGTGGGAGCGGCGCGCGAGGCGCTTTCCGGGTTCTCATAGTAATAGTAATAAGTCCCTGGTAATGTGATCACGCGGTGGGCGTTGGCAAAGCAGCCGATATTGACGATATAGTCCTCACTTGCATCGACCCGTCTCTCCAAGTGCATCAAGGCGAAAGGTCTAATCAGATCCGCGCGATACAGCTTGTTCCAAAGAACGCCCGATCCAAACTCGAGCTGGCAAAATCGCTCTAGTAGACGGTAATCAATGGCTTTGCGACGGCGGAAACGCACCTTATGACGGCCGCATTGGCCAATCCCAGTTGCCAGTACAGCCCCGCAGACCACGATGTCTGCACCCGGAAAAGTCGTCGCTTCGTTGAGAAGCGCAGCGATCATTTTGGGATCGATCCAATCATCTGCATCTACAAATGCCAGATATTCACCCCCGGATTCCCTGACGCCACGTGCTCGCGCGGCATGTACGCCTACGTTTTCGAAGAGACGGATGACTTTGATTCGTGGATCTAAAACAGCGAGGTCATCGAGAATTGCCAGGGTGTCATCAGCCGAGCAATCGTTGACCACAATGACCTCAATCTCTCGATGGGTTTGTCGCAATATCGACTCGACACAACGCCGGATCTGGCTTCCAGCGTTAAATGCTGGCACAATGATCGAGACGAGTGTGGGCAAAGCCAGCATTTTTTAGGACTTCAGAGCGATGAACTCCTCGGAGAAGTTCTTAGAATGTTCCGCCTCGGGCGCGGTCGCGGCTTGCAGTAGCAATTCACAAAACACGTGTACTGGGTCGCGGGGAATTCGATTTCGGATACTCTCATACGCTGCTAGACCCATGTCGCGTAACCGATCCCGTTCTATCCAAGCTCGCTCCAGTGCCTCATCAACCGCGTCCACGGTGGGCCCCACCGCTAGAAATCCAGTGACCCCATCCTCCAGTTGTTCTGCATTCCCAGACACGTTGGTTACTAGACAGGGTCGCCCGTACAACATCGCCTCGGTAACTACGAGTGGAAGCCCCTCGTGACGTGAAGGTAAAATGAGCATCTCGTTTCGTTGCCAGATTTGATCCAGTTCGGAGACCTGGCCGCGGAAAGTGACTTGGGCATCGAGGCCAAGCATGCTCTTCGTGCGTATCAGTGCCTGTTCTGAAAATCCGTTGCCATAGAGATTGAGGTGGACAGCGCGGTCTCTCCAGCGAGCTCGGGAAAATGCGCGAAGCAAGAGATCAACCCCTTTATGCCCCGGCTCAAGCCGACCGACAAAGGCCCATTCTGCGCGTTCTGTATCCGCAGGCCAGGTAAACGGGGTCTCCCATGAAGCGTTATTTGGATTGACGACGACCTGAAATTTCGGGTCGTCGAAGCCAAGCTGGCAGACCGTGCTTTCACGGTTTGCATGACTCACAAAAAATGCGGCTTCGGCACCCTGGTAGATCGAGCGCCATTCCGCCACTTCAGTGTCGCGTGGCCACGTAGCTTCGCTCACACTTTGGATGATAAGCACATATTTTTGGCCCCGCTGTTGGCAGGTTCTTACGGGATCACCCGGAAAGCTGTTTCCTCCGCTGGAAAACACGACCAGATCAGCATCACCGGCACCGTACGCCATCGTGTGGATTGGTGGGAACCACCCGATTAATTGGATCACTCGGTTAATCCCCTGCGTGCACCACGAACGCAGAAACGTGTAGCGCCCGCCCCAGAATGACACTTCCGCGCCTAGATTCTGCAGCTCGCTGACGCGAGGGTGGCGGATGGCTTCTGGCCACCACTTCATGGAAACAGAAACTTGCGCCTTATGTTGCTGGAGCCAAAGCGCAGCCTTGGAGTAGAGTTCCTCACTGCCCCCCCAGGGGCTGCGCCGGAGAAAGCTGACGAAATGGATGTGCCTTCCCATGCGAGTTTGATTCAAGAAGTGGTTAAATGAGGTGATCACATGCTGTAGCGGTAGAACTCTTTCTGAAGCGCGCGAACGCGAGCTGCAGGATAGATGCGCTTCAGCCCGAAAGTCACACTGCTGGATGCCGTTCGCAGCAAGTTGCGGGCCGCCCCTGGTGGCCGTTTCAGTCCCACAGTTACAAGCGGAAGCCAGAACCAGAGAAGCAGCGCGGTAAGCGGCACCCGTTCTGACTCATAGCTGCGGTATATCTCGTGAATCTCCTGAATGATTTTGGACTGTCCGACCAGCGACTTGTTGTCACCGGTGAAGCGATTGATGCTTAAGGTCTTTTCGATGGCTTTCCAGTGGGAACTGCAGGTCTGGAGTCGGCACCAAAGCTCGCGATCCATGCAGTAGTGCAATTCGCGACGGAGAACTTGTTCCCGCTTCACTGCCGCTCTCCGGAAGAAGCAGCTAGGCTGCCAAACGCCGAATAGATAAGGCATCGCTTGGATCGACTCCACCGACGAACGAAGCACTCCATTTTTCTCCGGCGTATCCTCATAGGTGCAGAGACAATGCCCGACGACGACATCACATTCGGGCTCTTTAGCGAATGCTTCGGCCACATTCCAGAGCGCTCCCGGCATTAGGAGGTCGTCACTGCAGAGCCATTGGAGGATCTCTCCTGTGCTGCGATCAAATCCTTTGTTAATCGCGTCAGACTGGCCCCCGTCCGGTTCGCTGACCCACCCCGTGAGCCAAGTTTCATATTTTTGAATGATCTCCACGGAGTGATCCGTGCTGCCGCCGTCCATTATCGTAAGTTCCAGGTTGGGATACCCTTGGAGAAGAACGGAGCGGATCGCTTCTTCGATATATCGACCTTGATTGAAGCTCGGAATCACAATGCTGATCCGCGGTGGCACCCGCTCGCTCGTAGCCTCTTCCATAGACATTGTCGGCACTTCGGTCCATGGCCAACCAGACTCTCTATGAGGGGGAATGGGAAGAGATGAGAGGAGCGAATTCATGGATGATAAAAACGTCTTTTAGCAGTGGTTCATTGCTTTGCCCTATGAGCCGGACCCGGAAAATCAGGCCAGTGGTTAAGCTATGATTGCGGTGTGTGGGAGCGGCATTAAAACCGAACCGAACACACACAAAATGAAAGGCAAACGAAGAAGACACGATCCCGAATTCAA
>Ga0194063_10001287_pt1 | contig 16464 bp, 14 predicted proteins | sample SepL3720m_MetaG_FD_155459 | JGI IMG/M metagenome (GOLD analysis project Ga0194063, IMG submission 155459) | Anoxic zone freshwater microbial communities from boreal shield lake in IISD Experimental Lakes Area, Ontario, Canada - Sep2016-L373-20m | ecosystem: Environmental > Aquatic > Freshwater... | reverse complement strand
CCTGGACGGCTTCAAGCAGGTGAACGACCGGTTGGGGCATCACGCGGGTGACGACCTCCTGCGCGAGGTGGGATCGGTCATGAGAGGCCAGCTCCGGCCCAGTGACGCTGCTTCCCGTACCGGCGGCGACGAGTTCTTGATCCTCCTTCCGAACACGTCGGGAGAGGAGGCAGCGGTCGTCATGTCCCGTCTGGTGAAGGAGCTGCCCCTCGGCTGCTCCTTCGGCATCGCCGAATGGTTCCCTGGGCGCAGCTTCGAGGAGTCAGCGAAGGTTGCCGACGCCCGCATGTTCGAGCACAAGAAGCGGTGCGTGATCGAGCCCCGTTGACGGATTGGTGTCGCCGCCCTCACTCGCCTTCGGCGGCCAACGTCTCGAGATCCTGACCCGTCACGCGGTGGACGGTCCACTCGTCCATCGGCACGGCGCCGAGATTCCGGTAGAAGCCCAGCGCTGGCTCGTTCCAGTCCAGGACCCACCACTCCAAGCGGCCGTAGCCGTTGTCGACGCACTCGCCGGCGAGCGTCGACAGCAGGCGCTTGCCGTATCCGCTGCCGCGAAGTTCGGGGCGCACATAGAGGTCCTCGAGGTAGAGGCCGTTCCTGCCCAGCCACGTGGAGAAGTTCAGGAACCAGATGGCGAATGCGCCCAGCCGATGCCCATTGCCCTCATGGTCGACCACGTGCGCGAATACTCGGGGATTGTCACCGAAGAAGGCTGCTAGGTACTGCTGCTCGGTGGCCACGGCCTGCTCCGGCGCCCGCTCGTAGTCGGCCAGATCGCGGACCATCGCGAGGATCTCCGGGATGTCGTCGGGTCGGGCGCGGCGGATGGTTCCCTGAGGCATCGGGCCAGCCTAACGTCGCCTGGGGTAGTACTACCGCCTGCTGGCGTGTAGTAGCCGCAAGGTGCGATTGCCGCTTCGACGCGGCGGGCCAGATGCTTGGGGCAACGAAAAGAACACCCCCACACGAGCCCAAGGAGAACCCCATGAACGCCAAAGCCCTTCGCCTCATCACCATCACCGCCGCCGTCGCACTGACCTCGCTGGGCACCGTCTCAGCCGCCCAGGCCCAGGGTGCCGACGACACCGCCCCGCAGGTCCAGTCCTCGGCCAGCGCGACGCCGGGTGCCGATGACGCCACGGGTGGCGTCATCGGCGCCGATGACGCCACCCCGCACGTGTCCGGCGCCGATGACGCCACCCCGCACGTGTCCGGCGTCGACGACTCCGTCACGGGCGCGAAGAGCGCCTCGGCGAGCTCGTCGAGCACCTCGCACCGCCACGGCGCCAAGCCGAAGCACAAGGCCGGCAAGCGCCACTCCGGCGTGCACACCGCTGCGCACAAGTAGACCCCACCCCCGCGGCGCGCCCCCGCCGCCACGAGAGCCCCTGATCCGGACCGGGATCAGGGGCTCTCGCCTGCGGCGTTCACGGGGTTAGGCCTGCTTGGTCTCCCAGAAGATCGCGGCGATCTCGTCGATCTTGGCGAGTAGTTGGTCGGCGACGGCCACGTCAGTCGTGCCCTTGGTGCCGCCTGCGCCGGCCAGCTTCGTGGCCTCGTTGAACAGGCCGTTCAGCTGCGGGTACTTCTCGAAGTGCGGCGCCTTGAAGTAGTCGGTCCACAGCACCCACAGGTGCTCCTTGACCATGTTGGAGCGGTCCTCCTTGATGGCGATGGCGCGGGCCTTGAAGTCGGGGTCGTCGGATCCGTGGTATTTGGCCATGCAGGCCTTGACGGACTCCGCCTCGATGCGGGCCTGGGCGGGGTCGTAGACGCCACAGGGCAGGTCGCAGTGGGCGTACGCGCTGGTGCGCGGGGCGAGCACGGTCGAGACGAGACGCTTGAGCATGGGACTCCTTCAGTGACAGGTCGGGACGTGCCCTAGACGATAGCGCCGATGCTCGGGCACGGCACGCGGCAGGATGGGCGGGTGCTGCCCTTCACCCGCGTCCGCGTCATCGGGCCTTCCATGGAGCCTGCCGTCCGCAACGGTGAGTGGTGGCTCGTGCGTCGCACGCGGGACATCGCGGCCGGGCAGGTCGCCCTGCTGGTGCACCCGAAGCGGCCCGACGCCCTGGTCGTCAAGCGCGTCGACCACCGTGGGACGGAGGGCTGGTGGGTGCTGGGCGACAACTCGGAAGCGAGCGAGGACAGTCGCCAGTTCGGCGAGGTTAGCGACGAGGGCATCGTCGGGCGACTGGTCTGGCGCTATCACCCGCTCCGTCGGCAAGGATGACGTCGTGAACCTGGCCCAGTTGAACATCGCCACCATGCTCGAGCCGCTCGACTCTGCGCGCATGGCGGACTTCGTCGCCCAGCTCGCCGACGTCAACGCGGCGGCGGAGGCAGCCGACGGGTTCGTCTGGCGGCTCAAGGACGAGGACGGCCCGGGCTCGACGAGCTACCGACTGCTCGGCGCCGACGACATCATCGTGAACCTGTCGGTGTGGCGGGACCTCGCGTCGCTGCGCGAGTTCGTGCTGGGCCAGGCCGGGCATCGTGCCGTGCTCGCCCGTCGACGCGAGTGGTTCGACAAGGCGTCGGTGCCGATGACCGTGTGCTGGCTCGTCGAGGATGGACACGAACCGACCCTCGACGAGGCCGAGGCCATGCTGCTCAGGCTTCGGGCGGACGGGCCCAGCGAGCGCCTGTTCCCGTTCACGTATCGGGACTGAGCCGAGTGATGCGCGGGTAGGGTCGCCTCATGTTCGCCGTATATGCCGCTGGCATGGATGCTGCCGACCCGCTGTCCTGGCTGCGCGTGGGGGAGATCGAGCAGCCGCCGACGCCGGAGGACTGGGTCGACGTCCACGTCCGCGCTGCCAGCCTCAACCACCACGACCTGTTCTCGCTGACGGGACAGGCGCTCGCCGCCGACCGCGTGCCCATGATCCTGGGCACCGACGCGGCAGGGGTCACGGCGGACGGTCGCGAGGTGGTCGTCTATGCGGTTGTCGGCGATGCCGCTGCCGGCTCAGGCGACGAGACCCTCGATCCACGGCGCAGCCTGCTCAGTGAGTTGTACCCGGGAACGTTCGCCGATGTCGTGCGCGTGCCGGCTCGCAACCTCATCGACAAGCCGGCTGGGCTGTCCTTCGAGCAGGCTGCCTGCCTGCCCACCGCGTGGCTGACCGCCTACAAGATGATCGTGAAGAAGTCGGCCACTGCGGCCGGCGACACCATCCTCGTGCAGGGTGCGGGCGGGGGAGTCTCGACCGCGTTGATCGTGCTCGGACGAGCGCTTGGACGCCGCGTCTGGGTGACCACTCGTGACGAGGAGAAGCGCGCCTGGGCCCTGTCCATCGGCGCGGACCAGGCGTTCGAGTCCGGCGCCCGCCTCCCTGAGCGGGTCGATGCGGTGATGGAGACGGTCGGCCAGGCGACGTGGGGGCATTCGCTCAAGGCGCTACGTCCCGGCGGCGTCGTCGTCATCTCGGGCGCGACGTCGGGGGCGAACCCGCCTGCCGACCTCAATCGGGTGTTCTTCCTGCAGCTCAGCATCGTCGGCTCGACGATGGGCACGCAGGCCGAACTTGCCGAGTTGCTGTCTTTCATGGCGGAGCACGATGTGCGACCGGTGATCGACCGTGTCCTGCCGATGGCCGACGCCGCGGAGGCGTTTGCACTGATGCACGCCGGTGACGTGCACGGGAAGCTGGTACTCACCCGCTAGTCGGGGAGGTCGTCGTCCTCGTCGTCGAGGCGCGCCATCCACGTCGCGAGGCGCTCGATGGGGGTCTCGAACTCGGGGTTGATGTCGACGAACTCGCGCAGCCGCTCGGCCACCCACGCGATCGACACGTCCTCCTCGCCGCGGCGCTTCTCGAGCTCCTCGATGCCTCGGTCGGTGAAATACATGGCTACGCGAACGCCTGCTCGACCACGGCACGCTGCTCCTGCTCGTGGCGTTGGTGGGTGCCGACGGCCGGCGACGACGATGCGGGCCGGGTCACGGCCGTCATCGGGCGCTTGATGATCGCCGGCAGGTTCATCGCCACGAAGCTCCACGCGCCCTGGTTCGCCGGCTCCTCCTGCGCCCACACCATCTCCGCGTTCGGATAGGCCTCGAGCGCCGGGGGCAGCGTGCGGAACGGCAGCGGGTAGAGGCGCTCGAAGCGCAGGATCGCCACATCGGTGATCCCGTTCTTCTCGCGATGAGCAGCGAGGTCGTAGTACACCTTGCCGCTGCACATGATCACCTTGCGGATCTGCGGTCCGGTGAAGCCCGGGTCGGTGATGAGCGGGTGGAAGTGGCCGCTGGTGAACTCGGCCTTCTTCGACACTGCCTGCTTGGCGCGCAGCAGCGACTTCGGCGTGAAGATGATCAGCGGGCGGGTGATCGTGGCGTTCGCCTGTAGTCGCAGCAGGTGGAAGTACGACGCCGGCGTCGTCGGCATCGCCACGATCATGTTGTCCTGCGCGCACATCTGCAGGAAGCGCTCGATCCGGGCCGACGAGTGATCGGGGCCCTGGCCTTCGAAGCCGTGGGGGAGCAGCAGGGTGACGGACGACTTCTGGCCCCACTTCTGCTCGCCCGATGAGATGAACTCGTCGACGATCGTCTGGGCGCCGTCGGTGAAGTCCCCGAACTGCGCCTCCCACATCACCAGCGCGTCGGGACGGGCGACCGAGTAGCCGTACTCGAAGCCGACCGCGGCGTACTCGCTGAGCAGGGAGTCATAGACGTAGAGCTTGCCGCCATTGCGGTAGCACTGCTTCAGCGGCTTGTACTGCCAGCCGGTCTCCTTGTCGACGATCACCATGTGGCGATGGCCGAACGTGCCGCGGCGGACGTCCTGGCCGGCGAGTCGAACCGTCCGGCCCTCCATCAGCAGGCTGCCGACGGCGAGTGCCTCCGCCATGCCCCAGTCGATCGCGTCCTCGGCGACCATGGTGGCCCGCCGCTGCAGCTGCGGCTGCAGGCGCTGGTGCACGGTGAAGTCCTCCGGCATCGTCAGCTGGGAGGCGATGACCGTCTCGATCTCCTCCTGCGTGATCGCGGTGTCGATGTCGGTGGCCGGTCCCTGTGGTTCCAGGCTGCGCTGACCGTCGCTGAGGATGTCGTCCTCGTCATCGTCGAACGGCGCGGAGCTCGCATCGGCGTGCGTCTCCTGGAAGATCCGCTCCAGCTGCTCCTGGAAGTGGCGCAACGCCACCTCTGCCTCGTCGAGGGTGATGTCGCCACGCCCGATCAGCGCCTCGGTGTAGTGCTTTCGCACAGAGCGCTTCTGGTCGATGATCGCGTACATCAGCGGCTGGGTGAGCGACGGATCGTCGGCCTCGTTGTGGCCGCGCCGGCGGTAGGCGACCAGATCGATGACGACGTCCTTGTGGAAGGTCTGGCGGAAGTCGAAGGCCATCTCCGCGACGCGGACGACGGCCTCGGGATCGTCGCCGTTCACGTGGAAGATCGGCGCCTGGATCATGCGGGCGACGTCAGTGGCGTACACCGACGACCTGCTGTACTTCGGGCTGGTCGTGAAGCCCACCTGGTTGTTGACGACGACGTGGACGGTGCCGCCCGTCTTGTAGCCCTGGATCTGCGACATCTGCAGCGTCTCGGCGACCACGCCCTGCCCGGCGAATGCCGCATCGCCGTGGATGAGCACGGGCAGCACGCTGAAGCCGTCGCCGTACGGGAGTTGGTCCTGCTTCGCGCGCACGATGCCCTCGAGGACGGGGTTGACGGCCTCGAGATGCGACGGATTGGCCGCGAGGTAGACGCGCGTCTGCTCGCCGTTCGGCGCGGTGAACACACCCTGCGTTCCCAGGTGGTATTTCACGTCGCCGGAGCCTTGCACCTGGTCGTCGCCGAAGTCGCCCTCGAACTCACGGAAGATCTGGCCGTAGGACTTGCCGGCGATGTTGGTGAGGACGTTGAGCCGGCCGCGGTGCGGCATGCCGATCGCGACCTCGACGATGCTGTCGGCGGTCGCCGAGATGAGCACCGCATCGAGCAGGGGGATGAGGGACTCGCTGCCTTCCAGTGAGAAGCGCTTCTGCCCGACGAACTTCGTCTGCAGGAACGACTCCAGGGCCTCGGCCTCGTTGAGCTTGTGCAGGATGCGCAGTTGCTCCTCGCGATCGGTGCGCTCGTGCGGGCGCTCCACGCGGTCCTGGATCCACTTGCGCTGCTCAGGATCCTGGATGTGCATGTACTCGATCCCGATGGTGCGCGTGTACGAGTCACGCAGGACGCCGAGGATCTCGCGCAGCTTCATCAGGGGCCTGCCGCCGAAGCCGCCGGTGGCGAACTCGCGGTCGAGGTCCCACAGCGTGAGCCCGTGCTGCAGCACGTCGAGGTCCGGATGCATCCGCTGGTGGTACTCGAGCGGATCTGTGTCGGCCATGAGGTGTCCGCGAACGCGGTAGGCGTGGATGATCTCCTGAACGCGAACGGTCTTGCTCAGGTCGGTCTCGTGCCCGGTTGAGATGTCACGGGCCCAGCGGATGGGCTCGTAGGGGATGCGCAGCGACTTGAAGATCTCGTCGTAGAAGTCGTCCTCGCCCAGCAGCAGGTGGTGGATGCGGCGCAGGAACTCACCAGACTGCGCGCCCTGGATGATGCGGTGGTCGTAGGTCGACGTCAGCGTGAGGGTCTTCGACACCGCGTTGCGCGCGATGGCCTCCTCGGACGCGCCCTGCCACTCGGCCGGGTACTCCATCGCGCCGACTCCGACGATGCAGCCCTGGCCGCTCATCAGTCGCGGAACGGAGTGGACGGTGCCGATGCCGCCTGGGTTCGTCAGCGAGATGGTGGTGCCGACAAAGTCATCGACGGTCAGCTTGTTGGTGCGCGCCTTGCGCACCAGGTCCTCATAGGTGGCCCAGAAGGCCGCGAAGTCCATGGCCTCGGCGCTCTTGATGCTCGGGACGAGCAGCTGACGCGTACCGTCAGGCTTAGCGACGTCGATCGCCAGTCCGAGGTTGATCGTCGTGTTGCGCACGACGGCCGGCTTGCCGTCGACCTCCGTGTAGGCGTAGTTCATCGCCTCGTTGCCGACCAGTGCTCGAACCACGGCGTAGCCGATGAGGTGCGTGAAGGAGACCTTGCCGCCGCGCCCGCGGGCCAGATGGTTGTTGATCACCACGCGGTTGTCCATCACGAGTTTGGCCGGGACGGCGCGGACGCTGGTGGCGGTCGGGACCGACAGGCTGCTCTCCATGTTCCCGACGACGCGGGCCGACGGGCCCTTGAGGATGACGACATCGTCCTCACCCGATGGGGCGTGTGCAGCTGCCGGCGTCACAGGGGTTGGCGTGGGTGAGGCCGGAGCCGGTGCGGCGGGAGCGGAGGGGCCTGGAGCAACTGGTGCGGGAGCGGGGGCGGGAACGTGCGGCTCCTGCACGACGACGGTCGGCTCAGGAGTGGGCGCAGGGGCGGTCTTGGCGGCCAGCGGCGAGTAGCCCGGGGGCGTATAGCCGTCGAAGAACTCCCACCATGCCGGGCTCACCGAGTCGCGGTCCGCGAGGAACTGCTGGTAGATCTCGTCGACCAGCCACTCGTTGGGGCCGAAGCCCGCCATCTGGCTCTCGGGCGGCGGAGTGGCCACTGCTGGTCCTTTCGGGCGTCATGCGGTGCTGGGATCGCTGGGTCAACACTAATGCGCCTCGGTGGTGATGCCCGAGGCCTCGTTCCACATGCCGGACCGGACCGCTGGAGGCGACCCACCGCCTCAGGTGATGTCGCGGCGCAGGGTCGTCCGCGACGCAATCGCCGCGAAGACGACGGCGTATCCCAGGAGGACGAGGGCGCCGCCCCAGGCGGGCAGTCGGTCCGCTGCCGTGATGCCGCCGGTCGGATCGGCCCGGACGGCGACGTCCATGGCGGAGTTCAGCGCTCCGCCGGGCAGCCACTTGCTCACGGCAGGCAGCAGGAGCGAGATGAGGGCCTCGATCAGGAGGATCCACACGAGCGCCAGGATCACCGCGGCGATCTGGCTCTTGATCAGCGCGCCCAGGCTCACCCCGACGATGGCGTCCAGGGCGAAGCCGATGACGGCACCGAGCAGCACCGATCCGATGGCTGACGCCGTGATCGGCGCGTGCTCGAAGGGGGAGAGGACCACTGCGGCCACCACCACGACGATGGCCGTGACGATGACGGCCGTCACTGCGCCGAAGATGGCGAACAGGCCCATCTTCGCGACAAGCACGCGCCCACGCCGCGGCGTGGACAGGTACGTGGAGGTGATGGTCATGTGGCGGTACTCACCCGACATCGCAATGATGCCGAGGATGAGGACGAAGGTGGCCGCGGCGCCCACCTGAGCGAGCAGGGTCGTGATGTAGTCGGGGTTGAGCAGCAGATTCCCGGACAGTGCGCCAGGGGAGCCGGGAATGGTTCCGCTGGCCACGAGCGCGAGGGCCACGACGTTCATGCAGCTGAAGATCACGGCGATGCCCATGAGGACCCACACCATCTTCGTGGTGCGAACCTTCCGCCACTCGGAGGCGAACAGGCGCGAGAACGATCCGTTCATGCGTCGCCCCCGGTCAGCTCGAGGAACAGCCGCTCGAGATCCTGCGTCTGGCTGGCCAGCTCGTGCAGTTCGCAGTTGTGCACGAACGCCAGATGCCCGACCTGCTCGGCCGTCATGCCGTTCACGGTCAGGGCGCCGTCGTCGCCGATGTCGACGGTGACGTGGGCATCGCCCGCTGCGCGGAGGACATCAGCGAGACGGGCAGCCTCCGGTGCGCGGACCAACGAGACGAGCCTGCCGGTGGCCTCGATCTCGCTGAGCGCACCGGCATGGACGAGCTTGCCGCGGCTGATGATGACCACGTCATCGACCGTCTGCTGGACCTCCGAGAGCACGTGGCTGGAGACCAGCACGGTGCAGCCGCTGGCGGCCTGGTCGCGCAGGAAGAACCGGAGCCACGCGATGCCCTCGGGGTCAAGGCCATTCGCAGGCTCGTCGAGGATGAGGACGTCCGGCTGGCCGAGGAGGGCAGCGGCGAGCGCGAGACGTTGCCGCATCCCGAGCGAGTACTCCACCACCCGCCGACGCGCGGCGTCTGTCAGGCCGACGGTCTCGAGCACGTCATCGACGCGGGAGTCGGGCAGTCCGGCGGCCGCGGCCACGACGCGCAGGTGGTTGCGGGCGGTGCGGCCCGGGTGGAAGCCGCTCGCCTCGAGTGCGGCGCCGACGGCGCGGGTGGGGTCGGGCAGCTCGTGATACCGGCTGTCGCCGATCAGAGCGCTGCCCGACGTGGGGGACACCAGGCCGAGCAGGCACCGCAGGGTCGTCGTCTTGCCCGATCCGTTGGGGCCGAGGAAGCCGGTGACGCGACCAGGCTGAACGGTGAAGCTGAGGTCGTCGACCGCGGTGACCGGTCGGCGGTGGCCGAACACCTTGGTGAGTGACTCGACTTGCAATGTGACCCCGGGCACCCGTCCACGCTATCGCGGACCGGGCCGGATGCGTCAGGTCAGGCGGCGGCGTTCTCGCTGATCTCCTCCAGGGACTTGCCCGTGGTCTCTGGCACCTTGAACTTGACGAAGAAGATCGACGCGAATGCGAAGACCGTGAAGATCGCGTAGGCGATGGTCAGGCTGTGCGCGGCGATCGGGGGGAAGGCCGTGGAGACCATGAAATTGGCGATCCACTGCGCCGCTGCCGCGAGTGCGAGGGCGGCTGCGCGGATCCTGTTGGGGAATATCTCGCCGAGCAGGACCCAGACGACGGGTCCCCATGACATCCCGAAGAACACGACGTAGAGGTTGAAGGCGAGGACGGCGAGCGTGGAGGTGGCCCCTTCGAGCACCGGATCCATTCCTCCGGTGGCGTTGGCGACCTGCGGAGCCGAGCCGAAGATGAGCGTGAGCATCGCGAGGGTGACGACCATCCCCGACGAGCCGATCAGGAGCAGCACCTTGCGGCCGACGCGGTCGACGAGCGCGATCGCGACGAGCGTCGTTGCGACGTTGATGGCGTTGGTGATCATGGAGGTCTGGAACGCCTGGTCCTGAGTGAAGCCGACGGACTCCCAGATGAGGTTCGAGTAGTAGAAGACGGCGTTGATTCCCACGAACTGCTGGAAGGCCGACAGCAGGATGCCGATCCAGACAATGGGCATCAGGCCGAACTTGGGTCCGCGGAGGTCGCCCATCGAGAACTTGTGGTTGCTGTCCATCGTGTGCTCGATCTCGACGACCTTGGCGTGCTGGTCGCTGGTGAACACGGTCTCGAGCACTGCCTGGGCTTCGTCCAGCCGACCCTTCTCGACCAGGTATCGGGGAGACTCGGGGATCCGCAGGGCCATCAGGAAGTAGAGGGTTGCGGGGATGAGCATGACGAGGAACATCCATCGCCAGGCCTCGATGCCGAACAGCCAGTCGGACTCGGAACTGCCCGCGGCCCGCACGATCAGGTAATTGGTGACCCCCGTCGCGAAGATGCCCAGGACTATGGCCAGCTGCTGGAGCGAGCCGAGTCGCCCGCGCAGCTGGGCGGGGGAGATCTCCGCGATGTACATCGGGGCGACGACGCTGGCGACACCGATTCCTGCGCCCCCGATCAGACGCCACATCATCAAGATCTCGACGCTGGGCGGGAAGGCCGTGCCGATTGCGCTCGCACCGAACAGCACTGCGGCGATCAGCATCACCCGCCGCCGCCCGAAGCTGTCGGCGAGCTGGCCCGCAAACCAGGCCCCGACCGCGGAGCCGATGAGCGCGATCGAGACCACGAAGGCCATCAGGCCAGAACTGAGCCCGAAGGTGTTCGCGATGGCGGTGTTGGCCCCGTTGATCACCGCTGAGTCGAATCCGAAGAGGAAGCCGCCCATCGCGGCGGTGCTGGCGAGGCGGACGACCCGGCCGGTCCGGTACCCCTCCGCGGGTCCGCTGGCAGCCATGACGGGTGCGCCGTGTGCCATTCCATCCTCCGTGATCTTCATCACAAGGGCGTTGCCTCGGCCCCAATCGGGGCCGTATGGGGACCGTAGCGTCAAATGCACAAGGACGTGGGCCTTACCCTTGTGCAGTGTCCTTCCCCTCCGGTGCCCGGCTGATAGCGCTCGCCTGCTCGACCGCGGTCGTGTCGGCTCTCATGCTCGCCGGGCCGGCTCATGCAGTCGACACCCCGACGCCCACCCCGACTCCGCCGGCGGCCGCGACGACGCCCGGAGCACCCACGGTCACGAAGATCAAGGCCGGCCCGGGGATCGGGCAGCTGACCGTTTCGTTCCTTCCGCCGGACTCGACGGGCGGCGCCCCGATCTCCAGCTACGACATCAGCGTCGACGCCGGCGTCACCTGGTGGCCCTGCGCGCCGACTCCGGGCGTGTGCATGCTGACGAACCTCACGGTCGACCGGCTCTACAGCGTCGTGATGCGGGCCCAGAACGGCATCGGTCCCGGCCCGGCCAGTGCGCCGGTCACGGGGACCCCGATCGTGCCGCCGGGCGCCGACCCCGACAAGCCGGTCAAGCTGCCGTCGCCGCACATCTGGGTCAACGCGTCCTTCAACGCCGAGAGCAACGGCCTGGGCGTCAACGGCGCCACCGCGAAGCTCGGCGTCGGAACGCTGCCCCAGTTGACGTTCGACCACAGCATCCCGAACAAGAAGGTCGTCGAGACGCACCTGTCGGTCAAGGCGACCCTCAAGGACGGACGCATCCGCAATGTCAAGGGCGCCTGGGGATGGATCAACGACCACACCGTCGTCTACCGCCCGTTCACCTGGTGGCCCGGCAACTCCACGATCAACATCAAGTCCACCCTCGACCGGGCGGTCCTCGGCAAGTCGGGCAAGACCACCCTGCTCGGTTCGGACTCCCTGAAGAAGACGTTCTCCTTCAAGACCGCGCGGTCACTGGTAGCCGTGGTCGACGGCGGCAGCGACCGCATGAAGGTCTACGTCGACGGCAAGAAGGTCAAGGACTTCGGCGTCTCCCTGGGCAAGCAGGACTGGGAGACCAGCCAAGGCGTGAAGGTGATCAGCACGCGCAAGGAGCCTAAGCACACCTACACCAGCGTGTCGCTGAACATCGATCCGACCAAAGAGAAGCCATACGAGCTGAAGGACATCCCGTGGAACACCCGGCTGACGCCGACCGGGGAGTTCATCCACGCGGCTCCGTGGGCCTACGGCCGAATCGGCCGCTACAACGGGTCGCACGGCTGCACCAACATGTTCGAGTCGGACGCCAAGTGGATTTACGACAACACCGTCCCGGGCGACGTCGTGACGTACCAGAGCACCGGCGGCCAGACGGTCCAGTCCTGGAACGGCCCGGGCGGGCTGTGGAACATCCCCTGGCAGGAATGGGTCAAGAAGTCGGCTTCTGGCAGTCTCACGGGCAATCCGAACATCTCGAACCCGGCCGCCGCCAAGCCGGCCGACGCCTCGCAGAACGCCAGCGCGTAGCACCACCGGCTGTCACCCCCGGGCGGTAGCGTCCGATCGTGCGCCTGCTCCATACCTCTGACTGGCACCTCGGCCGCACGCTGCATGGGTTCTCCCTCGGCGATGCGCAGGCCGCAGCCGTCGACGCCATCGTCGCGACGGCGATCGAGCGCGAAGTCGACGTTTTCGTCATCGCTGGCGACGTGTTCGACCGAGCGGTTCCCCCGGTGGAGGCGCTGCGCGTCCTCAATGACGCTCTGGTGCGGCTCGCGGCCGCCGGGATCGCGGTTGTCGTCATCGCGGGGAACCACGACTCCGGTGAGCGCCTCGGGACCTATGCGGGGTTGCTGCAGGACGGTGTGCACATCGTCGGCTCGGCACGTGTGCCAGCCGTGATCGAGCTTGCCGACGAGCATGGCCCGCTCGCCATCTACCCCCTTCCCTACCTGGATCCGGACGTGGCGCGGCTCGAGCTAGGCGCCGCGGGGGAGCCCCTCGAGCGCAGCCACGAGGCCGTCGTCCGCGCGGCCCTCGACCGCATCTCGGCGGACCTGGTCGATCGCGATAGCCCACGGGCCATCGTGGTCGGGCATGCCTTCGTGGTGTCGTCGGCGAATACCTCGGGGGAGGCGGCGGTGGATGCAGCAACCGACCTGTCGGCCCTGACGTCGGAGAGCGAGCGCGACCTCACCGTAGGCGGCGTCCAGGTGGTCCCGGCGTCGGCGTTCGAAGGTCGCGGGCTCTCGTATGTCGCACTCGGCCACCTGCACCGTCCCCAGCGGGTGCGCGCCGCCGAGACCGTCATGGCGTACTCGGGGTCCCTGCTGAGGTACTCCCTTTCCGAGGCCGGCCACGACAAGACGATGCTGATCGTCGACATCGGGGCTCCCGGCACGGTGCCGACCCTTGAGAGCGTTCCTGTGCCGCAGGCGCGGGGGATGGCACGGCTCGTCGACACGATCGACAACCTCATAGGCGAACGTCATGCCGACCACCGCGATGACTTCGTCGAGCTTGTCGTCACCGACGACGCCTACCCCGAGCGCATGCATGCCCGTCTGGACGCCGTCTTCCCGTACGCGCTCGTCAAGCGCCACCAGCCCGTCGCGACGGCCACCCCGACAGGCAGCGGCCGGGGTGATGCGCGAGGACGCGAGCCGCTCGACGTCATGTCGGACTTCCTGCGGAAGGTCACTGGCCGCGAGCCCAGCCACGCCGAGCGCGCGGTGCTGCGCGCTGCCTACGAATCCGTCCGGACCGGTGCCTGATGCATGTGCACTCCCTCGAGTTCGCTGCGATCGGCCCGTTCGCCGGCAGCCACCGCATCGACTTCGACGGCCTTGGCGGTGCCGCGCTGTTCCTCATCGACGGACCGACCGGTGCGGGCAAGTCGACGATCATCGATGCCCTCGTGTTCGCGCTCTTCGGCGATGTCGCCGGGCGCACATCCGACAAGCAGCGCCTTCGCTCCGGCTTTGCCCCTGACGAGCAGGACACCTACTCCGAAGTGGAGTTCTCCACCTCCTTCGGGCGCTTCCGCGTGCGGCGAACCCCGGAGTTCGCGCGGACAAAGCGCAGGGGCGCCGGCACGACGAACGTGCCGTCGTCAGTGGTACTGATGAGGTCCGTCGGCGAGCAGACCTGGGAGGCGGTGTCGACTCACAAGGGCGAGGCCGATTCCGAGATCCAGCGAGTGATCGGGCTCACCCGCGCACAATTCCTCCAGACGGTCGTGCTCCCGCAGGGGGAGTTCGCGACCTTCCTGTCGGCCGAGAGCAAGGATCGCCTCGCCGTTCTCCAACGCATCTTCGCGACCGACCTCTACGCCCGCATCGAGGCTGCGCTGGACGCCCAGAGGATCGAAGCGCAGCGCGCCCGCGATCAGGCCGACCAGCTCGTGGGCGCGGCGTTGACGCACGTGGTAAGCCGACTGTCCGACGTCGACCTGGGCGAGCTGACCGTCGACCCAGGCGCTCAGGCGGACCCCGAGGTCGCGCTCGCGCTCATTGCCACCATCGAGTCCGATGCCGCTGCCAGACTCCAGACCCAGCGCGCGGAGGTCGACTCGGCCACGGCGGAACTCGGCAACGCCGAGAAGCAGTGGACTGATGCGGTCGAGCGTGCCGGCGCGGAGGCGGCCGTCGACAAGGCGCATCAGGAGGTCATCGACGCCGAGAAGTCACTCCAGCAGGCGGAGGAGCGTCAGGCCGACTTCTCCGCAGTGATCGCAGCCGCGGTGTCGGTGGCGCCGGCGGATTCCGCCGTAGGCGCGATCGACTGGCTGATCGGCTCGCTGTCCCAGAGCGTCACGGCGGAGCAGTCATTGCCCCAAGAGCGGCGCAAGGTCGATGAAGCCGGGCGCGCGATCAAGGATCTCGACGAGCAACTCCAGATGGCCGCGCATCAGCGCGAGCACGAACTGCCTGCTCGCCTTCTGGCGCTGTCCGCCGCCCTGCAGGCGGCGGTCGCGGCCGCCCAGTGTCGCGTCGACGCCGCGACAGTCGCCGAGACGAGGCTCATGCAAGCGCGACTTGACGGAATGGCCGGCGAACTCGCAGGCGGACTCGAAGACCAGGGGCCGTGCCCGGTGTGTGGCTCACTCGACCACCCGTCGCCGGCCTCGCGACCTGACCAGCCCGCGACGGCCAAGGAGGTCGCGGCGGCGAGAGGCGATCGTGTGCAGGCGGAGGCAGACCTGCACGCGTGGCGGGCGGAGGGGACGCGGCTGACCACCTTGGCCGGAGTACGCGAACTCGCCTCGCAAGGAGCGTCGGCCGGCGACGTGCTGGACATCGTCGATGGAATAACCCGCTTCCAGCAGGATGCGGATCGACTCGAGACCGAAGTCGCTCTGGCTCGGGAACGCCGAGCATCGGCATCGGCCCACCTCGACGCCCTCGTCGTCGCCCTGCGCGAGCGCGAGGCAGGCGTCGAGGTCGCGCGGGCCGACCACGACTCGGTCGCCGCTCGGGTCACCGAGTTGCAGACCGCCCGAGCGGTGGTGGCCGCCACTGACGACGCGCGCGTCCGGCTCGTCTCCCTCGGCGAGGCGCTCCAGAAGGCGATCACCGCACGCCGCCGATGGGATGCCGTCGAGCCCGTTGCGGACGTCGAGGCCCTGGCCGCCGCCCGTGGTGTTCTCCAGACTCGCGCGCTGGCGGCCACCAGCGCGCGCGATGCGGCCGAGGGCCTGCTCGGTGACCTTCGCACCCGCGCCGGTCAGGCGCGCGAGGCCGTCAAGGAACGAGATTCGGTGCACGCCTCCACGCGCGAGGTCATCGCCCTCGCGCACGTCGTCCGCGGAGGGGAGGGCAACGCCCTTGCACAGCCCCTCAGTGCCTACGTCGTCCAGACGATGTTCGATGAGATCCTCGAAGCGGCCAACCGCCGGCTGCAGGTCATGCTCGACGGTCACTTCTCCCTCCAGGGCACGGAGCAGCGGACGGGATCGGCACTGCTCGGCCAGGGGCTGGGCCTGCAGGTGGTCGACCAGCGCACCGACTCGGTGCGCAACACGTCGACCCTCTCGGGAGGGGAGTCGTTCTGCGCTTCACTCGCGCTGGCCCTCGGCCTCGCCGACACGGTCCGATCGCATGCCGGCGGAGTCGAGTTGGGGATGCTCTTCATCGATGAGGGCTTCGGGTCCCTCGACGGCGACCGACTCGACGAGGTCATGGCCGAACTCCTCAGGCTGCGTGCGGACGGCCGTACGGTCGGCGTGATCAGCCACGTCAGCGAGATGAAGAAGGGCATCAACGAACGAATCGACGTCACCGCCTTGGGCGGACTACTCGGGAGCACCCTGTCGGTCTCCTGGTCGAACTGACACTGGCAAGCGCGCCGCAGGCCAGTGCCAGACTGAGGCCGTGGAGACCTTCGAGACTGCGACCGCGCTCACCCGTCGAGGTGACGACACCTACTCATGGCTGATTCCGGACGGCTGGCAGCAGGGCCGCGGCGCCTGGGGCGGGCTCGTGGTCGGCGCGCTGCTTCGGGCTGTCGAGGCGAGTGAGCCCGACCTCGATCGCACGATCCGCTCCGTGTCGGCGAGCCTCGTGGCCCCGGCCGTGGTGGGCGAGCACATCCTCCGGACGGCCGTCGTGCGCCG
>Ga0194063_10001286_pt1 | contig 16469 bp, 6 predicted proteins | sample SepL3720m_MetaG_FD_155459 | JGI IMG/M metagenome (GOLD analysis project Ga0194063, IMG submission 155459) | Anoxic zone freshwater microbial communities from boreal shield lake in IISD Experimental Lakes Area, Ontario, Canada - Sep2016-L373-20m | ecosystem: Environmental > Aquatic > Freshwater >... | reverse complement strand
GGGTGAAGATCGAGTAAGGCACGGTGTTGGTCACAAAGCCCAGGTAGGTGACGATGGCGGTCAGCGGGGCGCCGAAAAGATAGCTGAAGAGCTCGCCGGAGTTCTTCCGGGCGTGAAAGCGCAGGCAAAGCGAGTTGATGTGGCTGAAGAAGCGCGAGCGCAACCGGCTGAGCATCTGCTGGCTGGCGAGGGTGAAAATACGGCTACCGATAAAGTAGAGCCCCATGCGGAGCACCAGCACGTCGCCCAGATAGAAGAGCAGGATCACCGCAGCCAGCCACGCCTTACGCCCCATCTCTTGATGTCCCATCAAGACGCTATCGGTAAGGTATTTTGGGATGGCCGTCTCGATCGTGATCGCCAGCCCGACGATAAGGTTCAAAAGGATCGCTCCAAAGAGATGCCAGCGCCACGGCTGGAAATAGCCCCACAATGTTTTCCAAAATGGAAAGTTGGGGCATTCGGTTTCTGTGTTCATGGGCCAGCTATCCCGTTGTCTCTACGAGTCTGTAGGACTCTGCGCCATCTACGAACAGCTTTTGGGATCGGCCCGGCTGATGATGCCCAGATAGGCCGCCGCATAGCGCAGGCCGAAGGTGCGGATCGATTCCGTATTGAAATGCGCTCCTTCACAGACCAGATCCTCGCTGGTTGCAAAGGCGGCATTTTTCAGCGAAGCGATCGCCGCCTTTGTCTGGCTGACAACCGTCGCACATCCATGGTAATGCGGATTTACTAACAGGGAACGTCCGAGCTCCCCGGCGACGACAGGCGCATCTGGCGCGCCCAGCCTTTCCCTGAACCCGTTGATGGTTCTCAGAAAACGTTCGCCATATGTCGCGGCTGTTTCGGCCGACGACGAATCCCCTTCGCCCTGGTGCCATAAAATCCCTCCGACTTCCACGCCTGGGTTGTTGGTTGCAGCCCGTTCGAAAAGTTTGCTTGCCCGCTCGAAGTTCTCATTTCCAGGCAGCCACTGATCAAGCGTGGATCCGCCGCGTGCGGATGGGATGAAGCCGATCTGGATGTTTGGATAGGCTTTTAAGAGTTCAAGGGCGAACGGCATGGCCAGCCCGAGCCCGATTCCGTCCGGCATATATGGATGCTCCGCCCAGTGGTGCAACGGCTCCACCGCGACTTCGGCCATTCCCGTCGCGAGATTGAAGATGCGAGGATCATGCAGAACCGGGTGCCCGGCAATTTCCCCGAACCCCTGCATGTTTGATTGGCCAGCCAAGAGAAAGACTTTCATGGGTATTGCTTTGGTATTTATTTCTGGTTACTGGGTTTCTCCCCATGCTTTTTCGGGAGGACCTTTTCAATTTCTTTGATGATCTCTTCAGCCATCAGGGCGCAGACATCCTTAGGCCAATGAACAGAGTCCTTGCTGCCTTCGGGGAGCGCATCGAACTTCGTTTCGCACAGCGCGTAAAGATCAACTTCGGGGATGCCGTGTTTCACCATAATCTCGTCGGTTAGCTTGTTGAGCCGGATGATCGGGTCGTTTTTCTCTTTCAAAAATGTTGGGCGTCCCGTGTCCGGCGTCGTCCGCCACGGGGTGCATCGGATCCAGATGAGCTTGGTATCGGGGACGGCCTTCTGAATATGCTCGACCACCTTGGTCATGTTGGCAGGGAATTTCTCCTCCGAGCATCTTCCCGGGGATCCGTTCCACATGTGAAGCGTGCTGGAGTTCCAGGTAACGACATCGTAAGGCCCGTTGGAGAGGACACCGTCCCAGCCCCGCAAGGCCGGAAAATCGTCACCTTTAATGTCAAACTCAAACCACCCGCCACCAACCCAATAGTCGACGTAAGCGCGGCCCTTAAAATGTTCGGTGATGAACCCTCGATAGCCCATGGAAATCGAGTCGCCCACTACCAGGATGCGGGGCAGCGTGGGATCTTTGAGCTCCACCCTTTGCATCGTGTATTGGTCGCCGCTATAAGACCGCATCCGGTCGGCATTTTTATCGAAGCCGGTGGGGAAGATGGCTGCATCGTAGAGCTTGATGTGGCTGACCTCGTACGGCGTGGTCGCAGCTTTTTCAAGGGCGCCGAAGGTGACCGGGAGCGCGCTGGGCTTCACCTCGCCGGTCATGGCAAGGATGAGACCGTTGCGGAACAATGTCAGCTTCTGATCCTTTACGACGAGGGTCACCTTATCGAACTTCTCGCCGAGAAATCCTCTCAGCTCGACGGTTATGTTCGAGTTGGTAAAAAGTTTGATGGCATTGTACTCAGGCGGGAAATATTTCAGTTCAAGCCCTGTCTTGTTCTGGGCATCGGCATTTGAGAAGACCGAGATAGAGCCTTTGGCGTCAGGCGCCCGTTTCAGCTCAAACTCGATCGTGTAGTCGTTCTGGGCCCCGAGCGCAGTCGCAGGGATCGCGAACGAATTCGTACCGTCCAGCTTGACGACGCCATCGACGCATTCGACATTCCCCTTAATCGAGGCGGGATCAATGGCGTTTTTGCCAAGCTCCCAAGTCGGCTGGGGGTCTTGATTTTGACCGTAGGCGGAGGCGGCGAGCCCCAGAGTGAGGGCGGTGAGCAATGTTTTTTTCATCGGTGGTAAAATAGAAACAACCGTGTTCGGGAGCGATTGGGTAGTTATCGGCATTTCTGCAATTTTTCGAGTCATGATCTAAAGTATTCCGCTATTTGATCTCTTTATCCGACAGCATCATGAGCGGCCATAAATACGGTTTTCCGTCGCAATGGCTGCCCGGCTCGGCGGCAAGGGAAAGCCCTTTCGGACATCCAATCTGGCTGGCGTCGTCGGTATCATGCAGGTACAACGCGAATCCGCTGAGGAAACCTTGGCGAAGCATCAAGGGCTCGAGGTAACGCTGGGCAAAGGTGATCGTGTAGGCATATCCTTTGTCGGTGATCTGGAAGTCACATTTGATCTTTTGGGCTGCCTCCTCCTTCGTCGGCATGTTCATGCCGTCAGCGAGCTGAGGATTGACCTCGCGCAGGCGAAAGACCATGCCCGGGCCGGATTTGCCACTTTTACCAATGGAAAAGTCATACCTGTAGTCGTCTAGGTCATAGGTCTTTTCATGGTTTGTGCGCCCATTCGCTCCGGTGTCGAAGTAGACTTCCAGACAGCCATCATGCACATAGAGGGCCTTGTCTGCATTTCCAAGCTTCCAAAGCTCAGGCAGCACAAGGAACTTGTCATCTTCCGCCTCGACATGCAGATAAAGATTTTCCTTATCCCAGGCCATCTTGAAGTTCGCACTCAGATCAGCCGGCGTGAACGTTCCTTTGTAACCTTCAGAAACATGACGGTTCGTGATCGGAATGGCAGGAATTTTCGCCCAATCCGGCATGCCGGAAGTTTTTGGCACGTAGAAGTAATCCATCTTCCATTCCTTCTCCATCCCTGCACCTTTGGACGGCTGGACCTTGTAATCATAAGTGCAATGGAACATCTTCCCGAATTCGGCGTTCGGCTTCACCGTCGACACATCGATAACCTTGCTGGCCTCCGGCTCGATCGCATACTTTGTAGATTTCCCGGCGATATCAAGCACGCCGCTTTGGCGGCGCCCGGTCAGGTTCTTGATGACCGCCTCGACATTTCCTCCAATGGCGGGACGCACGGACACCTGCAAGGCCGACTGGCTGTCATTGCTCTCGGCGATTTGAAGGGCTTTCGCCAAAAGCGCTACATTCTTCGCTTTGATGAAAAGCGGAGCGGGTGTCAGCTGAATAGCCGTGACACCATCCGCATCAGCCTTTGAGGAACGACGGTTTCCCATGAGATCGTAAACCTCGACATCCTGGCCGAATTTCACCTGGACCACCGGGCCGCGACGAAGACCGTTCTCGACATCGTGGTCGACGCACCAAATCGGGGCAATTCCGGAGCCGTCCTTGAGTTTGAAAGCGTATCCACGAACCCCGGCTGCCGGCTTGATATCGGCTTGGTATTCCACGTCAGGAAGCAGATGCCCCAGCGTGTTGGCCGCTTTACAGAGGAGCAGCGGCGTAAGGCGATAGTCCAGGAATGGTTCGTAAACCCACACATTCGTGGAGCGGACCTGAGGCCAGTATTTCAGGACAATAATCCAAATCCTTGCCAGCGACGATGCGTGGATAAACTCTCGATTGCCGAAGTCGTAGGTTGGTTTGCCGCCTTGGCAATCATCATACGAGCTATCCGCCCCCCAACTGGGGATATAGGCATCAGGGACATTGAACATCTCCGTGTAATAGATTGGGGTTTCCTTGCCATATCCATAGCGGCGCATCTGATCGACCAGGCGAGCCGTCTCCTCATCCAGATCGTTCCCCCCAAGCGTCCCCTTGTCAATGTTGCCATAGGGATGGACCGAGACGGCGTCATATTTGAATTTGTGATCGTTCGACGCCTTCAGATATCCTTCGATCGCGTCGTAGCCTCGCAGACGATTGTAGCCGCTCGTCCCGCTCGTCGGAGTGAATTTGGCGTTGGGATTGGCTCGTTTGGCGCCGCGTGCAGCAGCCGACTGCGCTTTGAAATACTCATCGAACATCTTGTGACCAGGCAGATACGAGCTCTCTTCCTCGTTGCCGAAACTCCACGTATTGTAAAGTTCGGGATCATAGAGCTTCACTTTTTCATAGGCAGCTTCCTCAATCTTTTTCTCCATGACGGGAGTCACCTCGGTCCAACTTTTGCAGTCTCGGAAATCCGGGTCATTGGAAGGAACGGCCTGGCTGACATAGTTGGTGAACCGGTATTTCTTATCTAAAGCCACGTGCAGTTCATAGTCGCCGGGATCATGATTGACGCCCCAGCTTGTCGAACCGAATCCCCATTGCATCAGCTTTCGCGCCAGATCCTCGCCGCGCCCAACCCTCAAAATATGCATACCCAAACCGAAAACGTCCTTGGTCTCATGCATATTGAAAAGCGGTGCCATCACCGCAAACCGGAAGTAGTCGACGTAGGGCGCCACCCCTTTGACTTTATACTCCGCTTTGACGACGAACACGCCCTCCCCCACCTTTTTCGGATCCAGCGGGAGATTGACCTTTTGGACTCCGCCCTCAGGAATATCAACCTTCAAGATTTCGCTGCCAACAGTTTCCTTAAAGGCATTGATCACGGAAACGACCACCTCGCCGGCTGTGCCTGGCTGGCCTGTGAAGGAGAACCCTGCATCAATTGGAGCCCCCTTAACGAGATCATTATCAGGATCGCTGGTTGTGAGAACCCCGTCGATTGGCGGGGCAACGAAGTCGGTTGGCTTGTCACCTTTTTCAAGCTGAAGCCCATCAAGCAGGGTATTGTTGGCTCCGCTCAAAAGGATGTGCAGCCCGGCCCCATCGGCGGTAAACGTCCGCGAATACCGTTTCCATTCGGGTCCGATTTTGAATGTTGCATCCGGGGTGCCACTGTCCCCAAACGGTCCGTTCTTGGAAGCGAACTTTCCACCCCGCGCGGCGCTCATCAATGCCACGGAAAGATTACACGCCTTGTCAGACTTGGCGTAGAAGCTGAGGGTGTAGGTTTGACCGTTCTCCACCGGGAGCGGGAAGCTTCGCAGCCCTGGCGAGCGCGGTTGCGTGTCGCGCATGATCAGGGCATTTTTTCCAAATAGCCCTTGCGGGACGATGTCATACCGCAGATCGCTGGCGGGGTCGTAATGCGCCCCGCCACCTATCCAACGCCAGTAGCGCATTCCCTGCTCGAAGCTTGGGTTCGGCATGATGTTCCTCACGGGAGAGATCGGCACATGGGTGCCGTCAATCTTCCAGAAATCAATCCCTCCGACTGGCAGGGGCGCTTCCTTTTCCTGGATGCCCGCCTCGCCAAGATCAATAATGATTTTCCCGCTGACTTGAGGCTTTTTTTGGCCGCTTCGGTAAATATAATTAAAACGGCTATTTTTACAGGATTCCTGGATTTCTCCACTTAGCTCACCAAACTCAACAGAATAGCTTTGCGCGGGATCGCCGGCAGCAAACACAAATTCTCCAGCGGCTTTCGTGCGGACGATTTTGTTATCGGCCAATTCCTCGGCAGACGCCGGGCTGAAGGCCTTTCCGCCATGGGTGAGCTTATGCGCCCGATAGCAGTCCCCCATCGTAAACCAGAGAGATACCCCGAATGGCGTGGGCGAGGAGTCAAGCTCCTCCTGAGAAACTCCCAGATCCCAGGAGAGCTCAACCTTGCTATCTTTCAGAGCACGCAATGTGTAGGAAAAGATGGCCCGCTTTTGATCCGGAGTCAGGTAGGGCTTTTGATACGTAACCGTCTTGTTCTTCTCATCGATAAGGAGCTTTGAGGGATCATCCTTGATGTCCTTGAAAGGGAATCCGAAGTTGTCGGGAACATCGCTCTTAAACGCCCCCCACCACATGAAGCAACCGACCTGTTTGTTGTCGATATAAACGGTGACGGAACTATCACGCGTCGGGAGGTCGCGCCCTTCGATCCGCCGCACGCAAACCGACTTGTTACCGACGATAAATGAAGGCTGCTCATAAATCTTTGATTCCTTGTCCCGACTCCAGGGAAAGGAGCTCACCTTAAGTGTCGGATCCTGCCGGGATAGCAAGGAGACCGCCGCGAACGGCTTCGGATCGGGTTGCGGCGGAAGCTGGTTCGCCCCAAATCCCACACCGGCACCCACAAGGCATGCCGCCAAAACAATTGAAAGAACAGTTGGTTTCATGAGCTTTTTTCTAGTTGTGATGCGCTTGCATCGTTTAAATCGAATCACTTTATTCAATCGCCCCGACGCCGGCGACTACCACAAAAGGCTCATCGTCCACGACGTGAGTTGCCACAAAGCGCAGGAACCGCGCCTTGATCGGCGCCTCCAGATTAACGACTTGCACGGAGGGGTTTGCCTTGATGTCCGGAAACTCGCCCTTGGCCGCTAGCGCCCACACCTTCCCATCGAGGCTCAGATGAAACTCGCAGCGGTCCGGCATGCCGGAGCTGGTATCAACGTATTCGCTGGCGAGCCGAGGAGTCATCGTCAGGGCTGACACCATGAATTCGCGGCCCATGTCGAAAACGACTTCGTGGGGCGCGGAGCTGACCTTGCGGTCGGCGTGATAGGTTTGCCAGTAGGTGCCCGGGTTGTTATCAAGAAGTTTTTCGACGCCGGCTTCGCCGCTATTTTTGTAGGGGCTATCGAAGCTGAAACTCACGATGCGCCATGAGCGGCAGTCGCAGCCGCCTAGCATCCCCTCCCCTGCGCTGTTCTCACCTTCGGAGCCCGCCGATTCAGAAATCAGATCCGTCGTGTAGGTCGCAGGCGTCCCGGTGTGCGCATGAGGTGCGATCCAGACCTGGAACACGCTGGCATCGACCTTGAATTTCCCCTTGCGGTCGAAGTAACCGAGAACCTCGTCAGTGAGAGGAAAACGAACTTCGGCATCCTCTCCGGGATTGAGCTTGACGCGTTTGAACCCTCTGAGTTCCTGCAACGGCCGGACTCCTTCATGGCAGTAGCGCTGGCCGACATAGAGCTGAACCACTTCCTCGCCCGCACGAGATCCCACATTGGTGACGGTCGCCAAGGCCTCAGCAGGCTTGCCCTCTGTCGCGGCAACGATTTGAACATTGCCGAATTCGAACTGACTATAGGTCAGACCATAGCCGAACTGGAATTTCGCTTGTTTGATGCTCGAATCGCGGAAATTCAAGGCGTCATTATTTGGCAACCCGGTACGGTAGTGGTTGTAGTAGATCGGGACTTGCCCGACGTCATGGGGGACCGACATGCTTAGACGTGCGCTCGGCGAAACGTCTCCGGAAAGCAGATCGACCAAGCCGGGACCGGCCTGGCATCCCGGCTGCCAAGCATAAAGAACGGCAGCCGACGCCTTCCAGAGCTCAGGCAGCACGAGCGGACGCCCGCTGAAAACGATTGAAACGATCGGCTTTCCTGCAGTGGCGACGGCATCGAAAAGCGCCTGCTGGTTGCCAGCGAGCGACAAGGACATTCGCGACCCGCCCTCGCCCGTCCAACCTCTGGGCTCACCGACGGCCATGATCACGAGATCGGCATCTTGCGCGGCGGAAAGCGCGTCGGGGATCGACAGGTCGCCGGTTTCCGGCGTGGCGCTGTCATCGGGAACGACGCTGCCATCCTGCAGGGTCATGATGCGTGGCGTGGTGCTGAGATCACAACCTTTGACAACGGTGATCAGAGCGTTGGCGAATCTCGCCTTCAGCCCGGCCAAAAGAGAAACGCTCCATTCGCCGTAGCCGTTCCAGGAACCGAGCATTTCCATTCCATCGTCGCTCAACGGTCCGATCAACGCGATTTTTTTGACTTCTTCTGATATCGGCAATATCCCGCCTTCGTTCTTGAGGAGGACGGCGGATTTTGCCACGCACTCGCGGGCGATGGCGACCGCATCCGGGAGCAGCTGCGCGGGCGCGCTCGCAGCTTCATCGGTGTAGGGATTGTCGAAAAGGCCAAGCTGAAATTTGACCCGCAGCACACGCCGCACCGCTTCATCAAGAACACCCAGGGGAACCTTCCCCTCGCTGACCAATGCCGGCAGATGTTTGATGTACGCCTTGGAATACATGTCCATGTCGTTGCCAGCGGGGAGCGCGAGAAACGCGGCATCCTTCAGATCCTTTGCGTAGCCCCAAAGGATCATTTGACCGACGGCGCCCCAATCGCTGACAACGAAGCCGTCGAATTTTAATTGGCCGCGGAGGATTTCCGTCTGGGCATGATGGCTTGCCACCGCCGGAATGCCGTCAATTTCGTTAAAGGCGCTCATGATTGTCATGGCGCCGGCTTCGATCCCTGCACGGAAGGGTGGGATGTGGACATTTTGCAGGCTCCACTCATCAAGGTCCGTGCCGTTCTTGTCGCGGCCGCCAGTGACGGCGCTGTAACCGACATAATGCTTGAGGCAGGCGGCAACTTTATCCTTGGCCGAGATGTCGTTGCCTTGGAGCCCCCGGACTTGGGCCGCATTGCAGAGCGCGGCCAAGAAAGGATCTTCACCGCAGGTCTCTACGACGCGACCCCAACGAGGATCGCGCGCCACGTCGCACATCGGAGCGAAAGCCCAGTCAATCCCTTCGGCCCTGGCCTCGCGGGCGGCAATCGCCTGAGCGCGTTCGAAAAGCTGCGGTTCGAAGGAGCAGGCCAATCCGATGGCGCTCGGAAACACGGTGCTGGCACCATGGATAATGTCATTGCCAAACAGGATCGGAATGCCGAGACGGGATTCCTGCACTGCGACTCGCTGCAGCTGGTTTCGCAGGCTGACTGATCCCATCATCCACTGCTTGCGCAAGCCCGGTGACATGATCGACCAGATAAACGAGCCGATTTTGCCGGCACGGATATCAGGGAAGCTGTCAGGAAGCTTATCAATTTTATGCCCAGGGAAAAGCTGGTTGAGCTGCCCGGCTTTCTCTTCCAGTGTCATCTGGCCAAGGAGGTCCTCCACCCGCTTCGCAATCGGCTGAGAGGGATCTTCATAAATGTCTCGGGAGCCATTTTTATTAAAGTCAATCCACCCGATCATCTGGGTTTCAATCGGTTTCTTCCCGGCTTGAATCGGATCGGCGATGGCTGAGAACACTAGCCCGGAGAGAGTCCGCGGCCCTTTACCCTCGCTGCGGATGGCGAGGGTAAAGATGTCCGAGATCGTAGCGTTCTCGATTACAAACTTGATGTATTCGCAAGCGAAGTCCTTCTGGATTGTCGTTTGACGGATTGGCTGGCCATTGTTCGCGCGCAGCGACAGGTGGGTATTCGCATTGAGATTCCCACAGCTCGCGCTGTCGAGAACCCATACGGCAAAAGATGTGACCGTTGAGTTTGTGATCCGAAAGTTAAGGAAGTCGGTGTCGCCTTCCGAGTTCGCATCCAGACATAACAAGCTGCCGGTCTCGATGGAGGAACCGTCGGGCAGAAGGACATGAGCAAATTGTTTCGAGCCTTCGCCAGAAACCGCCGCGCGGATCGGGTTGAGGCAATTCCGCCAGGAGACGCTGAAATCAGAGAGCTGTTCCACATCAGCCCGATTGGAGGCATTAGCCGGAGCGCTGCCCGGGAGCGACCTGGCTCCGAAGAGAATATATTGGTCGCCCGGAATCCGGTCGCCGCCTTCAAACTGCTCCGCAAAAAGAATAGTGGGGGCCTTGGGTTTCGCCGATGCGATCAGGGTAGCTGACATCTCATTTTCCATAGTTTTTATAAGATATTCATTTTCTCAAAGTTGATGAGCTTTCCTTCGGTATATTTTCCAGAATTTTGCGGGAGGCTCATTTTTTTATTCCGCCAGGATCATGAGCGGCCAGAGCTGCGGCTTGGCGTCACAATGAGAACCGGGCTCTGTCGCCAGAGAAAGCCCTTTGTTTCCCATGGTGCCGTCGTCCATCCGGTCATGCAGATAGAGCCCAAACCCGGCGATTGCCCCCTTTTGAAGGTGCAGCGGTTCGAGGTATTTCTGCTCGAAGGTGATCGTGTAGGCGTATCGGGTCGGCGAGATCCGTGTGAACTCGCATTTGATCCCTTTCGCGGCTTCGGCTTTGCTGGGCATAACGCCAACGCCGCCAGCGTATTCCAGGAAGGCTTCTTGGAGCCGGTTCACCAGCCCCGGACCGCTTTTACCCTCGGGATTACCGACACTGAAATCGTAGCGGTAGTCATCGAGGTCGAAGCCGCCCTTGCGGAGACGCCCGTTCGCCCCGCAGTCGAAATAGACCTCGAGGCAGCCGTCGAGCATGTAAAGCTGCTTTTGCTGGGCCTCTTTCGAACTCCAGAACTCGGGATTGCTTGGATTGAAGATATCGTCTTCCGCCTCGACATGGAGGTAGAAATTCTTCTCGTCCCAAGCGACTTTGAAGGAAGCCTCGATGTCGCCTTTTTGGCCGCCGGGAGTTTGCTTTCCATCAATGACCGGGCGATACATATTGCTGATCGGGATCGCAAGGATCTTGTCCCAATCGGGTGCGCCGGTGACATGCGGGACATAGAAGTAATCCATGGCCCATGACTTCTCGGGCTCCTGCCTGCCGTTGATGGACAGGGTGTAGCTATTTTTCCACTGGGACATTTTCCCAAATTCTGGCTTGGCGGTTTTGCCGAGAACGATCGATCCGGTCTTCATCGGCTCAAGGCTGAAGGGCGTCTTTTCGCCATTGACGATAATTTCGCCAGACTGTTTGCGTCCGGTGAGGTTCTCCAGCTTCGCTGCAATCTTCCCATCCAGATTCGGAAGGAAGGAGGTCTTAACACTGGTTCCGGCACCGCTGATTTCCGCGTCTTTCAATGCGGCCACGAGCTTCTTGGGTGAAGCGGAGCGGATGAATAATGGCGCGGGGGTGAGGCGAATCTTCACGTAGCCGTCAGCGTCGGGGACCAGCGGGTAACGCTTGCCCATCAGGTCGAACATCTCGGGGATTGGCCCGGTGAATTTGACCCGCATCTCGGGGCCGCGCTCGAATCCAAGCTCCACATTATCCAGCGTGCACCAGACGGCAGCGACTCCGTTGCCCTTGTCGTCCTTGAACGCGTAGCCGCGCACGCCGGGGGCCGGGCGGATGTCGGCGATGAACTCCGGCTTCGCGAGCAGATGCCCGAGAGTGTTAATTCCAAGCATGGCCGAGGTCGGGGTCAGGTTATAATCGACAATCTCGCGCTGATCGTCCTGCCACGTGTTGAAAGTCTCCAACTGCGGCCAGTATTTCATGCAGATGATGTATTCCCGTGCCATAATGCAGGCGTGAAGGAACTCGTGTAACCCCTGGTCGTAAGAGGGCTGTCCGCCGGAATAACTGTAATCCGGTCCGTCGCCCCAGCACGAGGGTTGGGCCATGGCTCCCCCTTCGTTCAGGAAGATTGGGGTCTCCTTGCCGTAGCCGTATTTTGCGATCGAGTCCCGGAGCATCTGGATGTTCTCATCCAGATCGTCGTTCCCAAGAGTCCCATCGCATGAGCCGTAGGGATGAACGGCAACGGCGTCCCATTTGACCTGCCCTTGAGTCGCGGCGAGGTAACCCTCGATCAGTTCCTTGCCGCGAAGTTTGCCGTAGCCGGCAGTGCCGCCGGACGGCATGACGAGCGCCTTCGGATTGGCGCGCTTGATGCCGTGGTAAAAAGCGATTTGCAGCTTCGAGAATTCCTTGTAGTCGCGCCTCTTGGCCAGAGGGAAGTAAAGCCCTTCCTCCTCGGTTGCCATCGACCAGACACGCACCTCCGGGTTGAGCGTTGCGGCCCGGAAGGCCAGCTCTTCGACGCGCTTGGCGTCCTCCTCCGAATACGTCTCCTTCCACTTAATCTCCTTAGCCATTGCGGGAGAGCGCCAGATGCGGGAATCCAATTCCATCATGAACCGGTAGTCCGGGTTCGCAAACCTGTTGCGGGCCTCCTCCTCCGTGAGGAATGCACCGTCCGAAATGGTATGGGTATAATCGGTGATGTTGTATTTCTTACGGAGCTCGTAGTTGAACGGATCGGCTTTCCCTGAGCCGTAGCTGGTCGCACCGCCGAACCCGCACCGCCGCATCAAATCACAAAGGGCCTCCGTACGGTTGATCCGCGTCATGAACAGGGCACCGTAGAGGTTCTTGGTCGCATGGGTGCCGTTCAAGGAGTCGATCAGGGTGAACCGGTAGAAATCATAATAAGGCTCTGTTCCGGCAACCGTGTATTTTGCCCGCAGGATGTAGGTCCCCTTCGCGAGATTCAGGGTGTCGAACGGTAGCGGAAGCCGCTCGCCCGCTTTCGCGGGAAACGTCTTTTGCCAGACCATGTTCTTGAAGAAGTCGGACAGGGTGAATTCCACTTCGCCTGCCGTCCCCTCCTTGCCATAGACTTCGAAAGCCGCATCGAGCTTTTTGCCGAACTCCGCGTTATTATCGGGGTCCGAAGTGAACAGGCGGCCTTCCAGCGGCGCGCTGACAAAATCCGTCGCCTTGTCGCCCGCCTCATACTGAATGCCGTCGAGCCACACCTTGCCTCCGTTGTTGTTGACGCTAAGCACCAGCGCGACAGGGGAACCGTCTGAGACAAACGTTTGCGAGAACCGCTGCCATTCCGTAGTCAGGCGTTCCATTTTTGCGCCAAACGCATGGTCACGGTCAAATTGTGCTCCCGTTTTCGTGCTGATCAAACCGACTTTCGCTCCCGCGCCATCTTTTTCGGCCTTCGCATAGAAGCTCACGGTATAGGCTTGGCCCTTCTTGCCAGGCAGGGAGAAGCTTATCAGCGGGGCACTGCCCTGTTGCGTCGGGTTAACCACGAGCGCGCTTTTGCCAAAGAGCCCATTTCCTGCATCGGTCGCATAGCTGATCACCTCGGAACGTGTGTAATGGGCCCCGCCGCCCATCCAGCGCCAGTAGCGCATCCCCTGCTCGAAGCTCGGATTCGGGAACAGGTTGCGGGTCGGCGATTTCGGCAGGTGCAAGGCATCCTGCGCCCAGAGGTCGTTGCCTTCCACTGCGGGAGGTGCGTCCAACCTCGCGACGGCAGTCTCGCCAAGGTCGATGATCAGCTTCCCCGGAAGCTTGGCTCCCATGCGGAACCCCAGAGAGTATTTCCCATAGGCAAATTTCTCGGTGCAGGTAGCTTGTGGCGAGTCGGAAAAGAGGATCGTAAACCCGTCCAGCGGTTTGCCGGGGTTGTAGGTCAGCCTCTCCAGCTTGCCCTGCCAGGCGTCGATCCCTTTTTGATCCGACTGTTTCAGGGAGTCGTCGGATTGAGGTTTCAGAAGCGCGGCGTTGATCTCCACCCCGGCATTGCGATAGGCCTCCGGCATATTAAAGTAGATCAGACAATTCTTGATCTGGTTCGCCTCTGCCTGTTCGTCCGTGCAACCGGGATCCCAGCTCAGCTCGACCTGGCTTCCGCCGATCGCCTTCAGCTGGTAGCTGAATGTGCCTTGGACTCCCCCGGGCAGCGGGTAGCAGTGCAGCCAACGGATTGTGTTGGCTGCCTGATCGCAGACCAGCTTCACGTCTTCGGCTTTGTAGCCTTGCGTCATATTGACGTATTTTTTATCCGGGCCGAGATATCCCCCAGCGAAGACGATGTTGAAGACCGGCTTGCTGTTGACGAAAATCGTGACCGCGTTGTCGCGTTTGGAAGTGAACTGGTTATTTTCCGCTTCGCGGACGGAGATCCGCTTGTTGCCGACCTCCAGCGACGCCGCATCCGCCGGCTGGTTTTTCTGGTCGCTGTCGATAAACGTTTTGACTGCCAGCTTGGGCGCCTGGCGCTTAGTTTGTTTGATCTCAAACGGCGGCGCGAAATCCGGGCCGTGAAGTGCTGCGGACAAGGGCAACGCCGAGGCTGCGAGCAGAAGGAAGGAAATCGCCGGGAATCGTTTTAGGTTTTGCATAGGTCTTATTTCGGGGGAACTGCTTTTGTTGCTGCTGAAAGTTTTTGTCGGTTTCCGCGGTTCTCGAATTCGGCGATCGGGAAGTCCAGCCCTTCAGCGCCAGCCTGTACCGTCGAACGTCTTCAGCATGCCGTTCACTTTAACGGAGTCGCCCGCCTTCGGCGTCAGGTTCTCCAACGAGTTGACGGATCCCGTGCCATTGACGCGAGCACGGACGCCCGGTCCGATCGACAGCCGTAAATCGCGCTCCTGCATCAGGCCATCGACTGTCAGGTTCAACGAAGATCCCTCCCCACTCACGGCGATGTCCGCCTCTTTTCCGTCATCGTTCTTCAGCACCACGCCGGACAAATGCAGCCAGACGTCAATCTGACAATCCCGATTGTGATCCTGGGGCCACAGATTCACCAGCGGCCCGCGTGTCTTAGAAATATTCCGAAGCCACAGGCGTACAGATTCGTTTCCGCCAACCAAGGCAAGCGGCGATTCGGAATAAACGTCCTCAAGTCGGACCTCGCAGACTGGATAATTCTCCGGCTTCAACTCGGGATAAATCCCGCGGTTCCATTCCGAACGGGTCTCCCAGTCTGCCAGGAAACCGTTCCGCGGCGAACGCAAATAGATGTTGCGGAACGTAACGTTGCGGATGTTCGCGGAGAGAGCGCCGTCGTTCTGCATGTACCAGAACTTCAGGCCCGACTTGTCCCCCCACACGCCGCGCGTATGGGCAGGCTCTTCCAGCGAGACGTACTCGTTTGTGCCAAGCGGCATGAGCACACGGTAGAGGTTCATTCCGCACCTCACGGTGTCGCCGCGCTGCAAGCGCATGCCCGCATGCCAATCCGTCCAGGCGCCAGTCAGAATGCGGCAGAAATTGCACGTGCCATGACCTTCGTCTGTGATGTTTTCGACCAGTCCGTCCTCAATGCTGCCCAACACCGGCGCAGCACCGACCCAGTCCTCGGCGGTGAGTGCGATGCCGTCGTCCCCTGTTTCCAGCGTCCCGTTGCGAATGACAAACTTCCGGCCCGCGTTGATGTGGACGCCGTCCTTCTTGCCACGGATCTCAAAGCCATCCAAGACCACGTTCTCAAATGCGGCGATCTGAACCCCGAACTGGGCCCCATACAGGTTGAGGCAGGTGAACTTGCGCACCGTCAGGTCGCGGATGCGGCAGAAAGCGATCTGGCCGCGGTTGCCAAACATGGGGCTGTTCTCATCGTGAGTGGCGCTGAACGCGTTGACGTCGATCGTCGCGCCCTCCACGACGATGTTCGTGTTACACGTCCAGTCGGCAAGGCCACGATTGGCCAGCACATGGACATACGGCGTCTGCTTTTGCAGCACCACGCCGGGAGCAAAAATCAGCCGCGTTTCGCTATCTAACCACACCGTTCGGTCCAATCCATACACGCCAGGCCGGGTCACCTGCACGATCCGCCTTCCGCCGTCCAGCGCCTGCTGCAGCGCCGCAGCATTCGTCGCCGCCGGAGCGCCGGCAGCAAAGCCGTAGTCCGCCGGATCCACAAAACCGGGTTCCTCGATCGTGGAGCTGACCTTGCCCGCAACAACTTGAGATTCCTGGCTCGTATTGGTAGTATTCATAATAGGAGAATATTGCTTCGCCCTCTTATTCCGACAGGATCATCAGCGGCCAGAGCTGCGGTTTGGCATCGCAAGGCACGCCTGGCTCCGTCGCCAGAGAAAGCCCCTTGTTGCCAAGGGTGCCGTCGTCCATCCGGTCATGCAGATAGAGCCCAAACCCGGCGATCGATCCTTTTTGCAGATGCAGTGGCTCAAGGAATTTCTGCTCAAAGGTGATCGTATAGGCGTATCGGGTCGGCGAGATGCGGGTGAACTCGCATTTGATCCCTTTTGCGGCATCAGCTTTGGTTGGCATGGCTGGTCCCCCAGCATACTCGGTAAAAACCTCCCGAAACCGGCTCACCAGCCCCGGACCGCTTTTCCCTTCAGGATTTCCGACACTGAAATCGTAACGGTAATCATCAAGGTCAACGGTGTTGAAAGTGCATGCTAATAAGAAGCATAGGAATGCCTAAGGATTGCGATAAGATCGCCCCAGGGAGCCTCACGCGTGAGGGAAGCTCTCAACCAGCGCAGGAGCTTGACCGTGCGCTG
>Ga0194063_10001285_pt1 | contig 16470 bp, 14 predicted proteins | sample SepL3720m_MetaG_FD_155459 | JGI IMG/M metagenome (GOLD analysis project Ga0194063, IMG submission 155459) | Anoxic zone freshwater microbial communities from boreal shield lake in IISD Experimental Lakes Area, Ontario, Canada - Sep2016-L373-20m | ecosystem: Environmental > Aquatic > Freshwater... | reverse complement strand
GGATGAGTCCCCGGAGCCGCCACCGATGATCTCGCCAGGCTTGCCGCATGAGGCAAGGGCCAAGATCATGCAGGCGCAGCAGGAAGCCGCGAGAAACCTATTGACGACGATCGGCAGCATTGGTGCGAGCCTAGCGGCGTCAGCGCCAGCTCAGTCGGGGATCAGGCCTTCGCCTGTGAATTCTTCGCCGGCCTCTTCGAAGCTCAGATCATCGGGAGGCAGAATCACGTCAGATGCGGAGAGGTCATCATCAGCAAGCGCCGTCCCTTCGCTGCGAACGAGCGCCAGCAGCTGATCAAAATTGCGCTGGAAGGCCTCGCGGTCGCCAGCATCGACAGCGGCGACTGCGGCGTTATCTAGCTCATTGACCCGGTCGATCACGTCGTCATCGAGGCGGTACTGATTTTCACTTGAGATACGGACGATCATTTGGTTGGTTCCTCTCCTGGCTCAATTTCGCCGGCCGGTTCTCCAGCGCCAAGCTCGGCCTTCATCCGCGCCATGTCGTCGTCGACAGCGCTGGCGCTCGACAGCTCGGCCAGCTGGCGGTCGATGTCATCGTTGCCATCGCCGAGCGTCGTCAGGTCGTCGAAGGTGCCTGCCGCTTCAAGCTCCTCAACCGCTGCCGCGCGCGCCTTCATGTCCTCAGTCTTATCGACGGCGCGCTGCATCGCTAGGCCAACGTCGGCCATCTCCTCACCAACGCCTGTCGCTGCTTCAGAGATACGCACCTGAGCCTCAGCGGCCGAGTACTGAGCTTTGATCGTCTCCTTCTTGGTGCGGAAAGCTTCAATCTTGGCGCGCAGCTTTGCCTCCGAATCGGTCAGCTTCTGCTGCTGCCCTTCTAGCTCCGCGACCTGAGTATCAAACGACTGCAGCTCGGTCTGCGCGACGTTCTTGCGCTCGAGGGCCTCACGCGCCAGCTCCTCATTGCCTTGCGCCAGTGCCTGACGGGCCTGGGTATCGAGCTTCACGACAGATTGCTCAAGTTTCTCGGACTGCATCTGCAGGCGCTTTTTAGCCGTTACGACCTCAGCGATCCCTTGTTTGACCTTCTGCAGCGACTCGAGCTGCTTCTGGTAGCTGTAATCGAGCGTTTCGCCCGGATCTTCAGCCTTATCGAGAACCTTCGAGACCTTCGCTTTGATGACGGTTGACATTCGCCCACTGAGACCGGCCATGATGCTCCTTAAGATCGAGCTGACAAGATTCTTCCCAAGCCTAGCGGGCGCGCCTTGATAACCTGCGGTCAGGCCGAGTTCCTCACCGATACGGGTGAGGGAGTGGGGGACCCAACGAAGGCTTAGGTCTTCAGGGGCGAATAGCGGGCAATGTCGCCCGCTTAGCGCAATTCCAGCGCGAGCCCGTCAGCTCACCTCGCAGGCCTCGTTGCAGCAATTGCCAATGATTAGATTGCCAAATAGCCTCCGCGGCCGAATGCGCTCGCGTCTCTCCCTGCTCGCCCTAGCGGCCGTGCTCCCTGTCGTCCTCTGGGCGGTGCTGCCTGTTGGCTCGCTCGGCGCCACGCGCGATCAGCGCCTGAGCCAGCTCAACGACAAGATTGCCAAGGCTCAGAGCAAGGTCGATAGTAAGAAGGGGACCGAGAGCGTCCTAACCACGCAGGTCGCGGGGTGGCAGTCGAAGATCGATGCGCTGCAAGGAAAGATCGACTCGCTTCAGAGTCGCCAAGACGCGATTCAGCAGGGACTTGACCGTGAGCAGGGGCAGCTAGATCGAATCCAGCGTGACCTTCGCGCTCAACGTCGCCGTCAAGTCGTCTTGAAGGCGCGCCTAGAAGAGGGGCGCCGCGTTCTCTCTCAGCGCCTCTTCGAGCTCTACCGCGCCGACGCGCCGACGCTTATTAGCGTTGTGCTTGATTCGAAGGGCTTCGCCGAGCTGCTTGAACGTGGCGAATTCCTGAAGCGGATCGGTGATCAGGATCAGCGCGTAATCACCTTGGTACGTACCTCACGCGTTGAAGCCACGCTCAGCGCCAACCGCCTCAGCGCACTCGAGGGTCGCCAGAGCCGGATCACGCAGAGCATCAAGAAGAAGCGTGACGCAGTCGCTGCGATCAAGGGTGAGCTCGTTTCGACCCGCACGGGATTCGACAGGACGAAGCAGCAGAAGGCCGACGTGTTGGCTGGTGTTAAGGCCGACCGTCGCAAGCTCGAAGGTGCGCTCTCGAAGATGCGTGAGACGCAGGCACGGATCGAAGGGATCCTCACCGGTGGGCCGCTGGCTGGGCCAATCCGTCGAGGTTCAGGGTCAATGATCTGGCCGGTCAATGGTCCGATCACTTCGCCGTTCTGTGAGCGACGTGCGTGGGAATCTTGCCACCCAGGTATCGACATCGGCGTTCCTGCTGGAACACCGATTCGCGCCGCCGACAGCGGCACTGTGCTGGTCGCTTCGATGAACGGCGGCTATGGCAATTACACCTGCATCGCGCACAGCTCAACGCTTTCCACTTGCTACGCCCACCAGTCCCGGTTTGCCGCCACGGTAGGGCAGAACGTCAGCAAGGGTCAAGTAATCGGCTACGTCGGTTGTACCGGTCTTTGCTTCGGTGATCACCTCCACTTTGAGGTGCGCATCAATGGTCAAGTGACCAACCCGCTCAATTACCTCTAGCCTTTCGGCATGCAGCCGGAGATCGATCTCTTTGGGCTTCCGCTCAAGACCTTCGGTCTGATGTTCGCGCTGGCCTTCCTCGCAGCCGGCGCGGTGCTCCATCGCCGAATGTTGGAGCGGAACCTGCCAGGAGATTGGGCCTACGAGGCGATCTTTGCGGCGCTGGCCGGAGGGCTTGTCGGCGCTCGGCTCGTTTGGATCCTTGAGAACCTCAGTCGTGTCCGCGGCGACGTATTTGGGAGCATCTTCTCTGGCTCTGGGTTGGTCTGGTACGGCGGTGTGATCGGCGGCGCGCTCTTCGTGATGATCTGGGCCAAGTGGCGCGGCACACTGACTCTTTCGGCCTTCGATATGGCGGCCGTGCCGCTTGCGCTCGGAAACGCGATTGGCAGGATCGGCTGCCAACTGTCAGGCGACGGCGACTACGGGCGTGCATGGGATGGGCCCTGGGCGATGGGCTACCCCGACGGGACGGTGCCGACGGCGCCCGGCGAAACAGTTCACCCGACTCCGATCTACGAGACGCTCGCCATGGGTTTGATCGCTTGGCTGCTGTGGACTCTCCGCGACCGCGTGCGTCCAGGCTGCCTCTTCGCGCTGTGGCTTGTACTGGCCGGGCTGGAGCGGCTCTTAGTGGAGTTTCTGCGCCGCAACGACATTGCGGCGTTGGGGCTGACGATCCCTCAGCTGCAGAGCCTCGCGATGATTATCGGGGGAGCTATCTGGCTGACGGTTGTATTTCGCCGTCACGGGTCGGTCACATTGGACCCGCAGCGTGGCATGATGCGCGCCGATGGCTGATGCAGAACTGACAGAGAATGTGTTCCCAATTGGGAGCACGATCAACGAGCTCGGCAGGCTCGAGGTCGGCGGCTGCGACGTCGTAGAGCTAGCCCGTGAGTTTGGGACGCCGGCCTATGTCGTCGCTGAGGACGACATGCGCGCTCGTGCCCGCGGACTGCAAGAAGCGTTCGCTGCCCACAGCGAAGACTTTGAGTTGATCTTTGCCTCCAAGGCTTTCCCCTGCGCAGCGGTATGCGCGCTGTTTGTGGATGAGGGCTTTGGCTGCGACGTGGCATCGGCCGGCGAGCTTGAGATCGCGTTGGCTGGCGGTGTGCCGGCAGAGCGGCTGCAGATGCACGGCAACGCAAAAGGGGAATTGGACCTAGCACGCGCCGTCGAAGTTGGAATCGGCGCGATCGTCGTTGACAACCTGCGCGACCTTGATCGTTTGGAACAGCTCGTTGAAGGGCGCAAGCAAAGCATCTATCTGCGCATTGCTCCTGGCGTCAGCCCCGACACGCACCCAGCAATTTCGACCGGCGGCCCGAACACAAAGTTTGGCTTTGATCTGGAGCACGCGCCGGCGGCGATCGCCCGCGCGCAGTCGATCGATTCACTCGAGCTCGAGGGACTGCACTTCCACATCGGCTCGCAGATCTTTGACCTCACCCCGTTTGAAGGCGCGCTAAGGGCGCTCGCCGATCTTGGTGACTTCAAGGCATACAACCTCGGTGGTGGCCTAGCCGCCGCCTACACGGCGCACGACGAGCCGCCGAGCTACGAGGAATACGCCGCGGCCAAAGCCGGCGCCCTGCGGAGCGTCTTTGGCGCCGGTTCGAAGCTGCTCGACGAGCCCGGGCGCGCTCTCGTAGCCAACGGCTGCGTGACGCTGTACGGCGTTGAGTCGGTCAAGCGAAACGTCGACACTTATGTTGCCGTTGACGGTGGGATGTCCGACAACATGCGGCCGATGCTCTACGGAGCCCGTTACGAAGCCCAAATCGCGGATCGGTTCGGCGGTGGGACTGCCTGTCACTTAGTAGGTAAACACTGTGAATCCGGTGATATTTTGATCCGCGACGCCGATCTCAACCAACCGGTTGCAGGAGATCTGGTCGTAGTTCCTGCCACGGGGGCGTACGGTCATGCAATGGCAAACAATTACAACGGCGCACTGCGCCCTCCGGTGATCTTCGCGCGCGACGGTGACGCGCGTCTCGTCGTGCGCCGTGAGAGCAACGAAGATCTGCTGGCGCGTGATGTCTGATCAGCCTCTGAAGATCGGTTTGCTGGGTCGCGGGACGGTCGGTTCAGCGTTCGCTGAGCTGGTCGCTGCGCGCGCCGACGAGATCGCTCGTCTGACAGGCCGCAGGCCCGAGATCAGTGGCGTGCTGACGCGCAGCGAAGGCGACGCGATGCAGATCATCGAGCAGGCCGACCTGATCGTCGAAGTGATGGGTGGCACCGAACCAACACGCGATTATGTGCTCGCTGCGCTCAACGCTGGGCTGCCGGTAGTCAGTGCCAACAAGCAGCTGCTTAGCCGCCACGGCCCGGAGCTTTGGGCTGCCGCTGAGGCATCTGGCGGCGAACTGCGCTTTGAGGCTGCGGTCGCCGGTGTCGTTCCCGTGATTCGAGTTCTTTCAGAATCGCTCAGTGGCGCGCAGATCGACCGTATTCACGGCATCGTCAACGGCACGACCAACTTCATTCTCTCCGAGATGGCGGCAACCGGCGCTAGCTATGAGGATGCGCTGGCGCAAGCCCAGCAACTTGGATTTGCTGAGGCAGACCCGACCGAGGACGTCAGCGGCTCCGACGCGGCGGCGAAGATGGCGCTGCTCGCGCAGCTCGCCTTCGGCGGCTGGGTGGCGCTAGACGACGTCGTCTTCGAAGGGATCGAAGAGCTGACGACAGAGGACATCGCCTACGCGAAGGAATTTGGCTTGGCGCTGAAGCTGCTCGGCACGGCGGAGCGAGTCGGCGACGCTATTTCGGTCCGCGTGCATCCTGCATTTCTTTACGCAGCCCATCCGCTCGCCAACATCAATGGCTCGTTCAATGCCGTGACGATTGAATCGCCGGCGATCACTGAGATCACGCTCTCGGGTCCCGGAGCCGGCGGGCCACAGACTGCGAGCGCTCTGCTAGGAGACGTCCTAAGCGTGATTAACGGAGCGCCGACGATCGATGCTCCGCGCCACGACGCAAAGTTGACCGAAGAGGTCGAATCGGCTTTCTATCTTCACTTGGAGGTCGCCGATCAGCCAGGAGTGCTCGCGCAGGTCGCGAAGCTATTAGGTGAACACGGCGTCTCGGTTAAGTCGGTTGCGCAGTCCGGGCTAGGCGACAACGCAAGGCTCGTTATGGTCACTCACTCGGTGCTCGAGTCCGATTTCCTGAGCGCGCGCGACGAGCTTGCCGAGTTTGACTTCCTGCGCAGCCAGCCACGAGCGATCCGCGTAATCGACGAGCAGTTCATCGGCTGATGGCTGGTCTTATCGAGCGATACCGCGACCGGCTTCCGTTCGGCCCCGATGACCCCGTCATCACGCTCGACGAAGGCGCGACGCCGCTAGTGCACGCGCCGCGACTCAGCGAGCGGCTTGGCGGCGAAGTTTGGCTAAAGATCGAGGGCGCCAACCCGACCGGCTCGTTTAAGGATCGCGGCATGACCTGCGCTGTCTCGGGCGCTGTCCGTGACGGCTCGACCGCCGTTGTCTGCGCATCGACCGGCAACACGGCGGCCAGCGCCGCTGCTTACGCCGCGCGCGCCGGCATCACCTGCGCCGTGATCGTGCCGGACGGCAAGATCGCTCGGGGCAAGCTCGCTCAGGCTGTAATCCACGGTGCTCGCGTGGTCGGGTTGAAGGGCAACTTTGACGAGGCTCTGCGCCTCGTGCGTGAGCTTTCGCAGGCCCATCCAATAGCGCTCGTCAATAGCGTCAATCCGCTGCGGATCGAGGGTCAGAAGACGGCAGCATTTGAACTAATCGAGACGCTCGGTCCTAAGCGGCCGCTCGATGCGTTGGCAATCTCGGTCGGCAACGCCGGCAACATCACTGCCTACTGGAAGGGCTTCAGCGAGTCGGCCGATCAGATTGAGCGAATGCCGAAGATGCTTGGCTTCCAAGCGGCCGGAGCAGCACCTCTGGTGCTGGGTCATGCGGTGGAACAGCCAGAGACGCTGGCCAGTGCAATACGGATTGGCGACCCTGCCCGCGGCGAAGAAGCCTTGCTGGCGGTTTCGGAGTCGGGCGGCGCAATCAACTCCGTGACCGACGAACAGATCCTTGAGGCGTACCGTTTCCTCGCAGACCATGAGGGCGTCTTCTGCGAGCCGTCTAGCGCTGCATCGGTGGCAGGACTGCTCGTTCACGGTCTACCCGAAGGCGTCGAGAGAATCGTTTGTGCGTTGACCGGCCACGGGCTCAAGGATCCAGAGACAGCGATCGAGATAGGCGAAGGGATTATCCCCTGCGAGGCCAACTTGGCGGCGGTTGAGACCGCCGTATGGGGCTGAAAATGGAGCGACGTCGCCTCGTAACAGTTCCTGCCTCATCAGCAAACCTTGGCCCTGGCTTCGATTCTTTTGCCGTAGCGCTTTCCCTCTCTATGGAGCTTGAAGTGACGGAGACAGGCAGCTTCGCGGTTGAGACTGATCTGGAGATTGCCCGCGATCGGCGCAACCTAGTTGTGCGCGGCTTCGAGAGGCTTCATCCGCCCGATGACTTCAACTTCAAAATTAGTTCCCAGATTCCACTCAGCGGCGGCCTGGGCACTAGCGCTGCGGCTTACTTGGCAGGATTGATGGCTGCCGATCACCTCTTCGAACTAGATGCCGATCTCTTGGCGTTAGGAACGGAACTTGACGGGCATCCGGACAACCTTGCCGCGGCGCTCCACGGCGGCTTCATCGTGACGACCGGCGGCGAAGTTACTCGCTTCGATCCGCCTGACGGCCTTGAGGCAGTTCTCGTGGTGCCAAACGAAGCGGTTGCAACCCGCGAGGCGCGTGCAGCATTGCCGGCTGAAGTCCCGATCGCTGATGCTGTCTTCAATGTCGCCCACGGCGCGCTGCTGATGCTGGGGCTGGCTCGTGGCGACTTCGAACTGATCTCACGCGGGCTCGACGATCGCCTTCACCAGACCTACCGCGGGCCTCTCTATCCGCGTTCTTACGATCTGATCGCCCGCGCCAAAGAATTTGGCGCTCTGGGCGCGACGCTCTCCGGGGCAGGCCCAACGGTGCTCGTTTGGACGAGCTTCGACACCACCGGCGGCGTCGTTGACGCGCTGAGCGCTGAGGTCAGCGACTGGGCGCAAGTTCAGCGTGCGCGGTTTGAGCTAAGCGGCGCCGACGTTCAAGAGCTCTAAGGCTGTAGCTCTTGCTGGGGCACTAACGCAGCGAGCTGGGCACTCTGCTCGTAGAGGCCAAGCCGTTTGAGTAGTTCAGCTGCGACGAGCAGGTAATCGGAGCCGAGGTCGGGGCGGTGTTCAAAGATTGGGGTCGCTCGTTCAGCTGACTCGGCGTAGGCGATCGACTGGCGCACGGTCTGGTCGAGCAGGCGATCACCGACGTGTTCGCGCAGCGCGTCGAACGCTTCACGCGAGTGAACGGTCCGCATGTCGGCGATGTTGAAGAGGACTCCTAGCCACTGAAGCTGCGGGTTGAGACTGTCTTTCGCCAGCTCGATCACCTCGAGCGCTTGCTCAACTCCCTGTAGCGCGAAGTACTGCGCCTCGCTGCTCAGCAGCGCCTGATCGGCAGCCACCAGCGCATTCACGGTCAGCAGCCCCAGCGCAGGGGGGCAGTCGATGAAAATTACGTCGTACCGCTCATCCAGCTCCGTCAAAGCGCCGCGCAGCGTCATCTCGCGGCCCATCTTTCCGGCCAGCGTGATCTCGGCCTCCGCGAGGCTGAGGTTCGCTGGGATCACGTCATCGACGATCGCCTCGCTGGCGGTAGCGCGGCCCGAGAGGACATCGCCGATCGTTGGGTCGGCTTCCGGGTCGATGTCGAAGTAGTCAGAAAGGTTGCCCTGCGGGTCGAGATCGATCGCCAGGACGCGCAGGCCGGTCTGGCGGAATGCTCCGACGAGGTGCCGGACCGAAGTTGTTTTGCCGGTCCCACCTTTCTGGCTGAGGACCGAGATCGTGATCGCCATTGGCTGCGAGTCTAGACGCGCAGAGCGTCCGGCGGGCTGTCGCTAGCGGTGGCTGCTTGGACGGCGACGCTAACGAAGTTGATCCGGTACCGGCCGATCAGGAATGATTCGCCGTCGCTGAGGCCGTGTCGCTCGATCCGTTCGCCGTCAACGAAGACTCCGTTGAGGCTCCGGTCATCAAGCAGCTTCATGCCATCTGGTTCCCGCACGATTAGCGCGTGCCGCCGCGAGACGGTTGGGTCATCAAAGCGAACATCAGCGGCGGTGCTGCGACCAATTCGCGTCCAGTCGCCGGAGAGCACGACAACGCGTAGTGCATCGGCCTCGACGAAGACCAGATATTCACCAGGCTCTGTCAGCGATGCGCGAGTCGCAGCGATCGATTCCAACTCGGCAGGGTCGATCGGAAGCTCTTGTTTCGGGGCCGGTGCGTGCGCCGCCGTTTGCCGCTGCTGCTTTTCACTGGAATCTATTGACGCCATCCAGCCCCCCGATCTCTCGCTTCAATGAATTCTACGCGCGCTGTCAATCCGTCGCTAAATCGCGTCTCGAATCGGCAGGAATGGGGGCGCCTGGAGCGAATACCTACCAATGCTGACTTGGAACCAGCTTCTTGGTGAACCTGAGCTTGAAATTCGGTTGCTGCGAAAAGGACACGAAAGTCGTGCTGCGGCCGATCCTCACTGCGACGACTGTGGACGTGTGCCGCTGGCCGGCGAAGAGCTCTTCCATTTCGCCGGTGAATCTGTGTGCGCGCTTTGCTCACCGCAGCACGCCGGCTCGCCGAGCGCAATTGAGCCTGTTTCGCACGTTGAGCATGGCGTCAGCGTGCGCAGGGTTTCGCTACCCAGGGCCGCCTAGTAGACACCGCCCGTCGCGTCGGCGGGCCTCCCGGGTAAACTGCGCAGCGCAATGCAGCCCTGCACGATCACCCAGCGAATTGCTTCTCCGCCGTCGGTCGTCTTCGACTATCTCAGCGACGCGGCAAACTTCCCTGAGTTCACCGATCATTTCCTTGACGACTGGCACATGACCCGCGAGGAGACTTATGGGCTGGGCGCCGGCGGACGATTCAAAGAGGAGCTTCCGTTCGCCCGTTTTGGTTGGGGGGACATGGCAATCGTCGAACGAGAAGAGCCCAGGCTACTGGTGCTGGCAGGACGTAGTGGCAAGTACAACCGAATCCGCACGTTGACGATTTTCCAGCTGAGCGATGACGATGACAACGGCACGATGATTGAGCTGAGCCTTGAAACACACCCCGTCTACCCGAGTGACAAGTTTCTTGAAGCGCTCGCTCAGAATCGTTCACGCACACGCGGCTGGAAGAAGTCGCTGCGGCGTTTAGCGGCGATCCTTGAGCATGGCGAGCAACGGGGCGAGCGCGCAACGATCGCTGGCGGCGCTCGCAAGCCGGCTACAGGACTGCGCGCGTAGGTCTTGCCGCGCCGCGATCCTCTAAACTTCGCCGCCGTCATGGTCCGTCGCCTATCCGCCCTCGCTCTGATCTCGCTCGCTGCCATTGCGGTTGTCGGCTGCGGCGACAAGCCGGCGACTGTTTCAGCCGGGGAGTCGGAGGCGATCTACGTAACGCTTGGCGATCTTCAGTACCAAGTCCAGATGTCGCGGCAGCTAAATCCAGCCGATGTCGGCGACCGGGATCTGCTGGGCGGAGTGCCGCTCACTGACCAAGGACTTGGCGCCGATGACCTTTGGTTCGGCGTTTGGGTTAGGGCCTTCAACAGCAGCGACTCGGCGCAGCGGACCGCTAATCAGTTCAAGATCGTTGATACCCGCGGAACTGAGTATGAGCCGATTCCGCTGGCCCTAAGCAACAAGTTCGCCTTCCGCGAGGCCGTCGTACCGGCCAGCAACGGCCAGTATCCGAACCCCAACAGCGCCGCCGCGAATCTGCCAACAACCGGTGCGATCCTAGTCTTCAAGTTGCCGCATCAGACTCTTGATTACCGGCCGCTTGAGCTAGAGATCGGAAGCTCGCAGCTGCCCGGCGAGCTGGCCACAGTCACGCTCGACGTCTAGCGCGCGGCCAGCATTGCGCTGAGCACACCCCGCGCCGCGGGCGCCGCAGTCTCGCCGCCCGCGCCTGCGCCAACGAACATCACGCCGACCGCATTGCTGGCGACTCGCGTCTTGTCGGCGGGGGCGAAGGCGATGAACCACGCGTCGGTGTCCTCAGGGGCCTCGCTCGGTGAGCGAAGCTCTGCCGTTCCGGTCTTTCCAGCGACGGCCACACCGGGGATCGCCGCAGCTGTACCGGTGCCGCCGCTGACAACACCGAGCATCAGCTGCTGTATCGTCCTGGCAGTAGAGGCCTTGATCGCCTGGCTCCCGCTGCTGGCTTTGGTGCGCTCGGCGACCGACTGGTCGAGCGTCGGCACGACCAGTTTTCCATGGCGAGCAATGGTCGCCGCGACGATCGCCATCTGCAGCGCGCTGGCCTGAACCTCTCCCTGTCCAATGGCCGACGATCCGACATTGAGTTCGTCGCCCAGCTCGAGTGGGATCGTGCTCTGCGCTGCTCCTGGAATCGGTGATTCGTGGTTGAACCCGAAGCGCTGCGCGACTGCCACGAGGCGCGGCGAGCCGAGCTTTGCCCCGAGTGGTGCGAAGACCGAGTTACAGGAGACAGCGAATGCTTCGGCGAGACTGCCACCGCAGACTTCGCCTCCAGCATTTGAAAGACTAAAGCCAGAAAGTTCAATGGCTGACTGCATCGGGAACGTTGACTTGGTCGACACGATGCCTGCATCGAGGGCGCCAGCGGTCGTGATCACCTTGAACGTCGATCCCGGCGGTTGGAGGAGCGAGAAGGCTTGCCCGGCAAAGCCATCAACCGCGCCATTACGCGGATTGAGCGCGACTATTCCGCCTTGCCTTCCTGACATTGCGGCGATTGCAGCGCGCTCGACGCTGGGGGAGATCGTCGTTCTGACCTTGGCTCCTGCCGCTCCAGTCGATTTTGCGATTACGCGGTCGCCGGCGCGAAGCGTGCCTTCGGGGAGGCCGGCCAGCAGAGGTTGAAAGATCAGCTCAAGGCCCGACGTCCCTACCTGTGCATCAGGCGGGATACCCAGTGCGTTGATCTCCAGCGCCCTTTCCGGAGGGATCGGCCCAAGCTGGCCAACGACCTCCGATGCGACGTCTGTGATCGGCGAGCTGCGATCGGCTCCCGTGGCCAGCACCTGACCATCTTTTGCGAGCAGCGTTCCGCGTTCAAGCATCGTCGTCTCACGCGTCAGCTGTTGTCCTGGCGTCAAGTCGGGGAAGGCCATCGACGGTGTCCAAGCAATCTTCGTCGCGTCTCCGTCCTCGGCCGTCTGCACGTTGACATTGCCTCGCACCGTTCCGAAGATCCGCGTCTTGATCTTCACCGGTATCTGCCAGTGGCCATCTCCGATCTCCTTCGGCTCGGACGTTGTTACTGAATTCTCACGCGCAGTCGCCGTGGCGAGCGTCGTGCGGTTCGACTGCGCAAAGTCGAGCAGCGGCACCTTCTTCTGAGTACTGCTCGTCAGCTGCGCGTACATCGTCGCCCAGTCGCCCTTGCCCCATGCCTGCGCGTAGCTGCGGACTTCACTCTCGCCGGCTGCTCCCGAGGAGGCCCCGGCCACTGCGCCGATCAAGAAGGCGACCGCTGCCACAACTGCAACAGGGATCAGTCGCCTCTGCATCGTGCTGCTCATCTTCATGCTGCTGAACGGCTTCGGATTTTCGCGCTGTGGCGCTGAAGATTTCCCCGCTCGCGGCTGCTTTGGCCTGTCGCTCATTGTGGGCTCACGAACGTTGCAGAAATCTACTCCCCGCGGTGGTCAGAGCCGTTGCCGCGTGGCAGCCCGCTACGCTGCGGCGCGATGGGTAAGACATTGATCATCGCCGAGAAGCCTTCCGTGGGGGAGGATTTGGCGCGCGTTCTTCCAGGCCCGTTCAAGAAGAAAGCCGGCACAGGCGAGAAGCGATCCCGTGCACTCGAAGGCCCTGATCACATAATTAGTTGGGCAGTCGGGCACCTTGTCTCGCTCGCCGATCCCGACCAGTACGACGAGAAGTTCAAGAAGTGGCGGATGGCCGATCTGCCAATCGTGCCAACCAAGTTCAAGCTTGAAGTCCGCGACGAGCGCTCGCAGAAGCAGATGAAAGTGGTTCGTGAATATCTGCGCAGCGATGAGATCGACCTCGTCGTAAATGCCTGCGACGCCGGCCGCGAAGGCGAGCTGATCTTCGCCTATCTCTACGAGAAGGCTGGCTCAAAGAAACCGGTCGAGCGGCTCTGGCTTTCGTCGATGACCGAGTCGGCGATGCGTGAAGCGCTTGACAACCTTCGGCCATCCAGCGAATTCGCACTGCTCGAGGAGGCCGCCCGTTCACGTTCCGAAGCGGACTGGATCGTCGGCATGAACGCCACCCGCGCGGCGACTATTCGTCTGCGCTCGTCGTTTGACGGAGCCGTATCGCTTGGCCGCGTGCAGACGCCGACCTTGGCGATCTTGACGCGGCGCGAAGAAGAGATCCGCGCATTCATCCCTGAGGCCTACTGGCTGGTCGACGCGAAGTTCGCAACAGACGACGGCCGCAAGTACGAGGGGCGCTACCACGCCGGCGCGAAGCCACGGATCGATAAGCAGGCTTCCGCCGAGGAGATCGTTGCCGCCGTCAAGGGGCAGAGCGGACAGATCACAAAGCTCACGAAGACGAAGAAGACCGAGAAGCCGGCGATGCTTTACGACCTCACTTCGCTTCAGCGCGACGCCAACACTCGCTTTGGCTTCTCCGCAAAGCGCACGCTCGGCGCCGCTCAGCGCTGCTACGAGGAGCACAAAGCACTGACCTACCCGCGGACCAACTCTCGGTACCTAACTACCGACATGGTTGAGGAGATCAAGCCGATCGCCGAGAAGGTCGGCCGCGACAGCGAGTATGCAGCCGCCGCAGAATACGTAACTGGGCTCGACCTGCTGCCCCTATCGCGCGTCGTCAACGACGAGAAGGTTGGCGATCACCACGCGATCATTCCAACCAACGACTTCCACAAGCTGGAGAAGATGGGATCAGATGACCGGCGCATCTATGACCTCGTTACACGCCGCTTCTTGGCGATCTTCCATCCCGACGCTGAGTTTGAGAACACGAGGGTCGAGACAACCGTTCAGGAGCATGTCTTCCGCACGCGCGGCAAGGTTCTAATCGTCCCAGGCTGGCGCGGCGTCTACGGCGAGCTAGCCGAAGGTGAGAAGGGGGCAGCGGACGAGGACGAAGGTCGCGATCAAACCCTGCCGAAGCTCGAGCAGGACGAGACCGTCGACACAACAGACGTTGAATCGCTCGAGAAGGAAACAAAGCCACCGCGTCGCTACTCAGACGCATCGCTGCTCGGCGCGATGGAGACTGCAGGCAAGCTCGTTGATGACGATGAGATGCGCGAGGCGATGAAGGAATCGGGGATCGGCACGCCAGCGACACGCTCGGCGATCATTGAGCGCTTGATCGACGTCGGCTACATCGAGCGCGAAGGCCGAGCTCTGGTGCCCACGGAGAAGGGGATGAACGTGATCCGCCTGCTCGACGGCCACCCGCTGACTGAGCCTGCACTAACCGGCGAGTGGGAGCATCGGCTCGGACTGATTCAGGAAGGCGCCGAGACACGCAAGAAGTTCATGGCCGACATCAAGGAATTCGCCGTCGGCACGATCAGCGAGCTCGACACAAAGCTCAAGGACGTCAAGATCCCTCGCGCCAACCTCGGACCATGCCCCGTATGCGGCGCCGACATAATCGAAAACCGCAAGGGCTACTCCTGCTGGGCGCGCGAGGACCCGGGCTGTGGCTTCGTGATCTGGAAAGGCAAAGTTGGCAAGCAGCTTCCCGCCGCGATCGCGCGTGAGCTGATCACAACTGGTCGCACCGAAAAGCAGGTCGCCGGCTTCAAGGGCCGCAGCGGCCGCTCGTTCCGCGCCAAGCTAGCTCTGCAGCAGTCCGAAGAAGGCAAGTGGCGGGTCGAGTTCGACGAAGCCTGGGCCAAGGAGGGCGCAAAGGCGCCGGCCGCCGAAGACGCAACTGCCGACGCCGATGCGATGGCCGAGGCCGAAGCAGCAAAGGCCGCAAAGGCCAGCGGCGGCGACTCCACCGACGAGGCAGCTTGAGCCTGCGCCTCAGGCGCGTCAGTTTTCACCGGTCGGCGGCGACCATCTTCGAATGCCGCTGAAACTAATCACAGGGCCGGTTAACTCCGGCAAGGCGGCCGAGCTGCTTGCGGCTGTCGCCGCGGCAGCCGAAAACGGTGAGGACCCGATCCTCGTCGTGCCAACCGTTGCTGACTCTGACTTGCTCCGCAGGGAACTTGCCGCGGGTCAAATATCGCACGCGGTGCGGGTTACGCGGTTCTTGGGCCTCTGGGATTTAATCGCCCGGCGCGCCGGTTTTGATCCGCGTCCGCTCGACGATTTCGGCTGCCAGCGGATCGCGCGGACCGTCTGCGACGAGGCACTCGCCGACGGCAAACTGACGCTTCTTGAGGAGTCAGCCCGCACCGATGGCTTCGCTTCGGCGCTGGCACGGTTTGCCGACGAGCTCGGCGAGGTCCGCGCGAGTCCAGCCAAGTTTGCCGAAGTGATCGGGGCTTGGGGCAAGACGCCAAGCGGCTCTGGTGGATACGGAGCTGAGCTGGCGCTGCTTTATGCCGCTTACCGTCGACGGCTTGAGCAGCTCGGCCTCCGCGACCCGTCGGGGTACGTGACGGAGCTGCTCGATCGACTCGGTGGCGCCCCCGAGCTTTGGCGCAAGACGCCGGTCTTCTTCTACGGTTTCGATGACTTCGAGCTCCGTCAGCTCGACACGATCGAAGCTCTTTCCGGCGTGGCCGACGCGCCTGTGGTTGTCTCAATCCCGTTTGAGGACCGGACCGCCTTCGAGAGCCGCGAGCAGATCATCGGGCAACTTCGATCTCTGCCGGGTGCAACCGAGATGCTCTGCGAGGTAAGCCGTGACCACTACGACTCGGAGAGCATTGATGCACTCTTTGGACTGGAGCGCGGGCTCTTTGAGCTCGAAGCAACCGCGGTAGATCCCGGGAATGGAATCGAGTGCTTTAAGGCGGGAGGTCCACGGGCTGAGCTTGAGCTAATCGCTGCTCGTATCGCTGCACTTCACAAAGAAGGGCTCGCTTACGAGCAGATCGCGGTAGCGGTTCGTGATCTCGATGATGCAGCGCCACTAATCGAGGAAGTTTTCGCGGCGGCTGACGTTCCGATCGCGCTGCGCCGGCGAATCCCGCTTGGGCACACAGCGCTAGTGCGCGGAGTGCTGGCTTTGATCGCCTGCGCTCTCTGTAAGCACCCGGAAGCCGAGCAGTCGCAACCGCTGATCGCCAAACTGATCGTTTGGCTGCGCACGCCAGGAGTAACCCCCGTTCAGTACCGAGGCAACGTCGACCGCCTCGAGCGCCGCGCGCTGCGCGGCGAGCTGGCAAGTCTTTCGGCCGCTGAAGCAGCGTGGGCGGAGATCTCAAAGATGGAGCAGATTTTCGCCCTAGAAGGCTTACGAGCGCAGTTCGCAACCGGGCCGCAGGATGGCTACCGAGCGGCGGCGGAGCAGGCGCGCCGTGTGTTAGCCGCAGCCGCGCAAGTGGACGGCCACGGAAGCGCGCCGGTTTTTAGCACTGAGCAGCGCCTCGATGCCGCGGCGCTTGGGGATCTGGTATCTGCACTCGACGAGCTGGACCGCCTTGTCGGCAAGGATGCCGCTCTAGCGCCGCGCGGTGAGCAGCTACTCAGCGAGCTCGGCCAGCGAGAACTGAAGACCGGCGAGTCGCTGATCTCTGGCGCCGTCAGCATCGCCACACCGCTCGCACTGCGCGCGCGCCGCGTTGAAG
>Ga0194063_10001283_pt1 | contig 16499 bp, 19 predicted proteins | sample SepL3720m_MetaG_FD_155459 | JGI IMG/M metagenome (GOLD analysis project Ga0194063, IMG submission 155459) | Anoxic zone freshwater microbial communities from boreal shield lake in IISD Experimental Lakes Area, Ontario, Canada - Sep2016-L373-20m | ecosystem: Environmental > Aquatic > Freshwater... | reverse complement strand
CGCCGTTCCTGCCGCCGCGCCCAAGGCCCCCGGCATGAAATACCGCCACTACGCGCCAAACGCACCAATGACGCTCGTGACGGGCGACCCGCTCGCGATGGTTCGCGCCATCATGCACGCGGCGCACGCATGCACGGCCACCCAAAAACAAGCCGGCATCATGGCCACGGACCAGACCCTGCCGTTCTATTTTGCGAAGGGGCCGTTGGTCTTGTCCATGGGCGACCGCGCGCAACCGGCCACCATCGCTTCGCGGCTCTTTTCGGTGCTGCGAGACTTTGACCGCAGCACCGTCGACGCCATTTTGGCGGAGGCCGTGGATGGCGCAAATGTTGGCGACGCCATCATGGACCGCCTCACAAAAGCTGCTGCGGGCCACGTCGTTGCCGCGTCCGCGCCAGCGTCGGCGCTCGCATCCGCGTCCGCGTCCGCGCCCACACCTGCTCCCACTCCCACTCCATTCCGCGTCCTATTCGTCTGCACCGGCAACACCTGCCGCAGCAGCATGGCGGAAGGCATCATGAAAAAACTCGCCGCTGAAGCGGGGCTCGCCATTCACGTCGCATCTGCCGGTGTTTCGGCCAGCGACGGCGCGTGCGCAAGCGAGCACGCGATCATTGCCGCGCAGGATTTGTATGACGTGGACCTCACGTCCCACCGAGCGCGCTTGTTAACCCAAGACATATTAAATGAATCTGACCTTGTGTTAACCATGGAGTCTCGACACCAAGATTACATCGCGTTCTATTTTCCAGAAAGCGCCTACAAGACGGCGCTCTTGTCCCTGTTTATCGGAGGCGATGCCTTTGGCGTGCGCGATCCATTTGGCGGTGACTTGGAAGAATACAAGGAAACCGCGCAAGATATTCACGCCAAATTGCAGCTACTGACAAAAATCCTTCATATTTAAGTTAAAATGCTTGCGTTTGCACTTGAAAGTTGTACAAAAAACGCGTTTTCACACTGTTTAAGTCAACGCGTTATCACCTTTTTTTGTAGGAGCATAAATATTCTAACTTTTCAAAATTCCCAACGCCAATTTGCAAGATTTTGAGCCGAAATCAAGAAAATTCAGACAAATTTCGGTCATTATTTCCATTTAATGGATATTCTGCTCGTTTGGGCGTCCATTTTCGAGCAAAATTTCAAGAAAGTTGTCATATTATCTCTCCCCACAAAAAAGGTGATAACGCGTTATCTCCTTTTTCTGTATAGGACAAAATATTCTAACTTTTCGCCCCTCCCAGCGCCAATCCGGCGGATTTTGACCAAAAATCCGTCGCTCCGCCAGCCTTTGAACTGCAATTTGGCAGATGCATCTGCACCTTCCATTTTTTTATCCGTACTTTCAAATGTACTCTTTCAATCAAAGGGAGAATAGTGTAAAATACTTTTAGTACGAATTGCGGAGGCGAAAGAATGAAAGTCACAATCGGTTGCGACCATACTGGAAATGAACTGAAAAAGGCAATTATCGAATTTCTCACGTGCCAAGGCAAAGAAGTGTTTGACTTGTCGGCCTGCGAGGGAGATGAATTTCCCGAAATCGGTGAGCGCGTTGCGCGCGAAGTCGTTTCAGGCAAAAGTGACTTTGGTGTCATCATTTGTGGCACGGGGATCGGCGTCTCAATTGCTGCTAACAAAGTTCCGGGAGCGCGTGCGGCGCTTTGCACGGATAGTTTTTGCGCGCGCATGACGCGTCTGCACAATGATGCAAACATCCTAGCACTCGGTGCGCGAGTAGTTGGCCTTGACCTTGCGATTGACATTGTCAGCAACTTTTTCGCGACCGACTTCAGTCACGAAGAGCGACACGTTCGCAGAATCGGCAAAATAGCAAAGATCGATGATAAATTTAGGAAAGAATAAGGAGTGATTGCGTTGAGACCAAGTTGGGACGACTATTACATGGAAATGGTTGATGTGATTAAGAAACGATCTACCTGCCTGCGCAGACAAGTTGGTGCCATCATTGTAAAGGATAAACGCATTATTTCCACGGGTTACAACGGCTCGCCGATGAACACAAAGCATTGCGAAGAAGTCGGTTGTCTCCGCGACGAACTCAAGATCCCATCTGGCGAACGCCACGAATTGTGCCGCGCCATCCATGCCGAGCAGAATGCACTGGTGCAGGCTGCTTACTCTGGCACAAGCGTCAAAGACGCCGTGATGTACATCACCACACAACCTTGCTCCTTGTGTGCAAAAATGCTTATCAACGCCGGCATATCAAAAGTCATTTTCAGAGGAGAATATCCGGATGAAATGGCAATGGACATGTTAAAAGAAGCGGGCGTCAGAGTAGTAAAAGTAGATTAATTTGAACGAGGTGCACTGTGTTTCAATTGCCTGAATATGCACAATATATAATAACAATCGCACTTGCTTTTTTGGTGTCTTTTCTCGTCACCCCAGTGGTGCGGCGACTGGCACTGAAGGCAGGCGTACTGGATGTGCCGGACAATGACCGAAGGATTCATAAAATTCCCATCGCAAAAATGGGCGGCATCGCCATCGCCATAGGATTTTTTGCGGTGCTCATTCTCAATGTTGTCTTAAAGCAATTTGGCATCGTCAAATTGATGCCACCAAATCCGCAATTGACGGGACTTGTGATTGGCCTCTTGCTCATTATGGTGATGGGCTTTCTCGATGATCTGTTTGAAATTCATACTGTGCTCAAGTTTGCGTTTCAATTTTTGGCTGCGGGAATCGTCATCTTCTCCGGCACGCAAATATCAAGTTTTACAAATCCCTTCATGCCAACTGGCTGGATTGCACTCAACCCCATTGTTTCGGTCGTTTTGACCCTCATCTGGATCGTTGGCATCACCAATGCCATCAACTTTATCGATGGTTTGGACGGGCTTGCGGGGGGTGTTTCGGCCATTTCACTCTTGTCGATTTTTGTTATCTCCATCATCATGGGGACAAGAGACATGCTGAGCGTCAGTATTCTTGTGGTTGCGTTGGCGGGCGCCATACTCGGCTTTTTACCTTACAACATCAACCCCGCGAAAATTTTCATGACGGACATTGGATCGAATTTTATCGGCTTTGCGCTCGCGGTCATTTCCATTCAGGGGGCGTTGAAATCCTATGCCGCTGTGGCCTTGGCGATTCCGATTCTGGCATTTGGCATTCCGCTTTTTGATGTTGCGTTTGCCATCGTGAGACGCGTCAAACACAAACGTAAAATCACCGATCCTGACCGTGGTCACCTGCACCACAGGCTGCTCGATCTGGGCTTTTCACAAAAGCAAGTGGTCTTCATTTTATATATCGTCAGCGCATTGATGGGTGGCTCCGCGATTGTGTTTATTATGTTTATGAATAAGCGCACATCGGGCTGGGATTCCATCGGCGCAATTATATTAATTCTCATCGTAAGTGTTTTGCTGACCATCGGTGTGAAATTCATTAGCTATCTTTCCACAAAGAAAGATGAGGCGCAAGACCAAGATTCAGAGCCAATCGGAGGAGATTCCATTGAAAAAAATTAAAGTGATGACAATTTTCGGCACACGTCCGGAAGCAATCAAAATGGCACCGCTCGTGCTGGAGTTGGAAAAATATCCAGACCAAATCATTTCTCAAGTATGCGTGACCGCACAACACCGCCAGATGTTGGACCAGGTGCTGGAGATTTTCAGAATCACGCCAGACTTTGACCTTAATATCATGGCGAGCAAACAAACGCTCATCCACATTACCACCCGTGCGCTCGAAGGCTTGAACCAAGTCATCGGGAACGAAAAGCCGGATATTGTTCTGGTACACGGCGATACAACGACCACATTTGTGGGCAGTCTTGCTGCGTTTTACAACAAGGTCGCCATTGGGCATGTCGAGGCTGGACTTCGCACCTTCGACAAGTACTTCCCGTTTCCGGAGGAAATGAACCGTAAGCTGACGGGCGCCATGGCTGACTTGCACTTCGCCCCTACCGACACCAACAAAGAGAATCTGATCCGCGAAAGCATCGCCCCAGAGACCATTTATACTACGGGCAACACGGTTATCGATGCGTTGAAGACAACCACTTGCGAGAACTATGTGTTTGAAAATGAGATGCTCAACGAGATTGACTTCGCAAAAACCCGCGTCCTTGCTGTGACGGCACACCGCCGTGAAAATCTTGGCGAACCGTTGGAAAACATCTGCACCGCACTGCGCATGATTCTTGAGACATTCGAAGACACGCTCATCGTCTACCCGGTCCACCTAAATCCTGTAGTCAAAGAGACGGCGGAAAACATCTTAGGCGACCATCCGCGCGCCAAACTCATTCATCCGCTTTCGGCGCAAGATATGCACAACTTAATCAATCGCTGCTACATGGTGCTGACCGACTCTGGCGGCATTCAAGAAGAAGCGCCTTCCTTTGGCAAACCCGTCCTCGTGCTGCGAAACGAAACCGAGCGCCCTGAGGCAATCACCGCGGGCACCGTCAAACTGGCGGGCAACGAGACCGATGTCATTTTCCGTCTTGCAAGTGAACTTCTCAACTCAAAGACCGAATACGCGCAGATGGCGCAAGCTGTCAATCCATACGGCGACGGCCTGGCTTCCGAACGGATTGTCAAGGCGTTGTTGTACCATTTTGGGCTCAGTACAGAGAGACCCGAAGAATTCAAAGCAATTCAAAGCAAATAAATGATTTCTCTTGATTTTTTGTGAAAAAAGTAGCATTATTATACTTGATATATAAACTTCTGCAAAAAAGGTGAGTGTCACGGACAATAGGCTTTTGAGATTTTTAATCATTGGTTCGGCAATAAGTTTGGCGGTGTTTCTGATGGGTTCCTTTTTCCTTTGGGGACTCAGTCATCTCGTCATCATCGGACTGGCCTTGGGCGCTTTGATTGGAATCGGAAAATCCTTGCTCACGTCAAGAGTTGTGACAGGGCTATTACGCAAAGATGCGTCAAGCAGAAGCGTGACCCTTCTTAATATCATTTTTTATATTCTAAGTTGGGTGATCATCATTTTTCTGTTTGTGATAGCGATGAAAATCGCAACGCAGTTGTTGCTTGCGTTGGCCGCAGGCATCTTGATTGTGCCGCTTGTGATGATGGTGTATGCCGTACTCAAAGGTGCTGGCATCATCCGGCCAGATCTCTAGATTGACAAAGAAGGTGACACCGTTTGGGCGAAATCATTAAAAAACTGAATGAGGAAATGGCAATCAACCATAGCGTTTTCACAATCAACGCATTTGGACTAAATATTCCTGTCTCTGAAACCGCCATCTCCATGACCATCGTCACCCTACTCATCATCGTTCTTGCGCTCGTGTTCGTCAAAGCAAGTAAATTCACCATGGTGCCCGGCAAACGACAAAGCATCATCGAACTCATTGTCGATTTCATCAACAAATTTTCCAAGGACCAGGTTGGCCATCATTGGAAAGCCTTCGCGCCCTATTTTGGCTCCATTCTCTTGTTCCTTTTGATTTCAAACATCATTTCGATTTTCAATATCTTCCCGACCAAGACCTTCTTTTACGATGTCTTACATATTGATGCGTTTAAGGATTTCCCGATTTATAACTTGAAGCCGCCGACCAAGGACGTCAACGTACCGACCACCCTTGCACTGATGTCGATTTCCCTATTGATTTTCTCGACGATTTATTTCAGGGGCATCAAGGGATTCTTAAAGACCTTCTTGGAACCTTCACCGATTATGCTGCCATTTAAGATGTTGGATTATGTCGTGCGCCCCATTACCCTCACACTCCGACTCTTCGGAAACATTTTTGCAGCCTATGTCATCATGGAGCTGATTATTTTGGCGGTTCCCGTCTTCATTCCGGCCGCCGCAAGTCTGTATTTCGATTTGTTTGACGGCATCTTACAAGCATATATTTTTGTATTTTTAACTTCAGTATATTTGCACGAAAACTTAGAAACCGTACACTAAGGAGGTGAAAGGAATGGAATCAATCGCAGTAGCATTGGCAATTATGACAGGTGGTTTTGCAGCAATCGGCGTAGGTATCGCGACTGCAAAAGCAGCAGAGGCAGTATCCAGACAACCGGAAGCATCCGGCAAGATCATACAGATCGCGTTGATCGGTATGGCAATGGCAGAGGCAATGGGAATCTTCGGATTCTTGATGTCATTTTTATTGTACAGTAAGTTGGGATAATCCATCTCGACTGACTTGTAAAAGAGCTTTGAAAGGGTGAATCATATGATTCCTATGTTGCAGTACGCACCGCTTGCAGAGGCGACGCTCAACCCCATCAGTTTTGACCCGTATTTGTGGATTTATATCCTCATCAATCTCCTTGTCCTTTTCTTTGTGCTGAAGAAATTGCTTTGGAAACCCGTGACAGCGTTCCTAGAAAAACGCACCAACACAATCGCGGAGACCATTGACGGAGCAAATCAAAAAATGTTGGAGGCTGACACACTCAAAACACAGTATCAAGGCGCATTAAACACCGCGCGCATTGAAGCTGCGAAAATTGTCGAGGACTCCCGCAAACGCGCACAGCAAGAGTATAACCTGTTGTTGGAAGCCGCGACGAAGGATGCGGAAGCATTCAAATCGCGTACCAGAAAAGAAATGGCCCACGAACGGCAAGAGATGCTGGCAAAGTTAAAGTCAGAAATTGCAGGTCTTGCCCTGTCCGCCGCTTCCAAAGTCATCGAAGCCAACATGGACTCCGAAACCAACCGCGCTTTTGTCAATGACTTTATTGAAAAAGAAGGGGTGGCTTAATGTCTCTCGTCGACAAGCGGTATGCGGAAGCATTTTTGCAGGTTTCCGTCGAACAAAATCAAGTCAAGGAACATTTGGAGTTTCTTCGAAAAATTTATTATCTCATGCGAGACAATAAAGATTTTCGGCATGCTTTAAATAATCCAAAGTTGGAAATCAAGCAAAAGCAAGAAATCGCAAATGCTGTGTTAGGAGAGCAAATGCCCGTCATGATCGTGAATTTCTTAAAGGTTCTCATCGAAAGCGGCCGCATTGGCTCATATTCAAGCATTGCCAAGCAATACCGCGGACTGGCGTATAAGCACGAGAAAATCCAAATCATCCGCATTCGTTCTGCGTTCCCTCTCGACGAAACGCAAATCCGCGCCATTGGCGAAAAATATCGTGAAATGTATGAAGCATCCAGCGTCATCACCGAGTTCGAAATCGACAAAACGTTGTTGGGTGGTATCCTCGTGAAAGTCGGCGACATCGTGTACGACAATAGTTTGGCGGGTCGCCTGAATAGTTTGAAAAAAACCTTAAATTGGGGTGAAATATATGAAGCTTAGACCAGAAGAAATTAGTGCAGTCATTAAAGGAAAAATCGAAGGATTCGGCCTGGAAACCAGGACCACCGAAGAAGGCTACGTATTGTCAACCGGGGACGGCATCGCGCGCGTCTTTGGTCTGGATCAGTGCATGGCAGGCGAGTTGTTGGAATTTGAAAACGGCGAGTTTGGCATGGCAATGAATTTGGAAGAAGAAAACATCGGCTGTGTGTTGCTCGGTGAAAACGTCGACATCACAGAAGGTTCCAGTGTCAAACGGACCGGCAAAACAGTGGAAATTCCCGTTGGCGAAGCCTTTATCGGACGTGTCATTAACCCGCTCGGTGTGCCATTGGATGGAAAAGGTCCGATTCCAGCTGTGACGACAAGACCTGTCGAATTCTTGGCACCCGGCGTTATCCACCGAAAATCCGTCTCCACCCCGCTCCAGACCGGCATCATGGCAATTGACGCGATGATTCCCATCGGACGTGGACAGCGCGAGCTCATCATTGGTGACAAACAGACGGGCAAAACTGCCATCGGCATCGATACCATCATCAACCAAAAAGGGAACGGTGTCATTTGCATTTATGTTGCCATCGGCCAAAAGGCATCCACCGTAGCTAGTATCGTAGAAACCTTAGACAAATACAATGCGCTGGAGCACACCATCATCGTGACGTCCACCGCCAGTGACTCTTCGACCGTGCAATACATCGCACCGTATGCAGGCTGCGCCATGGCAGAATATTTCATGTATGATTTGCACAAAGACGTCCTCATTATTTACGACGATTTGTCGAAACACGCCGTCGCGTACCGCGCCATGTCCTTGTTGCTCCGCAGACCACCAGGCCGCGAAGCCTACCCTGGCGATGTGTTCTACTTGCATTCCAGACTCCTGGAACGCGCTGCACGTCTCAGCGACGACTTAGGTGGCGGTTCAATCACTGCCCTTCCGATCATCGAGACCTTTGCAGGCGACGTCTCCGCGTATATTCCTACCAACGTCATCTCCATCACGGATGGTCAGATATATCTGGAGTCCGAGTTGTTTTTCTCTGGCCAACGCCCAGCCGTCAACGTGGGCCTTTCCGTCTCTCGTGTCGGTGGCGATGCGCAGGTCAAAGCGATGAAAAAAGTCGCCTCCACCATTCGCATCAATTTAGCACAGTACCGCGAGCTCGCGGTCTTTGCGCAGTTCGGTTCTGACTTAGATCAATCCACGCAGGACAAACTGTCCCAGGGCATGCGCCTGGTCGAAACCTTGAAACAAGGACAGTATTCCCCTGTACCCGTCGAAGAACAGGTCGTCATTCTATATTGTGCGACTGGCACTTATCTCATGGACATTCCAGTCGAACAAGTTCTTTCCTTCAACAGGGCACTGGTCGATTATGTGCATGGGAATTATGGACAGGTCCTCAAAGACATCGCCGAGACTGGGTTATTAACCGCGGAAAACGAAATACTGTTAAAGCAAGCAATCGTTGAGTTAAAAGGAACATTCTAATGGCCGAAAACATGCGCGACATCAAAAACAGAATCAAGAGCGTCAAACAAACCATGCAAATTACCAATGCCATGAAGTTGATTTCTGCCGTTAAGTTACGCAAAGCGCGCCAACAGTTGGAAAAGTCGGCACCTTACTTCAAGATCGTCAAAGAGACGTTGGCAAATATGCTGGAAAACAGCAGTTCCATCAACCACAAATGTTTGACCCCTGTCGAAAAAAGCAAATGCCGGCTCTTTTTTGTAATCTCTGGCGACAAAGGACTAGTCGGCGGATACAATTCAAACCTACTCAAGATTACAGAGCAAATTCTCAAAGATGACAACGACGGAGACGAGGCCATCCACAACCATTTGTTTGTGGCGGGAAACGTGGGGCGCAACTACTTGATCCGACACCAGTATGACGTGGATCCCACCTTTGATTTCGGTGTGCAGAACCCGACGGTTTATCGCGCTCGTGACATTGCAGATATGATTCTGGAGAAATTCCTAGCCTTTGAATATGACGAGGTCTTCATGATTTACACACAGATGATTTCCTCCATCGACCAGCAGCCGCTTGTCGTGAAACTGCTGCCATTAGAGGTATCAGCACTGGAACTCGAGGTCAAAGGCAAGAGCGTGGAGACAGAAGATGAACGACGCGAAGCAGAAATCAAAAAAGCGACATTCGCTGACAAATTCGAATATGAACCAACGCAGGCAAAGGTCTTCGATTTCCTCGTACCCAAGTACCTCAAAGGCATGATCTACGGCGCCTTTGTAGAGGCGTTTACCTGTGAACAAAACGCGCGCATGACCGCAATGGATAGCGCAACGACTAACGCAATGGAAATGATTGAAAGTCTGAATTTATATTATAATCGCGCACGACAAGCAAACATCACACAAGAAATTTCAGAAATTGTCGGCGGCGCAGCAGCCTTAGAGTAAAAAGAATGGAGCGGAGAAACATGGCAAAAAAAAATGGCAAGGTAGTGCAAGTCATTGGACCAGTGGTAGATATTCGATTTGAGGATTCCCATCTTCCAAAGATATATAACGCGGTGAAAATCCGCTTGGGTGATGGATTTGTCACCACAGAGGTGATTCAGCATCTGGGGAACGACACCGTGCGTTGCGTCGCAATGACGTCGACCGACGGCATCGTTCGGGGCGCCGAAGCCATCGATACGGGAGCGAACATCAAGGTTCCAGTTGGCGAACAAGTGCTCGGACGCGTGTTTAACGTCCTCGGTGAAGCAATCGACAACCTCGGCGACGTCAATCCTGCCGACTATTACCCGATTCATCGGCCAGCGCCAAAGTTCGAGGACCAACTCCCGGCAACCGAACTACTCGAGACGGGGATCAAAGTCGTCGACTTGCTGGCACCCTATGCAAAAGGCGGCAAGATTGGACTCTTTGGCGGCGCTGGCGTCGGCAAAACCGTCCTCATCATGGAGCTCATCCGCAACATCGCCTACGAACATGGTGGCTACTCCGTGTTTGCTGGCGTTGGCGAACGCTCCCGCGAGGGCAACGACCTCTGGCACGAAATGCAAGAATCTGGCGTCATCAACAAAACCGCCATGGTCTTTGGCCAAATGAACGAGCCCCCTGGATCGCGCATGCGCGTTGGTCTTTCCGGCCTCACAATGGCAGAATATTTCCGCGATGAAATGGGCCAGGATGTGCTCCTTTTCATCGATAACATTTTCCGCTTCATCCAAGCGGGCTCTGAAGTTTCCGCGCTCCTCGGGCGCATCCCGTCGGCAGTTGGCTACCAGCCAACCCTTGCAACCGAAGTGGGCGAGCTCCAGGAACGCATCACGTCGACGAAGAAAGGCTCGATCACCTCGGTGCAAGCGGTCTACGTACCGGCCGACGACCTCACTGACCCCGCGCCCGCTACCACGTTTGCGCATTTGGATGCGACCACCGTGCTCAGTCGCGCGATCGTCGACAAAGGGATTTATCCGGCGGTCGACCCGTTGGAATCTACCTCTCGCATCCTGACCCCGGAAATCGTGGGCCAGGAACACTACGACGTCGCACGGCGCGTCCAGGAAGTCCTCCAGCGCAACAAGGAGCTCCAGGACATCATCGCGATTCTGGGGATGGACGAGCTCTCCGAAGAGGATAAGCTCACCGTGTTCCGAGCGAGAAAAATTCAACGGTATTTGTCGCAACCGTTCCACGTTGCCGAGCAATTTGTCGGGTACAAGGGCAAATACGTCCCTTTGAAAGACACCATCCGTGGCTTCAAGGAAATCCTCGACGGTAAAATGGACAACATCCCCGAGCAAGCCTTCTTCATGAAAGGCGCTATCGAGGACGTGTACGAGGCCGCAAAGGAGCTGGTATAAATGGCTTCCACTTTTTCTTTGGAAATTGTCACCCCAGAAAAACTGTTCTTCCGCGAACAGGTTGAGATGCTTGTCTTCAAGACTCCCGAAGGTGAAATTGGCATCCTCAAAAGTCATGCCCCTATCGTCGCAGCCGTCGTCGCCTCCTCCATCCGCATCAAGCAAAACGACAAATGGCGCTCTGCCTCCGTCGCTTCTGGCTTTGCACAAGTGCTCGGCGACCAAGTGGTCCTGCTCGTAGACTCCGCTGAATGGCCCGAGGAAATCGACTTCAATCGCGCTCTCGAAGCAAAGAAACGCGCCGAGGAGCGCCTCCAAAAAAGCATCAACGCACAGGAACAGGCACAGTCACAAGCCGCCCTGTCCCGTGCCTTAGCCCGTCTTTCGGTCAAAGACCTCTAACGACGGACGACACATAAAGGACGATTGCCCATGACCACGATATTTGAAAAATGCACCCCATCCGACGCCGCAACGTTGCGCGCGCTCATCATTAAAACCTTCACCGAAACAGTAGGCCAACGCAATTCCGCAGAAAGCCTGCAGGTCTATTTCGACACCACTTGTAGCCTAGAAAACATCCAAGTCCAACTCAGCGATCCGCATTCCGCATTTTATTTTCTTTATGTAGACGCGGAGTTGGCCGGCTACCTCAAACTCAACGAACACAATGCCCAAACGGACATTCGCGACCGCGACTCCTTAGAAATCGAGCGCATCTACCTCTCGAAAGAATTCCACAGCAAAGGACTCGGTTCCGTCCTCCTGAATAAGGCAGAGGAAATCGGCGCCGCCTCCCATAAAAAGTACCTCTGGCTCGGAGTCTGGGAAAAGAATGAAAAGGCAATCGCCTTTTATCAACGCAACGGCTTCCGCACCACCAGCACGCATCCTTTCCTAGTCGGCGAAGAGGTGCAGAATGACTTGATCATGCGCAAAGACTTAGCAACAGTTTAGAAAAAATTCCTCATCGCAGTTTCAACTGGGTAATGCTTTTGCGCAAATAACTTTATTCGAAATTATGAGACATATTTGTATATTTTCACGACATTTTCAGGCAAATATGCCTTGTTTTGCGATCAAAATAACTTTTTCCCCAATATCTATTGGTTTTTGTATATCAATTGGTCGATTTGATATACAAAAAAACTTTCAAACTGAAAGAAAAGTTATTTTTTAGAATAAAGCTAGTGATTTGAAGCCTAAAATCATGCCTTTATATACAAAAAATCTCTAGAAAATTGAAAAAAGTTATTTACCCTCTAAAACCTGCGAGATGCCGAAAAAAGGTTACATCAACCATTCGTAGCCTTGCCGACAGTCAACTATATATTCAATAAACACTGTATCCTCTTTGACTTGATATAGTAGTAAGTATCTTCCAGCTACTATCGCTTTTCGATATTTATTTTGTGTCAAGCCAGAATCATCAACATATCCAAATCTCTCTGGCATTTTCATCAAACTATTCGCAACAGAAATGATTTCTTTTCTTAAGTCATTTGCGGCTTTTACACTGACTTGTGCTAAAAACCTAATATGTGACGATAGCATGTCTACTGCTCTATCAGAAATTACAACATTATAGATTTCGTCCTTTTTGTCCATTTCTAACCTCCGCGATAATATTTTTTAGAATAGTATCGAGTTCAGTAGTCGTTTTACCCTTTTTCCCAAGCATTCTGTCTTCCTCTGCTGCAACCAAATTTTCACGTACTTTTAGCATCGCTTCTCTTCTAGAAAAAGATGCAATATCCATAACAACTAAGTCCCCTTCTCCATTTTTAGTGAGATAGACAGGTTCACCAGTTTCTTTACATAAAACTGCAATCTCATTATAGTTATTCCTTATTGACGCTGACGGCTTTATTGTCATAAAAACACTCCCTTTGTAGTAATATTATATACTTATTATATCAATATTTTACTACGAAAATTCATGTTGGTCAATCAACCTTTCATAATAAGACGGTGTCAAGTTGTTGTTGGTTTTTTAGTTGACCAACATCCAAAGAAATTTTTGTTACCTAAAACGCAAATCCTGATCCATTCATACTTTTCAGAAATGCATTAATCGGTGTTACTTTGCCTTGCATATATCTTAAGGGTTCAAAGACAGAATAGTCTTTAAAGCCTGCAAATATTTCTTTCACTTTCTCAACTACTCGACTTTCCATTTCACTCAGTTCTTTTTCTTCGCCCCGTCTGACAAAGTTATCGCTTGTTACTTTGCCACCATTCACATTGAAAACTCTAAGTCGGCTCATATACTTCAAGCCTTCTTCTGACCAACCCATTGGCCCACGGCTAAGTCTTTCCGCCAGTACATGACTAATCTGTGCTTCCGTACAACTACCCCCGCAACTAGGTTCATCCCGTCTGATTTCAATTCCGGCCCAGTTATTCGAGATGTAACTCCAAAACGACTGAATTGTATCCGCTTCGCCCTTGCTTGCAACTTCCGTAAGCATTTCATCTGCAATCGTCTTAATTTCTTCTGTGTTGTACTCCTGCAAGGCTTTTCTGATTTGCCAGGTGTATTCTTTTCTCGGCCCGCCAGTTACGGTTGTTACCCATTTCTGGAGATGATATTTATCAAGCACAAATCTGCATTCCGGCAGAACCTCAGTACCAATCTTTATCCACGCTGCACCATCACCGTGCAGATAGATTCTTTCGATAAAGCTGAAATCGTACTCTGCATTTATCCATGCGCTTACTTCCTCCCAAAGTTCCCTTGCCTTTTTCCCATAACTCGCAAAGTGCCTGGCATTGATGCATCTGTTTCGACCCTTGCTTACCGGCTCTGTTCCTTCATGAACTGTAATCAATGGTACGATTACTCTTTTACCACTTTGCATGGCCACATGATCTTCGTCCGCCACCACATGCAGGATCTTCACTTTCTTTCCGCAAGACGATGGCATCAGTTCAAGCGCTTTTGTCTTGCGAATTTTGTTTTTAGTTGTCTGCCTCGAAAGTTTTCCCCCGACAGCCTCAATACAACTCCTTTGATATGACATATTCGCTGCCTTATCCACCAATTCCGCCGATACATTCCCGCTGACTCTCTCAAAGGCCTCCAATCCTACAACCCTGTCCGTCAAATACCCATATTGATTCTCAAACTCGTAGTATCTTCGGCTAAATTTCACGAGACCAAACTTACTCAAATATTCTCTAGATACATTCCGCTTGTGTACGATTATTCCGGCTTCTTTTCTTTCGGATTTATGTTCAAATATCCCCTCATCAATCATCTCGGCATATGCTGCCAGCATTTCAACAATGAAGTTGCTTGCATCTCCTGACAATCTCGTTTCTAAATCATCCAACCTAACAATTTCATCCCGTGAAAAATTTCCTGCCACTTTTTTGATGAATTTTTCTGCAATTTGTGCTAATCTTGTGTTCATAGAGGTTCCTTCTTCCTATTGTTTTTTGTGTAGTAACAAAAATTTTACCATAGAAGGTCAACCTCTATATTTTATTTAAAAAACCAACAACTATTTTACACTAACTTACTTCTTCTTCCTTGTTTCATAATCATTTTCTATCCGTTCTTTCCAACTCGCGTCAACCACCTTGTTCGCGCGCATTTTACTAATTGTGTCCCCAACCACTTCGTAATTCAGGTGAGTCCCTACGCTATCCGCATGATAGTTCGTTGCGCGATCCGCTCCAATGCCAAAGCGGTCGGCAACCTCTACAGCATCAATGTTTGCCCCCAGAAAAATAAACTCCCAACCATATTTGTCCTTCTGTCGCTCGATCAGCAACTTTACATGGTCATAGTTATAATGGTGACTTGCATTTTCCATTCCATCCGTCGTAATAATAAAAATTGTTTTGTGGGGCAGGGCTTCCTTCTGTGCGTATTTGTGGATGTTCCCGATATGATTGATCGCACCACCAACTGCATCAAGCAGAGCCGTACAACCGCGCACATAATACTCCTTGTCCGAGATTGACCTGACGGCCTTGATGTCGAGTCGATCATGAAGCACTTCAGTGCGGTCATCAAACAAGACGGTGGAAACGATGGCGCATCCTGGAACCGCTTTCTGCTTCTCAAGCATGGCATTGTAGCCACCGATGGTGTCGCGCTCTAGCCCGCTCATGGAGCCGCTTCTGTCAAGGATAAAGACGATTTCTGTTAGTTCTTTTTTCATAGTAATTACCTCCTGTAATCTATTTTATGACTACAGTATAATGAAAACGTCCTTAACTCCGGTCGCTTGAAAGGCGACAAATTTTATACGCCTAATAGGGGTTGATCAAAAGCGAATAATCCCTCATTAATTTCAAACACATCGTACTTCCCCTGCGCGATGAAAAATTCAATGATGATATCGAACTTGTTGCAATGCGCGAGCACAAACCCAGCCCGCCCAATCAAATCCTTCGTTTCATCCAAGTTTAATTCTAACGCGAGTGCCAGTGCGATCGCTGTGACCTTACTCGGCTTATAGTCCTTGTTGCTACGGATTTTAGAAAATAATTTTCGGTCCAAATTCGCCTTTTTATAGATCTCAACATCCGTCTTCCCTTTTTCATCAATCAGGCGCAGAAGTGATTGCGAAAACGTTTCTTCCAATTCATCCATCAAATCACCTAAACTTCGCGACTTGTCCAAGGCAATATATTCGTTACATTCCTGCAACCTGTGAATGTTTCGGAAATATTCAGGATGTTCCTCAACATAATGATCATCAATAAACTTCGCAACCGCGTTAAACAACTTCTCCGACAAGGAATAGGACGTGCGGTCATACACGACTAAGAACACATCCATATCATGATTTAGCACAAATTCACTGATTACGGAGACAGCAATCTTCAATGCCTCAGCCTTTGGAAAGCCATATGTCCCAGTAGAAATCAAAGGAAATGCAATCGACTTACATTTCTTTTCAAGCGCCAAGTTGAGTGCATTTTTATAGCAGTCTTTTACACGCTCTATTTCATGCTCCGTCCCACCCCGCCAAACAGGGCCGACGGTGTGGATGACGTATCTTGCATCCAACATAAAAGCAGGCGTCACTCTGGCTGCGCCAACAGGAATATCTCCGATACTCTTTCGCGCTTCCAGTAGTTCATGTCCCGCGACCGCATGAATTGCGCCGTCAACGCCGTCGCCAATGAACACGTGCGGATTTGCGGAATTCACAATCGCGTCCACCTTCATCAGCGTAATATCATTTCTTACAATTTCAAAAGGCATGGCCGTGCCTCCAATGTTTAGTATTATTAATTATAGTAATCAATATTTTCACCATAGACACTTACATCGCTTCCAATGACCGAAAATAACATTTCAGAATCGGTACCATCGATAATTCCATCTAGATTCGAATCGTAATCAGG
>Ga0194063_10001282_pt1 | contig 16501 bp, 12 predicted proteins | sample SepL3720m_MetaG_FD_155459 | JGI IMG/M metagenome (GOLD analysis project Ga0194063, IMG submission 155459) | Anoxic zone freshwater microbial communities from boreal shield lake in IISD Experimental Lakes Area, Ontario, Canada - Sep2016-L373-20m | ecosystem: Environmental > Aquatic > Freshwater... | reverse complement strand
AACCGGCAAGACCACCAACATCTTCAACAAGATCCTTGCCCGCTGGGTGACGGAAACCGACCTGGGAGCCATCAAGCGCCTCGAATTCACCGGCATGAGCAGCGAAGCGTGGCAGAAATTGCAGGCCGCGATGAAGGACACCGACAAGATCAGCGCCGTCTGGCCGAGGGAATTCGACGCCCAGGGGATCAGCAACCTCGACATCGAAACCCGCCTCGACAACTCAGGCATCGAAGCCGTCGTCACCAAAGCCACCGAGAGCCGCTACGCCACCGACCGCGCCACCGACAACCTCATCGCCTTCAAACCCGGCACCCCGAAGAAATCCTGGTGGCCATGGTGATTTTTGTTTGCATCAAACAGAAATTCCATCTCGCGCAAAGGGCGCAAAGCCCGCAAAGGACTGACCAAGTAAAGAACCCCGGGGCAAGCCCCGAGGCATTTGGAGGGACCGGCTCTGTCCGGTCCGTTGCTATCTGCGGACGACACGGAGGTCGTCCCTCCAGTAGAAAAGCCGAAGCAAGCTTCGGGGTATCAGACCCAAAGGGAATGAAAAGGGTCACACTCGTTCATTTTTTGGAAAGACAGAATGGGAGGTTTTTTTTCCTATTCAGAGAATCCGCCCCACTCAGCCCGGCGGGCTCGCGTTCGGATCGCCGTGAACCTTCGCGCCGGCCGCGCACAGGCAGGCGCCGAGGAAAATCACGACCCCCGTGAGATACACCCAGAGCAGGAGGAGCATCATCACGCCGACCGATCCGTAGATCGCGTTGTAATTCACGAAGCGGGGCAGGTAGTTCACAAAGGCGTTCTGGCAGGCCTGCAGCGCGAGGGTCACCAGCAGCGCCGGCAGCCAAACCTGCCGGAAAAACACCCGGCGCCTCGGCGCCAGCATGTAGAGCAGCGTGAACGAGTAAAACAGCACCGCCCCCGCCACCACATACCGGCTCAAATCAAAAATCTCCACGAGCAGGTTCAGGTTCACCCCAGGAATCTGGGACTCGACGAACCCCTCGAACGCCACCAGAATTTTTTTCGCCGCCTGCAGGAGCGCCGGCGCGAGCAGGCCGATCAGCATCGCGCTGCCGAGCACCGCGATCATCAGGAGGTTTTTCAGCGGAAGCTGCCACCACGGGATCTCGACCGTGTGCCACGCCCGGTTCACCCCGCGCACCAGTGCCTGAAAAAACCGCAGCGAACACCAGATCAGGATCGCAAACGACACGACCGTCACGCTCCCGCGCGACTTTTCCAGCGAGGCCACCATCTGCCACAGGAACGCCTGCTCCGGTTGACCCATCGGAAAATACCTCTGCGCCGTCTGGATCACCTCCTGCGAATCGAAAAACGACGAGCCGACGGTGAGGATCAATGCGAACAGCGGGACAAGCGAGAAAAGCGCGTAATACGCGAACGATGCGGCGCGCTGCTCGCCGTCGATCTCCACGAACGTCCAGCCCGCCTCCCACAGGATGCGCGGGCATTCCCGGGCTTGTTTCCAGATCCACCGCATGGGCCGCAGCCTATCCGCAAAACGCCCGGAAAAACAATCCTCATTCCTCGTGCGATGAGCCTTCAAAAGCGACAAGCCCCCTTGTTCCCCTGGAGGGATGGCCTCCGTGCCGTCCCATATTTCGAATCGGGAAAGTCGCCGCTTACGGAGCAGCGCCCTCCAGGATTTCAGCAAGACATCAGCCGTCCGGGAGACTGCTTAGACATCAGAGTTACGTCCCGTCCCGCAGGGGGGCATCTCTGATGGCAGTGAAGTGCAAAAACAGGGGGAACGGGCGTCTCGCCCCGTTTGGAGACTGGTCTCGCATCAAAAACCAGTGCCCACACGGGCGGGACGCATGCCCCCTGGGCAGACACCTTCGATCTCGCCCCTTTCGCGGGCATGCGCCCGCCCCGCAGGGGAGCGTCGAGAAAGGTTGGCTGGGGGCGCGGAACGTGTGTAGGGTAAGCGGCGGATGAAGCATCGGACGATCTGCGGCCGGGATGGGATCGCGGGCGAACAGTTCGAGCTCGAACCGGAGGAGAAAATATTTCCATGACCCATGGTATTGCCGGACGAAGTTCCGGCGTGAAGCGGCTCGCGCGATTTGTGATGCGGGGCGGCCGTCGGCGCGCGGGGGCGGCCGGATCGCTGGGCGCGCGACCGAAGCTGGTGATCTTTGATTTCGACGGCACGCTTGCGGACACGTTTCAGTGTGCGGTCGAGATCCTCAACGTGATGGCTCCCGCGTTCGGGTACCGTCCGCTGGCCGAGGCCGATGTCCCCCGCGCCCGGGATATGAGCACCGGCCAGGTCATGAAATTTCTCGGCATCTCAGCGACCCGGCTCCCGAAGATTTCCCGGCGCGGGAAGGAGGAGATGAACAAACGGATGCCTGATGTCGGGCCGCTTCCGGGGATGATCGGGCTTGTCCGGCGCTTGAAGGCGGAGGGATTCCGGCTCGGGATTCTCACCTCAAACTCGGAGGAGAATGTCGCGACATTCCTCCGGAAATTTCATCTCGAGGGATTCGAGTTCATCCACACCTCCTCGAAGCTGTCGGGCAAAGGCCGCATCATCCGGAAGATCCTGAAGCGGCTTCGTCTGAAGCCGAAGGAGGTGCTTCTCGTTGGCGACGAGGTGAGGGACATCGAGGCCGCCCATGATACGGGGATCCACATGGCCGCCGTCAGCTGGGGCTACAACAGCCACAAAGCGCTCGCGGCAGGACTTCCCGACCACCTCGTCGAGACGCCCGCTGCCCTCTCAGAGCTGATTTGCGACCTGCCGGGAATACAGGGATAATCCCTCCGCCAAATCTGCGGAGAAAACTGATCCAGGTTGTCAAGCGCATCGGGCGCCGGGGGGTATTGGCCCCGGCGGTTTTTTCATTTTGCCTCCAGCCGGGTGTTTGGGAGGGTGAACCGGAAGGTGGCCCCTTTTCCCGGGCCGTCCGATTGGGCTTGGATTTTTCCGCCGTGCGCGAGGAGGATCCGCCGCACCATCGCGAGCCCGATCCCCGAACCGGGCGTGTGCGGGTCGAGCTTTTCAAAGAGGCCGAAGAGCTTCAGCTGGTGGCGCGGGTCGATCCCCTTGCCGTTGTCGCGGACGAAGAGGACGATCTCTCCGTTCTCCCGCTCCGCTCCGATCTCGATCCGCGGGACCGTCTGGTCGCCCAGGAACTTCACGGCGTTGTCGATCAGGTTCTGGAAGACCTCCACCAGGCGCGGGCGGTCCCCATACAGCCACACAGGCTCGCGGGTGACCTCCACCTCGACGCCGCGTGCAGCAAGCTGTCCGGCAACCAGGCCGAGCGCCTCCTGCACGACCTCCTGCAGCGGCATCTGCACGGACGTGTTCCGCGTGTGGCCGATGCGGGCAAGCTCCAGCAACTCGGCCAGCAGGTGCTCCATCTGATCCGCCGCGCGGTGGATATACCCCAGATCCCTGTCGACAGCTTCGGAATCCGCGGTCTTGAGATCCTTCTCCAGGAAGCCGAGAAATGTCTTGATCGTCACCAGCGGGCTCTTGAGATCGTGGGAAACCGCGTTGGTGAAGTGCTCGATCTCGGCGTTTTTCTTGAGCACCGCGACTTCCGCCCGCAAGCGCAGCCGGTTTTCGTGCAGCAGAAGCGCGAACACCAGGGCGAGCAGGAGGAAGCTCACGCCGGCGCCGAGAAATGTCCATGTGCGGTGGGAGGTCTGCTCCCTCCGGTTGACCGCGTCGCGATCCTTCAGCAGCCGGGCCTCGACCGCATGCATGCGCTCGATCTCCGCGCGCACGGCATCCATCGTCTTCCGGCCCTGGCCGCCCGCCACCAGCGCTTGCGCCGGCTCAAACCCCTGCTCGTTCCTCACCCGCACGATCTCCGCCGCCAGCTCGAGCTGGTGCTGGATGAGCGGCTCCAGCGCATCGAGATACCGCTGCTGCTCCGGGATGGTCGAGGTGAGTTCGCGGATCAGCCGGATCTGTGCCTTGACCTGTTTGATCGCCGCGTTGCACGGCTCCAAAAAGACCGGCGTGCCAGTCAGGATATATCCGCGCGTGCCGACCTCGACATCCTGCACGTCCGAGAGCAGCCGGCTGATGCTATATCGCACCAGGTGCGTGTGGGCCACCCATTCGGCGGACTTCCGCACGCGGGAATCAAAGTTCAGGTTCAGCCACAACACGACACCGATCAACACGAGCGCCATAGTGAATCCGGCGAGCAGGGAGTGATGGGACGGGGATTTCATTTCGGAACCAGTTCGGTATTGGCGAGGGTGAACCGGAAGGTGGCGCCCGTGCCCTGGCCCATTGATTCCACGCGGATTTGCCCGCCGTGCGCCTTGACGATCCGGCTCACTGTGGCCAGGCCGATCCCGAAACCAGGCGCGTGCGGGTCAAGCTTTTCAAAGAGGCCGAAGAGCTTGGCCTGGTGGCGCGGGTCGATCCCGATGCCGTTGTCGCGGACGAAGAGGACGATCTCGTCGGCTTCCACCTCCGCACCGATCTCGATCTGCGGGGACGGCTGCCCACCCAGGAATTTCACGGCGTTGTCAATGAGGTTCTGGAAGACCTCCACAAGGCGGGAGCGATCCCCATACAGCCGCACCGGCAGGCGGGTGACCTCGACAATCGCTCTGCGCTCGGCAATTTGTCCGGCCACCAGATCGAGCGCCTCGCGCACGATCTCCTGCAACGGGATCACCTCGGCCGCAGTGCGGACGTGGCCGACGCGCACGAGGTGCAGCAATTCATCGAGCAGGCACTCCATTTTATCCGCCGCGCTGTGGATGTAGCGCAGGTCGCCGGCCACCGCCCCGGCATTCCCGGCTTCGAGATCCTTCTCCAGGTAGCGGAGAAACGCCTTGATCGTCACCACCGGGCTCTTGAGATCGTGTGAGACGGCGCTGGCGAAGTGCTCGATTTCGGCGTTCTTCAGCAGTAGCTCGTTCTGATCCCGCCGGCTCTTGGTGACGTCGCGGAAGGACCAGACCCGTCCGATGCGGACGCCGTCCGTGATCATCGGCAAAGAATAGCGTTCGTAAACCCGCCCGTCCTTGAATGAGAGCGTGTCCATGCTCCTCGCGTCCGAATTGTAGAGTTCCTTCACCTTGTTGAGAAACACCTCGGGATCGACCAGCTGGGCGAGCACGTAATCCAGCAAATCCTTGTCGCGGCCGTCCGACATGAGCGTCCAGGGGATCCGCCAGAGTTCGGCGAAACGCGCGTTGGCATGCGCCACCTTCCCCGCGTTGTCCACGGCAAGAAGCCCGTCGGCGGTCGATTCCAGAATCGCGCGGAGCTTTGACTCGCTCTCACGCATCGCCGCCTGCGCGAGCATGCGCTCGGTGATATCACGGTTGCTGACGCGCCTGCCGTGGTAGGTGCCCCGTTCATCGAAAACCGGCTGGCACTTGTGCTCGATATAGGCGAGGGCGCCGTCCTTTTTGATGATCCGGAAATCCACCCCCTTGCTCGCGTCCAAGACGATGGAATCCGACCGCCCCCCCTGACGGTCGAAGTGATCCGCCTGGCGCACCTCCCTGACATGGCCGGAAAATTTCTTCTGATCCTCCGGGTGCACGATCTCCTGCACGAGGCGGTTGTTGGAGAAAAACTCTTCGCGCGTGTAGCCGCTGATGCGCTCGCACGAGGGGGAAATATAAATCAGCCGTCCGTCGTTCCCGACCCAATACTCCCAGTCATAAGTGAACTCCGCCACGGTGCGGAACAGCTCCCCGGTTCCATCGCCGTTTCCGTTGCCCGAGATGCAAAAGTTCTCTGGCCCATCTGACCCTGTGTCGGCGGAGGCGTCCATGCGGGAGTGGGAACTTTTCATTCTTTGCACGGAATGTGCCACGCATGGGAGCTTCGCTTTACCAAGCGCTGCATTTGTTTATATTACCCCCATTCCGACCGCTTCAGCAAGATGCGAATTGCGCAGACAGCGATTTGCTAGGGCACTTTCTGAACACCCGGCAGCGTGTGGCAGAAAAAAACGGGCGGGACTCAGGCGTCCGCAGGCAGATCGTCCTGGAGGGCGCGCGCGACCGCGTCGGCGACGAGATCCGGATTCTCGAGCGCGGCCAGGATCCCGCAGCCCGGAAGCGGCGTGAGCGAGGCACCGGGAATCCGTCGGCAGATCGCCTCCCCTCCCCCGGGCGGGAACCCGGTCGCGCGATCCGGCCAGAGGATCCGAACCGGGACGGCGACATCGGGAAGCCGGCGTTCGATGTGGAAATCGAGGCGCCCGCGGAGAAATCCGAGGATCGCATGTTCGGCGCCGTCTTGCTGCGCGCAGGTGGCGAAGATCGACACCATCTCCTCGGTGAGCGAGGCCGGATCGGCGAGTGCGGTCTGCGCAAGCCACCTGCGGATGAACGGCGGCCGGGAGAGATAGCTCCTGTAAACAAACCGGCTCATCCCGGGGATTCCGCTCAGCGCGAGCATCCCCATCGCGCGCCATTTACCGAAATCCTTCAGGCCGGTCGGCAGAAAAAGGACGAGGCGGGAAACCAGCCCGGGATGGCGCGCCGCAAGCAGGAGGCAGATCCCCGCCGTGAGCCCGCTGGCCACGACGGCCGGCTTCCGATCCGGCGAAACCTCGCGCAGGAACCCGGCGAGCGCCTCCACATAATCCGCAGCGTCCATCGGGATTCCCGGGCGTTCGGATTCCCCAAAACCAATGAGGTCGGGGACCATCACTTCGCGGCCTGCGGCGAACCTCGGATAAACCTTCGACCACTCGTAAGACGATGCCCCGAGAAACACCCCGTGCAGGAACACGAGCGGCTCGCCGGCCCCGCTCACATGGTAAATCATCTCCCCGAATTCCGTGCGGGCGACCCGCGTGGAAAAAATGGCCGGCGAGATCGCATCCGGGATCGGCCCGCGCACCCAGCGGCCGGTCCCGTAGCGGAGGGCGAGGGCGACAGCGCCCACGACACCCATGCCGATGCCGATTCCAAGTGCCGGTTTGCGCCTCCAGATTTTCACGGGTTCATCCGATCACCACATCCCGCGGGCCATCGACCACGCGGCCGATCACGATCCCCTGAGTGAGGTGCACCGCCTCGGCGGCGCGGGCGGACGGCACGACGAGAACCATGCCGATGCCCATGTTGAAGACCTGATACATTTCCTGCTGCGGGATCCTGCCGCCGTGCTGGATCAGATCGAAGAGGATCGGGACTTTCCACGAGCGGCTGTCGATCTCCGCGCGGCATCCCTCCGGCAGGACGCGCGGAAGGTTGTCGAGGAGTCCGCCGCCCGTGATGTGCGCGGCACCACGGAGCATCCCCGCCGGCAGCGAGGCCAGGAGCGGCTGGTAGTTCGGATGGACGCGCAGAAGCTCGGTGGCCAGCGTGGACTTCATGCCCGGTGCCGGGCGGTCGAGCGGGAGGCGCAATGTTTCCAGGAGAACCTGGCGGGCGAGCGAATAGCCGTTCGTGTGGAGGCCGTTCCCCTTGAGCCCGATGAGAGTGTCGCCCCTGCGGATCTTCGAGCCGTCGAGAAGCTTCGGGCGATCCACGACGCCGACAATCGTTCCGGCGATGTCGTATTCCTCGGGGCGATAGATCCCGGGCATCTGCGCGGTCTCGCCCCCGATGAGCGCGCAGCCGCCCGCGCGGCACGCCTTCGCGAAGCCCTTGAGAATCTGCCGGAAAACCGCGGCGTCGAGCTTTCCGCCGGCAATGTAATCGAGAAAAAACAGCGGGCGCGCCCCGATGACCGCGATGTCGTTGATGCAGTGGTTGACGAGATCCTGACCGATCGTCTCGTGCCGTCCGGTGGCGAACGCAATCTTCAGCTTCGTGCCGACCCCGTCCACGCTCGAGACGAGCACCGGATCGCGCAGGCCCGCAAAATCCGGTCGGAACAGCCCGCCGAAGCCGCCGATTTTTCCCAGCACCTCGGGCCCGTGGGTCGAGCGCACGAGCGCATGGATTCCCTTTTTGACCCGGTTGCCGAGATCCACATCCACCCCGGCCGCGGCATAGGCTTTTTGTTTGCGTGGCATGATCAGAGGAGCCGGTCCTCGACGGGCTCGAGAAGGCGGGCGTTTTTGCGGCGTTTTTCCATGATGAGTTTGTCGAAGCAGGCGTCGAACGGCTCCGGGTATTCCCCGTTGAAGCAGGCCATGCAGAATTCGTTGTGCGGTCGCCCGGTCGCCCGGACCATCCCCTCGACATCAAGATAGCCGATCGAGTCGGCACCGAGGTATTTGCAAATTTCCCCGTGCGTGCACTGGTTGGCAAGGAGTTTTTCCGGGTCGGGAAAATCGATCCCGTAGTAGCACGCGTGCTTGTGGGGCGGACAGCTGATCCTCATGTGAACCTCTTTCGCCCCGTTTTCGCGAAGGTTGATGACCCGCGTGCGGGCGGTCGTGCCGCGCACGATCGAATCGTCCACGACCACGACCCGCTTCCCCTCGACTGCCTCGCGGATCAGGTTGAGCTTCACGCGAACATTGAAATCCCGGATGATCTGGGTCGGCTGGATGAACGTGCGCCCGATGTAGTGGTTGCGGACGAACGCCGGGAAATACGGGATCCCGAGTTCCTCGGCAAATCCGATCGCAGCGAAGATCCCGGAGTCGGGGACCGGCACGACGATGTCGGCCTCGACCGGATGCCTGCGGGCAAGCTCGCGGCCCATCTCCACGCGGGCCCTGCTCACGTTCACCCCGTCCACGTTGCTGTCGGGGCGCGCGAAATACACATACTCGAAAATGCAAAACGAGCTCTTCCCCGGCTGGAACGGCCACTCGCTGCGGATCCCGTTGTTGTCAATGATCACGACCTCGCCGGGCAGCACGTCGCGGATGAACTCCGCATGGATCAGGTCGAACGCGCAGCTCTCGGAGGCGAGCACATACGCGCCGTCCAGCTTCCCGATGCAGAGCGGACGGAACCCGTGCGGGTCGCGGAATCCGATGATCTCGCGCTCGCCCATGAGCACGATCGAGAACGCGCCCGCAAGGCGGCGGAGTGCCGCGAGCCCGCCGCCGCTGCCGCGCGGCTGCGCGAGCAGGTGCAGCACGATCTCGCTGTCCACCGTCGTCTGGAAAATCGATCCGCCCGCTTCGAGCTCGGTGCGCAGGGCGGCGGCATTGACGAGGTTCCCGTTGTGCGCGACGGCGAGCTGCCCGCGCGCGGTGTCCACCACGAACGGCTGCGCGTTTTTGATGTTGCTGGATCCCGTGGTCGAATACCGCACGTGCCCGATCGCGCGCGTGCCGGCCAGCCGGTCGAGCTCGTCCATCGGAAACACCTGCGAGACGAGTCCCATGCCCTTGTGGAATTGGAACGTGCGCTCGGAGCCTTTCGCGGTGGCGATCCCCGCGCTTTCCTGCCCGCGGTGCTGGAGCGCAAAAAGCCCGTAATACGTCAGCAGCGCGGCATCGGGATGGCCGAAAACGGCGAAGACTCCGCACTCGTCTTTGGGTTGGTGATTCGTGGACAAGTTCAATTCGTGTGCAGGGAGATTGGACGGCGGCCCGCGGGCGATCAAGGCTGGAATTCACGATTTTCTTTCACCGATGGGATGATGCTGGCAAGTTCGTTGACTTGATTGAAATCAAACGCTGCCCGAATGAAACGGGGCTCGTCATTCTTGGAGAACAAACCATAATTTCTGGCACCCGACAGCACACACTTTCTGACGATCCGACCAATGGCCTCCTCCAAATATATCGATGCCCTGCCTTCGGAATCCCAAAGTTCGGTCGTCCGCGAAGGAGACATCGAAGACGCCTTCATTGATAAACTCCGCAGCCTCAAATACACCGTCCGCCCCGACATCCACGACCGAGCCTCGCTGGAGCAGAATTTCCGGGAAAAATTCCAAGCCCTCAACCGTGTCAGCCTCTCCGACAGTGAATTCCAGCGCCTGCTGGAGGAGATCATCACCCCGGATGTCTTCACCGCCGCCAAGGCACTCCGGGCAATAAACAGCTTCACCCGCGACGACGGCACGCCGCTCAACTACACCCTGGTCAACATCAAGGACTGGTGCAAAAACACATTCGAGGTCGTCAACCAGCTCCGCATCAACACCAACTACAGCCACCACCGCTACGACGTCCTCCTGCTCATCAACGGCGTGCCCGTCGTGCAGGTCGAACTGAAGACCCTCGGCACCAGCCCGCGCCGGGCCATGGAGCAGATCGTCGAATACAAAAACGACCCCGGCAACGGCTACACCAAGACCCTCCTCTGCTTCCTCCAGCTCTTCATCGTCAGCAACCGCGACCGGACTTTCTACTTCGCGAACAACAACGCCCGCCATTTCGCCTTCAATGCCGACGAGCGCTACCTGCCGGTGTATGAGTTCGCGGACGAGGACAACAAAAAGATCACCCACCTCGACCCCTTCGCGGAGCGCTTCCTGAAAAAATGTGACCTCGGCAAGACCATCAGCCGCTACATGGTGCTCATCGTCAGCGAGCAGAGGCTCATGACCGACACCAACCAAAAACAACTGGGCAACACCCTCTGGAGCATCGCCGACCAACTGCGCGTGGCGATGGATGCGGACGATTTCCGCGACTACATGCTGTCGTTCCTCTGCCTGCGCGACCTCTCCGACAATTACGAGACGGCGGAAAATACCACCCCATGAAACCATGAACAAGGAACTCATTCTGCAGATGCAAAGCCAGTTCGACTTGCTGGCCCAAACTCACCCCGAAGCGACCAATCTGGAGTTCTGGTTCGCCCGGGATTTGCAGGAACCCCTCGGCTACGCCCGCTGGGAAAATTTTCTGACCGCCATCCAGCGCGCCATCGAGTCCTGTAAAACAACGGGTTACGAGGTCGGGCATCATTTTCGTGGCGTCACGAAAATGATCGCCCTCGGGAAGGGCGGACAGCGCGAAATCGAGGATTTCATGCTCACGCGGTATGCGTGCTACCTGATCGCCCAGAACGGCGACCCGCGCAAAGAACCGATCGCTTTTGCCCAGAGCTACTTCGCCGTCCAGACGCGGAAACTAGAGCTGATCGAAGAGCGCTTGAGCTTGTTGCATCGGATGGAAGCCCGCGAAAAGCTGCGGGCTTCCGAAAAGGCGCTTTCCGACAACATCTTCGAGCGCGGCGTGGACGACGCGGGATTTGGTCGCATCCGCTCCAAAGGCGATGCTGCCCTCTTCGGTGGCCATGCCACGCAGGCCATGAAGGACAAGTTCGGCATCACCCAGTCCCGCCCTCTGGCAGACTTTTTGCCAACTCTGACGATTGCGGCCAAGAACCTGGCGACTGAGATGACCAACCACAATGTGCAGCAGGCCGACCTGCGCGGGGAACCCGCCATCACGAAGGAGCATGTGCAGAACAACACCAGCGTGCGCCAGATGCTCGGTCAGCGAGGCATCAAACCGGAAGCCCTGCCACCCGAGGAAGACATCATGAAACTGGAGCGCCGCGTCAAAGCCGACGAAAAGAAGCTGGAGAAGCAGGCGGGACGTTTGCCGAAGCCAACGGACAAGTGAGAATTTAGAAGTGAGAATTCAAAAAATATGAGTGATGAGCCACAGGAAATTGGGGAGCGGACATTCGCTTTTGCGGTGCGGGTCGTGAAGTTGTGTCAGGTGTTGGACGGGAAGCCGGGGGTGTCGCGCACGCTGGCGAATCAGTTGCTTCGCTCAGGCACTTCGGTCGGTGCCAATCTCGAAGAATCCAAGGGTGGGCAAAGCCGCGCCGATTTTCTTTCCAAAGTCTCCATTTCTCTCAAAGAAGCTCGCGAAACCCCCTACTGGCTCCGCCTCCTCCTCGCCACTGATATTCTCCCTGAACGACAACTCGCTCCCCTCCTCGACGAGGCGAATCAACTTGTCGCTATTCTCACCACCATCGTCAAAAAACTCAAAAAAACATGACTTTCTCACTTCTCAATTCATACTTCTCAATTCTATGACGCAACTGGGCAACACCCTTTGGGGCATCGCCGACCAACTGCGCGGGGCGATGGATGCGGACGACTTCCGCGACTACATGCTATCCTTCCTCTTCCTGCGCTACCTCTCCGACAACTACGAGACGGCGGCAAAGAAGGAGTTGGGGCGGGATTATCCCGATGTGGGCGGAGACGCCCGCAAGGTGCCGCAGGCCCTGTGGTATGCGAACAACGTGGACGACATCCCGGCATTCGAGAAGCAGATGCGGCGCAAGGTGCATTACGTCATCCAGCCCGCGTACCTCTGGAACAGCATCGCCAACCTGGCCCGGACCCAGAACGCGGAGCTGCTGAACACGCTGCAAGCGGGCTTCAAATACATCGAGATGGAATCCTTTGAGAGCACCTTCCAGGGCCTATTCTCCGAGATTGATCTGAGTTCCCCCAAGCTGGGCAAGAAGTATGAGGACCGGAACGCCAAGCTCTGCACCATCATCCAGAAGATCGCCGAAGGGCTGGCGGAGTTCTCCACGGACATCGACGCGCTGGGCGATGCCTATGAATACCTGATCGGCCAGTTTGCCGCCGGGTCCGGCAAGAAGGCTGGCGAGTTCTACACCCCGCAGCAGATGTCTGATATTCTGTCCGCCATCGTGACGCTGGATAGCCAGGAACCGAAGACCGGCCTCAAGAAGCGTCTGGAAAGTGTGCTGGACTTCGCCTGCGGATCCGGCTCGCTGATTCTCAACGTCCGCAAAAGGATGAACAAGGCCGGCGGCACCATCGGAAAAATCTTCGGCCAGGAGAAAAACATCACCACCTACAACCTGGCTCGCATGAACATGCTGCTGCACGGGGTGAAGGACTCGGAGTTTGAGATCTTCCACGGCGACACCCTGCTCAACGAATGGGACATGATGCGGGAGCAGAACCCGGCCAAGAAGCCGAGCTTCGACGCCATCGTCGCGAATGCTCCCTTCAGCCTTCGCTGGGAGCCTACCGACGCGCTGGCCGACGACGTGCGCTTCAAAAGCCACGGCCTCGCCCCCAAGTCCGCCGCCGACTTCGCTTTCCTGTTACATGGCTTTCACTATCTCAAAGACGAAGGTGTGATGGCCATCATCCTTCCCCATGGCGTGCTCTTCCGTGGTGGAGCCGAGGAACGCATCCGCACCAAGCTGCTCAAGGACGGCCACATCGACACCGTCATCGGTCTCCCCGCCAATCTGTTCTATTCCACCGGCATCCCCGTCTGCATCCTCGTGCTCAAGAAGTGCAAGAAGCCCGACGACGTGCTCTTCATCAACGCCGCCGAGCACTTTGAGAAAGGCAAACGCCAGAACCAGCTCAAGCCCGAGCACATCGCCAAGATCATCGAGACCTACCAATTCCGAAAGGAAGAGCCCCGCTACTCCCGCCGGGTGGAGATGGACGAGATTACGAAGAACGACTTCAACCTGAATATCTCCCGCTACATCAGCACCGCAATGGCAGAGCAGGAGATCGAACTGGCAGGAATCCATGTGGATTTGCTCAAAATCGAACGAAAAATCCAAACTGCGGCCGCCAAGCACAACGCATTTCTCAAGGAACTAGGTTTGGCTCCCATTCCATGATCTTGATCCGCTCAGGGGTGCCGGGGAGCCAGTGCGGGTTGTTTTCGAAAACGAAGCGATGGGGATCCAAGAAAATCAGCCGCGAGTATTGCGCGGAGAGCATGAAATCTGCTTGATTGGCCTCCAACATCCATGAAACCGCCCTTCGACACCCTGCGTTCCTTTGATGCCGGCAACAACCGCTGCGGCCTTTTTTACTCGCTCCCCGCGCTCGAGGAGGCCGGCATCGGACGGATCTCTCGGCTGCCGGTCAGCATCCGCATCGTCCTGGAATCTGTCCTGCGCAACTGCGACGGAAAAAAAGTCAGGGCGAGAGATGTCGAGGTGCTGGCGAACTGGAACGCGAAGGCGCCCGCGCCAGAGGAAATCCCGTTTGTGGTCGCACGGATCGTCCTCCAGGATTTCACCGGGGTTCCGCTCCTGGTGGATCTCGCGGCCATGCGCGCGGCGGTCAAAGCCCTCGGCGGGGACCCCGCGATCATCGAGCCGCTCGTGCCGGTGGACCTCGTGGTGGATCACTCGGTGCAGGTGGATTATTACGGTTCGGCCGACGCGCTGCGGCTGAACCTCGAAATGGAATTCCGCCGCAACCGCGAGCGCTACCAGTTTTTGAAATGGGGGCAGCAGGCGTTCAAAACATTCGGGGTGATCCCGCCCGGGATCGGCATCGTCCACCAGGTCAACCTCGAATACCTCGCCAAGGGGGTGCTCAGCCGGAAGCCGGAAGCCGGAAGCCGGGAATCCGAAATCTTTTACCCGGACACGCTGGTGGGCACCGACTCCCACACGACGATGATTAACGGGCTCGGGGTCGTCGGCTGGGGTGTCGGCGGGATCGAGGCCGAGGCTGGGATGCTCGGCCAGCCGGTCTATTTTCTGACGCCGGAAGTTGTCGGCGTCCACCTGACCGGCCGCCTGCGCGAAGGAGTCACGGCCACCGACCTCGCGCTCCATGTCACCCAGCTCCTCCGCGCTGCAAAGGTCGTCGGGAAGTTTGTGGAGTTCTACGGCGAGGGCGCCGCAAACCTGCCGCTCACCGACCGCGCGACGGTCGCCAACATGGCCCCGGAATACGGCGCGACGATGGGGTTTTTCCCGGTGGATTCCGAATCGGTCGGCTACCTCGCCGCGACCGGCCGCACCTCCGCCCAGTGCCTCGCGTTCGAAAATTATTTCCGCGCGCAGAACCTTTTCGGCATGCCGAAGAAAGGCGATATCGACTACAGCGTGGACATCGGGATCGACCTCTCGGACGTCCAGCCAAGCGTCGCGGGACCGAAGCGCCCGCAGGATCGGATCAACCTCCCGGGCCTCAAGGACGCGTTCGCCTCGCTGCTCACCAAGCCGGTCTCCGAGGGCGGATACGGAAAATCCGCCGCCGGGCACGGCGCGCAGATCAACCCCGCCGCCACGCTGCGCGATGGGTCGGTCGTCATCGCCGCCATCACGAGCTGCACGAATACCAGCAACCCGAGCGTCATGATCGCCGCGGGACTCCTCGCAAAAAAAGCCGTCGGGCGCGGGCTCCGCGTCGGCCCGGCGGTCAAGACCTCGCTCGCCCCGGGATCGCGGGTCGTCCAGGACTACCTTGAAAAATCCGGCCTTCAGCCGTATCTCGACCAGCTCGGATTCCAGATCGTCGGCTTCGGATGTACAACGTGCATCGGCAACTCCGGCCCGCTCAGCCCGGAGATCGAATCCGCCATCGTATCAAACGACCTCGTCACCGCCGCCGTCCTCTCGGGGAACCGGAATTTCGAGGCGCGCATCCACCAGAACATCCGCGCGAATTTCCTCATGTCCCCTCCCCTCGTCGTCGCGTTCGCGCTCGCCGGGCGCGTGGATATCGACCTCTCGAAGGAACCGATCACGAAGGATCAGGACGGCAAGGATGTTTTTTTGAAAGACATCTGGCCGACGCTCGAAGAGATCCGCCACGAGATGCGCTCGGCGCTCAAGCCGGAGGTCTTCCAGAAGCTCTACTCCGGGTTCGCCGAACAAAATCCCATGTGGAACGAAGTCCCCGCCAGCACCGGGCAGATCTACGAGTGGGACCGCGCCAGCACCTACATCCAGGAACCGCCGTTCTTTGACGGCTTCGGAATGGAGGCCGGAACGATCTCGAATATCACCGGTGCCCGCGCGATGGGGATCTTCGGCGACTCGGTGACCACCGACCACATCTCACCGGCCGGAGCGATCAAGCCGAGCTCGCCCGCGGGAAAATACCTCGTCGAAAACGGAATCGCGGCCGACGGCTTCAACAGCTACGGCAGCCGCCGGGGGAACGACCGCGTGATGACGCGCGGAACGTTCGCCAACGTCCGCATCAAAAATCTCATGATCCCCCCGAAGCCCGGCGGCACCCGCGTCGAGGGCGGGCTCACGATCCACCAGCCGGACGGTGCGCAGGCAAGCATCTACGACGCCTGCATGCAATACCAGGCCGAGGGAACTCCGCTCGTCATCTTCGCAGGCCATGAATACGGCACGGGCTCGAGCCGCGACTGGGCGGCGAAGGGCACCCGCCTGCTCGGCGTCAAAGCCGTCGTCGCCCAAAGCTTCGAGCGCATCCACCGCTCGAACCTCGTCGGCATGGGCGTCCTCCCGCTCCAGTTCCCGGACGGCACCAGCGCCCAGTCGCTCGGCCTCGACGGCACGGAGACCTTCGACATCACCGGCCTCGAAGATCACATCCAGCCGCGGCAGGATGTGACGCTCACGATCACCCGCAAAGACGGGAAAACCGAATCGCTGCCCGTCCGGCTCCGCATCGACACCCCGATCGAGGTGGACTACTACCGCCACGGCGGGATCCTGCCGTTCGTCCTCCGCCAGCTCATCAGCGCAAGCTGACGGACGGAAAAGCGGGTTTCATCATGAGGAGAACTTCGGCGGCATGGAAATAAATTGAACGTCGCCCGCGTATCGAGCAAATATACAACACCATGCGTTTTCTTGCGTTCCTCGTCACCGGCGTCCTTGCGGGCGCTGCCGGGCTCGTCTATTC
>Ga0194063_10001281_pt1 | contig 16515 bp, 10 predicted proteins | sample SepL3720m_MetaG_FD_155459 | JGI IMG/M metagenome (GOLD analysis project Ga0194063, IMG submission 155459) | Anoxic zone freshwater microbial communities from boreal shield lake in IISD Experimental Lakes Area, Ontario, Canada - Sep2016-L373-20m | ecosystem: Environmental > Aquatic > Freshwater... | reverse complement strand
TATAGACATGCACGGTATCAAATGATTTATACCTCTTTCACAATTAGCTCCTATACATTATCCTAGAGTAGAAGACTGAGATCAAGAAGCTATATTTGGAAAATTATTGGATATTATATGACAAGAGATTAGAGTTAGAATCATAAATATAGATGAAGAAGAAAAGAGAATTATCTTATCTGAAAGAGAAGCATTGAAGGAGGATAGAGAAAAAGTATTGGCAGAACTAGCAGTTGGAAAAGTATTTGATTGAGTTGTATCTGGAGTGTCATCTTACTGATTGTTTGTAACTATATGATGAACTGTAGAATGACTTGTTCATATATCTGAAATCACATACGGTCATGTAAACAATATTGATAGACTATGAAGAGTATGAGACCAAGTACAAGTACAAGTAATATGACTTGAAAATGGTAAAATATCACTATCTAGTAAAAAACTTAAATGAGATCCTCGGTCTGACTTACCAAAGAAAGTAAAAGTTGGTGATGTTATAGAATGAGAAGTGATCAGATTTGTTCCTTACTGAGTATTTATGAGAGTATTTGATGATATCAACTGACTTATCCATCTTAGTGAATTATCACAAAAATCAGTTAATAATCCAAATGAAGTAGTAAAATTATGACAAGTAGTAAGAGCAAAGATTATACTTCTAGATCCCAAAAATAGAAAAATCTGATTGAGTATGAAATTAGCAGAAGAAGCAAGCAAGCCAGTAGAAAAGAAATTTGTACAGACAGCTACTCCAACCGCTCCAGCTGCTACTGCAAAAGAAGCTACTCCAGCTGCTCCAAAAGAAGAAATAGTAGATGAAGAAAATATGGACAAGCCAGTAAAAGAAGTTGCAAAAAAAGCTAAATGATTATGAGATGTAGTAAAAAAATTAGCAGCAGAATGAAAAGTTGCTAAAAAAGCCAAGAAGGACGATGAAGAAGATGCTGGTACTGAAAAAGTAAAAAAGACTCCTGCAAAAAAAGCAACTAAAAAAGAATAATATATTAAATTTTTGTTATTAGAAACTAGGTGTCAAAGCCTAGTTTTTATATTATAAAAAATAAGTATAAAAAAAAATAAGAGGAAGAAAACTTCCCCTTATCTTAGATATTTTAACCTTCAAAATTTTCAGGAATAAATTTATCTCGTGATAAATCTATCTCTATAAATTTTTCTGGTTTTGGATCAGTTACAAAATTGATTCCATAAAGTAACATTGTCGGTGCTTTTTCATGTGTTGGTACATAGCCAGATTGAGAGCCACAGAATCCTTTGGATTCTCCGTATTGATTGGAAACAATTTGAATAGAAGCCAAGAAATCTGTTAGGTTGCTAGAGAGTATACCTGCACTTACTGCTTCTCTTCTTCCGTCCTTGTATACCTTAGTTACATTGTCAGCTACCATATCAAATGTCCCTGTTTCTACAAAGACTTGTCCATTTCTGCTATCAATTTCTAAGTACCAATCAAAGTCTTCAAAAACAGCTTCCCTTATTTGTTCGATACTTATGTCAGTATGAGATTCCACAAATAAGTTTGATATTCTAGGTTCTGGTTGGACAGTGACAAGTTTTCCATCTTCATTTTCTGCTACAAAATCAGCAGAAAGAAAATGCCCATTTGATTTTTGTTTCAATCTAGCAGCAGTATTTCTGTCGGTTAGATAATTCCTTACAACTCCCTTGTCTAATAAACAAATATTTTGAGCTGCAGTTCCTTCCATATCATATCTGTAGTTAGCCAAACCGTCATCCAATGGTTTATCATAGACAGAAATAACATTCAAATTTGGCATATCACCATTGTTAGCGAACTTTTTACCAAGTTTGTTTTCAAAGACTGTACTATCTCCATCCAAAATATATTTGGCAGATAGCATATGTCCTGCTATTGCCTCATGGAAAAGTGTGCACACCGAAGTAGCTTTTAGTAGTATGGGATATATTCCACTTTCCATCCTCTTCATCTCCATTTTATTAAGTTTCTTTTGTATTTTTATTTTTATACCATCTAAAGCATCCAAAAGTTCTTTAAAGGTTTTGTAATAATCAAAGAAACCATCTTCAAGGAGATGTTTTTTGTTTGATAAATAATTGAATTCCATAGCAAGAGAACAGATGTCTTGACCCTGTAATATTTTTGTCCCATCACTATTGCATACTATCCAAACTTTTCTTTGGATATTTAGACCACCACTCACAGTCACTATTCTTGGTTGTACATAGAGCCACCTAAAAAGGCTTTCAATTTTATTCAATCCATCATCAGTAAATTCTTGCATTTCTGTTAGATTTGGTACATCTACATTTGGTTTTTCATCAGAAGAGAAAGAATATCTATTTGATATGACCTTTGATGTGAAGAATCCATTTACTGCTTTTTTAATGTTTCTATCGATAATACCGATAAAAAAGATTTTCAAAAATTCCGGATCCATAATAAGTTCAGCATAAGAAAAGTCCAATCTAACTTTCTTATTTTTGTTAGCTATCCATATTCGCATTAGCAATTGCGCTCTTTGGTTGAAACTTATTGCTTCTCCAGCTATTCCTTTTTTAAAAGTCACAGCCCTATCGTGGTAGTTTAACAAAGTAATAGAAATATCACTAATTTGAAAATTTTTCTTATTTCCATTTGGATCTTCCATATTTACTTTCAGAGTCATTGCATATTGTACACATTCTTGTAGTACATCAGCGAGTTTTTGATATTCAATTGTTTTCATATCTTTTGTTTTTAATTAGTTTTTATTTATTTTTTGTTTTTTGTAAATATTTATTAAAGATTAATTTGTTTAAATCAATAGAACATATTGATAATTTATTATAAATACTATTGTTTTATTGTTTAAAATGTATATAGACTTTAAAAACAAAAACTTAAATATATGGGACATATAGGTATTTATTTAACGGAAAACAAGAAAATTTTTGTTGTTTCTTGTGCTAGTGCACTGCCTGCTTTATTGGGTGATGATATAGTAAAAGAAAGTTGGTTTCATAATAGACCTCCAGAACTCATAAGTTTCTTCAAGAAATATCCTGAAGAAGAAGGCCTATTTGATCAAGCTTTTGCTTATTGGATCATATGCAAAGTATTTAAACGGGAACAAAGCGAAACAGCTTACGGAATGCTAAAAAGAGAATTAGACGAATTTAATTCAAACCTATTAGCTATAGTCCGTGACTTAATAAAAGCTGTAGTTAGCGACATTAAATCTTTTTGGCACCGCCAAGAAAAAAGGGTAAAAAAAATGTTCAAGTCCAACGACTTAGCATTGCCCAAAAAGAAAAGCTATCGTAAAAAGTTTATCAATCAGTATTCATAATTTTTTAAAACTAGCCGGCAATACCGGCTTTTTCCTTATAATAAAAAATATCATATATCTATTGGCTTACACTTAAAAAACTATTGAATTATTTACATAAAATATTAATAAACGATTATCTTTATTTTCTAAAAAATTTTTGTATGCCTTGTTGCAAAACAAAAAAACCAGAAGCAAAAAAAGCTCCTGCTAAAAAACCAGTAGCCAAAAAAAAGAAGTAATTTCAGATTTTTTATCCTGTCTATAATTGGGCAGGATTTTTTTATAAAATTTTTTTCATCTAATTTATAGGCTTTATAACTTAGCTATAAATCATTTAAGAAATGTTATATATTCTTCCAGCATATCTGTGTCCTTGCATGCTTTTGCATTTACCAAAATATTTTCAGCCTGATTTAATTTTACTGTTGTGTATTCAAATATTTCTAGCTTATTTTTATTTTCTATTTCTTTTTTAAATTGATCTATATTAGCACCATACATCTCAGTACATTAAATTAATTTCATAAAAAAACCTTACATCTCTGCAAGGTCTGATATTTTCTATTCATCTTTTCCATGACATTTCTTATACTTTTTACCGCTTCCACAGTAACAAGTATCATTTGGTCTAAGTTTTCTATTTGTATCTATATCTTGTACTTCAAATAGTTTTTCTGCTTTTGCTTGACTAGGACTCAAAGGAATATTTTTTGCTCAATTATTTTCTTCATCATTTACTTCAAATATCTCAAATCATTCTTCATCTTGGAATATAGCTTTTTTGGCTTTTTGAGAGGCCTGTTGTGCTTTTAATATTTCTATATCTTTTATATTTGAACTTGCTTGCTCAAGCATCCTTACTAGATTTGGATCTTTTTTTGCTTTTTCTGCAATCATTTTTTCCATTTCATCTTGCATCGCCATCCTACTATAATCTATGCTAAGTATATCAGTTGTGATAGCAGTTTTGAGTCTAAATATCAATGTTTGAAACTGATCATAAGCTTCTTTTTTGTAAATTACCAATGGATCCAATTGTGCATATCACATAAATCATACCTTGTCTCTAAGATATTGCATCTCATCCAAATGTTCAATCCAAAGAGTATCTAGATGATGTATATAAATTTCTTTAAATATCATATATACTTTTTGGTGATCTATCTTGGATATACTTTCTTCAAAAAACTTTGTCATAAAATTTGATATTTCTACAGTGAGTGTTTTCCAGTCCATAGCTAACATTTCTTTGTATTGTATTTCATTCCATTTCAACCCAAATTGTTTTTCCATAGTTGCCAATAGATCTTGATTGTTTTGATTCATCTTCTGTGCATCCAATATTTGTCAGTTTACAATTTCATAAATATTGGTTTTTATTTCCAACATCATATTACCTATAAATGTTTCTTTTTTATTTTCTTCAAGTTCGCTTTCTAGTATTTCATCTCTCTTTGCATAAATTCTTTTTCTCTGTTTATCTATGACACTATCATAATCAAAAAGATGTTTTCTGATACTAAAATTCCAAGCTTCCATCTGTTTCTGAGCTCTTACTATAGAGCTTGTAAACTGTTTCTGTGTAAGTTCTAGAGTCTCCAAATCATCTTTGGACAAAAATACTTTTGCCATTCATTGTATCCTTTCTCATCACATTTTCTTCATTATCAAATCATCCAGAGCAACAAAAAATACAGATGTTCATGGATCTCATTGTCTACCAGCACGTCATCTCAATTGATTATCTATTCTTCTAGATTCGTGTTTTTCTGTACCCAATATAAACAATCCATAATGGATATCTCTTTCTATAGTTTCTTTATTTGATCAAGCTTCATCTTTGAAACTGATTTTTACAAATCGATCTATATTAGTTTTTTTATTTTTATTGAAATTTAATTTTATAATCACTCAATCAATTGTGATTTCTCTAGCTTCCATCTCTCTTATGATCTCATCATTCAAGTTCCATTCTCTTTTCAATCACTCCATTGTCAATTCAAATTCTGTTTGTGAAAAAATATTGATCACTACATTTTGTTCAGCTTTTAATTGTTTTTTGATCCACTTAGCATAGTTATTTGCTATCTTTTCATTTAGTCATTTTTCAAGTTTTATATCTGTTCATCTTCATGCCATATTAGTAGCCACTACTACACTCTGGAACTTACCAGCATTTGAAACTATATGTGCTTCTTGTTCATGGAATTTTGCATTCAATACATAATGATTGATATTTTCTTTTTCCAAGATATGAGAAACAGATTCAGATGTCAAAATATTAGCTGTTCATATAAGTATAGGCTGTCACATTTCGTGATAAAATTTTATATGTTCTTTTACAAATCTCCACTTAGCAGCCTGATTGAAATAAACTTTATCATTTTTATCTACTCTGATTACTTGCTTGTTTGGCGGTATTTCCAAAGTATCTAGTTCATATATTTTCATAAATTCTTCAGCTTCTGTAGTAGCAGTACCAGTCATACCTCCAAGTTTTTTATATTGTTTGAAAAAATTTTGATATGTGATAGTAGCCATAGTTTGTGATTCTCTCTGTATATCTACAGCTTCTTTTGCTTCTATAGCTTGATGCAATCATTCACTAAATCTTCTTCATTGCATGGTCCTACCTGTATGTTCATCTACTATCAATACTTCTCAGTCCTTTACTATATATTCTTTATCTATTTCATAAACGGCATGAGCTTTTAGAGCATTTTCTACATGATGGATTTCTTCTATTCACATATCTTTATAAAGATTTTCTACTCATAGTATTCATTCTAGTTTTTTGATTCACATACCAGAAAGCAATACACTCTTGGTTTTTTCATCTATATAATAATCTCAGTCTTCCTCTTGATCTTTTGGCATTTCTTTCAATAATTCTTGTAGCAATCATTTGGATACAACTTTTTTGGTAGTACATGGAGTCAGTAGTTTTACTATCTTTGCATAATAAACATACTTCTCAGTTGCCTCTTCACGAGCTTCAGAAATTATCAAAGGTGTCCTAGCTTCATCTATCAATATACTATCTATTTCATCTACTATTGCATAATTTAATGGTCTCCAAAGCAATGCTCTAGCAGACAAACTTTTTACCAAGTTATCTCTAAGATAGTCAAATCATAGTTCAGAATTCTCTATATAAGTTATATCTTTTTCATATTCTTCTCTTCTTTTGTGTACAGGTACAGATTTTACTACACAACCCACACTCAATCCCAATCGTTTATATACATGTCACATCCACTGTGCATCACGAGATGCTAGATAATCATTTACAGTCACTACATGTACTCATTTACCGTCCAAAGCATTTAAATAAACTGGCATCACGGCAACGAGAGTTTTTCATTCTCAGGTTTTCATTTCTGCAATTTTTCATTTATGCAAAATCATTCAACCTATAAGTTGTACATCGTAGGGTAGCATATTTCGAGTAGCTTTTTCTCATTTTACTTCAATTTCTTGACCAAGCATCCTTTTACAAGCTTGTTTTACAGCAGCAAAAGCTTCAGGTAGTATCTGATCCAAAGTTTCTCACTTTGTCAATCTCTCTCTAAACTCAGGTGTTTTAGCTTTTATTTCTTCATCACTCAAATTGTCAAATGCTGCATAATGATAATTGATCTGGCTAACTATCGGCATTATTTTATTTAGCTGTTTTTGATTGTAATCTCAAGCTATCTTTCAAAGTATTCGCGAAAACATAAACTAAATTTTTATATAATAAAAAAAGACTCTTTTCGAATAAACAATATACCAAAATCAGACTATATTTCAACTATTAGTTAATTATTTTGGTGGGTTAATAAGTTGATAAATTTGTTTGTATCTATAATTACTCAATATTTTTACCATTTCTTGTATAAATTTTTCATCAGCTATTTTATCGTTCAAGGTACTTACAATAGATTCTTCTTTTTCTTCATGATTTAAATCTTTATCTCTTTTGATTTCAATGATACTTTTTTCAAAATCTTTGTATCCAAATTTTATAAGAATTTCTTCTCTATGATCGTTTATTTTTAGCAAAAAATCTTTAATTAATTGATCTACTTCCTTGCTAGGTATTTGATTTTTTGTAAACCATCTATTGTAAAATATCGGGCTTCAGTTTATTCATCTCAGATTATAATATTTGAATAAATTCTCTAATTCTTCAATAGTACTATTTGTCGCTTTCAACAAATCATTTATTTTTTCTGGATCAAGAGTAAATTTTTGTAATTTAAACATTTCAGGACTGATAATACCCAAACTAATAAGCATAAATTCTCATATAACATTTATTGTCCTATGTTTTAGATCTTTACAATTATTCAATTCTGTTCTATTTGAAAATGATGGCAAATTAGCCAAAAATCTTTTAAGTAATCTTTCAGATGAGAATGTAGATATTTCATTTAAAATTACTTTTTCACGCAAAAATCATAAAACATCATCTTGAGTCCCTTGAGCATTTTCTTCTTCTTTTTTTATTTTTGTATTTAATAAAAATTCAAAAAGCCCAGAGAAAGTACCAATTAATTTTAAAATATTATCATCTACAATATTTATAATACTATTTTTTATTCAAAAATCTTCTAACAATCATGTAGATTGATTTCAGTTTGTTCTAATCAGTTCTCTTATCTGTTCTATTTCTTTTTCTAGTTCATCTCTATTTTCAATCGCTTTAATAAAAATTTTTTCATGATAGGGTTTTAGTTTATCTTCTTCATCGATCATCTGTCCTTGTTTTTCCAGTTTATTTTGTTCATCTAGTATTGTTGAAAAAATATATTTATAAATAAAATTGTTAATATTTTGTTTTTTGGGCATAGACAAAAGTATAGCTTCATCAAGCATCATTTGCTTAATTTTATTATCATCAAATATAACTTCCATCATAGATTTTACCTCTTGATCAGATATCTTTGATGAAAAGTTTTCTACCAAAGATTCTATAATCAAAATTTCATCTGATGGTGGATAAGCTTTTCACATAAGTACTTTCGTTGCATCCTTAAATTTTTGAACCAATGATTGTTTCAGTTCTATGCTTTGTGATTGTCATAAATTTTGTCTGACAGACATACTCATTCCCAATGACATTTTTGAAATATTTTAATACATAAATATATATTTATATAATATCTGTATAATAATAAAAAGTCAAATAATTATAATCAAAATTATTCACACAAAAATTTTTTGGTCTTTTTTATAATATTTTATAATCCATTAATTTTTTAATCACTTCTCCATAATCCAAATTATCCGATAACATTTTACTTGCTTTCTCCTTATCAAATACTTCTTCACCTATCTTATCTACAGGTACTTTCAAAATCACTCTTGGAATTTTAAATTTATCACAAACATATTCTATTCACCAACTCTCCATATCGAAATACTGTCATTCTTTTTTTTCTTTGTCATCTCGAGCCTGTCTGTCCGATAGGCAGGCTTGTCGAGAGATCCCTTTAAGAGATTCCCTTCATACTTCAGGACAAGTCTCCATTCAGCTTTGCTTCAGTCGAAATGACAGGTTGGATAAATCCTTCGTAACAGGAACCTCACTACATCCAATACTTTCCATACTCGCTAACTCCAAAAATATCGGAATAATAAGCTCTTTCCCAGTACTCAAATTCACAGTCCTTGCAACCTGAATTCGTGGCTTATATTCATTTAAATATCCACACACTCATATATTTAAAACAATATCAAAATCTTGATTATTCAAAGTTTTTGTGAGATTAAATATCGTTTCATAATTTCACATACCTGTACACAAATATGTTATATTTAAATTTATTTTTAAGTTCAGATTTTTGATTTTATCTTTTATGATTTTTCACTCTCCAGCAGTGGCATAACAAAGCAGTATTTTCATAGTGAATTTTAGTAGCTAAAATTTGCAAAAAAATATGATTTCGGTTAAAATTATAGCATATTTTATAACTACTATAAACAAAATGGAAAACAATTCAATAATGAACAAATTTAATACTTACAATGACCTAAATCAGGAGCTTACATTTTTGAATGCAAAGTATTCTTGGTTATTGAGACTCGATGGTCAAGAAAAAGAAAGGTTCAAAGACTTGCTTACAAAAAATAATCTCATGGATCAAATAGATTCTCAATCTATTGATATTGAAAAAATCAATTCAATTTGATGTATGCAACTATTGAGCAAACTTCCAGAACAGCAAAGAAAAAAGTTTCTATGAATATTGTTTATGTGTCAAAAAGATTATGATCCTAATAATAAAAATAATTATAGAATCCAAATAGAGTCAGTTTTATATGATTTCAAAAAATATATAGATAGCAAAAAATCTATAGACGAGCTAGAGTCTGGAACTACAGAAGGTAAAAAAAATAAATTATTATTTTCTTATTTGACCAAAAATATAAATGCAGAACTTAAATGAGTATTGTCTAGCAAGTCAGATATAACCAAAAAAGAGAAGACTGTCATCGTGGATACACTCAAAGATCAAAACGATCCTTTTGCAGATATTCAAGACGATCTTGACATAAAACAAACAACAAATACTAGCACAGGAGAAGAAATATCTCTATCTCCAGAACTCAGAGCAAAGATAAAAGATAATTTTCTAGATCCATTGGTATACTTTCACTCTATTCAATCGATATTTAGAAAGTATAATTATGTAATGACATTTGAAGATATAGGAAGATTAAAAAAAATATTGGAAGAAATTGAAAAATGAAAAATGGTATTTTTATCTGGAGATACATGAAGTGGTAAAACAGAGTTAACCATATTGATTGCAAATCTTTATATAGAGCAAAAAAACAAACTCGATAGTTGATCAAGAAAATGACCTATCATAGTCTGATGACAAAAAGAAACTGATGTATCAGATTTTACCTTAGAAAAAATTATTACATCCAGAAACTGATTATCTAACCAAAAAGATGATGTGGTAGCATGAGACCAAGAATTTGATATCCAAAAAAAATTATTGGATCAGATTATAAAAGTAGACGAAATGAGAAAATCTATGCATGATAATTTTGACAATATGGATATGCCAGAAGATAAGAAACAGGAGTTTAAAAATTCTATCGATACTATGGATTTTACAAAATATAATATTTTCACTGAGTATCATCTCAAATGATTATTTAAAGCTATGTACGATGGGGTACCACTTATCATAGATGAAATGAATGCTATCAGACCAGAAATATTGATATGATTAAATCATTATTTGACTAGAAAAGTCTGACAAAAAATACAACTGCCAAATGGTTTATGAGCTTTTGAGATAAAAGACTGATTTTGTATTATGTGTTCCGGTAATGATAAAGATGCAAACTCCAAAAAAGAAATGTACCAGAGCAGATATGCTATAGATGAATCACTGATAAATCGTATGACAATACTAGATAAATGATATATGAAACAGTGAAACAATCTTCATTCCAACGATAATAGTCTCTGACTAAGTGAAACAGAGTCTACTATAGATTATCTAAATGAAAATGAAATTTATGGAGTGATGTTGATGTTGTTTTTTGATAGTAAGCCAGAAAAAAAATCTTGAGATATACAGATGCTTCGTCTGACTAAAAAAAATAAGGCAGCATTTGATCTAGCAAAAGAAGAATATATTTGAAAAAATGATAATGAAAAAAAAGAACTATTTTTTACAGATCTAAAAAAGTTTTCTCACTTCACTAAGCTAATACAAAATGCCTATGAACAGAAATCATCTGTAAGTGTAGATGGTAAAGATCTTGGTAATTATATCAAAAGGAGAGTTATTTCTATGAGACAGATAAGGGCAATTTTGACCGAATATCAAAAAGATACTAAATCACTTTTCTACCATATATACAACAACTATATGTCTCAGTGATGAGGAAGCTCAGATGAACTAGTATGAATATTATTGGCTTGTAAAGAGTGCTGACTACTGCCATTGCAAGTGTCTGGGTGATTAAATCTAGAATGAGATTGATTGGAAAAAATTAAAACAAAATTGAAACAGTTGTTTCTCGAAGAAAAAAATACTAATACATCAGAAGAGAACAATCCCAATAAATCAGAAAAAAAACTGACTGATGCTCACGATAAAAAAATCGTCATCAGTGATGATCTCTTGGATTCTAGATTGATATTAACCAAACAAGATATCTACAAACAATATTTCTGAAAAGATTTAAATAATATCCAAGATACAGATATTTTGTGAAAAGATGATACTACAAAAGCTGCTTTGGAACAGTTTGAGCAATGATCATTTCAATCTGATATACACGAAGATATAGACAATAACGATAGAAATATAGAAGAGATAGTAGAACAAGCAGAGCAGATCCTGATTTTACAATGAGATGAAAATTATATAGATAATCCATTTTTGAGTAAGCTAGATTATCCATTGTTGTTTGTACTCAAATCTTGCTGTGAAAATATAAAAAATAAAAGAATTCCCAATCTAGATCAAACTAAAATAAATTGACTCTTCGCAGTGCTCAATAAAATTTTGGTATATATTTCAGAAGGTCACGATGTGAGTATATCTGAGATAAATGATACGATAATGTCTTTAAAAAAACTTACAAGTTAAGCTATGACCACTCCCGAAATTAATTCCCTAATCCAACCACTAGAACAATACGTGACTCCAGATCAGAAAGCTGATTTAGAGAAGATATTGTCGATAGGGAAAAAGTGGAAAGAGGAATGAGAGCAGAAGAAAGAAAAATTTCGAAAAGATAAATATAGAAAAAGATTCGTTCAAAAACAACTAAGATATCCAAAGAGAAAAATATCTTTACAAGATAGTAATAAACAAAGATTTATTCAAGAGATATTAAAATATCCAGAGAAGAAACATAAACGAGAAGAAGAAAATAAAAATATATTGAAAGAGATCTGATATGAAAAGATGAATTTGATGGAGAAGAAAAAATTTGAAGAAGATTTTGTTTGGGATTTGATATTGTATACAGACTGTCCAGATATTTCTTCAAAAGAACAAAAAGATATAACTTTAGAGGAATTTATGACAGGTTGATTAAAAGTCTGATCAATATTAGATTTAAGAGAAAACGAAATCTGAGTAGACCGATCAATAGCAATAGCGAAGATGTTAGAGAAAACAGGTTGATTAAAAGTTTGATCAGAATTACAATTATGAAATAATGAAATCTGATATGAATGAGCAATAGCACTAGCAGAAGCATTATCAAAGACGGGTTGATTAAAAATATGATCAACATTAGATTTATACTGATATAAACTTTGAGACGAGTGAGCGAAAATGCTAGCAGAAGCACTAGAGAAAACAGGCTGACTAAAACAATGATCGACATTAAAATTATGAAATAACCAAATATGAGATGAATGAGCTCTAGCGATAGCAGCAGCGATAGAAAAAACAGGCTGAATAAAGACATGATCTGCTTTATATTTATCAAGAAATGAAATCTGAGACGACTGAAAAGCAGCTCTACAAAAACTCCGAGACGATGCCAAAATTAAATGAATAAAATGCACAATAGACTTTTAATTCTTATACCTCCATGACAACTCCCGAAATCAATTCTCTCATCCAACCACTAGAACAATATATGACTCCAGATCAGAAAGCTGATTTAGAGAAGATATTGTCGATAGGGAAAAAATGGAAAGAGGAAGGGGAGCAGAAGAAGAAAGAATTTCGAGAAAACAATGATAGAGAAAAATTCGTTCAACAAATATTAAACTATCCAGAGAAAAAAAATAAACGAGAAGAAGAAAACGAGAAAGTATTAGAAGAAATCTGATATTATAAAATGAGTCCTATAGAGAAGAAAAAATTTGAAGAAGAGTTTATTTATGATTTGATAACATATAGTGAATATAATGAAATTATTACACAACAAAGAAATTATATAAAACGGTTCGAATTTAAAAGTAATTGACTAAAAGCCTGATCAGAATTAGATTTAAGCGGTAATTTTACCCCAAACGAATTAGTCCCAGTAATGGCAGAAGCCTTGGAGAAAACAGGCTGATTAAAATTCTGATCTACATTAGAATTACAACATAATAAAATTTGAGATGAACGAGCGACAGCAATTGCAGAATCGATAGCAAAGACAGGCTGACTAAAAGACTGATCACAATTATTTTTATGATATAACAACATCTGAGATGAATGAGCGATAGCAATAGCAAAAATGTTAGAGAAGACAGGCTGACTAAAGCCATGATCGACATTAAAATTATGAAATAATAAAATTTGAGATGAATGAGCGACAGCAATTGCAGAATCGATAGCAAAGACAGGCTGACTAAAAGACTGATCACAATTATTTTTATGATATAACAAGATATGAGATGATTGAACAAAAGCGATAGCAGAAGCGATAACAAAAACAGGCTGATTAAAATCATGATCGATATTATATTTATATGAAAATAATATTTGAGACGACTGAAAAGCAGCTCTTCAAAAACTAAAAGACGATGCCGAAGTAAAATGAATACAATGTGAAATAGACTTTTAAATAATATTCAAACAAATGGAAACACCTAAGCAAAACATCAATGACATCTACAGAGATCAGCTCAATGAATTTGTAAAGAAATACGAATATTCTTTGTATAAATTCATAAATTATCAGGATAAAGTAACTTTTGTCTTGGATGAAAAAGCGGATACTTTTTATTTTTCGCCAAAAGAAAAAAAAATCTGAATCCCATTTGATCGATTTCTAATCTACTTAGAATCTCTCAATGATAAATCATCAACTAAAGATCATCAACTCTATGCAAAGATTGGAATGTCGCATGAGATGTCGCATTTTAGAGATATGTTAAAAGAGAAACAGATAGTTGGTAAATCTAGTATGTATAGAGTCCTAAAAGATTTAAGTGGAAGAAAAATACAGATATCTGATAAAGAATACATTCCTATCTGAGATATGATACATACATTTTATAATTGCATGGATGATATTATAGTCAATCGGGAGGTAATGAGATTCAAAGATTTTTCTTTGTCCAAGGAGGATTTCCACAATGATTATCAGAGAGAAAATTTTGCAGATTATATAGATAAAAAGTGATGATCATTTATGCCAAATCCAAAATGATGATATACCTCTGTATGAGAATGAAAATGAACCCACGAATTAAATATAGATCAAGAGGTAGATTATTCCAAGATACCTATGCATAAAGCGATCAGTTATTATTACTTGAGGAAAGATATGGTCAACTGACAGAAAATAAAATTGTCAGAGTGATTAGAAAAAATATTATTTTATCCATGATCTTCTAGGAATCTTTCATGGAAAAAATCTCTCTGAGGAACTCAGAAATTATTTGACCAAGAAATCGACAAAGCTAAAAATTCAACTGATCCCAAAGTAGTCTCAAGATACAATAAAATCCAAAAAAATCTGATGTTTCAAAAACAAAAATTAGAACTTATAATACAGGAATCTGCTGATCCTAGTAGTATCCAAAATAAACTTATGAGATCTTTATCAGAAAAATTATCTGGTAAATATGATATTACTCAGATTAGTCCTTTTACAATTAGTTTGGAACAGATTATCCAGATGCTTTCTGTGAGTCAGTGAAAAGAGACTGATCATGCTTTGTGTGTGATGCCATCATTGAGATACGATATCTACAACCAGATATTTGAACCACTTATAGAAACATTTATTTTGATAGATCTTTTGTACAACGACCCAAAAGATATGGATCCAAATAAATGAAAATGAGACTGAGATCAAGACTGAGACTGAGATCAAGACTGAGACTTAAACAAAGATTGAAAAAAAAGTAAAGAATCTGATGGTTCTTGAAAATGAACTTACAATAGATCTATAGAAGACCAGTTAAAAACTATGGAAGAAATAGATGAATACCAAAAAGATAAAGATGCCAAAGATAAAATAGAAAAAGAAAAAAAAGATAAAGCTCTCCAACTAAGCTCTATAATAGATGATTATAATATAGATAGGGAAGATTATAATTTTACAAAAGAAGTAGAAAAAAATTTCTCTATGTACACACAAGATATCACCAATATGCTTTACAAAGAGCTTGAAGTGCTAGATTTTTCAGAGAATCATGAAAAACAACCATCTAAGAAATGAAAAATAAATTATGATAGTTTTGCTGAAGAGTTGCCAAGTAGTATTTTAGATGGAGATTTTTCCAATAAAACTATTTATGAAAGATCAGAAAGTATAAAAAAATTACAAGAAGAATACAAAAAAGTGATATTCTATTTTGTCATAGATATATCAGGTTCTACAGATTGATTTAAGTGAAAAACAGGTATCATGAACTGAATAGTAACATCACTGACTATTGCATGGAAAAATGTTGAAAAAAGAATCCAGATATTGCTCAAAGATCCAAATTATAAAATCCCAATAAAATTTATCATCTATACAGATGCGATTGTATATCCTACCCAAGCCAAGATAACATCTCACAAAGATGAACCAACTGAAGTTGAGCTAGTAAAAGTAAATGCTACGATAAATAAAATCTCTGGTGGTACCAACGATCTTCAGTGATGGACTATGGTTTGAAATAGTGTAACTGATGATCTTTCTGCTAATGATGAATATATCCAAGAAATAGAATCCTGAAATATGAAACCCGTTGTATTGCAGATTGCAGATGGTGATGTAAGTGAGGAATGAGTAAATATATTGAGAGATAAAATAATTCAAAAATTTTGAACTAAAGTAAATGATAAACTAATGACCAAGAGAATAATTTTGTGAGAAAAAATAGAGAAAGAATATGCAGAAGATGAACTGGACAAATCATGAAGATCAGATTGGAAAGATTCTTATCTCAAAGATGGTAGATGACAAGTAGTTGTCAAAAATGGTAAAAGAGTGATAGAAGTCAAAGAAGTCTGAGTAAGATCCAAAAAAGATATCACAACTCAGATAGAATCTATATTCAAAAACTTCTTTGCAGATCTTATCAAAAAAAAATAAGCATTTAATTACCTACATCCCATGACAACCATCGAAATTAACGAATTAATCCAACCATTGGAACAATATATGAACCCAGATCAGAAAGCTGATTTAGAGAAGATATTGTCGATATGAAAAAACTGGAAAGAGGAATGAGAGCAGAAGAAGCAAGAATTTCGAGAAAAAAATAGTAGAGAAAAATTTATTCAACAAATAATAA
>Ga0194063_10001280_pt1 | contig 16532 bp, 18 predicted proteins | sample SepL3720m_MetaG_FD_155459 | JGI IMG/M metagenome (GOLD analysis project Ga0194063, IMG submission 155459) | Anoxic zone freshwater microbial communities from boreal shield lake in IISD Experimental Lakes Area, Ontario, Canada - Sep2016-L373-20m | ecosystem: Environmental > Aquatic > Freshwater... | reverse complement strand
GCGGGAAAAGAACACAAGGTTCTATTTTTGAAAGTTTGCACCGCAAAACCGTTGAACCGGTGCCCGGCGTCAGGATAATTAGTCCCGATACGTTTTCCCTAATTGCCACACGGCATAGGGCGGATTTATAGCGGTGAATTATTTCAGGGTCAAAACCGCTTCGAGAATGCCCTCGACAATCCGAAAGTGCCTGTCATGTACCCGCATCGGCCTTGTGCCCAGGTCAACCCCATCACCAATAAATATCAGGCAACAAGTCTGCCTCGATTGCGAGTTTCTTCAAAGCCGCGCGGCCCCGGATCCGTTCAATGGTGTCTGGATATGTGATTTCAAGTTTCATCGTTCAATGTTCCTTTCTGTTTTAGTTCAAGCTTGCACCATTCCGAAAAGCCGTAATATCAACTCCGCCTCCCATAAAATTCCTCTTCCGTCATCGGTCGGGCAATGCGCCCGGATGAAAGAAACCTCGGCGTAACAAAGCCCTGATCAAACCGCCTTCGCTCTGTCAGGTAAGCCTTCCACGCGTCTAAGTCGGGAATTGTCGGGGCGTCTGCATTCTCTCTATGCTGATATAACCGCTGGCGGCTAATGCCCAGCCCGTCAGCCAATTTTGACCATGTTAAAGTCTTCATATGTGTCTAGGGTTAGGTTTTGGGGCCATGTTTACGAAGACAGGACGCTTCCGGTACCTACCCCGTATAGAAGTGGCTTTACAGAACCTAAGGCCTAGGGGGGGTGCCCTTGCCTCTCACCCCCGCGCCTCATTATGACAATGCCGCTTCCAGCTTTTCAACTTGCTCATGGGCGGCCACGAGTTGTTGAACAACAGTCGCTTGAAAGTTTGGCTTAAATTTCGGCGGCTTCACCTTTGCCACTGCCGCCGGGATGGGTGTGGACTCGACAGCCTTCCCCACGACAAAAACCGGCGCGCCACGCTCGACGGCCGCAAGCGCAACCGGTCTTACGGTCGGTGTTGCCGTCGCAGTCGCAAGGGCGGCGCTTGCAGTCGGCTTGCTTGGCATCTGGCGGGCGGCGTTCACGTCCCGGCCGGGGATTGCAACGCCACGCTCACGCAACCATTGCGCACACTCCGACTCCAGCGCCCTAGGTCTGACGCCTTCTTGTTCCATCATGCGGAGTTCAGCCGCGCATTCTGCCCGTGTCGGAATGCGTCCCGTCTTGCAGATGAACCGCGCAACCGCGCAACGCTCAATTTCCTGTTCCCATTCTTGTACTGTCATGCCTGCGTTCATTATTCTCTTCTTTCTGCCGATTCAACCGGCTTGTTTTGTTTCCCCGGCGACAACCGCGCCGCCGGAAGTTCTTACCATCCCGATCTTCCGCGCCTCATCGAATGGTTGAAGCATCCATCTCAAAGCCAAGTGTGCGGCTAGGCATTCCGTATCGCAAAACACGATAGGACAATACCGCCTTGTCCATGCGGCCACGGTGCCTATGATGCTGGCACTTGGAATGCCACGGGAATGAACCATCACGTTCGCAAGTGTTCCGTCTACAATGACGATGAAGTGTCCTATCTGCCTTGACCGCTTCAACTCCCGTTCAAACCGTTCGCGCTCCCCACCGATACAGCCTAGAAAATCGGTGGTGGTTTTTCTCTCGACGGCCACAAGGTCATTGAACCCATTGACAGTCATGTCCCCGGTTTCGAGTGTTCCGGTTTCGATTTCAACGCCTTCCCAGAATCTTGACCATGGGTGGGGTGAGGGTTCGCGGGTGTCTAAGATGATTTTCATTACCGCGCCCTCCGGAATGACGGCCAATTACACTCGATGAAATATCCACACTCTGCCAACCGATCCGCAATCGACGCGCCCACCATGGCAATGAAGGCCTGTTCCGTGTCATTGGTAATCAGTATGGTTGACCGCTTTTCCCGATAGCGTGAATCAATCAGCCGCGTGAATATCTGTCCCTGCCACTCGGTGCCTGAAATTTCATGGCATTCATCCACCACAAGCAACGGCGTGCGGGAATATAGGTCAACAATGCTGTCCTCCGATTCAACGCTTCCGGATTTGAAGGTGCCTTTGATCTGGGTGAACAAGTCGCCCAGAACCACATAAGAGGATTTCAGATTCTTGACCTCTGCCACATGCCGCGCGGTTGCCGTTGCGAGTTGTGTTTTTCCCCGCCCCCGGTCGCCCAGTAGGACAAAGATTGAACCTGTCCCCAACTGCGAGATAATTCCGTGTAGTGTGGCCGTCCATGCAGGATGGTTCGCAGAGAGGGCAAGGGACAGGTTGTCGCGGTGTCGGGAAGGGAAAGACTCTATCAGAATATCGAGACGGTTGACGGCGTCGGCAACATCGTCGTAAAGGCGGTGCAATTCGTAAGACCAATCTTCACCATGACAACCGGTATCCTCCCGCATTCGACGAACAGCCTCGACGCAATCGGGCCAGCAATTTCTTTCATGATGCCGAATAATTTTGTCAACGGCGTCACGTTTGAAGTGTAACTTCGCTTTAAGGGCGTCCATTGCGGTAAGTGCTTCGATGATTTTCATGGTTGCACCTTGGCTATTGGCAATCGCCTGATAGGGAAATTATCCCCACCCTCCGGCTTTTCCGCCTTTGGGTTAGGTGTAGGTTGATTATTTCTATTCCCTTTTAATTCGGGGGACTGTCTGTCCCTACCTTTGTGACTGTGTGTCCCCCCCTTGCGTGTCTGTGTGTCCCTACCTTTGTGACTGTCTGTCCCTGCCTTTGAGTAAGGGGGGGACTGTGTGTCCCTACCTTTGAGGGTTATGGTGTATCGGTTTGATACCTGTTTTCCGCCGTGTGTGTAGACTGATTGTCCTCCGTGCTGAATGGATAGTTCACCCATGGCGACAATGAACGGAAGGCGGCGATAAACTGTCCGGCGTGTCAGTCCGGTGTCAGAGGCGATTCTATGTAAGCCCGGAAATGAGGATCCCTTTTCATCAGCACGGTATGCCAGGATTAACATGATTGCTCTGTCTGGGCCTGTAGTCTGTGAATGGTCAAGGACGGCTTGCATGGCGGAAAAGCTCATGGTGATTTCCTTCTACCCGTTGCGGGGTGTTGGCTTGTGCAAATTCTTTCGAGACATAAGGTCGGCCTCGACGTGCCGTCCGGCATATGGAACACGCGTTCGCGATGTGGCCGGATGATAACGGGAGAAAAACGGTTTCTGTGTCGCGCTGGCATTGGTGGCAATGGGCAGTCATTGAATACCACCGATCAAAACGGCCATCAGGATGATGGTCAATGCGGTCAAGGCGCCGTGAAGGAATAGAAGATAGAAGAATCCACCGGCCCCCGCCCGGAGACTTCCCAGAAACCTAAGCGGGATTTTTAAGCCGGTGAAAATTGTCGGGAAGTTTTGGGGGTGCATGGTGTCAACCCCCCGCCGATTTGACCGTCAACCGGTCAACCGTCTTTTCAAGGTCGGAAACCTTGAACAAGCAAACCCGGTGCGACATTTTCGCATAGGGCACCAATTTATCAGCTTGCCACTCCGCAAGGGTTCGCACACTGATTCCTAAAAACCGTGCCGCATCCTCCCGCCGCAAGTATCCAACCGGTGAACCACTTTCAACTTTAGCCGTCATTGTGTTGCCCTTTCATCTTTGCGCCTGTTTGTGCGCTGTTGAAATAGTTGCACGGTTTTGGCGGTGTGCGTTTTGGGTTCGTTACACGGTAAAAAAGAAAAGGGCCGGATTTATTATGTCCGGCCCTCATTCAAAAAGTTGTAACTATCCGTTGTGGGTTAGTTTGTTACACGGCCCCCCTTGTGTCTTTTGACGTGTTTCTGCAATCCTTGCCACTTAATGGAAAGCCCTTGCTCCTTGATTTCAAATTCACAAGCCCGCTTCATTCCTAATGAAGGATTATTTTTCCTTCTATCGCGTACTCCTCTCACGGCGGCGTCAATCTGGGTTTGCGAATCAACTGTTGGCCGTCCGCCTCCCTGTCCGTTATCATGATTTATTCTTGCTTGCCGCAATTTTGCGGGCGATTTCTTTTCGGGTTCGACTCTCTTGATTGTCACGTCCGCGCAAAAAAACCTCTTGTCACAGTAGATTCTTGAAATGCCTTTTGGCAATGCTGGGTCAGCGGGAAGGGATAGTATTTTCAGGGGTTCAAAATCGTCGGGGCGGTCGGGAATAATAGGGTCAATCGTGATTTGTTTTTCCGCGCCGTCTGGATATTTAACACGCAAAATATGCCGCCTAACAGTGATAGCGTAGGATATAAAAGAACGTTGCCCGGCGGTGCCTGATTCTCGGTCAACGGGTTCATTGTAATCTTTTCTTTCAATAGATAGAACCTTGCACGCCTCACCGTTTATCTCAATTGTTCGCTTTGTTTTCATAATGTCGTTTCCTTTCGGATTTTCACTTTCAATAATTTATTTGTCCGCCCGTATTCGTAGCCATTGCATCGGTAATCCCGGAGCATGAGGCCTTCACCGCCCCCGGCCTTCACTTCGTCAAACCTTGTCCACATATCCGGCACGCTGGCAAGTGGCGCATACGGCACCGGGGCGGCAACGGCGCATCCGTTCAATGATGATTTCGCCACGTCCATTCTTGTGGCCCATGTCCCCGCCTCTTGTGGCGCATCGAATACCATGAGCCTGATTAGCGGAGTAAATACACCGTCCCGCGTTGCTCTCATTGCCTCATTGAACCGGCCCCGTCCCGCCCATATTTCGCCGTCTAACTCCATGCAAGCGGGTAGTGACTGGGTGAACCATTTCGGGGCGCATATAATGTTTCCTTCCCGCGTCCATAGTGTTGATCCATCCCAATATGCGCGGCATCCATCGTACTTTTCGGAAGCTAGCCAGCCGGTTATATTGCGCCCGTCCCAGTCGCGCCCCAGTGTCATTTGTGTTTCGTTCATGATTCACCCCACCGCCTCAATCGGGAAAGGGATAATTTCGGCCTTCACACCGGGCCGTATGTCAAAATACGCTTGCGCCGTTTCCTTGGTGATAGGCTTGCCGTCACTTGTCCGAATGTTCCGATACACCGTCAGGAGTAAATCCGGCCGCGCGTGCCCTAACTGTAGGGCGGTCTTTCCGGCATCCTCCGATTGTGCCAAGTGATAACTGGCAAAAGCGTGCCGCCCTCCATTTTGGGGCACCTTCACCTTGGCTTTCTTTGCCACTTTTGCCGCCCGGTGGTGAAAGGTCATGGGGTCAAGTTTCCATATCCGCCCCTCTGTTTTCCTGTAGGGCAAAAGCCAATCCCGCAAGTTTTCCGTTATGGTGATATGCCGTTGCCGCCGCATCTTGGCAACCGCCGGTTCAATGGTGATAGTCCCGGCCGCAAGATTGACCGCCGCCCAGTCAAGCCGATCCAGTTCCGCCGCCCGGACACCGGCAAAGAATGAGATAGCCAACCGGGGCACAAGGGCCGCGTCATGCTTGACCGCCGCCGCCAATAGTGCCCGGACGTGTGCCGGGGTCATTATGTCCGGCGTTTTTGCTTCCGGGTTCTCTGGCAATTCAACCTTTTCGGCGGGGTTCATTGTCTGCAATTCCTTGCGGATAGCATAGGCATAGAGTGCCCGGACATTGGAAAGGTAGTTCCGCGCGTTCAATCCGCCCCAGCCGTTAGTCACAAGCCAGCCCTCGACATCCTGCCGGGTAATCTCTGCCGCCGCCCGTTTCCCAAAAGTTTCCTTGAATGTATTGAGCCGGTTCTTTGCGGTCTGGGTGGTACGCTCGCGGCGTAGTATGCCCTTCTTCCCACGGCGGCCGGGTGCCTTCAAGTATTCTTCAATGAGGGCGGAAACTGTCATTCCCTCACTTGTGCCGGTGGAATGGTGCCGCAAGTAGAACCGGACGGCCTCCATAATGGCAACCTTGCCCAGTTCTTTCCGGGCCTCCGCCGCCTCTAGCCGGTCACGGTCTGAAAGGTTTTGCCCGGCGGTGCCATTGTTTGTCAATTCAACCCGCAATTCTTTGCACCGTTGCCGGGCCTCCCCCAGTGTGGCATACCTAACCCGCCGCCGCGTTCCGTTGCGGGTGCCCTCATCCACTTGAAAGGGTTTGCCCTTGTTCACCCGGCGAATGATAAAACCGCATTCTTCCCATTTTGTTTCGATCTTTTTCGGTGTCATTGTCATGCCCTCCATAGTTGCGAATAGACGCGTATTTATGTCTAGGGGATAGGCTACACTTGGCACACTCTTGGCACAAGCATTATTTTCACAATGCGGAAAAGCCTGATTCTATTGAACGCAATACGGTTTCTTTGTGCGGTTTCCTAAACCGTAGGTCGCGCGTTCGAGCCGCGCCCGGGGTGCCACGTTCAACCACTTTTGACAATACGATTAGTGATGGCAATTATGGCAATTATGGTGATGGCAATTATTGCCATGATACTGTAATGTACGAATGATGAATGAGTTGATACCGAGAATTATTCAGGGAGGGATGGGCACCGGAGTCTCAAACTGGCGGCTCGCCCAAGCCGTGTCACGCATTGGGCAACTCGGCGTTGTGTCCGGAACAGGCCTGGATGTGATCCTGGCCCGGCGCCTTCAGGATGGCGATCCGGAAGGTCACGTCCGGCGGGCTTTGAGCAATTTCCCCTTCCCGAAAATGGTGCAGCGCATTCTGGACACCTATTTCATCCCGGGCGGAAAAACCCCTGACACACGCTATCGCGCCACGGGGATGCACACCGTCGAGGGCAATCGCAGCCCCCAGGAAATGTGTATTGCCGCAAACTTTGTGGAGGTATTTCTGGCCCGCGAAGGTCATTCCAATCCGGTTGGAATCAACTATCTTGAAAAAATCCAACTTCCGCACCTTCCCTCCATCTACGGCGCCATGCTCGCCGGAGTTGGCGTGGTCATCATGGGGGCGGGTATCCCGCTTGAAATTCCAGGCGTACTCGATAGTCTGGTCAACCATGAATCAGTCTCCTATCCGATCAATGTCACCGGTCTGGACACGCGCGAGACCCAGCGCATGGTCTTCAACCCCGGTGAATTCAGCGAGGAATCGGCTCGCGCGGCTCTGAACAGGCCTGACTTCCTTCCGATTGTTTCGTCCGACACACTGGCCACCATGCTGTTGAGGCGCGCCAATGGTTCCATACAGGGATTCATCATCGAAGGCCCCCTCGCCGGCGGTCATAATGCGCCGCCCCGCGGGAAACTGCAACTTTCCGACGCCGGGGAACCTGTCTATGGCATTCGGGACGCTGTCAATCTGGCATCTTTCCGGGCTCTCAATATTCCATTCTGGCTGGCCGGCTCATACGGTTCGCCCGAGAAGTTCAAATCCGCCATCGCGGAGGGCGCCTCCGGCGTTCAAGTGGGCACCGCCTTTGCCCTCTGCGTGGAATCAGGCGTAACCCCCGAAATCCGTCGTGCCCTTATCCAGCAGGCTCTACAGGGCAATGCCAGGGTCTTTACCGACCCGCAGGCCTCGCCGACCGGGTTCCCCTTCAAAGTCGCCCTCCTCGAAGGAACGCTGTCGGATCCCGCCATCTATCAGGAACGAAAACGTCTCTGCGACCTGGGCTTCCTGCGGGAAGTCTATCGCCAATCCGACGGAACCCTGGGATACCGCTGCCCCGCCGAACCTGAAGCCTCCTATGTGGCCAAGGGCGGGAAAATCGAAGACACCGTGAACCGCAAATGCCTGTGCAATTCACTGGTATCGAATATAGGGTATACCCAGGCTTTAGGGAACGGCCAACACGAACTGCCCATGCTGACCCTGGGTGATGATTACGTGAACATCGCCCAGTTCTGCAACCCAGGCAACCCGGACTTCAGCGCCGCTGATGTCATCCGGGTCATCCTGGGATAAACCACCCTACTTCTTCGCCTTCTTGGGAGTGTAGCCGTATTCCGACAGGATCTTCCCAACCTGGTCGGGTTTGACCTGGGCGTAAACTTTTTCATCCACGATCATCACCGGCGCCAGGGCACACGCGCCGACGCACCGGGCCACGTCGATCGAGAACTGGGCGTCCTCCGTGGTTTGCCCGACGTCAATGCCCAGTAATTCCTTGATCTTGTCCAGAACATGACCCGCGCCCTTCACAAAACACGCCGTCCCCATGCACAGGGAAACACGGTGTTTCCCCCTCGGTGAGAAGTTAAAGTAGTGATAGAAACTCGCCACCCCGGTCACCTTCGCCGACGGGATCTGCATCAACACCGACACGGCATCCATGTGTTCCCGGCCCAGATACCCGAAATGATCCTGCACTTTGTGAAGCACCGAAATCAGATGACTGTTGGGATTGCTTTTAGCCGCACAGTCCTCGATATACTGGATCACGGTCGCCGGAAGAACCGCCTTCGCCTTGTCCTTCTCTTTCTGGAGCAATATCGACTTCATTTCACACCTCTCGGATACTTGGGTTCATAATGGGTATGCAGCAACTCATGACACACATGACTGTTGGGCGCCCCCAGGAAGTTTTCATACAACAGTTCTATGGCCGGATTCTCATGGGACTTGCGAAGGGACTTGCTCCCATCAATCGAATACAGAGCCTTGGCTCTCAACCGGGCCAGTTCGGGATCCAGCACATGCATCCCCCTGGGCGGATACGGTTGACCGCCTCCCGCGACACAGCCTCCCGGGCAAGCCATGATTTCAATGATGTGGTACTCCTTCTCTCCGCTGGCCACGCGATCCAAAAGATTTTTGGCATTCTGAAGGCCATTGGCAACCCCGATGTTGATGGATGTGCCATTGATCTGAACCGACGTTTCCTTCACCCCTTCCACGCCGCGTACCTCATTGAAATCCAGGGAATCCAACTCCTTCCCCGTAATCTTTTCATAGGCCGTCCGCAGGGCGGCCTCCATGACGCCCCCCGTGGCGCCGAAAATATCGGCCGCCCCGGATGAGACCCCCAACGGGGAATCAAACAACCCGTCTTCAAGACTATGAAAGTCAACTCCCAGGCATTTCAGCATCCAGATTAACTCACGGGTAGTCAACACGGCATCCGTGTACGGCTTGCCCCACGGCGCCACATGCTCGGCTCGTTTTGCCTCAAACTTTTTTGCCGTACAGGGCATCACCGCCACGACAAATATGTTCTTCGGGTCAATCCCGATCTGCTGGGCATAATAGGTCTTGAGCAGGGTCGAGAGCATACTCATCGGCGACTTGCACGTTGAAGTCAGGGGAATCAGCTCCGGATAGAAGCGTTCCATGAAATTGACCCACCCCGGCGAACAGGATGTGATCAGCGGCAACCGTTCCTTCTTCTGAATCCGGCTGATAAACTCATTGGACTCTTCCACGATTGTCAAATCGGCGCCAAAGTTGGTGTCGAACACCTTATGAAACCCCGCCCGGCGCAAGGCCGTCACCAGTTTCCCGGTCACCGGCGTTCCCGGCCTGAAACCAAATCCTTCGCCCACCGTGGCGCGAATCGCGGGGGCGGTATGCACCACCACGTGCAAGTCGGGATTCGAGAGGGCCTCAAAAACCGCTTCCGTTGCATCCTGCTCCGTGAAGGCAGCCGTCGGACAGACATTGACACATTGCCCGCAATGAATGCAGACGGAGTCAATCATGTTTTCCTCATGAGCCGGAGCAACCACGTTTCGGAAGCCGCGGTGCTGGACGTTGAGGTTGTGAACCCCCTGCACTTCGCCACAGACCCGGATACAGCGTCCGCACAAAATGCACTTGTCCGGATTGCGGTGCACCGGGGATGATTTGTCGATGGCGTAGTGCTTGCGTTCCCCTTCGAATAACCGCTCACGAACTCCAAGGTCATAGGACAGTTTCTGCAATTCGCACGTTCCATTCCGTGTGCAGGCCTGGCAATCCATGGGATGATTGTCCAGAATCAGTTCCACCACGTCACGACGGAGTCGGCGCAGCAGTGAGGAGGAGGTTTTGACCTTCATCCCCTCGGCTACCGGGAAGGAACAGGAGGCCACGGGGTTTCGTTGGCCCTCGACCTCAACCACGCACACACGGCAGGCGCCGATCACGCTCAGGTCGGGATGATAACACAGACTCGGCACATCAATATTGATCGAGGCGGCCGCCTCGAGAATGGTGGTCTTCTCGGGCACGGTCACCTTCACGCCGTCGATCCACAGCGTAACTTTTTTTTCTGATGTCATGGCTATTTCCTCTTTATCGCGTCAAATTTGCAGGCTTCAAAGCACTGACCGCACCGGATACAGCGCGCCTGATCAATCTCGTGAATCTCCTTCGGTTTCCCGCTTATGCAAGGCACCGGACACCGGCGTTTGCAGGCGCCGCACCCGATACACTTTTCGGGAATCACCGTATAGGTCTGGAGTTTGGGGCAAACTCCCGCCGGGCAGCGCTTCTCCCTGATGTGGGCTTCATACTCATCCCGGAAATGCTTGATCGTGCTGATCACCGGGTTCGGAGCGGCCTGTCCGAGACCACACAACGAAGTCCGCTTGATCGTGTCACCCAGGCGGAGAAGTTTCTCAATATCCCCTTCCACCCCCCTGCCCTCGACAATGCGCTGGAGGATTTCCAGCATCCGCTTGGTCCCTTCCCGGCACGGCGTGCATTTCCCGCAGGATTCATCCTGCGTGAAATCCAGGAAGAACCGGGCCACATCGACCATGCAGGACTCCTCGTCAATCACAATCATTCCGCCGCTACCCATCATGGATCCGGCCGCCGTCAGCGACTCATAATCCACCGGGGTATCAAGGCATGACTCCGGGAGGCAGCCCCCCGCAGGGCCGCCCGTCTGAACGGCCTTGAATTTCTTGCCATCCCGGATGCCTCCGCCAACCCCATAAACCACGTCGCGCAGGGTGGTTCCCATCGGAACCTCCACCAGTCCGGTGTTGCAGACTTTTCCTGCCAGGGCGAAGACCTTGGTTCCCTTGCTCTTTTCGGTTCCGATCGAGGCGAACCACTCGGGCCCATCCAGAATGACCACGGGAATATTGGCAAAGGTCTCAACGTTGTTGATAACCGTGGGTTTGCCCCACAGTCCCGAGGCGGCCGGATAAGGAGGACGGGGTCTGGGCATGCCACGCTCGCCCTCGATGGAACGGATCAACGCCGTCTCCTCGCCGCACACAAAGGCGCCGGCGCCAAGACGGATCTCAATATCGAAATCCCAGCCGGTTCCGAAGATTGTCTTCCCCAGGAATCCGGCCTTGCGGGCGGCGGCGATGGCGATCTCAAGCCTCTTGATGGCCAGGGGATATTCCGCTCGGATATAGACATAGCCCTTCCTGGCGCCGATGGCATATCCGCCGATAATCATCCCCTCCACCACGGTATGGGGGTCGCCCTCAATCGTGCTGCGATCCATGAACGCTCCGGGGTCGCCCTCGTCCGCATTGCAGATGATGTACTTCTCCTCGCTCTTTTGAACGGCCGCGAAGTTCCATTTCACACCGGTGGGGAATCCGCCGCCGCCGCGCCCGCGCAGGCCGGACTTGGTCACCGCGTCAATGACATCCCGGGGTTGCATCTCCGTCAGAACCTTGACCGCCGCCTGATAGCCGCGTACGACCAGGTATTCGTCAAGGCTCTCGGGGTCGATCACGCCGCAATTGCGCAGGGTGACGCGCATCTGTTTCCCGAAAAAAGCCACATCCCCGAACACGGGAGAAAACCGGTCGGCCAATCTCGAATCCGCCCAGAGTTTTTCTTCGACAAAAGTGGCATCCGCCTTGTCGACATGGGGCATTGAAAACGCCTGAACGGGAACGCCCTTGAGAATGTGCGATTCGAACACGGCGTCAACCTTCTCCGGGTTCATGGTGATATATTTATCCGGCAAATCACCCCTCGAGAACACGGTCACAACCGGCTCCATGTCGCACCGACCCGTGCATCCCACGCGGCTCAATGTCACATCCTTCAACTGGTTTTTCCGGATCAATTCCTCGATACGGGCAAACACCTCATTGGAACCGGCGGCGTTTTCACAGGTCGCCGACCCCACGGTAATCCTGATTCTCGAATTGAACTTTTCCGCATGCAACCGTTGTTCGGCCGCCCTGCGAAGTTCCAATAACTGCTCCATTGGTTTCGTCATTAACTTCCCTTTCGTTGGCATCTCAATTACAAAAAAATGGCTTCTGATTGCAAAGCGTCACCCCACGTCACCTGCTCCTGACCCGATAGGCCAGTTCACGCAGACTCAGCAAAATCCTGACATCCACAACCGAAACGGTTTCCGGAACCTGAAGGTGGGCTGTTGTCATATTGAGAAGCCCGCGGACTCCCGCTTTAATCAACAGATCGGCAACATCCTGGGCGGCATCATGCGGCACCGAAATAATACCGATATCGACGGTCCCGGCGGCAACATGGGGAGCGATGTCATCCATGCCCTGCACCGTAAACCGGCCGATTTTTTTCCCAACAATGGCGGGGTTATTGTCAAACACACCCACGATCTTGAATCCCTGCCGCGCAAACCCCTCATGCATCGACAAAGCACGGCCCAGATTTCCGGCTCCCACCAGGAGACAGACGACATCACGATCCACTCCCAGCGTCCGGGCCAAGGCCGTCTCAAGCCCAATCGCCGAATACCCCCGCTTGGAGATACCCTTGAAATCGATATAGGAGAGATCCTGTCGCACGGTGGAACTCGTCAGTCCCAGTGTCTTTGCCAGAATGGCGGAGGAGACCCATTCGACTCCCTCCTGACAAAGCCGTTGAGCCTCCGTCAGGTATCGGGGTAAACGCCTGATGACTGACACAGGAATACAAACGGTCTCTAACTCTATTTTTTCCATGGGTTCTATTTCGGCAAAAGGGATTGTTTACAGTAACACTTCGTTTTCGTCAAAATATTAACGTTAAATTTTTAACATTTTTTATCGTAATGACTTTATTCTGATGAAGTCGTGGAATTATCCCAGGTGGGTCAACCGGCGGAAGTCTTCAAAACGATGTTCAATTTCACTGCGGGACAGTGTCTGCAGGCGGTTCAGACTGAAATCCTCCACCCCGAATGAAGCGACGACGCTGCCATAAGCCATGGCCCGGCGGATGGTGGAATCGTTTATCTCGCCCCCTTCACTGAGCGCTCCCATGAATCCCCCGGCAAAGGTGTCCCCGGCTCCGGTGGGGTCGTGAACCACTTCCAGGGGATAGGCAGGCACGACAAAGACGCTGGTCTTGGAAAATAGCATGGCGCCATGTTCGCCCTTCTTGATTGCCACGAACTCAGGACCCCACTCCAGGATTGTCTTTGCCGCCTTGACGAGATTATTCACTCCGGTGATGAGGCGCGCCTCGGACTCGTTGAGGGTCAACAGATCCACGGCGGCAATCACCTCCATCAGGGGTTTGCGGGCAATGTTGATCCACAGATCCATGGTGTCCGCCGCCACAAACTTCGCCGCTTTGGCCTGCGACAGAACATGCAACTGCAATTCGGGTGAAATATTGGCCAGAAATAGAAAAGGGGCATTCGTGTAGTCGTCCGGCAACTCCGGCATGAAGGATCCAAACACGTTCAGATCCGTCGATACAGTCCGGCGGTTGTTCATGTCCTGCTCATATACACCCGACCAGCGGAATGTCTTTCCCTTCGCCGTCTGAAGCCCCTGCAAGTCGATTCCAAAACCGCGATAAACATTCAAATCGGCTTCCGGGAAATCAGTCCCGACCACACCCACCATCCCGGTGGAGGTAAAATAGGACGCCGCCGCACACGCATAACTCACGGAACCACCCAGGATATCCACTTTCCTGGCGCTCTGGGTTTCAATGGTATCGAGACCGATGGAACCGACAACGACAAGTTGAACAGGTTTCGTCATGGCCATGTCCCTACTTCTTAAGATGGGCGCCCAAGGCGTCCAGGGCCAGTTGGTAACTCATGGCGCCAAACCCGCAAATCTGCCCGACACAGGCGGCGGCCGTCAGACTGGTATGGCGGAACACTTCCCGCGAGTGAATATTGGAGAGATGAACTTCGACGCAGGGGAGCGCCACCGCCTGGAGGGCATCACGAAGGGCGATGCTGGTGTGCGTATAGGCCGCGGGATTGATAATGAGCCCGTCATAGCGGCCCCGGCTCTCGCCGATCCGCGTCACCAGTGCTCCCTCTTCATTACTCTGGCACCACTCCACCTCGATCATCCTGGCGCGCCCATAGTCCTGCAATCCGGCCATCATGTCGGCCAGGGTCTGGTTCCCGTACACCCCGGGTTCCCGGGAGCCCAGCAGGTTCAGATTCGGACCGTTCAGTACCAGTATTTTCATTGTCGTATCTCCTCTCCTTGCTCGCCGGCACAGCCGCAGCCGTCTTCACATCGCGCCACGGCGCCTCCACGGTGGAGGTTATCGCCCAGTTCCCTGTAATTGTCGAATTCATATTTCAGACAGCATTTCAGTCGGCCGCACATCCCACTGATGGATCCCGGATTCAGCGCCAACCGCTGGATCTTCGCCATTTTCACGGTGACCGGGACAAATTCCTTGATCCAGACCTTGCAGCAGAGGGGGCGGCCGCAAGCCGCCATCCCACCCACCAACTTCGCCGCATCCCGAACTCCGATGGACTTCAGTTCAATCCTGACCTGCAGTTCGTGGGCAAGTCCGGCGACAAAATCTCCCGACTCAAAACGCTCCTCCGACGTGAACGTGATGTGGAGAATGGATCGGTCGAAACTGTACCGAACCTGGACAATATGAATGGACAGTTTTTGCTCCTCAACCCGTTTATGCACCGTCTTGGCAACCATGCGACCGGTGAGGATATTGTCCTTTGCCCGGGCCTGATCCTGCAGGGTGGCGCGCCGGAGAAGAACGGGCGCCAATCCTTTCCTGGGCGGAGCGGTCTCCCGCTCGACCAATTCCAACACCTGGCCAAACTCCGGAATCCGACTGCACTCCACCACACACCAGTCGCCCTGGTGAATCGCCAATTCCGGAGGACTGACGGCATTCACGAGCGAACCATCTTCAAGGAGAATGACGACGGAACGATACATATCACACACTCAATCCGTTCACTCCGGCCGGCAGGACCAGATCGTCCGCCGTGTTGCGATCATACTGGCGCTGCATGACCTCCACAACCCTCAGATTCGCCAGGGCATCGGCATAGGTCATTCGGGCGGCCAGGGCGGCCAGCCGATCCGCCTGTTCGGGATACCTCAACCGGCTTGCCTCCACGCCGCAGACCAGAACCAGAAGATCCCGGTACCAGAACAGCATACTCCTTAATACCATGGAGCGGTAGGCCCGATACCGAGCCTCAACGCGAGCCTTCAAAACATCGTCTTCATCCTTGAGATTCTTCTTGGTGATTTTCTTGTCATCCGGATTGCGCCGGTTTTCCAGTTCTTCATTGAGCCGCTGCGCCTCTTCCTGCTCGACCGTCTTCTTGATCCGGCCCAGCAGAGCCCCCAGATTTCCGCTTCGGAACATCCTCGAAATCAGAGTATCGTCCATCGGTTCCGAGAGGATCCCGATGAGTTCCTGAAACCAGGGTTCCTGCAACCGCTCGGGTTCCGTCGAGAGAATGATCCGCTGGCACCGGGACAGGATCGTCGATAGGATCGTTTGCGGCGAATCGGTCAGAAGAAAAAAGATACTGCGCGCAGGGGGTTCCTCCAAAGTTTTAAGGAACGCATTCGAGGCCTCTTCACCGATCCGGTCGGCATTGACCAGCACCACAGCCTTCCATCCCCCGCTGTAGGAGGTTTGATAGATGACCTGCTGCAACTCGCGAATCCGGTCAATCCCCACGACCCGGGATTTCTTCTCGGGCTCAATCCACACCACGTCGATATGCTTGTGCTCCCGTATCCGGGCACAGGCCGGACACGCCCCGCACGGTTTAAGAATCCCGTTGCAGAACAGGCGGGTGAGGGCCTCCTCCGCAAAGGGAAGCGCTTCTTCACGCACATTGCCGACGACCAGATAGGCCTGCGCCAGCCGGCCGGCCTGCAAGGCGGCATCGAAGGAGGCGAGCGCCGTCGTTATTGGGTTTTGCGCATCCATAATGTGAAAAATGAATCCACGAGTTTCCCAATCTCGCCAGCCACGATGTCCGGCTCCCGCATGACATTGACGACCTTGATCCGGTCGGGCCAACGTTTGGCCAGTTCCAGAAATCCGGCGCGAACCCGCTCATGAAACTCGACAGCCTCACGCTCAATCCGGTCACTGGCGGTATTCTGCGCCCGATTCCGCTGCGCCAATCGCTCCCGTCCCGCCTGAACATCAATATCCAGTAGAAGGGTCAGATCGGGCACGCACTCCCCCATGGCGTGCTGATTGAGCCTCAGGATGGTCTCCAGGTCAAATCCACGGCCATACCCCTGGTAGGCGGTGGTAGAGTCGGCAAAACGGTCACACAGAACCCAGATCCCCTTCCGGAGAGCGGGGAGGATGACCGTCCTGACGAGTTGGGCGCGACTGGCCTCAAAGAGAAGCAATTCGGCCTCCAGGCAAATGGCCTCGCCGGTTTGATCGTGCTGAAGTATTCCCCGGATGGCCTCGCCCGTCGGAGTCCCGCCTGGCTCACGGGTTAACAACACCTCCTGCCCCAGGGAGTTCAACCG
>Ga0194063_10001279_pt1 | contig 16541 bp, 11 predicted proteins | sample SepL3720m_MetaG_FD_155459 | JGI IMG/M metagenome (GOLD analysis project Ga0194063, IMG submission 155459) | Anoxic zone freshwater microbial communities from boreal shield lake in IISD Experimental Lakes Area, Ontario, Canada - Sep2016-L373-20m | ecosystem: Environmental > Aquatic > Freshwater... | reverse complement strand
CAGGTCATGTTTACTGTGGCCACCGGAGTGATAGGACCTCGCCATGTCGGTAATTGTATAACCGCACACCTTGGATCTGAAGGGCCGCCTAAAGGCGTGGGTTTATCCCTCCCACCGCTGGAACAATTAAGCTAGTGCAAAATGCTTTGACATTCTATATTTATATTTCTATTTGTCAATCTGTCAAATCTGATAATATCTTATCTAAACCACCGATATTGTCACTTTTGAGACATATCGATAAATACTTCTTCCATAATCCCTTAATCTGCCTATCATGCCATGCTCCGCATCTCCTCCAATGTTGACCTTACGGCTTCCTCTACATGTCGAATCGCGATCCCCTCCCCGGCTAGCTTCTGTACCGAAAGAATGCAGTTACTTCGGGCGGCCTTGGAGACAGAAGAGAGCGCTTCCTCCGGCAATCGCTCAAACACATGCGCCGGATTTACGATTTCCTTATAGAGCTCCATTACTCGAAGTGGCGACATCCCTCCCGGATTTACCACGTTATAAATGCCAGTTTTGCGCTTATCGATGAGCTGAGAGGCTACCAGAAGGAAATCATCGAGGTTCGTAATGGAATTCGTCAGCTCGTTCACGCGGGAGTATTTGGCAAGCTTGGTAATGAGATTGCGGGGATGCGGGACAGAGTCGAAGGGCATCCGTAAGCGGAGAATCAAGACAGGAAATTCCCGGATCAGCGCTTCGCACCAGGCTTTGGAACGGGAATAGAAGCTGCCGGAGAAGTTGGGTTCGTCTTCCTCCGTCCAACCGACATCCATGTTGCCTTCTTGCCCTTTTGCCTTCTTGTCTTTTTCTTTTCGCAGACCGCGGGAAGCATCCCGCGCTGGGGAATTGGAATAAATACACCCCGAGCTCAAATGCACCCAGTAGATCCCGCGCTTGCCGCATTCCTCAAGCAAGACCAATGGACCGGTCACGTTCGACCGCAATGTCTCCATCTTGTGATCCTCACACCAATCCACATTGGGGACTCCCGTCTTGCCGGCGGCGTTAATAACAATATCAGGCTTGTACTCATCCAAAGCGCTTGCAACAGCGATGGGGTCAGCAATGTCGACGGATGGAACGGCGGCATCCGGGTAGAGCGAGAGGAACTTCTGGCCGAGGTAGCCGCGGGGGCCGAAGAGGAGGATCTTCATGGAAGCATCCTATACAGGATCGGATGTTGATCCAAGAAAATGAAGATATATGCGGCTATTTCACTATTTCCCCTATCCCTAACCCTTCCCCCCGCGGGGGGAAGGGAACTGTGTGTGTTTTTGTTTTTTTTCAATAGAAATTCATTGCAGGATAATAGGGCTCTTTCAACGTCACCCTTCCCCCGCCGGGGAAAGGGACGGGGGATAGGGGCACACTCGGGATGCAGCGCACAACAAGACTCATACATTTCTCCACCCAATAATCATCTGACCCGTCGTCGCGACCATGCGCAAGATGCGCATGACACATATCCACCTTCCGCAACCCCAAAAGAAGTGTACAATCACCTCCGATGCCCCGTCAGCGCAAGAAGCTCCGCAGGCGCAGAACATCCCGAAGGAGAAGTGCCTCTCCCGATCTGGATTTGAGTCCCCGCACGCACCGCCAGATCACCGGGACCCTCCAGTTCACCCTGGGTATTTTGATTTTCCTGGCGATTCAGAAGAGCGCCGGACCCATTGGGGAATCGGTGAATACCATCCTCACGTTCTTCTTCGGACGCTTCGGAATCATCTTCCCCACCGTCCTCGTGATCTCCGGCCTCATGCACTGGTTCACAAGCGAAGAGAATTTCAAGGTGAAGCGTACGATCGGCCTCGTCCTCTGCCTCGTCTCCTTCCTGGGGATCGCGCACATCGGCGCGCCGCTGGAAGACATCGGTTTGCACCGCAATGATCTCGCCGGAGCGGTGGGCTTCCTTGCGAGCGTGCCCTTCCTGCTCTTCGCCTCTCGGGCTGTGGGGTATGCCACCTTATCGGGCATCTTCCTCGTCGGGGTGGTGATCGCCTTCGAGCCCGACATCGGCGCGATCATCGCATCATTGAAGACAGAGAACGCCACCCCGAAGCAAGCCAGGCAATCCCGCAAAGAACACACGGAACAAGCTGAGGAAAAAGAGGAAGAAGCACCCGTCAAAGGACCAGCGTTCGCTTCGACAGATCTCGTGGAAGCCGACCGCGAAGCGCCGGAGCTCAATATCGTCCGCCCGGCCTTCGCGCTGGAGAAGGATAAGAAATCCGCAGCCCGCAAAGTCGCGGAGGAGAAGGCGAGCAAAAATGTGAAGGCGAAGATGAAAGACCTCCTGGAGATGAAGGACACGCGCTTCGAGGAGTGGACATTCCCCGCACTCGATCTCCTTGATGATGCGCATAGCGAACTGACCATCGACGATGAGGAGCTGAAGAGACAAGCGAAGCGCATCGAAGAAAAACTCCAGGAATTCGGTCTGGAAGTGACGATGCGCGATGCTCATCCGGGCCCTACAGTTACGCAGTTCACGCTTCAGCCGTCGGAAGGTATCAAGCTCAGCAAGATCGAATCCCTCAAGGATGACCTAGCCCTCGCTCTGGCCGCGCACAGTCTCCGCATAGAGGCACCCATCCCCGGCAAGTCTCTCGTGGGTATCGAGATGCCCAATAAAATCCGGACGATGGTGCACCTGCGCGAAATTTTGGAAAGTCCCGAGTTTACGCAATCGACCTCCCAACTGACGATTCCGCTCGGACGCGATGTCGGAGGTTCCGCCGTCGTAGCATCACTGGAAGACATGCCCCACCTCCTCATCGCCGGGGCTACTGGCTCAGGGAAATCGGTATGCATGAATACGATTCTCACGTCCCTTCTCTACCAGAATGCGCCCAACGAACTCAAGTTCATCCTCATCGACCCCAAGCGCGTGGAGTTGATGCCCTACGACGGTATCCCGCACCTCCTCACGCCGGTGATCACCGAAGCGGAACGGGCACTGCAGGCACTGCGCTGGACGGTCGCCGAAATGGGCCGCCGCCTGCACCGCTTCTCCGATGCCGGAGCGAGGAACCTCGATGAGTTCAACGAGAAGCAGACGGAGGAGAATGATCTCCTCCCTCGCATCGTCATCATCATCGATGAATTGGCGGACCTCATGATGCGGCAGTACCGGCGCGATACGGAAACGATGATCGCCCGCACTGCCCAGATGGCCCGCGCTGTAGGAATCCACCTCATCATCGCCACGCAACGTCCGAGCGTGGATGTGATTACGGGGCTGATCAAAGCCAATATCCCCACGCGCATCGCCTTCCGCACGGTGAGTCAGGTGGATTCGCGAACCATTCTCGACGGCATCGGCGCGGAAGATTTGCTCGGCAAAGGCGACATGCTCTACATGACCGGATCGACCCCCAACCCCGTGCGCATCCAGGGCATCTACGTCGCAACGAAAGAAGTGGAGCGCGTGATCAACGCCGTGAAAATCGCCGGTGGAGGCAAGATGACGGAGCAGATCGCACTGGGTGCTGAGGAGGAAGACCGGACCGAAGGCGACGACGGTGACAATTCCATCGCCGAGCCCTACGCCCAGATCGATCTGGAAGCGGATGACAACGGTGGGGACGATCTCTTCTTCGATGCCGTTCGCGTAGTGCAGGAAACCGGTAAGGCATCTGCAAGCCTCCTCCAGCGCCGCATGAGTGTAGGGTACGCGAGGGCCGCCAAGCTCCTCGATATCATGGAGAAGAAAGGGTTGATCGGACCGGTGGAAGGCGCCAAGGCCCGTAAGGTCTTCATCGCGGGAGGGATCGCGAGCCCAAGGGACCGGGAGGATGATCTGGCGACGGCGGCGTGATGAAAAACGTGTGGGACAGGAACGTTCCTGTCCTAAGCGTTTTTCATCCCATGAGACCACCTCGTCTCCATCAAGGGCAAGACGGCACCTCGTTTTTCGTGACGACGGTGACGAAGGATCGACGGAGGATTTTCGATGATCCCAAAATGGCGGATATCGCACAAGAACTCATCCATCGTTACAACAAACGTGGCGATTATTGGTTATTGGAATATGTGATAATGCCGGATCACCTGCATCTGTTGATTGCACCCAGAGATAAGACACTGAGCCAATGCCTTCATAATCTTAAGAGAACCATTGCACAACAGATCAATGACTTCAACACGATCAAAGGCGAAGACAAAAAATCCGTAGGACAGGAATATTCCTGTCCTACGGATTTTTTGTCTTCACCGGCCTCATCGACAAAAAACTTCATCACCATTCACAAACCCGCCCTCTGGCAACTCTCCTTCCACGACATCATCATCCGCAGCAACGAACAGCGCGATACCATTCGTCGATACATTCTCGATAATCCGGTGAAAGATAATCTCTGTGTCATAGCGGAAGACTATCCCTTCTCCTCCATCAACCGCGAAACCGACCGGCACTTCATGGCTGCCGGCGAACACTATCCCGATGCCCGTCCCCCCCTTCTCATCGCCACATCCAACCGCGGAAAAGTGCAGGAGATTTCCGAAGTGCTCAAAGGATTGCCCATCGATATTCTCACCCCCGTCGACCTTGCCTATATTGAGGATGAACCTGAAGAAACCGGAATGACCTTCAAGGAAAACGCCCTCCAGAAGGCCCAATTCTACTACGACCGTTCGGGCCTTCCCACCGTCGCCGACGACTCCGGCATCATCGTGGAAGCGCTCCAGAATGAACTAGGCCTCCACACGCGCCGCTGGGGTGCCGGGCCCAAAGCCAGTGATCAGGAGTGGATCGAGTATTTCCTCAAGCGCATGAAGAAAGAGAGGAACAAGCGTGCCCGGTTCGTCTGTGCACTGGCCTATATCCACCCTCAATCTTCCAAAGAGTCCCCCCTCTCCCTGCAGGCGTCGGGATGGAGGGGAGAGGGGTCGCCTGTCCAGAGCGGAGTCGACGGAGGGGTGAGGCAAGAGGTTCGACTCTTCGAAGGCCGATGCAACGGCGTCATCACCGAAACGCTGGAAGCCGATTACCTCCCCGGTCTTCCGATCTCAGCATGTTTTCGGCCGGATGGCTACGATCGTGTATTCTCAGCGCTAACTATTGTACAAAAAAATAGTACGAGCCATAGAGGGAAAGCAACATTGGCTTTGGTTCAGTATTTGCATTCACAATGAAAATTGGAGAAAGCTCACAGCCCAGAATTTGATGCGCCCTCGAATAATCCTTTCTTGAGTCGGAGAAAATTCTCAAATTTTACTTCAGCCAAAGCAATCTCATTCGGTGATTGCCTAGGAGATTGGTCGTACATTCCCGCGTCATCTCCTGAAATCATTTCCATTGCATTTGCCAGTTCTGAAACAATGTCATCAGACAAGCCTTCATCAGCAGGAAGCCCCAGAACGCGACAAATATCATCGATGACATCTGCTGTCAGTTGTCTGATACGAATCAAGCTGAAAGAATAACTCAGTTGTGGAACTCTGTCTGTATCGAGCATAGCAAGTTCGGGTTCTCGGACTGGATTGCCTGGTTTTCCCAAAATGAAAATGAGGAGAGCACTGGCTCCATAGCGTATTGCTTCAGCACGTCGTTCAATAAATTGTAATTTTCCGCTTCTGACACGTTGAGCAGATCGATCCATTTGTGACCGAGCTCTGAATTCAATCTCAGCTTTATGATCTTCTGTGAAATGGAGATCGATAGTATTCACTTAGACACGCTACTACATATCCGGTTATGAACAAGATACATTAACACCTTTTTGATACCGCCTTACAGTGGCGAAAAATCCAGCGCCACAATCTTCCCCCACACCTGCTTCACCACCTTCTTCAGCTCCTCGATATCCGCAGCGGAAATGGTGAATGCCCTCTGGACCGGATGCTCGCTCCCCTCTCCGATGAAGTCCAGGACGAATTCCTTGGGAGAGAGCAGCGCGCCCTTTTCCTCCAGCAGCAGCGCATAGAAGACCAGCTGACGAAAGTAATCGCCGTCCGTACGAATCTCCGCTTCCGACTTCGGTCGCCCGGTTTTGTAGTCCACGATGATCGCATCGGAAGACTCCGGCTGGAGGAGATCGATGCGGTCGATTTTCCCTTTGATCGGAACACTTGTCCTGAGCGGAGTCGAAGGATCGTCGAAGCGGGTGGTGACGGCGTATTCGACTTTATGAACGAATGGTAGTGAACCAGATAATCGAGCTTCGAAGTACCGCGGGAGAGATTGTTCGCCTAAATGTACCAGCCGAGCGCGTTCGGCATTGGTGAGAATTTCGCGCTCCTCCAGATAGCGGCGGAACGCGGAAAGGAATCCGGCCTGGTCCAAAGGCTTGCCTTCCATCACGGATAAACCCCAACGACGCAGCGCATCGTGCACTGCGTTTCCGTAAATCAAACTCGGCTGCTTGGCCTGCGGCGTGCCGAGCAGATCGAGCTCCAGAAACAGTTTGGGATCCTCCAGGAAGTGATTGAGCGCCGTCACCGAGAGTGCGTAATTCTCCAATTTGGAGAGGAGAAAGGCCTTCATCTCCGCATCGAAGTCGAGCACAGGCTCGTAAAGTAACAAAGAGGAATGCGTGGGATTGAGAAGCGAGCGGAGTTCTTCGGGGAGTTTGCCGGCCTCGGCGAAGAATCCTGACGGGGAAACCGAGCGCGTCTTGTCACCGGAAGTGAGTTCCTTGGGACAGGTGAAGATGAGTTCCTTCTTCGCCCTCGTCATCGCGACATACGTCACCCGCCGCTCATCCTGATTCTTCTCGAAGTCCTTCTGATCTTTCACCCAGCCGAAGAGGCGGTCCTCGGGAATGGAAAGGGATGAAGGATTGCGACGCTTGTCCCAATGCCCCTCGCGGAAGTTCATCAGGATGACAACGGTGAATTCCAATCCCTTGCTCTGGTGGGCCGTCTGGACCCGCACACCATCCTCCGTGAGGTGCGGCAGATCGAAGCCCATGCGCAAATCACTGTATTCAGGATTGAGAAAATACTCGAGATCCGAGAGGAATGAGGAGAAAGAGAAATGGGGCTGCTCGTAGGCGCGATTCTTGAGGCGGTCGAAGAATTCCTGAAGAGCAGCGAAGCTCACCGGGTCGAATTTCTTCCCGCCCTGTTCATCACCCCGTGCCAGCGCAAGCAATCCTGTTTCTTTGAGAAGATGCTCCAGCGTATCCACCACGGTTCGTGATGGAAGCTTCTGATGGAGATCGAGGAGGACATCGCGGGCGTAATTGATTTTTGAAATACCTAAATCACTCGTAGGTATGTCATGGTGAGCCGCGTCGAACCATGACATCCCTCGATTTGTCGCAGTTCGATGCTTCGGCTGACTCAGCACAGGCTGCGGCTCACTGTGACAAATCGGCAATTGCTCAGAAATTCCAATTGGTACATCTGAATGAGAATCCTCACGCGATTCTGCGCTAGTTTCCACATCCAACAACACCGCAAGGAGCGACTTCTTCTGATCCCGATGATCCTGAAACATCCGGGCCAACGTCGCCGGATGCACCCCGAAGCACGCACACCCCAGCGCTCCGGCAAGCGCAGAATTGTTCTCCGGAGATTCGATGGCCTGCAGGATCGCGATCGCCTGCGCCACGAGCGGATGCCCCAAGAGATCATTCTTCCCGACGACATCGGCTGGAATGCCCCGTGCAGCAAAGACATCGGCAAGACCCAGGACCTCGGCATTCGTCTGGCAGAGAACCGCGATCTCATGGGGTGGAATCCCCGCCTTCACGCGCTCCTCCACGAGATCGGCGATCATCCATGGTTCAGTGGAATCGCTCTGGGAAAAAAGTAACTGTGGAGAAACACCATCATTCTCCTTCGCACCGGAAATCAGGTGCTTATCGAGCCCATCGATCCGGCCAACCAAACGTTCGGTATTGCGCGAAATCAGCGACTCGGCAGCATCCAAAATCGGCTGTGTACAGCGGTAACTGACGGTGAGAGGAATGACAGGGGCATCGGGGAAACGCAACCGGAACTGGAGAATATTGCCGAGATTAGCGCCCTGAAAGCGATAGATCGCCTGATCATCATCACCCACCACGAAGAGATTGGGCTTGTCCTCGGGAGAAGGCGGCCGCGTGAGAATATCGATGAGCCCGGCCTGCGCACCGTTGGTATCCTGAAATTCATCCACAAGGATGTACTGGTAGCGTTCCTGCAATCCTGCGAGAAGCCAGTCCTCTTCCTTCAGCGCCTCCAGGACAAAGAGGATCATATCTTCGTAGTCGTAGCGCTGCGTTTCCCGGAGCATCGCCTGATACCGAAAGAAGATCTCCAGGAACTCCGAGAACTTTTTGGCCGTGAGTAGATTTTTCTCGTGCGCCTTCGTCCCCTCTTTGCTCCGGCTTGCGAGATCCTGTTCGTATTCGGAAGCGATCTGTAGAAGGTGCTCGCGATCCGTCACACCTTCGCGCTTCAATGTCGAAATCCTGCCGATAATCTCCTTGGTTTTCAGGTACGGGTTCTTGAGGTTTACAAGAGACAGCTGCGGTAAGAGTTGATCAATTATTTTGTTCACCTGTCGGTACCGCTCCACGTCGCTGATGGGCTCGAGCGCAGACCAGGCATCGAAGACCAGAGGATTTTCGGAAATGAGATCGCTGCAGAAACCGTGGAAATTACGAACGGAAACTCCGTACGCATCGGGGCCGATGAGCAAGCGTAACCGCTCACGCATAGCCGTCGCTCCGCTCACGGAGAACGTGAGGCAGAGAATGTTGCCAGGCCGTGCATGGGTCTTGCGCAGAATATTGGCAACGCGCAGTGCAACCACCTCCGTCTTCCCCGTCCCCGGCCCCGCCACCACCATCACCGGCCCTTCGATGGTATCCACCGCGCGCATTTGGCCTTCGTTGAGCATTGCATAGCGCTCCTCGAAAGACTTGGATGCTGCAGCGCGGATGGTGCTTTTCTTGGTGGGCATAAGAGAAGTATAGCAAAGATATAATCTCCCCGTCTTGCCAACGATTGAAAACGAATCTACATTCTTCCCGTGATTCGCATCTCATCAATCGAAGAGCCTGATCCATGGTGTATGGCAAAAGGAGGGAAAGAAGGTTCCAGAGCACGTCTCGGAAATGCCGTCCGTGAAATATTGAGAACTTTGAATCCTCAAACATTTTCACAACTGGAGAAGGACTATAAACTTCCATCTGGAATATTTTCCTCAATCATGGCTGGAGAATATTCAGTTATAACGGGAAACGAAACGGTGAATATTTTAAGCCGCAAATTTGAAATTGATACAGATGATATTATCCAATGCCCTCTAGTCCTGCCTCAGGAAGTTGAAGCCCGATGGCTTCGTGCTGCAGATAATGCAAAATTTATGAGCGTTGAGGGTAATGAAGATCTCCATTCGCCTCCGGATGAACAGCAAAAGACGGAAGCTGAAGTCCTCATGGAAAACAGAAGGGCATACTTCTACCTCGTCCTCACAGCAATGAAGGATTTTTGATGTACTCCTATCCAGACTCTTTCCCGGACACTCAAATCTCTGTACTCTCCCCCCATGCACTTCAGAAACGAATATGTCTTCGGCGGCTTCCTCGTCATCATCCTCCTGATCGTCCTGGTGCAGGTGGGTGTTCCTGCCGAGGTGAAGCTCCTCCCACCGCTTCCCACCATTCCCTGCCGAGGAGAACCCATCAATGTCGATACCGACTATACCGGAACGGTAAATGAGCCTTGGACCTGCAAAGTCCAATGTGAGGACCAGAAGCTCCGCTACATCCACTATGCCAACGGCAAAGCCACCCAGTGCGAAGAACTCCCCGGCTGCAATGATTACGGCGAAGACCACGGCATCACCTGCACTCCGCCGGCGACGACGTTTCCAGCGCTGACGGGGTCGAAGACGACGAAGTAAGTGCCTATTTACCAACAATGGAGAGCGGGCACCTGTCCTGCCAGCCCCTCGTAGCAATGCGAAGTGGGGAGCCAGTCGAATGGATACCTGCCCGCGGGTAGCGCAAGGAACCCATTCAACCCATTGGCTCCTTCACCAGACCCGCAGGGAAGTATCCATTCGACCAGCTCAGGACATGTCCCTGCTCTAATGAAGGTGATTCACCGCCGGGTCATCGCCACCTTCAACCCCAGCGCGATCAGCACCACCCCGAAGCTGCGCTCCACCCAGTGCTGCACGCGGGCGAAACGGGAGCGGATGGCACTATGGGAAAGTACCGAAGCGACGAAGGAGAACCAGAAAAATGTCGCGAGAGACATTTCGAGCCCGTAGAGAATCTGGATGAAGAGCGGCGTGCCCGGATCGATGACCTGGGTGAAGAGGCCGAGGAAGAACAGGGTGACCTTCGGATTGAGCGCATTCGTCAGGAATCCCATCCGTATCGCGGCCAACGGAGAGAGCTCACGAAGCTTCAAGGTATCCAAGTCTCCCTGCTTCCGCGGCTTCGCCTTGAGCGACTTCCAGCCGATATAGATGAGGTAAAACGCTCCGATGAACTTGATGATCGAGAAGAGAAGAATAGAACGGGAGATAATCAAACCAAGTCCGACGATCGAGTAGGTGACGTGAATGAGGATTCCCAGAGCAAGACCCAAAGCTGAATATATGCCCGTCCTGCGGGAGTAGATCAGACTATTGCGGCTAACCATCGCGAAATCCGGCCCCGGACTGACCAGTGCGAGGAAGTTGATGGCAGCGACGGTAAGGAAACCGGAGAGGTAGGACATGCACACAGTATAGATCAACAAAACCTTTCAGGCCTTTATAACTCTTGCCCCGCGTAGCCCGCAGGCGAAGTGGGGTCTTCCAAACCTCTCAAACCTCGTCCCTCACCACACCTTCACTTCATACGCGCACCGATCGCACTTCTTGAGTGCCTGACCGCTTCGTGTAACGTCAACAAGCGTTCCCTTGCGGCACTGCGGACAGAGCTTGCCCTGGAGGAAAGTCTGCACCGGCGAGAAGCCCACACGTTTCTGGGTTCCGCCGTGTTCGCGAATCGACAATGAGCGGGGGTGGTCGCGCATCTTCTGGAGGACCTTGGCCTCGATCTGGCGAATGCGTTCGCGGGTGACGCCAAATTCCTTCCCCACTTCCTCCAGTGTGTGGCCGATGCCGTCCTTGAGCCCAAAGCGCATCTCGATGATCTTGCGCTCGCGGGGCGTGAGGAACTCCAGCATGGCGTGGACGTTCTCTTTCCTGAGCTGCCTGTTGGTGGCATCGAAGGGATTCACGGCATCTTCATCCTCGATGAAATCGCCAAGCTTAGAATCCTCCTCGGACCCGACCGGAGATTCCAATGAAATGATGTCCTGGCTGATCTTCTGGATGTGACGGACCTTCTTGATGTCCATCTCCATTTCCACCGACAATTCCTCCACCGTCGGTTCACGGCCGAGCTCCTGGACGAGGCGGCGCTGTGTGTGGGTCAGCTTATTAATCGTCTCGACCATGTGCACCGGAATGCGAATGGTGCGGGCCTGGTCGGCGATAGCGCGGGTGATGGCCTGACGGATCCACCAGGTGGCGTACGTACTGAACTTGAACCCGCGATCCGGATCGAATTTTTCGACAGCGCGGAAAAGGCCGATGTTGCCTTCCTGGATGAGATCGAGGAACGAGAGACCACGCCCGATGTACTTCTTGGCGATACTGACGACGAGGCGAAGGTTGGCTTCCGCAAGCTGCTGCTTGGCTGAGGCATCGCCCTTGCGAATGCGACGCGCGAGCTCGATTTCCTTGCGACCGTCGATCAAAGGAACACGACCGATCTCCGAAAGGTACATGCGGACGGAGTCATTGGAAATTTCCAGAAGATCCACTTCACGTTCACGGCGCCGCTTCTTCTTCTCTTCATCGGAAATATCGCGATCATCGATCTCGATACCGGCCGTCGCCACCACCTGCATCGCATCACCCTCTTCCTCCAGCTTCTCCACTTTCTCCTCCCCGTCGATCTCCACTTCCTCATCTTCCTCCAGATCGGACGAAGCGATTTCCGTAAGGTCTTCGGTGGGTTCGGGAACCGGCAGCTCCGCCTTGGTCTGGCCTTTCTTATCCCAGATCAGCACATCCTTCACGTCGATCACCTGAATGCCGAGATCGGTAAGGAGCGTATAAATCTCATCGAGCAAATCGACGTTATCCTCGGCATTCGGCACCACAGACATGATTTCCTGATGCGTCACATAGCGCTGTTCGCGCCCTTTCTTGAGGAGGTGCTTCACCGAAGGAGGGAACTTGAGAAGATCCTCGTCAGTCGGCTGAGAGATAAATTTACGCGGGTGGGAGGCCATGGCCGAGCCAGTATAGGGAATTTGGGGAGAACGCCAAGGGAAAAGTGGAGTGAGTAGTTGGTAGTGGGTAGTGGGTAGTTCAACAACGAAACTCGCCAAAATATACTACTCACTACAAACTACCCACTACGCACTAGCCTGCCATCTTCGCCAATTTCAAAATCTGCTGATACTGGTTGCTCAGCTGCGCCTCCTCGGCGAATTTCCCCTGCATGTGCGCTTCCTTCAGCCTTCCGGTGATCTCGAGCTGCTTCACCTTGAGGGTGATACGGTTGGCCCGCTGACAGTTCTTGCGGATTTCTCTGAGCGCCATATTCTCGGACCAATCGGCGAATCCATGGACTTCACAGAAGAGCTGGAGAATTCCTGCGCGCTCCTGATCTTCCTGGGAGAGTGCGACCACTTCCTCCTCTGCAATCGTGCTCTTGAGAAATTGGAATAAGTGCTGCGCGAATCCCTCATCGGGAGGAATGAGCTCCGGGAGAAGGGCGCGATGCTGCGGATAGACGAGGAAGAGCCCGAGCACGATTTCCATGGGCGAGAGATGATCCACACTCACGGCGAAGGATACTTGCGACTCCTGGCGCGTCGATGGAACGATAGAGACCCGCTGCAAATCTTCACGCAGAGCAGATTCGGTAGTGCCAAGGAGTTGAGCTGTCAGGCCGATGTAGTGGGATTGCTCGACGGAAGAAACCACCGACTGGAGAAGCGGGAGCATCCTCTGCATGGCAGAACGCTTTCCCTGAATAGATTGAACGTCGCCTTGTGCAAGTTCGTGGAGAACGGTTTCGAGGTACGGCATGCCGCCGTCAGAAAGTAGCTGCTTCAGAAGAGCCGGATCAGCATTCGCAGTCTCATCGGGATCTTTGGCCGGGAGCGTGACTGCCTGCACCAGGAAACCTTCATGGGCGAGAAGCTGGAAAGAACGCTCGGCGGCGGCACGACCTGCCGGATCCTGATCGAGACACAATACCGCTGTCTCGGCGTAACGCTTGAGGAGCTTCACATGTTGCTCGGTGAGCGCCGTCCCGCTCACCGCGACAACATGAGCACATCCAACTCTATGACAGGCAAGAAGATCGAAGTAGCCCTCCACGAGAATCGCCGTCCCCTTCTCGCGGATGGCATCGCGACCCCAGTTCAAGCCATACAGAACGTTGGATTTGGAGTACAGCGGACCCTCCGAGGAATTCACGTACTTGGCGTCTTCTTCTCCCAGAGCACGGCCACCGAAGGCCACTAGATTCCCCTGATGATCGTAGATCGGGAACATCAGACGATTGCGGAACCGGTCGTAGATGCGCCCGTCCTGCAGATCCTTCTGCACACCCAAACCGGCTGCAACGATTTCGCTGCGACTGAAACCTTCCTTCAATAAATGTTCGTACGTCACGGAAAAGGAATCCGGCGCATATCCCAACTCAAACGTTTGCAATTGTTCTGCAGGAGTCTTGCGCTTGGCAATGTAGGCCTGAGCCACTGGTGAAGTCTTCAACTGATCACGAAAGAACTGACTCGCGGCCTGCAGGCATGATCGCAGCCGTTCCTTTTCGTCTTTCGGAACACTCGTTTTCTCAGAGCGCTGCGGAAGAACAACACCTGTTTTCTCCGCTAAATCTTTGATCGCCTGCGGGAAATCCACATGCTCGATCTCCTGATAAAAGCTAAAGATATCGCCACCCTTCTGGCACGCGAAGCAGTACGCAATCCCCTTCTCCGGTGAGACCTGAAGGCTGGGGTGCGAATCATTGTGAAACGGACAGAGACAGACGAAGACACGCCCCTTCTTCTTGAGCTGACAGTACTGCCCCACGAGCTGCTCGATCGGGAGGCGCGCTTTGATTTCGGAGACTTCGTCCATGGGAGGCAGAGTATACACGGCCAAGCCACTGTCTGAACTGTGATTTGAAGAATTTCTGAATTTTCGTGATTACCCCAACGAACCGTCATCAAGAAAATCCAGTAATCCTTTGAATCAAGGTTCCAGACAATTTCGATTCAGAGCTCAGTCCGATGACCTACCCCCTACGCCTTCCCTCCCACCTTCACGACCCACCGCGGCAACCGATTGAGAAGGAGCCCGTCCTTCGCCAATCCCAAACCGATGCCGAAGTCCCTGTACCGCAGAATCGCATCTCCACGGAGAGCAGTGCTGCACGCGATGTCCTTCCCTTCCAGCACGTAGCTCAATTGATCGTCCGAAAGATCCATGATCTGCCGCGTCGCCATCATGCCGCGCAACGATGCGAGATCATTGGTCACGCGGTAGCGACCGTCATTGAGGATTTTGGCAAACGGCACACCCATCGCATATTCACTGACGGGCATCTCGAACGTAGAAGCGGCATCGGAAACGAGAAGGACGAAATTCCCCTTCTCCACCAGCGCATCACCCGCTTGCAGAAAGTCCGTCCCGAATTGTTCCACGAAATCCTTCTTTACCTCCTCTATCTTCCTCTTGGAAAGAGGCAGCGCCTCATGATGGATCCACTCCATCCGTTCTGCAGTCTTCGTCGATTTCACCTTCCGCAGCACCGCGCAGAAGAAGCCCTCGGTGTCGTAGGTCTGCGGCCAGAGACGGAGGAGCGGATAGCGGAGCCTGTCCTGAGCCGGGCCGAAGGAAGCGGATAGCGTGTAGCCTTCTGACTGCATCCAGTCCTGAACCTTTATGGAATCTTTGAATGCCTGATCAAAAACGTCAATTTGGATCTTGTATCTTGTATCTTGTATCTCACTAGGCGGAACCACTTCAATGCTGTCCTTAAATCTCTCCAACATTGATAAAACCACTCCCTCATTTTCTTCCGGTGTGAGCGTGCACGTGGAATACACGATCCTCCCTCCGACCTTCGTAGCATGAATTGCCGCTTCTAAAAGTTCACGCTGTAATCGTGCTGCCTTCGCGTAGGAATCCTCGGAGCTATACATCAGAGCGGTGGAATCTTTGCGCACCGTCCCCTGTGCTGTGCACGGCGCATCGCAGAGCACACGGTCGAAGCGTTCGGTCATCTGCTTGGCGTACCACTGCCCGACTTTGCGGACGATCACGGCATTCATCGCCCCGGTCCGCTGCACGGCATCATTGAGAATCCGAAGACGCTTCTCTTGCATGTCATTCGCAATCACCAGACCTCCATTTGAGGAATCCGAAGTCCTAAGTCCTAAGTCCGATGTCCTTCTTGATTTCTCGTTTTCTTGCACCCCAGCAAAAACTCTCGCAGCTATTTGAGTCGTCTTACTCCCCGGCGCCGCACACATATCCAGAATGATTTCGCCCGGCTGCGGATCCAATAACGCCACCGGCAACATGCTCGCCGCTTCCTGCATGTAGAAGTGCCCGAGGAGATGCCGGAGATCACGACCAAGAGCAGTCGCGTGATTTTCACGTTCCACATAGAACCCTTCCGGATCCCACGGTACTGGTGAGAGCTTCCAACCATGCTCCTCTGCCCACAGTTTGAAGGTCTCCACGGAACACTTGAGCGTATTCACGCGGACGGCTTTGCGCAGCGGTAACGCGCTGAATTTGTTCAGAGCGTCAAGATCTGTGAATGCCGCGTAGCGATCGAAGGGGTGGGGCACGGAGGCAGCATACGCGAGATTGAAACGCAGATGATACTTTTCTCTCCAAATCACGCAGAGATGTGGATCAGGAAATCTGAGAAAATGCTTCTCACGAAAATGCATCCTCGAGTACACTGAATACCCTCATCTGCTCCCAAATATAGGAAATATGGATAAATTCAGGTACCAGCCACTCCCTTGTAGCATCAATCCGGAACACGCGGTAAAGAGCGTTGGAAGCATGTCAGAAGTGAAGGGACATCAAGCAGAAGGTGTTCGCACAGTCATCGGCTTAGTGTGCCGAGAATGTCTTCCCCTTTACCAACGGGCTCTCCTCATTGCAAGACATGATCAAGCCCGGGAAGTCGATTACTATTGGGCAAATTTTCCTTATAGCGATGACCCGACCCAACGCTACGGCAATTTGCGAAAGCAAATTCGCAATGCGCTTCCACGATGTCTGGAACTGAAGAAGAATGGTTGGCTGTAAGGCTCTGCCCTACACCACGAAGCTCACCAGCTTCCCCGCCACATAAATCTCCTTCTTCACCGTCTGTCCCTCCAGGAACTTCGCTCCAATCAATTTCATCTTTACGCAGTCAGTACTACCGGCAGAGCCGGTAGCATGGGAAAAGCCCCTAGAAGGGGCTAAGCAAAGCATGCTACTGACTTGTCGTCAGTTCCAATGGAGATCGAGCTGGTCTCCATCGAAGTATTTATCGTTC